>Ga0058691_1000943_pt1 | contig 17067 bp, 21 predicted proteins | sample AgamicAtPrz_FD_55051 | JGI IMG/M metagenome (GOLD analysis project Ga0058691, IMG submission 55051) | Agave microbial communities from Guanajuato, Mexico - At.P.rz | ecosystem: Host-associated > Plants > Phyllosphere > Phylloplane/Leaf | place: Guanajuato, Mexico | collected 2012-05-28
CGCGGGGCAGCAATTTCATCCTCTCCCGCTTGCGGGAGAGGGAGGGGTGAGGGTCTTCCTCTCGACCCCGCTCGGTGCCTCGGTGAAGCGCTCCCTTCCTGCCACCTCTCTGCGCCAGCATGGGGGAGAGATTTTCCCGGCAGGCCGCGAAAACCCCTCCCCCATACTCCGACACATCACCGTCCTGCGACGGCCCCGCACCGAGGCCTTCCCAGACAGCGTCGCGCCAGGTTCAGGCAGCCTGACGCACGCCCTGCTGCGCCTCGTCCAGCACCGCCTTGAGCTGCTGGATGGTGGCGGGCTTGACCAGGTAGGCGCTGGCGCCGCGCCGGATCGCCTCGGCCGCATCGCCCGGATCCGAGGTACCGGTGAGCATGACGATGGTCATCGGACCGCCGCTGAGCGCCTCGCTGACGAAGTCCATGCCCTGCCCGTCCGGCAGCGCCCGGTCCAGGATCAGCGCGTCCGGCCGCCGCGCGGCAATGCAGGCGCGCGCCTCGGCCAGGGTCGCGGCGGTGGCGGCGGTGTAGCCCTCCAACTCCAGAAGGATGGCCAGCGTCTCGCTGGATTCAAGGTTGTCGTCGACGATGACGGCGTACGGTTGCATGGCAAACCCTGCGGCAAGAGGTCCATGGAGAAGATCCCGTACATGCGCACCAGCGGCGCCCAACGGGCAGGCATGGCCCTCTGACGGCAAATCCCGTGCCCTCGCCCCCGTCGGGACGACGAGGAACGAACGACGATCCGGGCCGCCACCGGAATGGGGGGACGGCGATTCCACCCCGGGTCGGGACGGATCTTTGCCCTGCGCCTTTCTGACCATAATCCGCGCCTTGGCGACCGGGTCCGGCCGTCGCGCCGCCCCCGCCCTCCGCGCGCCCGACCGCCCGCCGAGTTCCATGACGACGATCGACGCCTCCATTTCCCCCGAGTTGCTGCCCCGCCTGCGCCGCTGCACCGCCCCCCTGCACGACGAGATCGAGGCGCTGCTCCGGCTCGAGGCGCCGATGCCGCTCGCACGCTACGGCCGGATCCTGCGCGGCTTCCATGAATTCCTTCAGCTCTGGGAACAGCGCGTGCGCCACGCGCTGCCCGAGCCGCTGCGGCCGTGGTTCGACGCGCGCCGGCGCGCCCCGTTCGCCGCGCACGACCTGGCCGCGCTCGCGCTCCCCCACGACGACACGATGCGCGCCGCGGCCCGGGCCTCGCAGCACCGGCTGCGGCTGGACAGCCCGGCCGCCGCCTTCGGCTCGCTGTACGTGCTGGAGGGCTCGGCGCTGGGCGGCCAAGTGCTGACGCCGATGCTGCTGGCGCGGCATGGCCTGACCCCGGAGCGCGGCGCCGCCTATTTCCACGGCTTCGGCGAGCGCACCGGCGCGATGTGGCGCGAGTTCCGACAGCTCGCCGATGCGCAGGCCGGCGCCGAGGAGACGGATCGCGACGCCGCCTGCCGGGCGGCCGTCCAGACCTTCCAGGCGCTGATCGAGACCTTCGCGTCGGTGGGCGCCGGGGCGCCGGACCTGCCGGTCGCAGCGACCGCTCCGTCGATGTCATTCGTTTCGACCGCCGCGGCCACGTCGGTCGCGACTCCGCAATGAACGGGGGCGTCGCCACCATGAGCCAGGGGCCGTCGTCGACGTCGATGGACCGCCAGATCGCGCAGTGCGCCAATGAGCCGATCCGCATCCCCGGCGCGATCCAGCCCCACGGCTGGCTGGCCGCGGTGGACTGGCGCGATGGCGCGCTGGTCGCCTACAGCGAGAACTGGCGCACGCTGCTGCCGGAGTCGGGCGACCTGCTGCCGGCGCGCATCGAGGGCGTGCTCGATCCGGTGCGCGCGGCCCGCCATGCGTGGATCGATGGCGAGGGCCCGGTGTCCTGCGGCACGTTGGTGATCGGGGGGCGTCGCCTGCATGTGTCGGGCCATCGGCTCGGCGAGCGCGGTTATTTCGAGCTGGAGGCCGACGTCGAGGAGAGCGGCAACCGCGCGCCGATCTACAGCCTGGCCCGGCACCTGGTGCCGATGATGCAGCGCACCGCCGCGGTGGACGAGCTGTGCCGGGTGGTGGTCGCGGAGATGAAGCGCCTGACCGGCTTCGGCCGCTGCCTGGCCTACCGCTTCGATGCCGAGGGCCATGGCGAGGTGCTCGCCGAGGCGCTCGACGGCGGCTACGACCCCTATGCCGGCCACCGCTTTCCGGCCTCGGACATCCCGCCGCAGGCGCGCGAGCTGTACCGCCTCAATCACATCCGCCTGATCGCCGACGCCCAGTACGAGCCGGTGCCCGTGCGCTTCGTCGACGGCCGCGACGGGACGGCGCTGGACATGTCCCAGGCCGCGCTGCGCAGCGTGTCGCCGGTCCACCTCGAATACATGCGCAACATGCGGACGCTGGCCTCGATGTCGGTGTCCATCATCGTGCGCGGACAGCTGTGGGGGCTGGTGTCCTGCCACGACCATGCGCCGCGCCAGCTGTCCTGGCAGACGCGCATGGCCTGNGAGCACCTGGGGCAGCTGCTGTCGCTGCAGATCGAGGCGAAGGANGAGAACGAGCAGGTCACCGAGCAGNTGCGCCTGCGCCAGCTGACGCTGGCGATCGTCGCGCACCTGGCGGACAGCGACGCGACGCTGCAGCGCCTGGTGGAGGAACCGGGGCCGCTGCTGCGACTGGGCCGGGCCTGCGGCGCGGCGGTGATCCTGAACGACAGCTGCTGGTCGGTGGGCGAGACGCCGGACCGCGAGACGCTGCTGACGCTGGGCCAGTGGCTGGCCAATCGCGCCGACCCGGTCTGGCACAGCGACCGCCTGGCGCTGGACGCGCCGCCGTCGCTGGCCGCGGCGCTGGCCGGCACCGCGGGCGTGCTGGCGATCTCGATCTCCCGGCTGCATCGCCACCACATCGTCTGGTTCCGTCCCGAGATCGTGCAGACCGTGGTGTGGGCCGGCAATCCGCACAAGACACCCACGACGGAGCGCGACACGCGGCTGCATCCGCGCCGCAGCTTCTCGAGCTGGAAGGAGCAGGTCGGCGGCCGCTCGCTGCCCTGGACCTCGGGCGAGGTCCATGCGGTGCAGGAACTGCGGCAGGCGCTGATCGGCGTGGTGCTGCGCCGCGCCGAGGAGATGGCCGAGGTGGCCATGGAGCTCGGCCGCGTGAACAAGGAGCTGGAAGCCTTCTCCTACACCGTGTCGCANGACCTGCGCGCGCCGATGCGCCACATCGCGGGCTTCGTCGACCTGGTGCTGGAGATGGAGGGCCAGGGNCTGTCGGCCCGCTCGCAGCGCTACCTCGCGCATGTGAAGGAGGCCTCCGCCCATGCCGGGCAGCTGGTGGACGCGCTGCTGGACTTCTCGCGGATGGGACGCTCGGCGATCAAGCATGCGTCCATCCACACCGGCCCCATGATCGACGACCTGGTGGCCGAGCAGAACGCGATGAACAAGGACCGCCGCATCGACTGGGTGATCCAGCGGCCGCTGCCGCGGCTGTGGGGCGACCCGGTGCTGCTGCAGGTGGCCGTGCGCAACCTGGTGGCCAACGCGGTGAAGTACACACGGCCACGCGAGGTCGCGCGCATCGAGATCAGCGCCGTCGAGGACGAGACCGGCGTGGGCCTGAGCATCGCCGACAACGGCGTGGGCTTCCAGATGAAGTACGTGGGCAAGCTGTTCGGCGTGTTCCAGCGGCTGCACCAGAGCGAGAGCTTCGAGGGCACCGGCATCGGCCTGGCCAGCGTGCGGCGGATCGTCGAGCGCCATGGCGGCCAGGTCGACGCCTGGGGCGAGCCCGAGCGCGGCGCCCGCTTCAGCTTCACGCTGCCCACGCGCGCGATGCAGGAAGCCCAGGCGCCCGAGGGCGACGCGGCGGCCGAGGCCAACATCGACACCGACACCCACCGATCACTGTCCCCCGGCGGCGCAGGGGCGCCTCGTGCCGTCGATTCCCTCTCTCCTGATTCCTGAAGCCGAACGCCATGCTCAAGCCCATCCTGCTTGTCGAAGACGACGCCCGCGACCTCGAGCTGACGCTGGTCGCGCTCGAACGCAGCCAGCTCGCCAACGAGGTGATCATCGTGCGCGACGGCGCCGAGGCGCTGGACTACCTCAACCGCGAAGGCGCCCACGCCGACCGCGCCGAGGGCAATCCGGCGGTCATCCTGCTTGACCTGAAACTGCCCAAGGTCAACGGGCTGGAGGTGCTCAAGGCGGTGCGCGCCACCGAGGCGCTCAAGAGCATCCCGGTGGTGATGCTGACCTCGTCGCAGACGGAGTCGGACGTGGTGCAGAGCTATGCGCTGGGGGTGAATGCCTACGTGGTCAAGCCGGTGGACTTCAAGCAGTTCGTCGCCGCGATCGCCGACCTGGGCGTCTTCTGGGCGGTGCTGAACGAGCCGCCACCGGGCTCGCTGCGCGCCGCGCGGCGTTATGAATGAACCGATGGCAGATTCCGCGCCCCTTCCCCGGCCCGGCGCGCCGACCAGCGCCGCAGCCGCCGTCGCGGCTGACGCGCCGCCGCTGGAGATCCTGCTGCTGGAGGATTCCACCTTCGATGCGGAGCTGCTGCTGGCCTCGCTGGAGACCACCCATCCGCGGGCACGCGTGACCTGGGTGAAGGACGAGCCGGGACTGCTGGGCGCGCTGGAGACGCAGCGCTTCGACCTGATCCTGTCGGACTACCAGCTGCCCGGCTTCACCGGCGCGGAGGCGCTGGCGCTGGCGCAGCGGCTGGTGCCGGGCACGCCCTTCATCTTCGTGTCGGGCGTGATCGGCGAGGAGAACACGGTGGAGCTGCTCAAGCGCGGCGCCACCGACTACGTCATGAAGGGCCGGCTGGCGCGGCTGCCGGTGGCCATCGACCGCGCGCTGCGCGAGGTGCGCCAGCGCGACGCGCAGCGGCAGGTCGAGGCGCAGCTGCGCGAGGCCGACGCGCTGTACGCGCGGGTGGTGGATTCGCTGCAGGACCATGCGGTCATCCTGCTCGACGCCGAGGGCCGCATCCGCGACTGGAACCGCGCCGCCGGCACGATCTTCGGCCATGCGCTGGAGGCGGTGCGGGGCATGTCGGCGGAGATCCTGCTGACACCGGAGGACCGCGCCGCGGACGTGCTCGAGAACGAACTGGCGCTCGCGCTGACGCAGGGCGCGGCCCGGGATGACCGCTGGCTGATGCGCCAGGACGGCACGCGGCTGCGGGCCGAGGGCGTGGTGACGCCGCTGTTCAGCGCGTCGGGCGCGCTGACCGGGTTCTCGAAGATCATCCGCGACTCCACGCCGGCCTACGAGGCGCAGCAGGCGCTGCGCCAGGGCAAGGAGGAGGCGGAGCGGGCCAACGAGCTGAAGGACCAGTTCCTGGCGGTGCTGTCGCACGAGCTGCGCTCGCCGCTGAGCGCGATCACCGGCTGGGCGGACATCCTGTCGAATTTCTCGGACGCTCATCCGATGCTGGGCACGGCCGCGGCGGTGATCCGGCGCAATGCGCAGCTGCAGGGCCGGATGATCAACGACCTGCTCGACATGAGCGCGGTGGCCGCCGGCAAGCTGGTGCTGCAGACGGCGCCGCTGGACCTGTCGGCGCTGGCCTCGGAGTCGGTGCTGGGCGCGCTGCACGAGGCGCAGGGCAAGGGCGTCGCGCTGAACTGCGCCGCGCCCGAGCCGGTGTGGATCGCCGGCGACGCGCAGCGGCTGGCGCAGGTGCTGACCAATCTGATCGGCAATGCGATCAAGTTCACCGACGGCGGCGGACGCGTGGACGTGCAGGTCGAGGTCGCGGACGGTGAGGCGTTGCTGCGCGTGCAGGACACCGGGCGCGGCATCTCGCCGGAGTTCCTGCCCTACGTCTTCGACCGGCTGCGGCAGGAGGACGGCTCGTCGACGCGCAAGGTCGGCGGCCTGGGCCTGGGCCTGGCGATCGCGCGCGCGATCGCGCAGTTGCACAAGGGCCGCATCAGCGCCGCCAGTCCCGGCCCGGGCGGCGGCGCCTGCTTCGAGCTGCGCCTGCCGATGCTGGCCGACCAGGCCCTGCCGCCGCCGCCGAGCGCGGCGCCGGTGGAGCTGTCGGAGGAGACGCTGTCGGGCGTGCGGGTGCTGCTGGTCGACGACGAGGAGGATGCGCGCGAAGTGGGCCAGGTGGCGCTGAGCCGGCTGGGCGCGAAGGTCAGCGTCGCGGGCAGCGCGGCGGAGGTGCTGTCGCGCCTGACGGACGGCGAGCGCTTCGACCTGCTGGTGTCCGACATCGGCATGCCGGAGATGGATGGCCGCTCGCTGATCCGGGCGGTGAGGCAGCTGCCGGGCGGCAGCGCGGAGGAGTTGCCGGCGCTGGCGCTGACGGCCTTCGCGATGGTCGCGGACCGGCAGGAGGGGCTGGCGGCGGGGTTCCAGGGGTATGTCGCCAAGCCGATCGAACTCGGCGCGCTGACGCGGACGATCCAGGAGGTGTTGGGGCGAAGGACAGGGGCGGATTGAGGGGTGCGAGGAGAATCACTCGCCATGCAAGCGCCCTCCCCTTCGTCCGCACCTCGCTCGATCCTGGTCGACATGCCGCGCGGAAGCGGTCCGCACCCCGCCGTGGTGCTGGCGCCGGGCGTCAGTGATCACCTGCGCATGCCCTTGATGGAGGCCGTCAAAGTTGGCGCTTCGCCGCGATGGGCGGACTTGCTCCTTCTAATTTGGTGTTCGCGGCACCTGTCTCAGGATCGGTAGTCTCGCAATGAACTCGCTGCCACGGCCGCGGCCTTCGCTTCTGACCTCAATGGGTTCCTCCGTGCAGGGAGACGAACTGTCGACCTGTACTCGCACCATCACCGGCGGAAGAACGCTGAGAAGCTCGACGCTGGCGGCGACCGCAGACGGGCGACATGCTTCGATCGCCTCCTCCACCAACGGCTGCAACAGCACGTCTTCGTAGCGCAGATTCAACCGGCCTTCGCCCACTCGCGTCATGTCGACCAGATCCTCGACCAGTCTCTCGACGAACGCGACCTGCCGACGGATCACCTTCGCTGCCTGTTCGATCTGCTTGGGATCGACCGACAACGCAAGCAGTCTTGTGGCAAGGCCGATCGGCCGCAGCGGATTGCGCAACTCGTGCGCAATCGTCCCGATGAAGACCGTTTGATCGTGATGCTCGCTCCAGGCGCTGCACTTCGTTCTCGAGCCATTGAGTTCGAAGGCGTAGGTGGGTGCGCGGTCCGAAGCAGTGTCATATGTTCCAGTCCCCATGAGGGAACAGCTCCTCCAAGGCCTCGATCGACACAGGCTTCAGCAGCGTGTGGTCGAAGAGGTCGGCGGCGTCGCGCAAGCGCTGAGCCGAACCCGAGATCCCGATCAGCAACGCGTTGATGCTCGAGTCCCTTTTGATCGCCTGAGCGAGTCCGATACCTCCGATGCCTGGCATCTCGATGTCCGAGATCACGGCGTCTGGCGGGTCGTCCCGGATCAAGCAGAGCGCTTGCTCCCCCGATTGCGCCGTCCGCACGCTGAATCCGAGCCCCGCGAGCAGCAAGCCAAGCGACGTCGACATGTCAGGTACGTCCTCGACCACCAGGACGGACCGTGGAGGCGGTGGGATGGTCATCCGACTTCCTTGTTGAACGAGATACGCGGCCCCCGGGCATGCCGCGACCCCGGCCATGCTCAGACCCCGAGCCGCCTTGGGAAAGGCACGGAAAAGCACGTACTCCGAGCGCTTTCAAGCGGCCGCGATTGCCGCATCGATTGCCATCGAGACCGCCCGTATCACGGCCTCGCGCTCGGACTCGTCGTCTGCGCGGTAGGTGGAACCTTCCAGTTCGAAAACCCGCTCGGAGCGATTGATCGTTGCATTCCAAACCAGCAGTGCTCCGCTCGCGCTGAAGTCAACGCACGCCTTCGCCAGCCCTGTGGCGGAGGCGCTCACCCGACACTCGTGCCGGAAATCCACGGACTTGAAGAGTCGCATCGGTTGCTCCCTGTTTGTGGCGTCGGTGTGCGGGATCAGCGGAACCTTGCGTTCAGCGCCTGACCGATCGACGACACAACGGTCTGGGATTCGGTCTCGCCTTGAGCTCTTTGAACGCATCCCGTCATCTCAAAGAACTGAGGCGCGATGTAGAAGGTGGCGCTCCAACTCAGGAAATTCCCGCTCGCGCCAAAGTCGGCACATACCCTGATGACGCGGCCGCTGAAAGGCACCGTGTGCTTGAAGTCGACAGTCGTGAGTTGGTTCATCAGCGCCTTCCTCACGGCATTCCCGGCGGCACGGCGAGGGGTGGGGCGATGCTTCGATCGGGCGGGCGATGGGGCAACGGGCCATGACTTGACCGCGGCCGCCGATGATCGAATCCGATCATGGCAGCCAATCCTCGGAATGCCGCAGTGGGTCCAGCACGTCACGGATCCGCTCGATCGTTCCGTGCTTCGGATCGTTGGGCAGGTCGATGAAGAGCGCTCGCCTCGGTGGGGCGTGACGCCGCCTGAAGATCAGTGTTCCCAGCTCGGAATGGGACGGGCAGACGTAGATGACATCGAAGGACGAAATCTGCAGCCCGCCAATGTGGGCAAGTCCGGCTTTGACGAACATGTCGCGCTTTCGAAAGAGCTCCCTGGCGGAGCGACCTGGTCGTCGTTGATGGCGGCCACGCAAGCTGGCCGACGCGACACCGCGCGCATGTCAGTGCTGAGCATTCAAGCATGGATGGCGAGCCGGCGGGAAATATGTTTCTGATCCCGGCCTAGGCTTGGATCGCCACTTGCCGCGTTTCACGGCATGGCTCTACCGGAGAGGGAGGCGACCATGAAGCGCAGGTCCAAACCGAAGCAGCACGCCGCCGGTCGCGATCAGAAGGACAGCCTCCCCACTGCCGAGCGCGCCGAGCTCCAACGTCAAGGAGCCAAGGCCGCCGCGCGAGGTGAGGAGCGTGATGTGAATCCGATGGACAAACAGGTGAATCGCCCCTCGGCAACGGGGGAGTGCCTGGACCTGTGGCAGAAGCGAAAGGACGCCTGGCAGCAGGGGCACGATGTGCAGTCCCAAGCTGACGATCAGGCGAGTTCCCATTCCTCCAGACAGGAAGAGAGTGATGAGCACTGAAGCCGAATCAGTTCTTCGCCTTGCGCAGGTCAAGCGCGAAATCAGGGCGGCCGAGCACACCCTCGATGCCTAGCGCCCCGCCTCTACGACCCGCGATGAAGTCCGTTGATCCGCTGCTGCTCGCTGTGGTCCGGCTTAGCACCTTGCAGGGCGGTCGAGCCTTGACGCGCGCCACGGGCTTCCTGCAGCAACGCGGCGAGGAGGTCTTTCTGGTCACCTGCCGGCACGTGTTCATCGATCCGTCGAGCGGTCACTATCCCGATCTGATACAGGTTGATTTCCATACGGACGGCAACAATCTGGCGACAGTCGCGGGTGCTGCCCTTCCTCTGTATGAAGCGGGCACCGCAGCGTGGAGACAGGGAAGGGACGCGGCGGGAGACGTCGACGTCGCGACTCTCAAGCTCCGACGGGAACAGATGCCGGACAAGGCGGTCTGGCACGCCTTTCCCTCCGAAGAGATGCCGGAGCTGGAACGGGACATCGGCTTGGGTACGCCGGTGCTGATCGTCGGGTTCCCCATGGGGTTTCACGATGAATTGCATCACCTACCGGTGGCTCGATCCGGCATCGTGGCGTCCCCCTACGGCTGGCGCTTCGGCGGAGAGGGATATTTCCTGACGGATGCGCGGACGCATCGAGGTCTCAGCGGAGCCCCGGTCGTGACGCGGGATGCGTCCCAGCCGGGGTTTCCCTGGCGGCTGCTGGGCATCCACTCCGCTCGTCTGGAAGGGCGAAACAGGGAGGCGGCCTTTGACGAAACCCTTGGATTGAACTGCAGCTGGTATCCGGACATCCTGCGCGTGCTCACGACCGGCTGACCGCAGATGGCCATATCGGCACGTGCGCGCGCGATGCACAAGGGAACCGGTTTTCCTCACCCTGGCTTGGCTGGAAGAGGAGATGCGTTGCGGCAGCGCCGGTCAGCCGCGCGCGGACTGCGGCAGATCCGCATCTGAGGTTCCACGCCGCGCCTGACCGGCCGCATCTGGTACAGGGCGTGCAGTGGCATCGTCGTCGGGAGGCACGTCGCTGCCTTCAGGCAGCTCTTGCGGCTTGCCCTCAATGTCTTCTTGCATCGAACGCTTCTTGCCGTCATTGCCGGTTCGCTCGGCGCCGGAGTTCGATTCGTCCGATGCGTCGCCGGTGCGAACGCCCTCCGGCGATTGGTTCGCAATCGGATCACCGACGGGATCGTCGTTCTCGTTCTCAGGCTTCGAGGTCGTAGGACGGGTGGACTCGGAAGCCGATGTACTGCTGTTCATGATGGCGCCTTGATGTAGGGCGGGATGGCCCGCTCTCCTCTGGCAAATCTCGCTCCGCGCGAATTGCGCCATGAGCCGGATCGATCTATCGCCACGTCGCGTGCGATGCTCGGTTCGCCGCGCGGTCAAGCTCCAAGCAGCGTCTTCGGCCCGAAAAGATAAACCGCGCAGCCTTCGGATCCGTGCTTCAATGGCGAGCACTGACATTCGCGCCCCTCGGTAGTCCGACTTTCGCGTCAGCGAGCACCTGTGGCCGCCCCTGGCGCCCGCACGTTCCCCTGCGGAGCTGGATCGAAGGATGCGATATGTTCGTCAAGGCCGAACTGGCCAACATCTGCAGTGTCGACCTTGCGTCATTCGACGTGATCTACATCTGCCCTCATCGTTCGGAACTTGGAACGCTCATCTTTCGCAGGCGCCACACCCCGCCGCGACGCGCCCTGTTCATCGAACTTCCCCGCTGTCCGTCGCCTGGTCTGGTCCAGTTCATCCGTGATGAGCTCGACCCCCGGCACCTCGAGGACGAATGGCTCCCGTGAGCAGCCCCGCCTCCACCATGCCCGCGAGTCCCTCTGCGCCCCGTGCACCGGCGCCACGCGAGTCACCAGGACACCTCATGACCACAGAATTCATACGCGCCACTCACCTTTCAGAGCTCCGCGATCCAGCGCTTCCTGCTGACATCGATTCGGTCCCGCGGCACGTCGGCCGGGCCCACGCGCGGCGGGAGCGCTCGGAGCGCTTCGTCTCCGGCACCCACGTGCATGGGCAGACCGTCATGAGCTACAAGCTCTACACCCCCCCGGGCGACGTGCGCGTGGCTCGACCGCTGCTGGTAATGCTGCATGGTGGCAAGCAGGGACTCGAGGACTTCGTCCTGAGCAGCCAGATGAATGAAGCGGCCGGGCGGCTGGGCTGGATGGTGCTGTACCCCGAGAAGCCGACACGCAACGGCGATCAGGCAAGCTGGAGCTGGTACATGTACAGCCATCAGCAGCGGGGACGCGGCGAGCCCGCCCTGCTCGCCAGCCTCACGCGCAGCGTCATCGCGCAGCATCGGATCGACACACAGCGCGTGCACGTCGCCGGGCTGTCGGCGGGTGGGGCCATGGCGGCAGTCCTTGGCCAGACCTATCCTGACCTGTTCGCCTCCGTGGGCATTCACTCGGGGCTTCCTTACGGCGCCGTCGACGACGCCAGCGGCGCGCCTTCGCTCCAGCGGTACGGGCGCGCGGATCAGCCGCCACGCGTCGAACGCTCGCTGAGGGATGGCGCGCCGCCCACCATCGTCTTTCACGGCATGAGAGACATGACCGTCCATCCCAGCAACGGCGTGCGCATCTACGAGAACGCCGTTGCCGGGCGGCCAGGCGAGCATCGCTTCGAGAACGGTCGCGAGGGCGGACGCGCCTACACGCGCCGCACCCACGTCGCTCCCGACGGCCGCACCAACGCCGAGTTGTGGCTGATCGAGGGCGCCGGCCACGCCTGGTCGGGTGGGGATCCGCAAGGTCTGCAAGCCGACTGGCAGGGCCCCGCCGCCTCCGAGCAGATGCTGTGCTTCTTCATACGCCACCCCGCGTCACACTGAGCCTGCGGCTTTTGCGGACGCCGCGAACCCGAGTTCAATTGCGCCGACTTTGGCACCCCCTGCAGCCTTGCTGCGGCAGGCCGCACGCTGGCCTGTTAACCGATCGAACGAGATTCCGAACAACTTCATCCCCATGGGCAAGTACGTCGTTTCGCCCACGACACACGCCGCCGGCGGCGGCCGCTTCAGTGCCGCCTTCGCGATCAAGCGTGCGGACGGCAACGGCACGTATTGCCGGGTCTTCCGTTTCGACAGGACCTTTGCGTCCCGTCATGCCGCCCAGCTCTTCGCGGTGACCCAGGGCTGGATCGAGTCCACTGGCGAGAGCCAGCAGGCCCGTTGAACCTCCGACCGAATGCCGTTCCTGCCTCAGCGCAGGCTCCAAGCCGGTCGCCCGCACTTCACCGAAACGATGGGGCAGATCCCATCGGTGAATCGATCAAGAATAAGGAAAGGCTCTTTGCATGAGCAGCAAGATCTACGTGGGCAACCTGCCCTACTCCGTGACCGAATCCGCCCTCCGAAGCAACTTCTCAGAGTTTGGCGATGTTTCCTCGGCCAAGGTGATGATGGACCGTGACACGGGCATCTCAAAGGGCTTTGGGTTCGTGGAAATGAAGTCCGCCGAAAGTGCCGCGGCGGCCATCGCGGGGTTGCACGGTGTGTCGGTACACGGACGCTTGATCGTGGTCAGCTTGGCACGCCCACGCGACGCGGACAAGCGTGCAGAGCTGTCCCCACGGGGAGAGTTCCGCGCGACCAAACGTCCCGTCACCGGATATGGGACGGGCGGATTCGGCGGCGGTCGCTACTGAGGCGAATCGCTTCGGCAAAGACGCCATTTCGAGGCTGCCTGTCCTCGCTTGCATCCCAGGTCATGTCGCCTCGTCCCGCGATGTCAGATGGCCAGGGGCCGCGGCACGAGGATCATGGCCTCGCCGAAAGGTCCGTTCTCGCTAGAGGCTGGGTGAAAACACGCCTTCATTGCACTGCGGCGGAGAATCGACCTCTCAGATCGGCCCTCGATCGACGAGTGGCGCCCCACTCATTGTGTCGAGACCCTGGAAACCGACCGCTGGTGCAGCTGTCGGACCACCCGCCTGCGCTCAATGGACCGCTGCTGTCGGGAGCAGTCGCCGAGGTCTTGATCTGCGAACGACTCAGTCCAGCCTGAACCGGCCTTCGGGGGCATGCGACCAGTAGATCCGTCCGTTACCGTCACGAGGTCGTGTTGCGTGTTCAATGATGGCACCTCCCAAAACACGACCTTGCCCGGCCTTGTGCCGGGCTCTTTCTTGGGGTCTGGGCTGAGCAGGAATGTGTCGCTTCTTGCAGCGGCCTCGCTCCGCCTCGTGCCTCACCGATCTTGTACCTTTCGGCTCTGGGTCGGTGGCCCAGCTTACGCGTGGCGCGCCTACTTCCGCGCGCCCCGCGTCTTCTGCCCGCCTTGCAGCAGCACGGCCGCCACGACCGTGCCGCCGGCATCCCGCTCGAACTCGACGGTCGCCCCAACCTCCTCGATCTCGATGCGGTCCTTGCCCGCCACCGCCGCGGCAATCGCCGGCTGGCCGCTGCCCTGCACCATCAGCCGGCCGTCGCGCTCGAACACCTTCAGGCTGAACTGCGGCGCGAGCTGGAACTCGCCGGCCCAGTCCTTCCAGGCCGGGTTGATGATGGTCGGCGGCGCGTTGACGAGGCCGACGCGACGGCCTTCCATCACGCCGCCACCCTGGTGCCACGAGAACCGCGCGACCGGCTGGCCGCTAGCGGGCGGTTCCGGCCGCAGCAGCGCCGAGAAGCCGAGCGGGTAGAACTCGCCGCGGCTGTCGTAGTGCAGCTCAAACGCGAGCTGGCCGGTGGCCTGGGCCAGCAGCCGGTCGTTGGCTACCCAGATCTTCAGCGGCAGAGAGCCCAGCTCGTACTCGCCGGCAAGCGCCTGGCGAAGGGCGGGCGGCGCGTCTGCGCTGCGGCGCGGCTGCAGCGGCGGCGATTCCAGGCCTAGCAGCGCCAGGCCGAGGTCGCCCAGGCCGCCGAGGTCGGTCAGTGAGGTGTCCGCCAGCACGACGACCGCGCGCTTCGCCGCGGGCTCCAGCATCACCAGCGACGAGAAGCCGCCCGTGCCGCCTTCGTGCATGGCCAGGTCACGGCCCTGCAGTTTGCGCAACATCCAGTTCATGCCGAAGCCGTGGGCCAGCGGTTGCTGTGTGCGGCGCAACTGCGCGACCAGCGCGGCCGGACCGTCGCCCAGCTGGGCGCAGGCGTAGGCCACCATGTCGTCCATCGTGGCCTTGACCATGCCGACGCCGGCCAGGTTGGTCGCAATGGTCCAAGCCGCCGTGGGCGTGCCGCCAGCCGTGTGGCCCTGCGCGGGTTCGGCGCCGAGTGGCCGGGCGACGTAGGCCGTCTTCATGCCCAGGGGCTGGAACAGCCGCCTGCGCAACGCGACCTCCAGGTCGCCGCCCAAGCTGTGCGCTACCGCGATGGACAGCAGCATCATCCCGAAATTGGAGTACTCGGGATGCTCCCCGATGGGGCGCGCGAGCTGCACCTGCTTCAGCGATGCGAGCAGCGCGGCGTCGGTGAGCGAGGCATAGGGGTCGGCCGGGTTGGCGGGATGAAGGCCGGGCGGCAGCGCGGGCAGGCCGCTGCTGTGCGTGAGCAGGTCGCGCACGAGGATCTGGCGCTCGCCCTGGCGCGGCACGGCGGTGCCTTCGGGCAGGTGCCGGGCGATGGGGTCGTCCAGCGACCAGCGGCCGGCATCAACCAGGCTGGCCACAAGGGCGGCGGTCATGGTCTTGGTGACTGAGCCGATCTCGAAAGCCGCGCCCGCAGCGGGTGGGCCGCCCTTGCGCGTGCCGGCGCAGCGCGCCACGCGCCAGACCTTGCCTGAATCGATGACGGCGGCCTGCACGCAGGCGCCGCTGCGGTCGCCGTCGAAACGTGCGGTCAGCAGTTTCTCGACGGCGACGTCACTGGCGGGCATCCCGGCAGCCCATGCGGGCAGGCACAGCAGGGCGCTGGCGATTCTGCGGTTCATGCGTTGTCCTTTCGGGTCAGCTCGTCGAGTTTGTCGATCTCGCGCTGCAGCCCGCGCGCGGCGTAGCGGTTGAGTCCCACCACGCCCGCCAGCAGCAGCGCGGCGATGACGAACGGCCAGGGCTGCCATTGACCGTTCTCGATCTGCCGGCCGCAGATGAACAGCGTGATGCCGGGCGTGATGGGGCCGATATACCAGAGCCAGACCGAGCGCAGCGCGTCACGCTGGCGCACTAGTTCACTGCGATGAAAGGCCAGCAGGCTGCCGGCCCAGGCCTCGGGCGGCGGGCGTACCGAGGCGCGGCGGCCTATCTGCCACACCACCACGCCCATGCCCACCACGGTCAGCAGCGCACCAAACTGGCTGAGCCAGTGCGGGAAGAACCAGGCGTAAGACAGGAACACAGGGGCGATGACGACGGCCGCGATCACCTCCCGCCGGTTGCGCCGCGAGACGGTGCCTTGCAGCTTCGCCGCGTGCTCGGCCAGTTGCTGCTGCGCCAGCGGCTGCAGCGCCGGCACGTCCTGCGCCTTCCACAGACCGCGGACCTCGTCTTCAGCCGAATCGGTGTTGCTCATCGCGGGCTCCTCGGGGCGTTCAGCTGGCTGGCCAGCAGCGCCTTGATGCGGTGGATCTTGGTGGCGACATTGCGGACTGACAGGCCAGTGATGTCGGCGATGCTGGCGGCGTCCAGTTCCTCCAGGTAGAGCAGCATCAACTCGCGGTCTAGCGGGGCCAGACGATGCACAAGGGCGAGCACACGCTGCAGATCCAGGCGCCGCTCGGTGTGGCCCGGGTCATGGCGGTCGTCGGGCAGATGCTCGATTTCCTCCAGCTCCAGCATCTTTCCCTTGGCCGCATGCTGCTGCACATGGCGCGCGCCGACGTTGTGAGCCACGCGGTAGACCCAGGTGCGCAGCGAGCAGTCGCCACGGAAGGTGGACAGGCTCTGCCACAGAGCGAGGTGGAGTTCCTGCTGCAGCTCCTGGCGCAAGGCAGCGTCGCGCTCGTAGCCGTGGCAGCAGCGGGCCAGCTCCGCGCCGTGGGCCGCGATGGCCTGGCGGTAGAGCTGTTCTTGCGGCGTTGTCTCGGTCATGCAGCAGGTAGTGACGGCGCCGCGGGACTTCTTACATCCGATGCACCCACTACCAACCCGGGTAGCGACCGACGGATACGAATACCCCTACGCCTGCTCGGTGAACGCTGAGCGACGCTGTCGAGTGCGACCGCCTGCAGCGACGGGAAGTCTGCTCTGCTGCCGGCGAGCGAGGCCGCGGCGCGGCGGCACGCGCCGGCGACGTCCTGCGCAGCTGCGACGATCTGGGCGTCCGGCCTCGCCATGGCGATGGTCAACCGCAACACCTGCACCATGCGGTTGACGTCGCCTGGCCCTCCGACTCACGTCCTTGGAGCATTTCGATGAAAGCGTCCACCGCGCACACCTTGGCGAGTTCCGGATGAGCGAACTCGCCCTCTAGGGGCCGACGAATCGGCGACCCGACCTCCGGTGGCGGGGTGAGGACTAAGACGGGGACGAACATTCCGTTCTCAAGAGGCTCAGCCTCGACATCAGCTTCCCAGTCATCCAAAGATGTTGACCTCCCTGGTTGCTCAGGCCAGTCGCCAGTACTTCTGCCAGGTGGCCTTAACGGCTTCTGCTGCTAGCTCCCGCTTTGCTGCGCGCTCATACCCTTCGACGTGGTCGACAGCGACCAGCAGGGCCGCGCCTTCGTCCTGCAGCACCTCGTAGGGCCAACCTTCACGCATGGCATCTTCTGCGACGAGGTCGGGGTGAACATCGTCGTAGCCAGGGGGCCGGCAAATTCGAATCTCAACTCGCTTCTGCGGTGCCATCGCTTGGCCTCCTTGCTGAGCTACTCGTTGATAGAGCGTACACGGCCTCAGCGGCATGCTCAGAGCCCACACACGGCCAACGCCTGCAACCGGCAGTTGGCCAACGACCGGTGACGGCCGGGACTACCTGTTCGGCCGTGCGCCACATAGCTGTCGTTGAAGGCGGCCATCCGGCAGCAGTGTCCAGGGTGACCGCCAGCGACAACGTCAGATCTCCGTCTGCTCAGAGATCTCGAGGGCGTCATCGACCTC
>Ga0058691_1000990_pt1 | contig 16417 bp, 15 predicted proteins | sample AgamicAtPrz_FD_55051 | JGI IMG/M metagenome (GOLD analysis project Ga0058691, IMG submission 55051) | Agave microbial communities from Guanajuato, Mexico - At.P.rz | ecosystem: Host-associated > Plants > Phyllosphere > Phylloplane/Leaf | place: Guanajuato, Mexico | collected 2012-05-28
ATCACTGTATATATTTACAGTGTTTCTGCGTCATTTGACCCGAATTCCGTCATCCCGAGACGGTCTTTAGTGAGGCGACCATGTTCCAGTCATCCGCATTCGATCCCGAGCAACCCGGCTTCAATCCCGTCCACTTCGAGCGCGCCGCGCAGCGGGCGGTCGTCGATCTGCAGCGTGTCGTCGGCGGCCCCGCGCAGCGGGCGCTGGGCCTGCGCCGCCGCACTCACCCGGCGGCCGTCCGCACGATGAGCTGGCAGGCGCTGCTGAACGTCGAAGAGCTGGCGTTCTCGAATGCCGGTTTCCTGAACCGCAACGAGCCGGCCGTCGTCGACGCGTTCATCCGGCTGCGCGACAGCCGGCTGGTCGCCGCGGATGTCGACGAACCGGTCGACTGGCGCCGCGACGACGACGACCTGCCGGCCGTCTACCTGATCGTCAAGGCAATGCTCGAAGCGGAAGAGGAAGAGCGGGCCGAAGCGGCCTGAGCCGCGCCGGTCGATCGCGGTCACGGTGTGCGAGGCTCGCGGCGCCACGTTGCGCGGTGGCGCTACGTACCGCTGCGGTCCTGCACGAGTGAATCGGCGCTTCCGGCGGCAAGCTGCGAGCCGTCGCGCAGGCTGACCATCGCCACGCAACGACCGTCCGAATGACCATCGCAGCGGCCGCCCGTTACAGCCGCGCCGCCAGTCGCGCCCCCTGATCGATCGCGCGCTTCGCATCGAGTTCGGCGGCCAGTTCCGCGCCGCCGATCAGGTGCACCGAGCGCCCGGCCGCCTGCAGCGGCGCGAGCAACGCGCGCTGCGGCTCCTGCCCCGTACAGAGCACGATCGTGTCGGCTTCGATCAGTTCGTGATCGGCGCGCTGCTCGCCGTACGACACATGCAGCCCGCGCGCATCGATCCGCTCGTAGTTCACGCCGCCGATCATCTTCACCTGCTTCATCTTCAGCGTCGCACGGTGAATCCAGCCGGTCGTCTTGCCGAGCCCCTTGCCGAGCGGCGCGGCCTTGCGCTGCAGCAGCGTCACTTCACGCGCCGGCGCCGATACCTGCGCACGCGTCACGCCACCGCGCGTCGCGGCCGGGTCGGTCACGCCCCATTCGGCCTTCCACTCATCCAGATCGAGTGCCGGCGACTCGCCGTCCTGCACCAGATATTCGGCGACATCGAAGCCGATCCCGCCCGCGCCGACCACCGCAACCCGCCGGCCGACCGGCTGCCTGCCCGCGAGCACGTCGATATAGCTGAGCACGTTCGGCCCGTCCTGCCCCGGAATCTTCGGGTCGCGCGGTGCGACGCCGGTTGCGAGCACGATCTCGTCGTAGCCGCCCGCGATCAGGTCGCTCGCATCGACGCGTCGGTTCAGGTGCAGTTTCACGCCGGTCAGCTCGACCTGCCGGCCGAAGTAGCTCAACGCTTCGTGAAACTCCTCCTTGCCCGGAATCCGCTTCGCCATGTTGAACTGGCCGCCGATTTCCGCCGCGCCGTCGAACAGGTCGACTTGATGGCCCCGCTGCGCGAGCACGGTCGAGCACGCGAGCCCGGCTGGCCCCGCACCGACCACCGCGATCCGCTTCGGCTGTGGCGCGGGCGTGTATTTCAGTTCCGTCTCGTGGCACGCGCGCGGATTCAGCAGGCACGACGCAATCTTGTTCTTGAACGCGTGATCGAGGCACGCCTGGTTGCAGCCGATGCAGGTGTTGATCTCGTCGGCGCGCCCCTGCGCGGCCTTCACGACGAACTCGGCATCCGCGAGCAGCGGGCGCGCCATCGACACCATGTCCGCGCAGCCGTCCGCGAGAATCTGCTCGGCCACTTCGGGCCGGTTGATCCGGTTGGTCGTCACGAGCGGGATGCCGACCTCGCCCTTCATCTTCTTCGTCACCCACGCGAACGCGCCNCGCGGCACCGANGTCGCGATCGTCGGCACGCGCGCCTCGTGCCAGCCGATCCCCGTGTTGATGATNGTCGCGCCCGCGCGCTCGACCGCCTTCGCGAGCTGCACGGTTTCGCNCCAGTCGCTGCCGTCCGGAATCAGGTCGAGCATCGACAGCCGGTAGATCAGGATGAAGTCGCGGCCGACCGCTTCGCGCGTGCGCTCGATGATCTCGATCGGCAAGCGGATGCGGTTCTCGTACGACCCGCCCCACTGGTCGGTGCGCTTGTTCGTATGCATCGAGATGAACTGGTTGATCAGGTAGCCCTCGGAGCCCATGATCTCGACGCCGTCGTAACCGGCTTCGCGCGCCAGCTTCGCGCAGCGCACGAACGCGCGGATCTGCCGCTCGACGCCGCGCGCGCTCAGTTCGTGCGGCGCGAACGGCGAGATCGGCGACTTGATCTTCGACGGCGCGACCGCGAACGGGTGGTAACCGTAGCGGCCCGTATGCAGGATCTGCAGCGCGATCTTGCCGTCCTCCGCATGCACGGCGCCGGTGATCTCGCGATGCCGGCGCGCGGCGGCCGACGTCATCAGCGTGCCGCCGAACGGCTTGGTCCAGCCGGCCACGTTCGGCGCGAAACCGCCCGTCACGATCAGGCCGACCCCGCCGCGCGCGCGCTCGGCGAAATATGCGGCGAGGCGCGGCAGCGTCTTGCGGCTGTCCTCGAGGCCCGTGTGCATCGAGCCCATCAGTACGCGGTTCTTCAGCGTCGTGAAGCCGAGATCGAGCGGTGCGAGCAGGTGGGGAAAGGGTGTCGTCATGATGATTCGGCCAATTAGCGATGCCTGCCATCGTAGGCGCGCGCCGCCTTGAACGTGAGGGGGCAAACAGCCATAATGCTTGTCATTTCCGGCCAAATCGACATGACTTCCCCGTCTCGCAAGGATCGCCTCGGGCTACGCCGGCCGACGATTCCAGTCGCCTATACGCGCCTGCTGCTGCAGGCGCTGGCCGCACGCGGCGTCGACCTGGCCGCCGTGCGTGCCGGCACGGGCCTGCGCGACGCGGTGCTGGCCGAACCGGACGCGCGCGTCGCGCCATCGCAATGGGGGCGGCTCGTGCTCAATGCGATCGAAATCGGCGGCGATCCGGGCATCGGGCTCGCGTTCGGGTTGCTGCTGAAACCGACCGTGCACGGCTTTCTCGGCTATGCGACGCTGACCGCGCGGGACATCCGCGACGCGCTGTCCGTCACGCAGCGCTACTTCCGGATGCGCAATCGCCAGTACCGGCTGACCTATGCGGAAGACGAACGCGGCGCGACGCTCGAACTGCACGGCGTGCAGGCGAACCCCGTGCTGCAGCACCACGTGATGTTCGAATTCGTGCTGACGGGGCTCGCGCAGAACATCTCGCAATGGTCCGGCCGCGCGTCACCGCCAATCAGGCTGCAATTCGCGTGGCCGGAGCCCGCGTATTTCGCGCGCTATCGCGATACGTTGCCGCCGGTGGCATTCGGCTGCACGGCCAACGCGCTGTGGATTGCGCGCGACGTGCTCGACTGGCCGCTGCCGCTCGCCGACGAAGTCGCGCACCGGCAGGCGCTCGTGCAGGTGGAACGCGAATATGCACAGGTGCGGCAGGAGGAAGGCGATCTGGTCGAGCGCGTGCGCGCGGAACTGGCGCGCGCAGCCGGCGATTATCCGGGGCCGGACACGCTCGCCGATGCGCTGCTCGTGTCGACGCGCACGCTGCGGCGCCGGCTGGAGGAAGCGGGATCGAGCTATCGGCAATTGCTCGACGAAGCGCGGTTTCGCGACGCAAAGCAGTTGCTCGCCGCATCGGATCTCGACCTGAAAACGGTCGCCGAGCGGCTGCAATTCACCGACCCGGCGAATTTCACGCGCGCGTTTCGGCGGTGGGCCGGGCAGACGCCGAGCGCGTTTCGGGAAGCGGCTGCGAGGTGATCACGTCAGCGGTGACCCGGGCACCGGTGCGCGAGTCACGCCGGACCGCTCGCGGCAGGGTGCGGGTGCGGCTGCGCGCGGATTTCAGTGCCACGCGCCGGCCAACCTTTCGCCCGGCAATGCCGGACGGCCCGCCGAAAGCTGTGGCGTATGATGGACGCCACATCAAAACGACGTCGCGCGGCCCCGCGCCCTCTCCGACCCATGCCCAATCGCACCACCCTGATCGAGGCCACGATCGACCGCGTCGATACCAACCTCATCCGAGTCAAGGCCGATGTCAGGAAGAACCCGCCATACCGTTTGACGATGCAGAACGTCTGCTACTTCGTCACGGCCAGCGACGTCGACGAAGAAGCATTCAAGCAGATCGAGAAACTGAGGCCCGGCATGTCGGTGCGCGCCTGCACATTCGAGCATCGCGGCCGTCGCCGAATCGCGTGGATCAGGAGCGGCAACCTTGCCATCGCGCCGTACGACGTGCGCGCGCAAAAGCGACGGAACCTGTCGCTGCTTGCCTGGTCGTCGTGCCTGCTCGTGCTGAGTCTGGGTATCGCTGCCGCGGCACTCCATTCAGGTTGGGCGTTCACCTCGGCAATGGCCACCGTCGTGGCCACCGTCGGTCTGGTTGGCAACGTGGTCGCCATCGGCGGCTTGTCCGACCTGATCTTCCAGCCGCAGCGACGCGAAGCCCAGGATGGCTGGCTAGGCGAACCGTCCGGTTTCAGCGCGGAGCGGAGCGGCCCATGACGAACCACGACATGCAGACCGTATCCGGCCGCGTGACGGCAATCGGCCAGCAATCGATCGAGACGAAGATCTGGAGCAACAACCTGGGCGCGACGACGCAAAGTATCGAGGAAATCACACTCCAACTCGATTCGCTCGCGTCCCCCCTCGTGTTCAGGACCAACCGGACGACCCGCCTGTTCATCGCCGATGGCGATCGATTGAACGTCGCCTATGCCGACGACCAGGATCGCCAGATCGTCTACGGCATCCGCAACATGACCGACGGTTCGGCTTATCTGCTGCGCCCCGCCAAAGTCGCCAGCGCCCGGGCCGATCTTTTCGTCATGCTCATTTGCGTGGTCGCGGCGGCCGTGGTCAGCGGAGTCGTATCCGCGGTGACGCTCAGCATGGACTCGATGTTCGACGTGTTTGCGCTGATCAGCGCGAGTGTAATCGGCTTGTGCGTGCTGAGTGCGATCCTGCGCATCCTGTTCGGCGTGATCGTGTGGCCCGAAATCAGAAGACTGGCGCAGCCGGGCGGCAAACGCGAAATGAACGCGGCAGCTCAAGCGCTGTCGCTCACGCAGGAAGAAACCCGACACGTACGCTTCATCTGACCGGGCCAGGTGCGGCTACCGCGCGGCGAACGACGCTGCTCGCCCCGGTTCGCATCGCCGCGGCCACCGCCTGACTCGCCGTCAATGCGCGCCGCTCGTTCAGGTCAAACCGGATCCGCCCGGACGAGCATCAGCGCCCAGATAAATCCGCGCGCCGCCATCCCCTTCGCCCGCCTCGATTCGCACCTCGCCCGTCGCGGCGACGATTGCGTCATACACATCGTCGGCCACGCACACCACCGGCACCGCGATCGCATACAACTCGGCGGCCACGATCGCGCCGATCGAGATGATCAGGTCGCGTTCCTTCAGCACGATCCCGACCGGCCCCGTACCGTTGCGCACTGCTTCCGCGAGCACGCTGCTGCTCGAACTCGAGCCTTTCGCGTGCGGCATCACCATCACCTTGCCGGCGAGGCTCGCGCCGGCCTGCGGATGCCCGCGATCGACGATCCTGCCCGCGCCCGAGTCGTAGCCGCCCCAGAAGCTGAGCGGCTTGTCGAGGACGAACGGCCGCGCACACGCGATGCCCGGCACGAGCGTGTCGCCCGTCAAGAATTTGCCCGTCGCTTCAGTCATCGAATCGCACCTTGCCTTCGTACGCGGACCGCACGCATTCGCGCATGCTGCCGTACGCGACCGTCACGCCGATGTTCGCGGGCGCATACGACGCCCATTTCCCCGAGTTGGTCATCACCAGCCCCGACAACTGCCTCATCACCGGCGTGATGTACGTGCAGGTATCGACGACGATCTGGATACCGCGCGCGGCGAATTTCTCCGCGAGGCCGGCTTGCTCCAGTTCCCACAGAATGAAGCGGCTCGTGTTCACGTAGAAATCGCAGGCCGGCTTGCCGTCGAAGGCGTCGAGCAACGTGTCGAGCGTGCGGAATTCGGCCAGCGAAAAATGCGGCGTGCCGAGCGCGACCGCGACGAGCGCGTCGCCGGCCGCGCCGTGATTCAGCGTGCGGCGAATCTCGTCGAGATCGGCCATCGTGATATCGACCGTACGTTGCGCGGCGCGCCCGTGCAACGCGGCGTCGAGCGTCGGCGCCTCGGGCGTCACGCCGACCGCATGGAACAGCGCGACGGCCCCGCTCGACGCGGCGGCCGCGCCGAGCGCCTTGAGTTCGTCCTCGGTGGTGTCCGCCGGCAGCCCGACGATCGCCGGCACGACCGCGCCCGCGATCTTGCCGACCGCCAAGCCGAGCGCGGCGAAATAGATGTCGCGCGACGGCAGGCCGGCGAAATCCGGCGCGTTGAACACGATCCGCGCGGCGCGGTTCGCGTCGACATGCAGCCCCGCATACGGCGCGCGCCCGGTGATCGCGGCGGCCAAGTCCAGAAAATCGCCGTAGCGGCTCGTGCGCGCGCCGAGCACCGAGTTCGCGAACACGATCGCATTCGATTCGGCCCACGCGATCTGCTCGCCCAGCGCGGGACGATGCTTCAGTTGATACGGCGCGCACGTGAAGCTCGATTCGCAGCCGAGCCGCAAATGCGCGTCCATCAGGCGCTGCGCATCGCGCTGGATCGTGCGGTCGCCGTGGTACAGCTCGGGATGGATCAGGTCGAGCGACCCGACGTTCAACGTGGTCGGCACCGCGACCTTCGCGCCCGTGTCGACGAAATAGTCGACGAAGTCGAGGCTCGTCTGGCCGTGATACAGACAGCCGTCAATATGGGCGGACGTGATGTCGATCAGGTGCGGCGCGGCCATGACTTGCGCGGTGCGCGCGACGATCCGCATCGCGCGCGCGACGCCGTCGCCGAAATCCCCGCGCAACATGGCGTCGTCGCGGTCACTCAACTGCAGCATCGGTTGCTCCTCGTGACGCGTGCCGGCGGCGGCGCCGGCTCATGAAATCCGTCAGAGGACTCTACAACTGGAATTAAAAACTGTCCAGATTTCGAACCAACCGGATACCAATAAAACCAATTTTCACGACCGAATGCTTCGGCGGCGACCAATGGCTTGAATTCCGCACCAGTTGGTCGCCACGCCGACCCGCCCGCCCCTCGCCTAACGTTCCGCCGTCAGGCTGAACAGCTCCGTGCGCAACGCCTTCGCGCGATCGCGGCCGAACTGCGTGTCGAATTCGTCCTGCGCGGCCTGCCACGCGACTTTCGCCTGCGCGAACGTGCGCTCGCCGAGCTTCGTGAGGTGCAGCGCATGCGCGCGCGCATCGTGCTCGGACGCCGCCGTCGCGACGAAACCGTCGCGCTGCAACGGCTTCAGCGCACGCAGCAAGGTCGTGCGATCCATCACGAGCGCATCGGCAAGTTCGCTCATCAGCAGGCCGGGCCGGCGTTTGAGGTTCACCATGATCGAGAACTGGGCGGGCGTGACGCCAACCGGGGCCAGATGGCGTTCGTACAGTTGCGTGACGAAGCGCGCCGCCTGACGCAGCGCGAGGCAGTTGCACGCCTCGGAAATCGGAATGTCGTTCATGTTTGCGAATCTATATGTGCATATGCATAAAGTCAATGTACACTCCGCCATAACATGGCCGCGGCCGGCCATCGCGTCAAGGAGACGGACATGGACTACATCGACAAGCTGCGCATTTTCCGGTCGGTGGTGGAGATGCGCAGCTTCACCCGCGCCGCCGACATGCACGGCCTCGCGCGGCCGGTCGTATCGCGCGCGGTCGCGGATCTAGAGGCGCGTTTCGGCAGCCGGCTGCTGCACCGGACCACGCGCCAGGTGTCGCTGACCGAAACGGCCGAGCGCATCTACGAGCGTTGCGCGGCCGTGCTCGACGAGCTGGACGCGCTCGAAGTGCAAGCGCAGACGCACACGCGTGAGCCCGAGGGCCTGCTGCGCCTCGTCGCGCATACGACGGCCGCGCTGAACCGGCTCGTGCCGCTGATCGCCGGCTTCAAGGCCGCGCACCCGAACGTGCGCCTCGACGTCACGCTGACCGAGCGCCCGGTCGATCTGGTCGGCGAAGGCTACGACATCGGCATCGTCGTGCCGTACATGCTGACGAGCGAATCGACCGTCGTACGGCTGGTCGAGCGCATTCCGGTCGTGATCGTCGCGACGCCCGCTTACCTGCACGCGCATGGGTGCCCCGAGACGCCGGCCGACCTCGCCCATCATCCGTTCGTGCCGATCTCGCCGTCGCTGCGCCGCCCGGCGTTGTCGTTCCGCGTCGACGGCAACACGGTCACCGTGCCGTTCCGTTTCGACATCTCGTCGAACAGCCCCGTCTTCAACCGCGAAATGGTGATGCACGACTTCGGCATCGGCGTCGTCCCGAAAACGCTCGTCGAGGCCCANCTCGCGTCGGGCGCGCTCGTGCAGNTGCTGGAAGNCGCCGATCTCGTCGATGCGTTCGTCGAAATCAAGCTCGCGTACGCGAACCGCGCGCTGCTGCCCGCGAAGGTGAAGGCGTTCATCGACTACACGGCCGCGTACTGCGACCGCGAAGGCTGGATCGTTCCGGCCGCGGCGTGACCGGGCGCGCGAGCGCGCCTGTTCGACGCCGATTGGTACAGCCACGACACCAATCTGATCCAGCCCCGCCCCTCGCTTCGCGCCGCCCCGCCACCTAACATGTGCACATGCACAAGACCACGCTCACCGATGACGATTGCTTCGCGGTCCGGCAAGCCGCCCGGCGGATCTCGCAGTTCTACGAGCGTTATCTGTCGCGGGCGGGCGTCACGCCGTCGCAGTACAGCATCCTCGCGCTGCTGCGCGACCGGCCCGGCCTGACGATGGCGACGCTGTCGAACGTGCTGGTGATCGAACGCACCGCGCTGCTGCGCGCGCTCAAGCCGCTGGTCGGCGCGGCGCTGGTGACGGGACGGATCGAGCCGCCATGTCGTGGTCAGACGTTTGCACTGACCGCGCACGGCGAAACGAAGGTCGCCGACGCGCACGTGCACTGGCTCGCCGCACAGGAAGCCTTCGAGCGGTGCTTCGGGTCGACGCAGGCGGCGCGCCTGAGAGACGAATTGTTCCGGATCACGCACAACCTGCCGGAACGCTAACCCTTTCCCCGATCGGCACGACGTCGTCGATCGTTTTGATTAGTGCATATACATAGGTGAATCGATGGATACGACCGAAGCCGCTGCCTCGTCACGCGAAGCAGCCACAACCGAGCGGCCCGCGAAGCAACAACGCCGCGTGCCGTGGATGCGCATCGCGGTAGGCGCCGTCGTCGTCGTGGTCGCGGCCGCCGCGCTCGACTGGCTGTTCGTGCTGCGCTTCCAGGAAAGCACCGACGATGCGTATGTCGGCGGCGACGTGACCGTGCTCGCGCCGAAGGTCAACGGTTTCGTCGACAAGATCCTCGTGACCGACAACCAGCGCGTGAAGGCCGGCGACGTGCTCGTGCAGCTCGATGCGCGCGACTACGACGCGAAGCTCGCGCAGGCCAGCGCCGAAGTCGACAGCGCACGCTCCGCCGTGACCGAACTCGAAGCGAAGCAGCAACTGCAATTCGCGGTGATCGGCCAGCACGCGGCCGACAAGAACGCGTCGTCGGCCGAACTGACGCGCGCCGCATCGGACCGCGTGCGCTACCGCGAGCTCGTGAAATCGGACGCCGTATCGAATCAGATCGTCGAACGCGCGGACGCCGATTACTCGAAGGCCGGCGCGGCCGTCGAACGCAGCGACGCCGCGCTGCTCGCGTCGAAGCGGCAGCTCGACGTGCTCGGCGCGCAGCTCGCCGATGCGCGGGCCCGCGTGAACACCGCGCTCGCCGCGCAGCGCGTCGCGGCGCTCAACGTCGAATACACGACGATCCGCTCGCCGGTCGACGGCTACGTCGGCAACCGCACGGGCCGCGTCGGGATGCTCGCGAACGTCGGCGTGCCGCTGCTGACGGTCGTGCCGGCCTCCGGCCTGTGGATCGATGCGAACTTCAAGGAAGACCAGCTTCGCAAGATGCGCGCGGGCGATCGCGTCGACGTCGCGCTCGATGCGTCGAGCACGCGCCTGCACGGCCGCGTCGACAGCCTCGCACCCGCGACCGGCGCGACCTTCAGCGTGCTGCCGCCCGAGAACGCGACCGGCAACTTCACGAAGATCGTCCAGCGCGTGCCCGTGCGCGTGCATCTCGATCCGCAGCCGGGCATCGAGCACGTGCTGCGCCCCGGGCTCTCCGCGGTCGTGACCGTGCATACCGACCACNAGNACTGAGCGGGAGCCGACGATGACCACCGCGTTTTCCGGCGACCCCGCGTCGCAACCGACCANGCAGCGCGTGTTCGCGTTCGCGCTGATGTGCGTCGGCTTCTTCATGGCGACGCTCGACATCCAGATCGTCGCGTCGTCGCTGCGCGACATCGGCGGCGGGCTGTCCGCGAGCCAGGACGAACTGTCGTGGGTGCAGACGGCCTACCTGATCGCCGAGATCATCGTGATCCCGATGTCGGGCTGGCTGTCGAAGGTGATGTCGACGCGCTGGCTGTTCGCCGCATCGGCCGTCGGTTTCACGATCACCAGCATGCTGTGCGGGCTCGCATGGGACATCAACTCGATGATCCTGTTCCGCGGCATGCAGGGCGCGCTCGGCGCCGCGATGATCCCGACCGTGTTCACCACCGCATTCGTGCTGTTCCCCGGCAGGCAGCGGCTGATCGCGTCGACGACCATCGGCGCGCTCGCGTCGCTCGCGCCGGCGATCGGCCCCGTGATCGGCGGCTGGATCACCGATCAATGGTCGTGGCACTGGCTGTTCTACCTGAACCTCGTGCCGGGCATCGCGGTGGCCGTGCTGGTGCCGCGCTACGTGCATATCGACGCGCCCGATCTCAGCCTCATCAAGCGCGGCGACTATCTCGGCATCGTGCTGATGTCGGGCTTCCTCGGCTGCCTCGAATACGTACTCGAAGAAGGCCCGCGCAAGAACTGGTTCGGCGACGACGCGATCGTGATCTGCGCGTGGATCTCCGGCATCTGCGGCTTCCTGTTCATCGTGCATGCGCTGACCGCCAAAGATCCGATCGTCGACCTGCGCGCGCTCGCCGTGCGCAACTTCGGGATCGGCAGCCTGCTGTCGTTCGTGACCGGCATCGGGATCTTCGTGACCGTGTTCCTGACGCCGCTGTTTCTCGCGCAAGTGCGTGCATTCAGCTCGCTGCAGATCGGCATCGCGCTGCTGTCGGTCGGCGCGTTCCAGTTGATCGCGTTGTGCGCGTATGCGTTCGCCGCGCGCTACGTCAGCATGCGTGTGCTGCTCGTGTTCGGGCTGATCTGTTTCGGCCTCGGCTGCTACCTGTACACGCCGATCACGCACGACTGGGGCTGGCGGGAGCTGCTGCTGCCGCAGGCGCTGCGCGGCATCGGCCAGCAGTTCAGCGTGCCGCCGATCGTGACGATGGCGCTCGGCTCGCTGCCGCAGTCGCGGCTGAAATCGGCGAGCGGCCTGTTCAACCTGATGCGTAACCTCGGCGGCGCGATCGGCATCGCGGTGAGCGCGACGATGCTCAACGACCGGCTGAATTTTCATTATCTGCGGCTGAACGAGCACGTGAGCGCCGGCGAACCGCAGGTCGCATCGCTACTCGATCGCCAGGCCGCGTACTGGGGATCGGTGGCCGGCAACACGCTGAATACCGCACAGGCCGGGCTCGCGAACCTGCATCGGCTGATCTATCGCGAAGCGCTGACGCTCACCTATGCGGATGCGTACTACGCGCTGTCGCTGTGCTTCGTCGTCGCGCTGCTTGCCGTCGTGTTTTCCAAACCCATTACGTTGAACGCGCCGCCGCCGGACGCGCACTGAGGTCAAGGGATCGTCATCATGAAGAAGTTACTCGTCGCGCTGGCCGTCAGCGCATTCGCCGCCGGGTGTGCGGTGCAGCCCGCGCAGCATCCGGCGCTTCAGGATTCGGTGCGAACGCTCGCGCCTGATGGTTGGGATACCAATGTGCCGCGCGCGGATATCGACGCCGCCGCCTGGTGGGCGCAATTCCACGATCCCGTGCTGGACAAGCTGATCGCCGCGGTGCTCGACGGCAATCTCGATCTGCAAGCCGCGGCCGAACGCGTGAAGCAGGCGCAGGCGCTGACCGTGCAGAAACGCGCGGTGCTGCTGCCCGAACTCGACGCGACCGCGCATGCGGCCGACGCGCGGCAAAACACGCCGCCGCCGCTCGGTTATGTGCGGCAGGCCGGCGCGGGGCTCGCGCTGAGCTGGTCGCCCGATGTGTTCGGCGGCGAACGGCTCGATCTGCTCGCCGCTCAAGCGGAGTTGGTCGGGCAGAAGCACGCGGAAGATGCGATGCGGCTCGCGCTCGCTGCCGATGCGGCATCCGCGTATGTCGATCTGCGCTGGGCGCAGCAGGAATTGAAGATTCTGCAGGACAACGCGAAGATCCGCCAGCATGCGCTCGAACTCACGCGCAAGCGGCAGGCGTTCGGGCTGTCGACGGAACTCGACGTGACCCGTGCGCAGAACCAGCTCGATGCGCTCGAAGCGAGGATTCCGCCGACACAGGCGCAGATTTCGCATCAGCTGAATCTGATCGCCGTGTATTCAGGGCGGACGCCGGAATCGGTCGATCGGCTCATGCTGGCGCAGGCCGGAGAAATTCCCGCGCCGCCGGCTGGCGCGCCGGGGACGTTGCCTTCGCAAGCGTTGTTGCGGCGGCCGGATGTGCTGACTGCCTATGCTCAAGTCGAGCGGCGTGCGGCACAAGTCGGCGTGGCGAAGGCCGAGCGGTATCCGAAGTTTTCGTTGAACCTGACGGACGGGATTCTCGCGGCTTCGTATCTCGGGTTGCCGACGTTGACCGATAACCTGTTCAGCGCGGCGTTGAGTGCGACGAGCCCGATTTTCAACGCGGGGCGCATAACGGCCGATATCTCGCAGAGCGAAAGCCGGATGCGCGAGTCCGAACTCGGATTACGACAGACGATGCTGCAAGCGTTGCGGGAAGTCGAGGATGCGCGCGCGAACCTCGTCAGTTCCGATGAGGCGACGCGGCGACTCGATAGTGCATTGGCGGCTTCCGATAAAGCGCTTGGGCTGGCGAATCAGCTTTATAAGGGCGGCGCGACGGATTTTCTGGATGTACTGTCGGCGCAGGAGGTGTATCTGCGCGATTCGGATTCGCTCAATCAGGTCAAGCGCGAGCACGCGCTGGCGGCGGTGGCGTTGTATCGGTCGCTTGGGGGTGGGTGGAGCAGGAACGATGCGGCGGGTGGGCCGGAGGTGGAGGCCGTCGCGAAGAATTGAAGCCGATGCCTGATACGGATGCAGGCCGCGTCGACGGCCCGCACCATTACTCAACCACGGCGCGGTGGTTATCCGGCATCGGCCAGCGGTAGCCGATCACTTCGTTCAGCGGGTACGCGAGTTCGCGAACCTCTTCCAGCTGGTTGCCGCCGAACAAGTGGACGTGCTCATCGTCGTGACGCAGGTAGAAACCGACGTGCCCTTTCCAGCTCGTCGGGTCGTCACGCGTCAGGATCGCGATGCAGCCGTACACCGGACGCTCCAGCGGTTTGCCCCATTCCAGCCACGAGCGTGCGAGCGCGGAGCCGGTGCCGCGGAATCCGGCGTGCGCCATGCACCAGTTCACGAACGACGAGCACCAGGAAATCTTGTCGTCGTAGCCGANCAGGTTCGTCTGGTTGTTGTATTCGACGATGCGTGCGTTGATGCTGCCCGGCGGATGTCGGCGAATGCCGCGTTCGGCCAGCGCGACGGGCATCCAGGGTGGGTGGGCGGCTTTCACTTTGCTCTCAGGGTTTGATAGGGTCACGTCGTTCTCGGGAACGTGTCGGTGTTGTTTCGCTCAATCTTCGCACGAATATGGCGAATCCACGACGCTCTTCACAGATTACGATTTCCGTCGCCTCCACCCGTATCATGGAGGCAGCGCCCTCGACTCCCTGCCCGCCATGCGCATCACGCCCCTGCCGCCTCTTCAGTGCCTCGTCGCGTTCGAAGCCGCCGTGCGGCACGCGAGTTTCACGAAAGCCGCCGCCGAACTGCACCTGACCCAAAGCGCGATCAGCCGCCAGATCCAGCAGCTCGAGGAATTCCTCGGCCGCTCGCTGTTCGTTCGCGAACACCGTTCGCTGCGGCTGACGATCGCCGGCGAACAATACGCGGCCCAAGTCCACCATCTGCTCACGCAATGTGCGCAAGCCACGCACGACGTGATGAAGCCGTACGGCGATCTCGAACTGACGATCGCGTGCTCATCCGGCGTCGCGCTGCTGTGGCTCACGCCGCGGCTACCGAACTTTCGCGCCACGTATCCGAACATCAAGCTGCGCCTGATCGTGCGCGACAGTCTTGCATCGATGTCGCCCGCGGAATTCGACGTCGGCGTCTACTACGTGCGCCAGCAGGCGCCGGCCGAATACACCGCACGCCGGCTGTTCGACGAAGAAGTGTTCCCCGTCTGCGCGCCCGGCTATCTGGCCGGCCGCACGCTCGACGCGGCCGATCTCGCGAACGAAACGCTGCTACGCCTCGAAGACGGCCAGCGCCAATGGATGTCGTGGTCCGAATGGTTTGACCTGAACGACATCGACCGGCAGAAGGCGCAGCCGCAGGACATCACGATCAACTCCTATCCGCAGATCGTGCAGATGACGATTCTCGGCCAGGGCGTGTCGCTCGGCTGGCGCTACATGATCGACGCATGCATCGAAGCCGGGCTGCTAGTGCGCGTGACGGCGGCGTCCGCAAGCCACGGCGGCGGCTATTACGTGATCTCGCCGAACGACCGCGCTCAGAACCAGGCCGCCCGCCTGTTCACCCGCTGGCTGTTCGAACAGGCGGAGCGGCAGACCGGGGCCTGAATGCCCCGAACGCCCGAACACGACGCATGCGTGCAGCGCATGCCTGCATGCGAATCTTTCGTTTCAGAAAAAAATCCGGCTCTCCTTAGTATGGGATTCACGCGGGGCAGCCGTCCCGCCTTCTGACCAAGGAAGAGACCATGCAAGGAACGCTTTCCCCGCGCGCCGCGCCTTCCGTCGATGCGGCGGTGCAACAGCGCCGCCGCGCCATCGTCGCGACCGTCATCGGCAACGGCCTCGAATGGTTCGACTTCACCGTCTACAGCTTCTTCGCGGTGATCATCGCGAAGCTGTTCTTCCCGACCGGCAACGAACTGACATCCGTACTGCTCACCGTCGCGACGTTCGGCGTGGGCTTCTTCATGCGGCCGGTGGGCGGCATCGTGCTCGGCGTCTATGCCGACAAGGTCGGACGCAAGGCCGCGCTGTCGCTCACGATCCTGCTGATGGCGGCCGGCACCGCGCTGATCGGGATCGCGCCGACCTACGAACAGGCCGGCATCGCCGCGCCGCTGATGATCGTCGTCGCGCGGCTGCTGCAAGGTTTCTCGGCCGGCGGCGAGATGGGCGGCGCCACCGCGTTCCTCACCGAATACGCGCCGCCGGAGAAGCGCGCGTATTACTCGAGCTGGATCCAGTCGAGCATCGGCTTCGCGGTGCTGCTCGGTGCGGCGACCGGCACGTTCGTCACGACGTCGCTCGACACGCAGGCGCTGCATAGCTGGGGCTGGCGGCTGCCGTTCCTCCTCGGGATCATCGTCGGGCCGGTCGGTTACTTCATCCGCAGCCATATCGACGAGACGCCCGCGTTCAGCGCCGTCGAATCGCAGGCGAAGGAAAGCTCGCCGCTGAAGGAAGTGCTGCACACGTATCCGCGCGAGACGTTCGCGAGTTTCTCGATGGTCATCCTGTGGACCGTCTGCACCTACGTGCTGCTGTTCTACATGCCGACCTATTCCGTGCGCACGCTGCATCTGCCGCAATCGACCGGCTTCACGGCCGGCATGGTCGGCGGGCTGATGATCATGTGCTGCTCGCCGATCGTCGGGCGACTCGCCGACGCGTGGGGACGGCGCGTGTTCCTGTCCGGCTCGGCGCTCGCGATCCTCGTGCTCGCGTGGCCGATGTTCTCGTGGATCAACCATGCGCCCGGGTTCGCGTCGCTGATCGTGTTCCAGGCCGTGTTCGGCGTGCTGATCGCGACCTATACGGGGCCGATCCTCGCGGCGTTCGCGGAGCTGTTTCCGACCAAGGTGCTGTCGACCGGGTTGTCCGTTGCGTACAACTTCGCGGTGACGATCTTCGGCGGGTTCGCGCCGTTCCTGATCACGTGGCTCATCGCCCGCACCGGCAGCAACATGGCGCCCGCGTTCTACGTGATGCTCGCGGCGGCCGTCAGTTTCGTCGGCACGCGCTTCGTGAAGGATGCGAAGCG
>Ga0058691_1000992_pt1 | contig 16374 bp, 10 predicted proteins | sample AgamicAtPrz_FD_55051 | JGI IMG/M metagenome (GOLD analysis project Ga0058691, IMG submission 55051) | Agave microbial communities from Guanajuato, Mexico - At.P.rz | ecosystem: Host-associated > Plants > Phyllosphere > Phylloplane/Leaf | place: Guanajuato, Mexico | collected 2012-05-28
TAAACTCTGGCTTAAAATTCGTCGCAGCCATTTTCAACTCCTCGATAGTTGGTTGTGGTTAGCGGTATGGGGGTGTTGCAGCACCTTCATATCGCGAATTCCTCGTTAAGTTTTCTTTGATACTTTTTTGCCGTTCGGCGTAATTTCTGGTGCTCATTATACAGGGCTGAATATAAATACAGCGGTTTGGCGTGGGGTAAATTTGGAATTTGCGAGGGGGATTCAGGAAATAGAGTTCTGTGCGGTAAGCTCATGTTTTGTTGATTGCGGGTTGATTGGTCTGAGTTTTACGAGCATCATCGCAATTATTTACCTTCTTCCGTAACGCGATGGCTTCCAGCAAAACTCTCGAACAGGCGATTGCCGACATCACCATCTGGCGCAAAGGCGAACAGCGTGCGCCGCATAAGCCCTTATTACTTCTGTACGTGCTGGCGAACTATCAGCAGGGGCATGCGCGACTGTTTGATTATGGAACCGAGGTCCATGAGCAGCTGCTTAACCTGTTAGAACGCTTTGGCCCACAGAGGAAGGCGCATTACCCGAATATGCCCTTCTGGCGGCTCAAAGGGGACGGTTTTTGGGATCTGAAGAATACAGAGTTTTGTTCGACCACTGGCAGTAAGCAACCGCCTGTTAAAGAACTTATAGAAAATAACGTTGCAGGCGGGTTTGATGAAGAACACTTTGCGCTGCTGAATAAGAACAAAAATCTGATCGGCTCGCTGGCGCAGCAGATCCTTGAAGCGCACTTTCCTGAAAATATTCAGGAGGAGATCGCGGATGAGATGGGTTTTGATATTCAGCAGATCCGTAAGGTTCGCGATCCGCTGTTCCGTCAGCAGGTGCTGCGTGCTTATAACTATGAATGTGCCATCTGCGGATTCAACATGCGACATGATAACGCCTCCGTTGGACTCGAAGCTGCGCATATCAAGTGGAAGCAGTTTGGCGGGCCGTGTGAGATCCCGAACGGACTGGCGTTGTGTGCAATTCATCATAAGGCGTTTGATAAAGGATCTATTGGGCTGGATGAGAGTATGCGGGTGCTCGTGTCTGAGGCGGTGAATGGGAACGGGAATGGGATTGTTGGGCGGTTGTTCTGGGATTTTTCCGGGAAGCAGATTACGTTGCCGATGGTCAAAGGGAATTATCCAAGGGAGGGGTTTGTGGAGTGGCATCGGAGGGAGGTGTTTAGAGAGTGAATTCGAAGACTGGATCAGAATTTCATACATAATAGAATTATATCGATGCAGTATATAAATAGATATACCCATACTCATACTCATACTCATACTCATACTCATACTCATACTCATACTCATACATTAATAATCTTACAAAAAAGGAGATGTTCCTTATGAACACAATATTTTCATCAAGCAGGCAACTTTGATCGCCAGTTATGAATTAAATAGATACAAGATCTATGTCTTTTCCACGCCACAAAACCTTGCTCACATTGTGATCAAAGTTTCATTTTTTCTTTGTTATATACTCTTTATCTTGATGTATCCAAAGAGTTATAGTGTCATTTGGTATACGCTCATGTAGAGAGGAAATATGCGACCCATCCATCCCCTTATCAAAGCGGCAAGAGATAAGAAATTGCCACATCCCGCTCAGTTGAATGAATTCAAACCAGAGCACTGGATTAAATTCATGAATGAAATAGGTCCGTTAACTGCAGAAGCCTCTGCATACATTTCAGGAGCTAATTGGCTTAATTTTCATTTCCAATGCGTAAAGAACACTCGGAAGCAATTTTGCTTCTTAACAGGTTGCAGACCTGAATATCACGAAATGATTAGGGCGCATATAGCCAGCGCTAATTATGCTTTTTGGCAAGTATGTGACGAACAGGACGAGAAGTTTGACGATATAAGCAATACAGCTATAGAACAGTTTATTACTTCAAAAACCTCGAAGGTAGGAAAAAGTGATCCAGTTAGTGTTAATAGTGTAAATATGCATAGACTTGACAGTCTTAGAGGCCCATTATTCGAGCTATTTAAATATAAGGATCGCATGCATATATTATTTCCTGATGATCGTCCAATAAAGTTGTCAAAACTTGATCTTTATCTCTCAGAAATGAAGATGTCTCAGCATTTTCATAATTTTTCTTCACTTTGGCAAGACTTGCTTTATGGCCGTGCAATATTCACTTATCAGCACAAAAGAGTCTTTTTCATGCAATGTCATTCTGACTATCACCGCATGAAAACGATTGCCGAATTTCGTCGAGATCATTTTTTAGCCACCTCGATTACTGAAGCTCGAACCATAATGGACAAATTTAATAACATCCATCTTTTTTCTACTTATTTACATTTTGAACCTGGTAAAGCTTTGAGCATAGTACCATGGCAAACATTATCTCAACGGGCTCAAATGATAGCCAGATTTCAGCCTTTATCGGCTCTTATTCAGCTTGATGACCATCTTAAAGCGTTATTAACAAGGAAATCACTCCCCTGTATTGAACGCACTTTACAAAGTGTTTTAGATGTATGGGTTCATCTAGCTGTGCTAGCTGTTCAAATTGATGAAAAACTACATACAAACGTGTCAATAAACGACTGGTCAACATTACTTCATCTTGCTCCTCAGTTTGAGCGCTCTATTATTATTGAGTTACTAATACAATGTTGTGAATATAGTAAAGCTGAAATCATCGCGGCTTTAGATTTATTGACCTGGAAAGGGAAATCACCACAGGAAGACTTATGGGTGCAACCTCTGGTTTCTATTGAGGATAATTATATTTTCCCGATCAGCGCATTTCTGACTGCAAGTCTCACCCGCAATATTGATTGCTGGATGGCCAAAATAGATCCCAAAGATACTCGCCGTGGAAGTTTATTTGAGAAAGATTTGCTCAGAGTATTGGAAGAGTGCCGAAATGGAAATCAGGTAATGAAAGAACATTTGCACTATACAAATGCAATTGAACCAAGCTATCATGGGCATAGCGAAGAGATAGATCTTTCTTTTGCTTTCGGAAATTTACTAATTGTTGTAGAAGCTCGTAGCCGTAAAACATCCATAACTCCGCTAGATTATGATAATGAACTTTTCGACTCTAACGGACTGATGCACAAAACCAACCAAGCAATTAGAAAAGCAACCTTTGTTAGGGAGCATCTTGAGAATTTTTGTCGGGATTATTATCCCCATTTATCAGGAACAGAGAAAATAGAGGTAATCCCACTAGTAATCATCAACGGTCAATTTCATGCTGGCTTTCCATTAAATGATGTGCCGATTATAGATCCGGCACTTTTGTTTCATTACCTTAGAGATCGTGAGGTGCGTTTTATGGCAACAGTACCTTACGATAAACATCAGTACGGCATTCCACTCTGGCAGACCCTCGAAGAGGCTCAGACTCGGTTCAAGGATTATCTTTCGTTTCCAACTTTGATAAAGATTTACGATTCTATGTGCAGAGAGTCCGTAAAATGCTCCAACAATCTCGGTGAGAAGTTTGATGAGGTAGTATCGCTTACATACGAAATTGATTTTATGGGATGGCAAGAGCAATTGGCTCATGTCGAACGAGTCTTTCCAAATCAATTTATAAAATATTACTGACATGAATCACGTGAAGTAGAGGCAGTTTAGCGGCCAGGTGAGATCCCGAGCATTATGTGCGATTCATCATAAGCCGTTTGAGAAAGGATCGATTTGGCTGGATGAAAGTATGTGGGTAACGATACCCCAAGTGTTAGATGGTAACGGGGTTATCAGTCGATTGCTTTAATTTTTTGCAGAGAAGAAAATTGCGTTTCAGTTGGTGGAAGAAATTATCCGTTGTAGGATTTTGTGGAATAGCACATGAGGGAGGTATTTAGGGAAGGTGTGAGAATTTAAATCGCCATTAAAAGATAATCAACTAAATTATAAACTCATCGATTATCTATATTCAGGTTTATATCTAGCTATGTTATTTTATAGTTCATTGAACACATGGAGTGGGAAATTATTTTCCACGTACAGTCTACTACCTTCGTAAAATTAGCGTGCTTTCCATTTATATTAGTTAGACATATATATTCATATGCATTTTGCAAAGCAAGCTGATTTTATAAATCCTGGTCTAATTTATATCTTCTCAGTACGATATAACTCAGATCACCACACCATAGTATTGGTTTGCCTGTTGTTGCATATGTGCATGTACCAATAATTAGTGCATGACATCCATCTAATTCATCAAGACTGTTTTTGACTTTAAACTGCTCTTTAAACTCACTTGCAATTTCGCGATTGATACAAACGCTTAAGCCAGATTTAATGTTACCTGCATTTAACCAAATTTTTCCATCTCTTGTTTGCCCAACATCACTAATAAAACCCCAAAAAATTCTACGTGCACCGTCCATCCATGGTGCAACGTTAATGAATTCGACAAATAGTTCTCCCCCACGGTCCGGTAAATCATTAAAGGATTGTTCTGTGAACCCTACCTTTTTATCTGCGTAGCATGATCCTTTAGACTGTACTAACTTGTAAAGCAGGTTTTTTAAAGTATAGTGTGCAGGATATTTTTGATTCCCACCACCAACCATTTTTTCACCCGTGAATTTTTGTCCCTGAGGTGTAGTGTCAGAGTTATCCGCTGCTGTTTTGACATTAATGTCGTAGCCTTGCGTTAATCTCAAATCAAGTACTATGCCGCTGTCAGCATCTGAAGCAGGTAATCCCCTATTTTCATCACCTTCCCCTACAGCTTCGTATGATGTCCCTAGTGAGCAGTTTTCTAGGTGATGGGCGCAAAAATGAGGTGAGTCATTTCCGTAACTTGCACGCCTGAACCATGCATCCCCCTTGCATTCTGTACAAAGCAAACTCCGTCTCTTCAGTTGAATCTCAGCAGGAGGTAATGCGAAAAATGCATCTGCACTCCATTCTTTTTCATCAATAGTACAGAAAGCTTTATCCATTAAGATCCCCTTCTCCAAGCTATCTATCAATCCTACCATTACTTATAAAGTACATTTAATTAGATGAGTTGATCCAGTTCAAATTAATGGGAAAAGCTGGTGTACGATTTGAATAACCACTGGTTTGACAGACAATACAGTCCATATTTCGTTTATGTAGTTAACTTCAGACATTATAAAAGATGAAAATCTATGGTAGCGAAGATCAGAAATTGCCTTGCCAAGAACAGATTTTAATGCTAACGACCCAAAACCTCGTTTCAGGTCATTACGTCAGACACTATTATGTGTAAAATCAGAGCTAACCCAATATCGTGGAGTACTCTGCTATGGCTGGCGTGAACAAAACGCTCCTGACTGAAACGGATATCATTAGCAAATTTATCCTGCCTGCAGTGAAAGATGCTGGCTGGGATGATTTGGCGCAGATTCGTCAGGAAGTAAAACTGCGTGATGGCAAAATTGTAGTACGTGGCAAATTGGCCTCACGTATCAAAGTGAAATCTGCCGATATCGTGCTGTACCACAAGCCGAACTTGCCGTTGGCAGTGATCGAAGCCAAGGCCAATAAGCACGCCATCAGCAAAGGAATGCAGCAGGGTCTGGACTACGCCAGCTTGCTTGATGTGCCTTTTGTGTTTGCCTCCAATGGTGATGGTTTTATCTTCCACGATAAAACCAATCCGCAGCAGCTCGAATCCGAAATTGCCCTCAGCGACTTCCCAACACCTGAGCAGCTCTGGCAAAAATACTGTATCTGGAAAGGGTTCACTCAGGAGCAATTGCCCGTTATTAGTCAGGATTATTACAATGACGGTAGCGGGAAAGCTCCTCGTTACTATCAGATGCAGGCGATTAACCGAACGGTAGATGCCGTATCGGCTGGAAAAAATCGCATTCTGCTGGTCATGGCAACCGGTACGGGTAAAACGTATACCGCATTCCAGATTATCTGGCGGCTGTGGAAGGCCAAAAACAAAAAACGCATCCTCTTCCTCGCCGACCGCAATATTCTTGTCGATCAAACTAAAAATAATGATTTCCAGCCTTTCGGCGCGGCAATGACCAAAGTCACCAGACGCACTATCGATCCCGCCTATGAGGTGCATCTGGCGCTGTACCAGGCCATCACCGGACCGGAAGAACACCAGAAAGCCTATAAACAAGTGGCGCCGGATTTCTTCGACCTGATTGTCATTGACGAATGCCACCGTGGCAGCGCGTCTGAAGATTCAGCCTGGCGAGAAATACTGGAATACTTCGGTAGTGCTACTCAGGTTGGTCTGACAGCAACGCCAAAAGAAACGGAAGATGTCTCTAACATCGACTACTTCGGTGAGCCGGTTTACACCTATTCGCTGAAAGAGGGTATTGAAGACGGTTTCCTCGCACCTTACAAAGTCGTGCGCGTTGATATCGACGTTGATGTCCAGGGCTGGCGGCCCGTCAAAGGCCAGCTGGATAAATACGGCGAAGAGATTGAAGACCGAATCTATAACCTGAAAGATTTTGATCGCAAACTGGTCATTGATGAACGCACCATGCTGGTTGCGCAGACCATCACCGATTATCTGAAACGCACCAATCCGATGGATAAAACCATTGTTTTCTGCAACGACATCGATCACGCCGATCGCATGCGCCACGCGCTGGTGGTGCTCAACCCTGAGCAGGTGTTGAAGAATGAAAAGTACGTAATAAAAATCACCGGCGACGATGAAATCGGCAAGGTGCAACTCGATAACTTTATTAATCCCAAGAAAGCGTACCCCGTTATCGCGACAACATCAGAACTGATGACAACCGGCGTTGACGCACAGACCTGCAAACTAGTGGTACTGGATCAGAACATCCAGTCGATGACTAAATTTAAACAGATCATCGGGCGCGGCACACGTATCAACGAAAGGCACGGCAAGCTGTGGTTCACCATCCTCGACTTCAAAAAAGCGACCGAGCTGTTTGCCGACCCACGCTTTGACGGTTTGCCGGAAAAAGTACTGGTGGTTAAACCCGACGATATCTCCGATGAAAGTTCCGACTTCAATGAGCGGCTGGAAGAAGAAACCCTTAATGATGATGTCGATAAACCTGCCAGTGAAGTGCAAGAAGACGCTGCTGAGTATCACGTTAACCGCGACAACCATTCCGGAAACGGTGAATTTCATAGCGATGATGCAGACAAAGTCCGCAAATTCTATGTGAATGGTGTGGCGGTGAAAGTACTGGCGAAGCGCGTTCAGTATTACGATTCTGACGGCAAGTTGGTCACTGAATCCTTCCAGGATTACACCCGCAAAACGATGCTGAAAGACAGCGAGTACGCCTCGCTGGATAGCTTCGTGCGCAAATGGCAGGAGGCACCTCGCAAGCAGGCAATCATTGAAGAACTGGCGCAGCTGGGAATTCTGTGGGATGTGCTGGCCGAAGAGGTGGGTAAAGATCTCGACCCTTTTGATTTGCTCTGCCATGTGGTGTACGGTCAGCCGCCGTTAACCCGTCAGGAACGCGTGGCCAACGTACGTAAGCGTAACTATTTTACGAAATACGCCGAACCGGCTCAGCAGGTTCTCAATACCCTGCTGGACAAATACGCCGATGAAGGCGTGCAGGAAATCGAGGATGTTCAGGTACTAAAACTGAAGCCGTTCGATGCACTGGGTCGCCCAATTGAGATCATCAAAACCCGCTTTGGCGACAAAAAGGCGTATGAGCAAGCCGTTAACGAACTGGAGAACGAAATCTACCAGCTTCCGCCGCGCTCAGCCTGATAACACGTAAATTTATTGCCACTGACCGCAACTGCGACCGGTGGCATCCTTTTTAAGTATGGAAAGAAAACATGTCAATTAGTTCAGTCATTAAATCTCTTCAGGACATTATGCGTAAAGACGCCGGTGTGGACGGCGATGCCCAGCGTCTGGGGCAGCTTTCATGGCTGCTATTTTTGAAGATTTTTGATACTCAGGAAGAAGAGCTGGAACTGGAGCAGGATGACTACCAGTTCCCTATTCCGCAGCGCTACCTATGGCGTAGCTGGGCGGCGAACAGCGAAGGCATCACCGGTGATGCGTTGCTGGAATTTGTGAACGACGACCTGTTCCCGACGCTGAAAAACCTCACCGCGCAGATCGATAAGAATCCGCGTGGCTTTGTGGTCAAACAGGCGTTCAGCGATGCCTACAACTACATGAAAAACGGTACGCTGCTGCGTCAGGTGATCAACAAGCTCAATGAAATCGACTTCAGCAGCAGCCAGGAGCGCCACCTGTTTGGCGATATCTACGAACAGATTCTGCGCGACCTGCAAAGCGCCGGAAATGCAGGTGAGTTCTATACCCCGCGTGCGGTGACGCGTTTTATGGTCAACCGTATTGATCCGAAACTGGGCGAATCGATTATGGACCCGGCATGTGGTACCGGCGGCTTTCTTGCCTGCGCGTTCGACCATGTAAAAGACAACTACGTTAAAACCACCGAAGACCATAAAACCCTGCAACAGCAAATTCACGGTGTCGAGAAAAAACAGCTTCCACACCTGCTGTGTACCACAAATATGCTGCTGCACGGCATTGAAGTACCGGTGCAAATCCGTCATGACAACACGCTCAACAAGCCTCTCTCCTCCTGGGATGAGCAGATTGATGTGATTGTCACCAACCCACCGTTTGGCGGCACTGAAGAAGACGGCATTGAGAAGAACTTCCCGGCAGAGATGCAGACCCGCGAAACCGCCGACCTGTTCCTGCAACTGATTATCGAAGTGCTGGCAGACAAAGGCCGCGCGGCGGTGGTATTGCCAGACGGCACGCTGTTTGGTGAAGGTGTAAAAACCAAAATCAAAAAGCTGCTCACCGAAGAGTGCAACCTGCATACCATTGTGCGCTTGCCGAACGGCGTGTTTAACCCGTACACCGGTATCAAAACCAATATTCTGTTCTTTACCAAAGGCCAGCCAACCAAAGATGTGTGGTTCTACGAGCATCCGTACCCGGACGGCGTGAAGAACTACAGCAAAACCAAACCGATGAAGTTTGAAGAGTTCCAGGCGGAAATCGACTGGTGGGGGAATGAAGCTGACGATTTTACCAGCCGCGAAGAAAACAACCAGGCGTGGAAAGTGGGCATCGGTGACATCATCGCCCGTAACTTCAACCTTGATATCAAGAACCCGTACCAGGGTGAAACCATCAGCCACGATCCGGATGAACTGCTGGCGAAGTACCAGAAACAGCAGGCAGACATCAGCGAGCTGCGTAACCAGTTGCGCGATATTCTTGGTGCAGCTCTGGCGGGCAACAAGGGGGCGAACTGATGACCGTAGAGAAGCTGATCACCGACCATATCGATATCTGGTCCTCTGCGCTGCAAACCCGCTCCACGGCCGGGCGTGGCAGTAACGGCAAAATCGACCTCTATGGCATTAAGAAACTGCGCGAGCTGATTCTGGAGCTGGCGGTGCGCGGCAAACTGGTGCCGCAGGATCCGAGTGATGAACCGGCGTCTGAGTTGTTAAAGCGTATTGCTGCTGAGAAAGCCGAGCTGGTGAAGCAGGGTAAAATTAAAAAACAGAAACCGCTGCCTGAGATTAGTGAAGATGAGAAGCCATTTGAGTTGCCGGAGGGGTGGAAGTGGGCAAGGTTGAGTGATATCAGTAAGTACATACAACGAGGAAAAGGTCCAAAGTATGCTGAACACGGTTCTGTAAAAGTTGTATCTCAGAAATGTGTACAATGGAGTGGTTTTAAATTAGAACAATCTCGTTGGATAACGGATGAATCTATTCATTCATACACTGAAGAGCGCTTTTTGAAAGATGGGGATGTCCTTTGGAACTCAACTGGTGCTGGTGGTACGGCTGGTAGAGTTATTTATCTCCCTATAGTTAAAGGAAAACTTGTTATCGATAGCCATGTTACGTTAATTCGAACAGTTAGAGATAACGGACAGTTTATTAGTAACTATATATCCACTTATGGGGTACAGCAGCGTTTCGATCCAAAACACTCGAAAACATTATTATCTGGTACAACAAATCAGGCAGAATTAAATTCTTCCGTTGTTACTTCTTTCTTAGTTCCATTCCCTCCGCAAAATGAACAGGAAAGGATAAACGACAAAGCAGCAGAGCTTATGTCCCTCTGCGACCAACTGGAACAACAATCTCTGACCAGTCTGGAAGCCCATCAGCAGCTGGTTGAGACGCTTTTGGTAACGCTGACCGATAGCCAAAATGCCAAAGAACTTGCCGAAAACTGGGCGCGAATCAGCCAGCATTTCGATACGTTATTTACCACCGAAGCGAGTATCGGTGCGCTTAAGCAGACTATTCTGCAACTGGCTGTGATGGGTAAACTGGTGCCGCAAGATCCTAACGACGAACCGGCTTCTGAGCTGCTTAAACGCATTGAACAGGAAAAAGCGCTACTGGTGAAAGAAGGGGAAATCAAAAAACAAAAGCCGTTGCCGCCAGTGGGTGATGAGGAAAAACCGTTTGAGTTGCCACAGGGATGGAAGTGGATTCGGTTTAGTGAAATTTTAGCAGAGTTAAAGTATGGAACTTCTCAGAAATGTGATTATTCAACTAATGGATACCCTGTTCTGAGAATTCCCAACGTGGTCGGAGGCGAAATATCCTTAGAAGATATGAAGTTTGGTAAGCTATCAGAGCATGAAGCGAAAGAGTTATCATTAAAAAAAGACGATTTAATTTTTATTCGTTCAAATGGAAGTCTAAGCATTGTTGGTCAGTGTACTTTATTGCGACAATCTTTAGTTGATCATGCTTATGCTGGTTATTTAATCCGTGCAAGGATGTTTAGTGATTCGGTATGTGCTGAATATATATCATTAATGATGAAGACCGCCTTTATCCGCGATCAAATAGAGAAGCCGATCAGAACAACTACGGGCGTAAAGAATATTAATTCTTCTGAATTATCAAATTTAAAATTAGCTCTTCCACCTTTATTAATGCAGAAGGAGATTGTAGAAAAGACTGATATTCTTTTGAGTTTTTGCGAATCCCTTCAATCCCGCATTCAATCCGCCCAACAAACCCAACTCCACCTGGCGGATGCACTCACTGACGCAGCATTAAACTAAGGAACAGACGATGCCGGTTCATCATGCTATCTGGCGGATAGGGGAGAATCCCCAGCCGCTAACCATCAGCAAACTTGCCAGTGAGCAACTGCTGGAGAAGATGATTTTAAACGATCCCACCATCCTCTCCGATCAATGGATGATCATCGGTCATCAGGAAAATACGCTCGATAAAGGGCGTATCGATCTGCTGGCTATCACGCCGGATGCGTCACTGATCCTGATTGAACTGAAACGCGACCGCACGCCGCGTGAAGTCGTTGCCCAGGCGCTGGATTACGCTTCCTGGGTGGATGACTTAACCGCCGATCGCCTGTCGCAGATTTATGAAAAATTCTCTGGTGGCGGAAATCTAGGTGAGGCATTTAAGCAACGCTTTAATGTCGAACTGGAAGATGATTCCATCAACAAGTCGCATCAAATCATTATCGTGGCGTCAGAACTGGATCCCTCCACTGAGCGTATTGTCGACTATTTGAGTAAGAATGGTATCTCGATTAACGTCCTCTTCTTCAAAGTATTCCAGCATGGTGACGAGCAGTTCCTGAGTCGTGCCTGGCTTATCGACCCGAGCGAAACGCAAACCAATGCCACGCAGGCCACTGCCGGAACGAGTGCCAATGCGAAGGAGCCCTGGAATGGCGAGTTTTATGTCTCGTTCGGCGATCCGCAAAGTCGCGTCTGGGAAGAGGCACGTCGATATGGATTTATCAGTGCGGGTGGTGGGAGCTGGTATAGTCAGACGTTAAAACAGCTTCAGCCGGGCAACCGCGTTTGGGTAAAAATCCCAGCAACGGGTTACGTTGGAGTCGGTATTGTTCAGAGCGCAGTTGAACCAGCCAGCAGCTTTACGATCAAAACGGAACACGGCGAAATGCCGGCAATAGATATTCTTAAATACAGCGATCTGTATCGCCAGAATGCAGACGATCCCGACAAATCAGAATATTTTGTTCCTGTGAAATGGCTGGAAACCCGATCCGAACTCGAAGCAGTGAATGAGGTAGGTTTCTTTGGCAACCAAAACACCGTGTGTAAGCCTACAACGCCGAAATGGCGCTTTACTGTTGAGAAATTGAAGCGCTATTTCATTCAATGGGACACAGAGAAGTAAATACTAAGAGAGCAATAATTTAGAGTACAAAATTCCTTTCGGTACTAATATAGTAGAAAAGTAAGGTGCATTCAGTTCCTTACTTTTCTAATGAAATCATCAAATATTTCACAATACATGTCATATTATATTTAACTTTGCAATACGCTATGTTATATGAGTTCACAGGAATGTCGGAGCATGAAGCAATAATGCTCGGGTTCAATAATGACCTCAAAACAGTTTAAGACAGGGGACAGAAAAAATCTTCCAGAGAGCGGAAGTTAAACAATTAAATGTTAATAGAGTCGCTTTTGCAATCACACAAATATTTATCAACCTGATGTTTCAGCCAGTTAACGCGATCTCCCTGGGTCGGACACTTCATCTAACCAACACATAATGCGACAAAAGCATTGTCGCAGCCTTTTCAGGATATTCTAGCTTAATGCCTGTTAGTATAAATATATATATAGCTCGCAATATGTAATCAATAGAATAATAAACACTTCAAATAATTCAAAAAGCAAGTAATATAAAATATATCATTGACTTATCTTTGAACATTTCAATAACAGAATGCAATTAATTTGACAATGATCACATATATATTCTATGCATCATTATAAAAATGAGTGGACTTATTTATAGAATACGTCTATCAATATCTATGCATACAGCAAAAAACTAACTTATTAGAATAAAGGAGTTGAAATGACTAATGCTTTTTCTTCGAAAACTGTAAATATTCACGGCAATGATAAAATCAGGACACCCCAAATAGAAGCTTTTCAAGCGCTTGAATCCCATTACCAAGACCCTAATAAAACGCAGAAAGAGGTAGGGGTAATTCTCCCGGTAGGATGTGGTAAATCGGGGTGTATAACAATCACCCCTTTTGCATTTAAATCCAAACGCACGCTAGTAATCGCACCTGGTTTAAATATATCTTCACAACTACTTAAAGATTTTGATCCAAGTAATCAATCAATGTTTTATCGGAAATGTAAGGTTATATCTGATAATAACTTTCCCGAACCAGTTGAAATTAGAGGCGACGATGCAAATTTTTCTGATTTAGAAGAATCAGAAGTTGTTATAACAAATATACAGCAACTACAAGGTGGAAGTGAAAATAGATGGTTAAAAGATCTACCAAATGATTTCTTCGACTTAATTTTGTTCGATGAAGGGCATCATAGCATAGCAAGCAGTTTTATGTCGTTAAAACAACATTTTCCTAAAGCATATATAGTTAATTACAGTGCCACACCTTTACGTTCTGATGGCCAATTAATGGCAGGCGAAATTGTATATACATATCCCATATTCAAAGCAATAAAAAATGGATATGTTAAAAGGCTCAAAGCTGTTCAATTAAATCCAAAGACATTAAAATTTGTAAGAGATGATAGTGGCCTAGAAGTAGAAATAACCTTAGAAGAAGTAAAACGATTAGGAGAGGAAGACCCTAAATTTAGAAGGGGTATAGTAACATCAAAAGAAACATTAACGACTATAATTGATGCTTCTATCCATGAGCTTACACGTCTAAGAGAAGAAACCAGTGAGAGCAGGATAAAGATAATCGCATCGGCATTAAATTATGATCATTGCCGTCAAGTTGTTGAAGCTTATAGAGCAAGAGGTTTAAGAGCTGATTACGTTCACTCCAGAGAAGATAGTGCATTTAACCAAAGAGTAATGAATAAACTCAATCAACACGAACTAGATGTAATCGTTCAAGTCAGGAAGCTTGGAGAAGGATTTGATCATCCATATCTTTCTGTTGCAGCTATATTCAGTATATTTAATAACCTATCACCCTTCGTTCAGTTTGTAGGACGGATAATGAGAGTTATTGAACAAAATAATCCTCAAAGTATGCTAAACCAAGGAGTTGTAGTCTTCCATGCCGGAGCTAACATTGCTAAACAATGGGGCGACTTTCAGCAATTTAGTGAAGCAGACAAAGAATTTTTTGACCAATTATTACCTCTTGAAGATTTTACACCTGATGCAGGTGGAGATACAAAAACAATAGAGCCTATACTTCGAGACGAAACAGATAAAATCGAAGTAAAATCACAAACTGAAGTGACACTTGAAGAAATTAGTCTATATGAAGATAAGGAAGCTCTTGAAGCCTTAAAGACTTTACAAAGAAAAGGATATTCTGAAGATGAAGTAAGTAAAGCATTTAAATCTCTAGAGCCAATTTATGTAACAAAACAAAGAGAGAGACAAGCTAAACGGAGCAGTTTAGATACTCTTGCAATGAATGAAGCCAGAAAATTATTGGCCAAATACAATATCAATCCTGCTGCAAAAGGATTAGATCCTACATTCCAGAAATCAAACTTAATTTTTATAAAAAGTCAGATAGATAAAAAAATAAACACCTTTGTAAGCATGCCTGCCGGAAGTCGCTCCGATTTTAGCCGACAGCAACTGGAATTAATTGACTCACATATTGAGAAAATCATTGCAGAGGTTAGCGAGGATATTAAAAATGGGAAGAATTAAATCTTTAATAATATCATCATCTTTTGACATGGCAAAGAAAAGCCATAAATGTCAAAGTAATGCTGGCCACATCCTGATACAAGGTAGCCCGCGCTTAAAAGTTAAAAATGGGATGGGTTGGGATTATTATTGCAATGAGTGTGCAAAAAAAATAATTGATAGTGATATTCAAAGATTATTTGATTTAAGAAAAAAATTCCAATAAACACCATAGGGTAAAGAATTTGTTCCTTTACCCTATTCAATTATTTTTCAGAAAATATAGAGTCATAGTAATGACTTCCAACCATTAAGTTAAAATCAATAGACTTAGGCTTAGGCTTAGGCTTAGGCTTAGGCTTAGGCTTAGGCTTAGGCTTAGAAAGTTGCTTCTCCTAAGAATGCAAGACTCAGACACAAAAAAAGCCGCCCTTAAGCGACTTTCATTTGCATCTTTTGGTGCCGAAGGCCGGACTCGAACCGGCACGTATTTCTACGGTTGATTTTGAATCAACTGCGTCTACCGATTTCGCCACTTCGGCACTGAAGGGGATGCGGAAACGTGTGGGATTATACCTGCCGTTCGCGGCTATGCAAGCCACGATATCGCGTTCAGTTGCTAAGTGATGAAAAAACCAGCGCTGCGTCAAGCTGTTGGTACTCCCTTTTCCTGTCGCAGTGCTTTATCCGCTACATTAACCCATCTTTCGAAATTCCCTGTCCCCTCTACCACGTTATTTATCATCCTCACCCTGCTAATTATTTATAAAATAGCGAAACGGTCATTTTTAATATATGATATTTTAATAAACAGATTATCTATTTCATTTTCGCTAATTTGCCATATCGGTTAAAAGACCTATGACAATTAGCCTGTTTCATTTTTTTCATTTCATTTAATACTCTGATGATTACCAGGCTCATTGACGAACGCTATTACGTGGAGATGACGCATGCATGTACTCATGATTGACAAGCAGTCGATATTTATTGAAGGAATGGCATCAGTACTTTCGCACTTTATCCCAAATGTGAAGATTCGAGGGCTGAATAATCAGAATGAAATTAATGAAACACTAAATGAATTTCCCGCATCGTTAATTCTGCTGGATGGTGACGGAAATAAAACAGAGAGTCTTGAATTACTCGATACGCTGGCATTGCACCACCCCACTATTCCGGTGGTGATGCTGATGAATAAATGCCAGCCGACATTACTCAGGCAGTTTCTGCATCACCATGCGATTGCGTTTGTCAGGCGTGATTCTCCGCCGGAAACCATCGCGCAGACGCTGCGTACCGCGTCGCTGGGAATGCTCTGCTTCCCGCAGGAAAGCATCACGCTGCTGGATGGCGGACACGGCGCGATTGCGCGGCTCAGCGAGCGTCAGCGCGAAATCCTCAAGCTGCTGGCTGCCGGGGAATCCAACAAGCAAATCAGCCGCCAGTTAAATATCAGCGCCGGTACAGTGAAAGCGCATCTGGAATCTATTTTCCGCCGTCTGAATGTGAATAACCGCACTCAAGCCGCGATGATGTATTCGGACGAATAGCCCAGCCTGAATTTTTATTAACAGTTAATTGTTGCTACATTTTCCCCTGAGCAAATACAGGAGCACTATGCCCGTGCATAATGCTCCTGCCAGAGATATTTAACATCAGCATTTACAGCAGCGCAGATGCACTGTGACTCTTATTTGGCGGACGTTGTCTTGCGGGGTG
>Ga0058691_1001007_pt1 | contig 16202 bp, 15 predicted proteins | sample AgamicAtPrz_FD_55051 | JGI IMG/M metagenome (GOLD analysis project Ga0058691, IMG submission 55051) | Agave microbial communities from Guanajuato, Mexico - At.P.rz | ecosystem: Host-associated > Plants > Phyllosphere > Phylloplane/Leaf | place: Guanajuato, Mexico | collected 2012-05-28
CTGGACAGATCGGGCACGCCGGCCAGCAGCGGCTGCATGGCGGTGGGCAGGCGGCTGATGTCGCGCAGACCGCCATAGCCCACCAGCCTGTCCTGCAGGCCCAGGGCAAGAAACATCTCCAGCAGATTGATGCCGTGCACCACGGCACGCTGCGGAACTTTGTCATAGACCACGGGCTGGGTGCAGACATCGATGGTGAGCGCTGTTGTTGCCGCCTTGCTGGGTGATGTTTGCGGGATGCTGCCGGCCTGATGGCTTTCGCCGCAGGCGCTGAGCGCTGCTGCCGAAGCCAGCACCGCAACAAACCATAGCGGTTGCTTCAGTAACAGGAGCTGCTGGCGCATGTATTTAAAGGACTTCATGGCTAAAAGTGTCTGAACTCAAGAAAATACAAGCGCAGGCAGCTACTGTTATAAAAGCGATGCATGGCACTTAGAACGTGAACTCGGCCGTGAGATCGACGCGCCGCCCCTCACCCGGGTAAGCCTGTGNCGCCCTGGCGCTGGAGACGGCCGAGTAGGTGTAGAGCTTGTCCGTCAGGTTGCGCAGCGTCAGNCGATAGGTGCTGTGCGGCTGGGGACGCCAGCTCAGTGCNGCATCCCAGACGGTGTAGCCGCCNCTGCGCGCGGTGTTGGCGTTGTCCGCAAAGCGGCTGCCCACTGCANGTGCGCCCAGCGATGCCTGCCAGCGGCCCAGGGTGCTNTGGGTGGTGTAGTGGGCCCACAGATTGGCGGTGTTGCGCGCCACNTTGGTGGGACGCTTGCCGGAGCGGTCGGCGCCACCAGCTTCGATCAGTTGGTCATACTTGGCGTCGACAAAGGCGTAATTACCCTCAAGGCGCCAGTTGGGCGACAGGCGCATCACCGCGCTCAGCTCCAGCCCCTGCGAGCTTTGCTTGCCGCCTTGCACGGACAGCAAAGCGTTGTTCGGGTCGCGCGTGATGATGTCTTTCTTCTCGATGCGATAGGCGGCGGCCGTCCATTCGCCCTGGCCCTGGGCGAACTGCTGCTTCAGGCCCAGCTCGATCTGGCGTGCCGTGGTCAGCTTGAAGGGGCTGTTGCCCAGGTTCAGGGTCAGCACATTGGTGACTGGGTCATGGCCTTGGGATAGCTGGCCGTAGAGGCTGGTCTGGGCACTGAGCTTGTGCGTCAGACCCAGGCGCCAGGCCGTTCCGCTCAGACGTTTGTCGAAGGAGCCGCTGCCCACCAGATCATTGCGCTCAAAGTCCGTGAGGGCGCGGCGTATGCCGGCCAGCAGCAGCCATTTGTCGGTCAGCGTCCAGGCATCCTCGGCATAGAAGTCATGCGTGGTGGCCTGAGTGCGGTAACTTGGCAGCATGGGCGAGGTATTGGGCCAGTAGCCCAGCGAGGGCTCGTTCACGCCGATGGTCGCGCTGCCCGCATAGTCGTTGCGGGCAAAGTTGAACCGGGCGCGGCTTACCTCCCAGCCCGCTACTACTTTGTGTGCTCCGGCCTGGATGGTGGTTTCCAGCCGATTGCCGGTCTGGGCCAGATCGTGGGCCAGCTCCAGATAGTCACCCAGCGTCACTTGCTGCTTGCTGGGGTTGTAGCTATAGGCTTCGATGTTGCGCCAGTAGCGATCGGCCTTGAAATGGTAGAGCTCGTTGCTCACGCTCAGCCAGTCGTTGACCTGGTACTGGGCACGGGCGCGCACGCGCTTGTCCTTGATGCGGATATCGCTGTCAGCGGTGTTGAAGTTGCGTCCCAGCAGCTCGGGCACGATGGCACCGTTCACGGTGGGCGTGCCGAAATAGCGTGCAGGTTTTTCGTCGCTGACATCGGCCAGCAGTTCCATGCGCAGGGCCGCCGTNGGCTGCCAGCGCAGCGTGCTCATCAGCTTGCCGCCGCTGGCGNGGCTCATGTCGTGCTCGCCANNNGTGTGGTGGCCATAGGCATCCAGGCGGTAGCTCAGCGTGTCGCTNAGCGCGCCGCCCATGCCCAGACCAAGCTTGGCCGTACCGTGCGAGCCGGCCCCGACCAGTACTTCGCGCACNGTCTCCTTGCTGGGCTGCTTGCGCACCACATTGGCCGTGGCGCCCACGGTACCCGTGCCATAGACGATGGAGGCAGGGCCGCGCAGCACTTCCACGCGCTCATAGCCCCAGCTGTTGGCAGGGTAGGGCGTGGTCGACGAGGCCACGCTCAGGCGCACGCCGTCTTCGGCGATGCCCACCGAGTTGGTGCCGGTGAAGCCGCGCGTGCTGAAGGACAGGCTGCTGTAGCTGGTGGCAGACAGTGGCGTCATGCCCACGGTGCGGCCGATGATGTCGGCCATGCGGCTGTCACCGCGCTCCTGCCAGGTCTGCTCGTCCACATAGTCGAGGCTGGCGGGCAGGTCGCGGGTGGCGATGCCGGTCCGGCTGCCCGATGTTGTTGGCTGCGACAGACCCAGTCCGCCAGGGGCGTTGTCCGTGACCTGTACGGTGGGCAGTTGTGCTGCCGAGGAGAAAGTGGAGGGGCTTGAGCTGTTGGCCGAAGGTTCTGCGGCCAAGGTCAAGGCAGGTGCCAGGCCGATCAGGGCAGCAGGCAGGGCGAAAGATTTCATGTCGTCAGCGAGAACTGACCAGCCTGCATGCATGTGACGAGACATGACCGGTGTCCGGAGTGCGCCTGGTTGTGCGCGCCTGTCGCCGATCAGTTGCCGTCACGCTGCTCCCCGCAGACGGTCGTTGCAAATGCCGACTGCCGGAGTTGCACCCGGACGGTCAGCGCTTAACAGGCCGGTATCCGGGCTGGCAGATTGCGCGAGGCATGCCACTTCGTCTTCCCAGCGCTGCCGCGCACCTCTTGAAGAGGTCACGTAGAACGCCAGTGACTGGTTCTTGCTGGTGCAAAAGCCGTGAAGTGGATTGATCTGCTTACCGTTGCGGGGGCAGCCAAGGCTTTGAACCTTGTTCCCGTTTAACCCGATGAAACATCGGGCACCTGCTACGTTGAACAAGCTTGGCAGACCGCAGTCTGAAAGATCGTTCGCTAAAAATTATATAGCACCGGCCATCGGCAGTGACTACGAGGCGGGATCCATGGAGACAAGGAAGGACACAGGGCCAGCATTGGCATTGCGGCAGGCATGCCAATTGCCGTCAAACATCTGGCGCAGTAGAAAAACAGCCATGGCTGTTTTTTGAGTGAATTCAGTCAAAACTGAGCTGATATTTGTGCATAAAAATAGAGGCTGAGACAGCCCCCGATTTTGAGGACACCATGAAGAGCGGTGTCTAGAACGTTACTTGCTGCATCTTGGACCGAGTGCTCATCTATCCCTAGTGGAGATGAAATATGCCAATCTGGAGTGATTTCAGTTGTGCTCTGCGAAGCCCGCTTGGATACCCAGCTCACCGCACAAGACTGGCAACCCTTGCTGAGGTTACATCGGTGTGCTCGAAAGCCAGCCGTACGCAACGACTTGTCCTTGAGCCCTTCGAGCCTCGCTGTTGAATTCGTACTTTTGGGGCAAAGCTTGAGGCCTGTGGTCCTCAACGCGTCATCGCTTGATGACGAGATGGATGATGCTGCGACAGGTAATCACTCATGAATGACGGAGGTAGCTGCAGACATTCCGTCTTTAGGCTGCTATTGATCCCCTAAAGACAACTGAGTATCTGTCTTCACATGGGTGACGGATGGGCTGCTGCCGGTTTCGTCGACAAGCATCGCACGTTTCCGAGGTCGAGCTGCTATGCAAGGTCTTGCAGGCAGTCCCGTCGGCATACCGAAGACACGCGGCGCTGCTGCGCCCAGGCTCATCGAGACGAGTGCTGATACCGCATTAAGCGTGTCTGACATGCAGGTCTCTGGCGCCGACAAGGTGTGGTGCGTGCGCACCTCCTTGGGCGATGTCAAAGTATCGTATCTGCTGGATCGGGTCAATCGGCAGTTCCAAGCCGCACGGCCCAACCAGTTGTGGAACAGCGATTTCACTTTCGTCTCGACCTGGCTGGGCTGGCTTTACTTGGCCTTCGTCATCGATGTGTTTGCTAGATACACCGTCGCTGGCGGGTGAGCAGTTCGATGCACACCAACTTCTTGCTTGATGCGCTGAGGCAAGCTCTATAAGCCCGGCAGCCAGAACGCAATGGAAGCTTCGTTTGCAACTCCGACAGGGTCTCGCAGTACATCAGCATCCGCTACACCGAGCGGCAAGCAGAGTGGCCATCGAACATCGAACCGTCGGAGGGCAGCAAGGGCGACAGTTATGACAACGCCTTGGCCGAGGTCATCAATGGGCTCCATAAGGCCGAACTCATTCATCGCCGAGCACTCTGGAAAACCAAGGAGGCCGTGGAGTTCGCAACGCTCGAAAGGGTATCGTGGTTCAACCACCATCGCTTGCTCGAACCCAGCGGGTATATCCCGCCAGCAGAAGCCGAGGCAAACTACTACCGCCAACTTGCCAGTTAGAACCCCCGAGGTGATGGCCTGACTTAAACCAAACAGCCTCCTCAAAACTCGGGCGATTCAATACGCCTCTCCAGGTCGCTCAAAGTAGCTCTTCGTAGCGCATCACAAATGTCGATAGAGGCAGGTCAAGTGCATTGCACCAGAGAGTTAACTCTACTAAATCTAGTCGGCGGACGCCCCGCTCAACTTTGCTGACCCATGTCTGATCCTCTTCGAGCAGCTCGGCCAGTTGCACTTGCGTCAATCCGGCATCAAGACGGCTTTGCATGAGCAGCTTTAGAAATACCTTGTTTCTTCCCGAATAAATTGTCTTGTGCATGCGCGCCTCAAATGAGGCTCGACTGTCAGAGTCGGCTTGCAATATGCGAAAATCGCATTTTTCATCCACGATCAGTACTAGGCTCAGCGCTGGTGCTGATGCTCCTGCACCAGCGCATGTTCGTCACTCTCGAAAACAACAAACATCCCATGACTGCCATCTATGGCGATGGCATTGAACTTTGGAATGCTGTGGAGGTAAGGCTCTCTCAGCCGTGGTTCTTGGTTGAGGTTGAGCACCCTGCGCGTGATGACGATGGTGATGCTTTTCGTATGTCGCGGACTATGCTTCTTGGTAGCAGTGAGGATGTGCTTCACTTGGCACAACATGGAAATGAATCACAGATTTCTTTGCAAGCTGTCTCGCTCATGATTTCTTCAGAGAGCGCGGGGAAGGCGAGCAGTTGGAGCATGCATCCTCTCGTTGAGGTGTGGGAGGCAGACGAGCCAGATGATCCGGGCGTAACCGCAAAAATTTTTGAGAAAGCGGGAGGTGGTCACTATGTGGAGTCGGTTTTCGGGACAGTGCTGGATCGTCTACGTGATTGGCGACCACTTGCAGTGTTGCAGACCGGTGCGGTGCACATGACCCCGCGATAGCTCCTCACGGCGCTCGCAAGTTTCGCAAAACAAGCTGTGCAGGCCTTCTTGCAAATACATGTTTCTCAGCTCAAAACGCTACTCAGTGCGGGAGCACGAAGCAGCCAAGAGATTGAAGCGAACTTGGGCGTAAGTTCGATCGTAATCTCCGAAATGTTGGGTTGTCTCGGCAGTGAGGTTGTTCGTTTTTCTGTTCAGGGCGAAATCCATTACGCGTGGTTCGATCGAAGACGAGTCTCCTTAAGGAGCTCGGTTTTCCGCGCTGATACTCAAGGCCAACTAGAAAGGCTTGGCACACTTGAGCCGGTTTTGCCAGAGGGGTACGTTCTCGTCACGCAAGATGGTGCTGACTGCTACAGCGAAGGCACGCCATGGTGGCTCTACGATGTGCTTCCACAAGGCTATCTGGGGCGTCTATATGCACGCCAACACGCTAAACGTCTAGAGCTGCCGGAGCGCCTATGTGATTGGCTTGATATCTATGCGCTAGAGACCGTGCAGCAGTGCGGCATTGGCCTACCTGGCAGTTTGCTGATTGGTGAAGATCTCGAGCATCGGCTTATTGGCTTGCAGAAGGTCCAGCAGATCACACTGGCAGGCAAAGCTGATAGCTACGCCAACATGGCCAGTGAGTGTGAGGCTGGGTCGTTTCTATGCCCATGGGTTCCAGGCGAGCAACCGAAGTTCATTGCATATGCAGAGACAGAGCATGGTAGTGCTCATGTAATTGTGAAATTCAGTGCCGCGAGTGCCGATTCCGTGAGCGAGCGGTGGCGTGATTTACTGCTTGCTGAGCATATTGCGTTACAGGTGTTAGCGCAAAGTGGTGTGCTAGCAGCCAAGAGCTGCGTCATAGACCATGGCGGCCGGCGATTCCTTGAGCTCGAGCGTTTTGATCGAGTAGGGGAGAGCGGAAGGGTTGGCCTCTGTTCATTGGCTGCACTTGATGACGAGTTCGTTGGCACGAATGGCCCTTGGTATGAGGTGACTCGAGCTCTGGAGTCGCAGGGATTCGTTGAGCAGGCTTCCACGGAAAGAGCAGCATTTTTATGGGCATTCGGGGTATTGATTGGAAACAATGACATGCACAACGGCAACATGTCTTTTGTCGTTTCTCATCGGGGGCGTCCATATCAAATGGCTCCGGCTTACGACATGACGCCGATGGCCTTCGCCCCTGACAGCGTAGGCGAGATACGCAATGACCTTCGTTCCTTCAGGATGGCAGACGCTGTTCCTATGGCGGTGTGGCGCGCAGCGTTGCTAGTTGCGGAACACTATGCATGGCGGATGCAAACTGATGCGAGGTTCAGTGTGAGCTTCACGCCATGCATCAATGCAATCAGAGCCAATCTATTGAAGGCTGCTATGAGGATTGCTTGAGCACCAGCGATGATCGAAAGCAGCAACTTGGGCTGATATGAGGTCAAAGGGCCAGTTGCTAGTCGGCGCGTAGTTTCCTTTTTTGGACCACAATTTCTAGAGCTAAAGCATAGGCCCGGAGGCATTCCTTGAAGGCAAATATCTTTCAGTTGTTGGACGTTATGAGCGTTGTGATTCTTGTGACCATATGCTGCTTGGGCTTCCTACTGCATCGGATCGATAGCCGGTCTAAGAAGGCTCAGAAAAATGAGTAAGAGCTGCCCGGAAAACTGCAATTTGTTTTCTGCATCAACGATATGGACGAATGAAATTCGAACGTAAACAGCCAGGCGGGCACAAGAAATTACTGTCGTTGCAATGTGATCGATGTGGCAATAAGTTCAAAGCAGGTAGCAGTGAGTTTGAGGAGTTCATTAGCATCGAGCGTAATGACACGGGAGAAGGCTCAATCTTTGGTCATGCGAGCTCGCTGCAGCTAGACCTATGTCAGTATTGTCTGCGAGACACGCTGGGAGAGTGGCTCCGAGTTGAAGAAGCGAGCTCAAGTAAGAAAGCCTATCAGGTGGCTATGAAGGAAATCACAAAGTCAAGGGAGGATCACATCGGCCCCTGGGTGTGCCCTGTTCTTGAGGGAGAGGCCGCTGTCGAGCTTTTGAAGCGGGCGGGTATCTTGACCCCGACGGGGCGATTGACGAAGCAGTATCGCTCATGACTACTTCCTTGCCTCTCGTGTACCTCACTCCCGAAGCGCAGGCAAAGACTGGTCCTTTTTTAGCTAATGGCGGAGCTAGTAAGGCTGAAGTTCGGGTGGCCAAGCTGGCCGGGAAAGGGACTGCGCTTGATGAGCTCGGCGGAAGTGTATCCAGAGCATGGGTGTGACGCTAAACCTGTTAGGTGGTTTCGTCGTGAACCTATCTTGCTCGACAAGTCTGTGGAGCGTCATTGCTAGATTGAGCAAAATTTCCCATCATTTCACAATCAGTTAGGTTGAGTTAAAAAACAAGGTACCTTTTGGGCGCGGCAGCAATGGAACATGCCCTTGTTATGAAACATGGGCATGTTCCATTCGAGAAAATCAGGCTTCCACAAGCATCGTGATGCCTTCTGATTTGGAATCGAGCAGCTCCGTGAGGTTTTGCAGGTCACTTGCGTGCCCGCCCCGGCAAGCCTGCAGCAGCTGCAGGCGCATCCAGGCACTTCTTGAACATCATGGAGTTGTGCTTGTTGGCACCGAGGACGAGGATCCCCAGCGGGATACCTCTGACATTTACGACGATATGTCGTTTGGAACTGAGCTTGCTGCGGATTCCGGTTGCATTGACCGCCTGTGCCGGTCGCGACTGACCAGCCTACTGGTCGTGACCGACTGGGTTCAGGCGGTGAGCGGTCTTTCGCCGAACAGCAGACTTGATGAGGCAGCGCCACAAACCTGAGGCACCTTTTAGCGGTCGTTCGCGTCGGCCAGCAATCCACCCATTGCGGTCGCTCGCAAGATCGCTAGCCAGCGTCTGCTCTCAGCCGGAGCAGTCACTCGGTACTGGGCAATCTGGCCGAAGTGTGGCCGCAATTTTGCATGCCGGTGAGCGGTCGTTGCCGAGGGCCTGAGATCGACCCGTTGCTGCCGTTCGTGCCACATGAGGCTATGTCCGTTGCGCAGCGATTGCCACTGCTCGTAGCCGCAACGCTTTATAACGGTCACCGTCCCATACCGGCCATCCGCGCATCGACGCCAGTAGCTACCCAATGACGGGTTTCAGGTGTGCAGCGGGCAGTGGCCATTGAGTGCAGGCTGAGAGGGTGCTAGATGTACGCTGCCACGTTGTGCGAACAGGAGCTTGCGACCCGTAACCGTCGTTCAGGAAGAGCGGTACTGGCCATGGCTGCCAACAGCAAAGTGAACAGCGGTCACTATTTTTCTAAAGGTTAGTGATTGAACTCCCACTCAAGTATCGGCAAGTATCGGGGCTCGCCACATATCGGGCGCGGCATATCGCGCACATGCTGTGCACCCAGTCTCTCGTAGAAGCCTCGAGCCGACGGGTCCGACTCCACCGCCAGAGTGTTCACGCCCAGTCCGCGCACCACAGACAGAGCATGCTCCACTAGGCGCCGTCCATGACCACTTCCAATGGACTGTGGGTCGACTCAGCAATGTTCCAATTGCCAGCCTTCCTCGCGGCTCTCAAGACCATAAAAGCCTAATAGTTGCCCATCCGCTGCGATCAGCACCGCGTACTGACCGGTCATTTGCTCAGGTTGGAAAGTCAGCGCGGCTTTCCATGCCTCCATCCAGGCATCGGGGTATCCCCAATGGGCTTTGCTGCGATGAGCCAAAGCACTGAGCACCTGCGCATCTGACGCGCGGGATGGGCGAAGGATAGGAGTGTTGTCTTCCTGCAAAGCTCGCCCCGCCGGATCAGTGGCCAGCAGGCTGTACTGGTGCAGGCTGAGGAAGCGACCGTCCTTATATTCCACATCTCGCAGGGTTCCCTCAAACACGAAACCGATGCGCTCTAACAAACGAGCGCTGGCGGGGTTTTCTGGTTCAACATCTGCGTGGATGCGGTGTACGCCGAGTGAGGACAGAGCGAAGCGGAGGATGGCGGAAAGACACTCCTGCATCAGCCCTCGTCCCCAGTGTTCCGGCATCAGCCAATAGCCGATATCCAGGCTGCGATCGGAGTGAGACCAATCGTTGAAACCACAGGCGCCTATAAGTTGATCCCTCCCCGGGAGGGTGATACCCCACCAAATGCCCCGATGCTCCTCCTGCAACGCGTCGTATCAGCGCATCTGCTCATCCGCCGCTTCAAGGCTGTCGTAAGACACGCCGTAGTGGGCAATCACCAGCGGATTGGAAAGCCCGGAAAAAATCGCCTGGACGTCATTACGATGAATCCGCCGCAAGGCACAGTTGGGCAAGAAAAACTCGGGAAACTCGGCAGGTAGGTCCATTATGTTCAGCTGCACAGGTATAGATCAGTGCACAAGTTTCCCCAGCAAAGAACGCGGGAGCAAAGCACAGTCACTAGGCTTTTGGATGGAGCAGTCCAACCATGGTATTTCTAATTGGTCGCTGCTAGGCGGGTGTCAGCCAATTGATTCAGTTAGCCACCGGCCAATATGGGTCAATCAGCAACAGTCTTAGATCGGCCAGAAGCAATCCTTGGCCAAGGCATTGAGCCTTCGAAGTTCGTGCAGTTCACAGGGCCATGACCATTTCGTGCCAGGCCATGCCACCGTGGTCTGAGTCCGAAGGACGCTGGTACTGGAATCCCAAGCGAGAGTACAGCCCCACATGCCGCTCCTTGCACATCAGGTGGATGGTTTTCTTGTCCTCGGCGCGCATCTGCTTAACAAAGGTATGCATCATGGTGGTGGCGTAGCCGCGGCCTTGGAAAGCTGCATCGATCACCACGGACATGATGACCACGTTAGGTGCGGCAGCGTCATGCCCGACCAGCTCCTTGAACTCCTCGTCAGACATGCGCACCTCGTAGGCGCAGCCACTGTTGATGAAGCCGATGATCTGTCCATCGTTTTCCATGATCAGGAAGCCATGCGGATATTCACGAATACGTTTGGTGATCTTGGCAAGAGTGGCGGCTTCATCACCCTCGTAGGCACCGGTTTCGATGGCATAGCAGCGATCGGCGTCTTCTGGTTGGGCATGGCGGAACGCGAGATCTGGTGTCATGGCGGAGGTCATTTCAAAGCTCATAAGTCATCAATTTCATGATGCTAATTGGAATGAGCGCTGCATGTAGTGCATTGTTTTCATTGCATACTGCATGTCATGCACTCCGCTTTACGCCGTCTCGATCTCAATCTGCTGCTGGTCTTTGACGCACTATTTCGCCACAGCAGTGTCGTTGCGGCAGCCGATGAGCTGGCCATCAGCCCTTCTGCATGCAGCCATGCCCTGGCCCGACTGCGGGAGGGATTGGGTGATGAGCTGTTTTTTCGCGCAGGCAGCAGCATGCAGCCCACACCGCGAGCTACTGAGATGGCGGAGGGAATTACGCTGGCACTGCATACGCTTTCGGACCAACTGGGCGACCCGGCAGCCTTTGCGCCTGGCAGCAGCACTCAGTCTTTCACTTTCGCTGCGACCGACTTCACCACCTTTGCTTTGATGCCTGCGTTGATCTCCAGGATTGAGCATGAGGCTCCTCATGTACGCCTGCGAGTGGTCCATTCGCGTCATCGGGATGCCTACAGCGACCTGGTGCAAGAAGGAGCCCATTTCGTCATGGGCTTTTCGGACGAATTCAGCCCCGCGCAAGAAGGCGTGGAAGTCTTGCAGGGACATACCGATGCCTATGTCGTCGTTGCACGCAGAGGTCATCCTCGCATCGGCAAGAGGCTCTCCATGGCGCAATTTCTGGCGGAACGCCATGTGGTCGTGAAACCCTGGCAGGAGGAGAAAGGCGTCATAGACTCAGCTTTGAGCAAGGGCGGGTGGACTCGCGAGATTGCGATAGAGCTGCCCAGTGTCATGGCCGCGCCTTTTATCGTGGCAAATTCAGATTTGCTCATCACGCTGCCTCGCATGGCGGCACTGCAGTTGGAGGCATCGGCAGCAATTGCGATCTTCAAAGCACCTTTTGAGGTGCCGTCATACACCTTGAACGTGTATTTTCAGCACCGGCATCTGAGCAGTCCATGGCATCGCTGGATGCGCGCCCGTCTGGAGAGCATATTGCACCCAAAAGGGTGACAAAAGCGTGAGAGCGATTGACCTTCTTGGGTTGAGAGATGCTTTAGATAACTGGCGGCTCTCGGCCAGAAGCTGTCGTCCAGTAGGTAGCCGTTAACGGCAGGTCTAGGCTGACTGCCGTCGTCCCGTTTTGGTGGACCGATGACCGCTGCCACCTATAGCGGTCATTGGGCCTGTCGCGTCCCGAGTGACTACTCCGCGGTCAAGTCCGGCCCTTCAGCAGAACTCTCGCAAGGGCGACCAAGTTCCGTGGCTCCACGCAGGCCAAGGGCCGCTTTCACGGGTTGCGAACTGGCGGTGTCGACCCGTTGCTGTCGTTTGAGCTTCCACCAGCAATGTCTGATGTGCAGCGATTGCTGCTGCTCATGGCTGCATCGTGACCTATCGGTCACCGCTCCATAGCAGCTATCCGAAGATCGATGCTGGCGAATTCTCAACGACGGGTTTCAGTTGAGTAGCGGACAGTGGATGTTAGTTGCAGGCCGATTGGTTGCTGGAAGTCTGCTGTCATTTGACACAGACATGATGTTGCGACCCAAAGCAGAAATTCACTCAAGTTATGCCGAAGGCAGTTAGCTGATCCGTACAGCGCTGAACATAGCTCGATAGTCCCTGGGGGCTAGGCCTAGTTTGGCGCGAAAGTGATGCCTCAGGACCTGGACACTGCCGAATCCAACCCGTGCAGCAATGTCCTCGACCGGCATTGCACTGCCCTCAAGAAGGCGTTGGGCCTCTGTCACCCGCTCAGCGATCAGCCATTGTCCTGGGGGGACACCTGTCGCCCTGATGAAATGACGCAGGAAAGACCTGGGACTCATCAGCACGCTCTGCGCCATCCGATCAACTGTCCAGTGGCCTTGAAGATCCGCACGCATCTGTTCCAGCACGTCAGAGAGCCGATTGAGCCGGTCCGGCTGCACGGGGCGTTCGATGAACTGAGCTTGCCCACCGCTGCGATGGGGAGGCATCACCAAGCGCCGGGCGACGCTGTTGGCGGCTTCCACGCCGAAGTCTCCTCGCACGATATGCAGCATCAAATCTATGCCCGCGGTGCTTCCCGCCGAAGTCAGAATACGGTCTTCTTCGACATAGAGCACGCTGGCATCGACTTCGATTGCGGGGTGCCGCTGGCTCAGCTTCTCGGCATAGCGCCAGTGCGTTGCTGCCCTTCGCCCGTCCAGCAGGCCCGTTGCGGCCAGCACGAAGGCTCCAGAGCATATTGATGCCAACCGGGCGCCGCGCTCCCAGGCCAAGCGCAAGCGTCGCGCAAACTCCTGTGGTACCGGTACATGTGGGCCTTTCCATCCGGGCATCACGATCAGATCCGCACGCTCTAGCAAATCGGCTTGACCATCAGCCATGACGTGCAGGCCACCATGAGCCCGCAGTAAGCCAGGCTCAACTGCTGCACTGGCAAAGCGGTACCAGCCCGGGCCCATCTCCGGACGCGCCAGACCGAAAACCTCTGCCACGATGGAGAACTCGAAGGTGCATAGGCCATCGTAGACCGGTGCCACAACCAGCGGGCCGCTGGTGGCCTCGACGATTGGCGTAATATTTTCGGTAGATGTCATATACGCCAATTGTGACTCGACTGGACTCTCGGCACGATAAGCATCACTGCCACAAACACAGTCTTCTTTGTTATGACCTTCTCCAGCACCCATGTAACCGCAATTCCCGCTGCGAAGTCGTCCATTGCCGTAGCTCATTTCGCTGCTGAATTCAGTTTCGAGACCGATTGTTGGGATGTGCATGACGGGCTTCTAAAGGGCCCCGATTTCGTGCTCCTCGACGTACGCTCGCCAGCGCTGTTCGCACAGGGCCATGTGCCAGGGGCAATCAATTTGCCTCATGGGAAGATCGTCGAAAGCAAGTTGGCGGCTTGGCCAGAAGAGACCCTATTCGTCACCTACTGCGCAGGGCCCCATTGCAACGGCGCGGCACGCGGTGCCTTGCGTCTGGCAAGACTGGGGCGGCCCGTGAAAATAATGGCTGGCGGTATTACTGGTTGGCTCGATGAAGGGTTTGAACTGAATAGGACAATGCTCGAAGACCCGTCCGCCTAACGCGTTGGCTTCCTGCTTCAGAAGACAGCCCTGGAGGAATGCGGGCCGACCGCTAGTGACTGTGGATTCAACGGGTTGCGGCCGTCGCTGTTCGAAACCCAATCAGTCATCTCTCCTCAATGAGGTTGACCATAGCTTTCACATTCGCAGTTCCACTCAGAATTCGTCAAGTGGATTGGGCTGCGTGGAGTTCTCCAAACCGCCTTTTTCAATTGGGCTGTGAGGCGGTTGTCGGGGCACCTACCGAGCTTCTTGGCGCTAGATTTGAAACGCAGATCGCTTTAGAGAGGCGAAAGAGAATTTTGATGAAGAAGATCGCAGTACAAGCCCTTAGAGCTCCGAATTTTTGACACTCTCAAAAGCCCTGAGCTCTTACGTGATGGATGTCGCGCACCTGAGTTGATGTGTCACGCTCAATTCTCTGAAAAATCGAGAACACTTGATCGGAACATAGGTTTGTACCGCTGAATGCAATGGGTCGCTTGCAACAGTCCAGTGCGTGCTCAGTGGTTCACATGGAGGGTGAGCAAGCGGTTCTTCAGAGATTCAGCGACAGGACTAAGCACACGCTCTCGCTTCTGTATCAGACCTAAAGTCCGCCACAACTGAGGCTCAATGAGTGGCACACCGCAGACCTTAGGATTGCACTCAGGCAGAGCAAGCTGCGGGATGGCTGCCATTCCCAAACCTGCTTCGACAAGAGCCAGAGCCCCAGTTACGTGATTGCATTCGTACCAAGCCATTGGCTGCTCAGGCAGGCCTGCCATGACTTGGTCCAAAAGCAGTCGATTGCTGCTCTGGTGCGATACGGATACGAGGCGCACTCCGGCAAGCTCTGACCACGCTACCTCTGAGCGGCATGCCCAAGCATGACTGCGCAGCATTGCCAACACATATCGCTCGCGCGCCACAGTCTCGAAATGAATTCCTGGTTCCTGGCTTCCCGTGAAGCTGAGCCCGAAATCGGCCCGCCCCCTAACCACGGCATCCAGGACATGGCTCGCATTCTCGTCAATGACATGAACGTGCACATCCGGGTACTCATCGGCAAAGGAGCGCAATGCATTTGGCAAAAGATGGTTTGCCACTGAAGGAATGCAAGCCACCGTCACCAATCCTCGGCGAGTCAGCGACTGATCGCTGATGCGCTGCGCTGCTGTCTCGAGGCTCTCCAACGCTGCGCGCGCCTCAGTCAGAAATTCCTGACCAATCGCGGTCAACTGGACATGCCTGGTGGTCCGCTCAAGCAGCTTGGCTCCAAGTGCTTCCTCCAGGCGCTCCACCCTGCGACTCAACGCCGGGGCAGACAAACAAAGACGTTCCGCAGCTACACGAAAGCTTGAATTCTCTGCCGTGGCAACAAACGCCTGTAGTTCGGCAATATCGAATTTAATGCGCTGCATGCAACAGTTTAATCATATATTGCAATTCACGGAATAGTCCTGGATATTTACCATCGCCGCTTGCACAGAGTTGATAACGACTCGATCAGGAGACAACATGCAACGACGCCCTCTCATACTGGCTGCCGCATTGGCCGCCTGCCTGCCGCTCGCCAGTGCCAATGCCAATGCCCAGGATTTCCCCCCAAAAAGACCGGTCACCATGGTTGTCGGCTTTGCCGCAGGCGGTTCGGCCGATATCGCGGCACGCATTATTGCCAAGAAACTCGGTGAAAACATTGGCCAGAGCGTGGTCGTGGATAACAAGCCTGGTGCCGGCGGCAATCTGGCGCATGCCCAGGTTGCCCATGGACCTACCGATGGCTCTGTCTTGCTGTTCGGCTCGATCGGCCCTTTGAGCATCTCGCCGCACTTCATGAAGGTGAGCTACGACCCGCTCAAGGATCTCGCACCAATCACTATGGGCGTGACCTTTCCCAACGTTCTGGTGGTGCCTGCAAGCAAAGGCATCAAAACCCTAGGCGAGTTTGTGGCTGCAGCCAAGCGTGAACCGGGCAAACTGGACTTTGCTTCTACGGGCCCTGGATCAGCGGCCCACTTGGCCGGCGAACTGCTTAACGACATTGCAAAGATCGACACGGTTCACATTCCCTATAAGGGCGGAGCCCCCGCGTTACAGGATGTCCTGGGCGGACGCGTCAGCTCCTTCTATGCAGCACCACCCACAGCGCTGCCGCATATCGAGTCGGGCAAGCTCATTCCGTTGGCAACCACCGGATTGACACGGCCAGCCTACCTGCCCAATGTGCCCACCGTCGCAGAGACCTATCCAGGCTTTAACGCCACTAACTGGTATGCGTTCGTTGCGCCAGGTAAAACACCCAAGCCGCTACTGGACAGATGGAATGTCGAGCTCGTGAAGGTGTTGAACGCACCTGACGTGCGAGCAAACCTGCTTAAACACGGTCAAACCGCAGCTCCAACATCACGAGAAGAATTGGCCAAATTCATTTCGACAGAAAATGAGAAATGGAGCCGCATCATCCGTGATCGAAAAATAACGGCGGATTGACTGAAAGGTAAATCCACACGAATCGCCGAAGATCGACAGAAGTAAAGGATGTGCGCATGGTGTGCTCCCTGTAGGTTTATCTGGCATGGGCGAGCAGTGCCTATGGACATGGCAGGCCAAGCTTATACCGCTGAGCCAGGCGCCTTCCACGGTGCCGTTGTGCAGCCAGTCACCGCACATCCACTGGCAGCCGCGTCTCACCAGGAGCCCATGTTC
>Ga0058691_1001015_pt1 | contig 16123 bp, 11 predicted proteins | sample AgamicAtPrz_FD_55051 | JGI IMG/M metagenome (GOLD analysis project Ga0058691, IMG submission 55051) | Agave microbial communities from Guanajuato, Mexico - At.P.rz | ecosystem: Host-associated > Plants > Phyllosphere > Phylloplane/Leaf | place: Guanajuato, Mexico | collected 2012-05-28
GAGCCGCGCCATATCGCCGCCGTCACGTTCACGAACAAGGCGGCCGCCGAAATGCGCGAGCGCGTGTCGAAGCTGCTGGAAGGCAAGACGCTCACCACGCCCGGCAAGGAAGGCCGCAAGGTGCCCGTCAACCAGCTCACCGTCTGCACGTTCCACTCGCTGGGCGTGCAGATCCTGCGCCAGGAGGCCGAGCACGTCGGCTTGAAGCCGCAGTTCTCGATCATGGATTCGGACGACTGCTTCGGGATGATCCAGGAGCAGCTCGGCACGACCGACAAGGGGCTGATCCGCAAGATCCAGAGCATCATCTCGCTGTGGAAGAACGGCCTGATCATGCCCGACGAGGCGATGGCGATCGCGGCCAACGAGGACGAGCACCAGGCCGCGCTGGTCTACCGCAACTACGTGGCGACGCTGCACGCGTACCAGGCGGTCGACTTCGACGACCTGATCCGCCTGCCGGCCGAGCTGTTCGCGAAGAACGAGCGGTGCGCGACCGCTGGCAGAACAAGCTGCGCTATCTGCTGATCGACGAGTACCAGGACACCAATGCGTGCCAGTACGAGCTGCTGAAGCAGCTCGCGGGCCCGCGCGCCGCGTTCACGGCGGTCGGCGACGACGACCAGGCGATCTACGGCTGGCGCGGCGCGACGCTGGAGAACCTCGCGCAGCTCGGCAAGGATTTCCCGAAGCTGCACGTGATCAAGCTCGAGCAGAACTACCGGTCGACGGTGCGGATCCTGACCGCCGCGAACAACGTGATCGCGAACAACCCGAAGCTGTTCGAGAAGAAGCTGTGGTCCGAGCACGGGATGGGCGATTCGATCACCGTCACGCCGTGCAACGACGAGGAGCACGAGGCCGAATCGGTCGTGTTCCGGCTGTCCGCGCACAAGTTCGAGCGGCGCGCGCAGTTCCGCGACTACGCGATCCTGTATCGCGGCAACTTCCAGGCGCGGATTTTCGAACAGGTGCTGCGGCGCGAGCGGATCCCGTACGTGCTGTCGGGCGGCCAGTCGTTCTTCGACAAGGCCGAGATCAAGGATCTGTGCGCGTACCTGCGGCTGATCGCGAACGCCGACGACGATCCCGCGTTCATCCGCGCCGTCACCACGCCGCGCCGCGGCATCGGCAACACGACGCTGGAGGCGCTCGGCTCGTTCGCGGGGCAGGCGAAGGTGTCGCTGTTCGAGGCCGTGTACATGGGCGGGATCGAGGCGCGGCTGTCGGCGCGCCAGGTCGAGCCGCTGCGGATGTTCTGCGACTTCATCCAGCGCCTGACCGCGCGGGCGGACAAGGAGCCCGCGACCGTCGTGCTCGACGACATGATGGAGGCGATCCACTACGAGGCGTACCTGTACGACGCGTTCGACGAGCGGCAGGCGCAGTCGAAGTGGCAGAACGTGCTCGAATTCCTCGAATGGCTGAAGCGCAAGGGCACGAAGCCCGAGACGGAGGCCGTCGACGGCGAGGCCGAAGGTTTCCACAACGCGGACGGCCTCGCCGATACGGGCAAGAACCTGCTCGGGCTGATCCAGACCGTCGCGCTGATGTCGATGCTCGAGGGCAAGGACGAGGATCCGGACGCCGTGCGGCTGTCGACCGTCCATGCGTCCAAGGGGCTCGAGTATCCGCACGTGTTCCTGGTCGGCGTCGAGGAAGGCATCATGCCGCACCGCGGCGGCAGCGAGGACGACGGCCCGATCGACAACGAGCGGATCGAGGAGGAGCGCCGGCTGATGTACGTCGCGATCACGCGCGCCCAGCGCAGCCTGCACCTGAACTGGTGCAAGAAGCGCAAACGGGCGCGCGAGACGGTCGTGTGCGAACCGTCGCGCTTCATCCCGGAGATGGGGCTCGACGAGGCGCCGCCGCCGACGCCGGAAGAAGCGCCGATGTCGCCGAAGGATCGGCTCGCGAGCCTGAAGGCGCTGCTGCAGAAATGACGCGGCGCCGCCGCCGTCAGCGCGATGGCGCGACGAACCGGCAACACCAAAACGAAACCCCCGCGATGCACAGGCGCCGCGGGGGTTTTTTACGGATGGCTCGGCGGGGGCGTTACTTCGCCGAGTTGACCATGTAGTCGACGGCCGCCTTCACGTCGGCATCCGACGCGTTCGACCCACCCTTCGGCGGCATCGCGCCCTTGCCGTGCAGCGCGTAGTTGTAGACCGTATCCATCGAGTCCTTCAGGCGCGGCGCCCAGTCTTCCTTGCTGCCGAACTTCGGCGCGCCGAGCACGCCGGCCGCGTGGCAGGCCTGACAGGTCGACGTGTACAGTGCCTTGCCGGCCGTTGCCGCATCGGCGCCGGCCGGGGCGGCCGCGGGCTTTTCGCCGGCCTTCGGGATCGCCGCGATCGCGGCCATGGCGGCGGCGGCCTGCGCGTTCGACGCGTCGGCGCCCGACGCAGGTGCGCCGCTGGCGGGCTGCGCCGCGTTGGCGGCCGGCGCGGCCGGTTCGGGGAAGTTCGCGCCGTCGTTGTTCGCCATGTAGACGATCGCGCGGGCGATTTCATAGTCGCTGACGTCGTCGGGGCTCGTGCCGCCGCGTGCCGGCATCGCGCCCTTGCCCGCGAGGGCCGTCTTCAGCAGCGTGTCGAAGCCTTGCGAGATACGCGGCGCCCAGTCGTCCTTGTTGCCGACCTTCGGCGCGCCGGCGGCGCCGGTGCCGTGGCAGGTCACGCAGACGGCCTTGTAGACTTCCTCGCCGGTCTTGTACGTGCGGGGCGCGTTGGCGTCCTTCACGTCGACCTTCGCGATCGGCGCGATACGGGCGGCGACCTGCTNGTCGGATAGCGCGTCGGTGCCGGCGCCGGANCGGAANGCATGGTTCGCGTAANTGGCGAACAGGANGATCAGGACGATCGGAATCGCGAACGACGCGATGATGACGGCAATCAGCTGCCCGGGGGTTTTGACGGGAGATTCGTGGGGTGCTTCGCTCATGCTTGCCTCGTCTCCATTAATAGGAATTGTGAGCGCGGTGCAACGGCAAAATGGCAGTCCAATGAAGCACGGACGATTATAGACGGAACGTTTACATCACGGCGAGCGGCGCGATGGCNCGTGTTTACCCGCACGCAGGGCCGTCCGGCGGCGATTCGGCGGGCNAGGTGGACGCGTCTTGGGAAACCGGGTATCCTTGCCGTCTTGCCAATCGTGGGCGGCCTGTATATGGGGTCGCTTCACTGTCTCACGCGCCCGTAGCTCAATGGATAGAGTACTGCCCTCCGAAGGCAGGGGTTGCTGGTTCGATCCCAGCCGGGCGCGCCAAATGGCCTGATTCCAGGCGTCGAATTTCCCGATCCGTTTTCCTGAAGTCGCCTAAGCGTAGCGTCACCGCACGGCATCGCGTCGTCATTTCCCGCACCGTTTCCCCCCGCTATTCCGCCGCCTTTCCATTGTGCGAGAATCGCCCGCAACGACCACTCCAAGCGTCGATCGCGGCGGCCGTCCGCGCATCGCGCCGACTCCCGATGGCTGCCATTCCGCCCACCTCGACCGCAGTCGCTGCCTGCGCGCTGAACGATGCGCAGCGGGCGTTGCTCGCGCGTCTGCACGCATATTCCCCCGACGATCCGCACGCGCCGCTGCCGTACAGCCGGCGTCTCGCCGAAGCGGAAGGCTGGTCGCACGACCACGCGCTGGCCGTGATCGACGAATACAAGCGCTTCGCGTTTCTCGCGCAGGCGGCCGGGCATCCGGTCACGCCGTCGATCGCGGTCGATGCCGCGTGGCATTTCCATTTGCAATACACGCTCGAATACTGGGACGTCTTCTGCGCCGACGTGCTGCGCGCGCGGCTGCACCACATGCCCGGCACGGGCGCGCCGGACGAGGCCGCCGTCTACGCGCAACGCTATCGCGACACGCTCGACAGCTATCGCCGGCTGTTCGGCTGCGAGCCGCCGGCATCGATCTGGACGCGTCCCGTCGACCAGCCGGCCGAGGCGGAGGCGGGAACGCAGCAGGCTGACGCCATGGCCGCCGTGGCGCCGCGCCGCGCGTGGCGCAACCGTCTGCCGAAACTCGCGTGGCCGGCGGCGGCCGCGAGCGTCGCCGCGACCTGCGCATCGGCGCAGGACTTCAACGTGCTGAACTACACCGGGCCGCAGTTTCTCGCGTTCTACGTGCCGGCCTGCATGCTTGCGTTGTTGCTGATCGTCGCGCTTCATGCCATCGAATTTTGCATCCGTCGCTGGGGCCGGCGCACGCGCAAGGCGTCGTCCGGACTGAGCGCCGACGAAGTCGCCTATCTCACCGGCGGCGAAGCACGGATCGCACAGGTCGTGACGATGTCGCTCGCGCATGCGGGCGCAGTGGAGCTGTGGACCGTTCCCCGGCAAGGCGGTTACGTGAAGATCGCGGATCTGGAACGCGCGGGCCGGTACGACGACCACTGCGCGTGGCTCAACGAGCAACCGTCCGGCACCGTACGCTACGGCGTGTTCCGCGAGCGGCTTGCGAAGTACGCGCAGGAGGTCGTCGACGGGATGCGTGCGCAAGGCTGGTTGTGGGCGCCCGGCGAGTTGCGCGCGTCGCGCCTGGCCGCGCGCGCGATCGTGCTGCTCGTGCTCGGCATCGGCGCCGCGAAGCTTGCGGTCGGGTTGAGCCGCGGGCGGCCCGTGCTGCTGCTGTGCATCTGCATGGCGGTGTTCGCGATCGCGTCCCGGATCGTCGCTGGAAGGCTGACCGGCTTCGGGCGCGGCGGCGCAACGGCGGCCGGGCGCGCCGCGCTGCTCGAGCGCCGGGTAGCGCACGATCCGCGGGCTGCGCGCGACGCGCGGCTCGTACGCGGCGCGCACGGAGCGTCCGGGATACGCGACGCCGAACGCGACGATCCCGACCCGTTGCTGTGGACCGCCGCGCTGTTCGGCGCAGGCGCGCTGGCCGGTACCGTATGGTCGACGTATGCAGGCCCGGTGCTGGCCGCATCGCGCGGGGCATCGATTGCCGCGGCGAAAACGGGTGGCGGCACGTCGTTCGATTCGTCGGACAGTGGCTCGTCGTCGAGCTGCAGTTCGTCGAGTTCGTGCAGTTCCAGCTCGTGCAGTTCGAGCAGTTGCGGCGGGTGTTCGTCGAGTTGAGCGAGCGCGGCGGGCGCGTCGACCACGCCGCGCGCAAGCCCGGTGCGACGCACGCGCCATCCCGGTCGCGAATTCCCGGGCAGTCGGCCCATCGACGGAATAGAAGCCAGAACGCCGTTCTTTTTGATGATCGGTTGTCGCCGCACGCTTTCTATACTGCGTCGTCCACGACTGCGACCGACATGTCGCGTCGGTTTCCCCTTCCGCACCGGGCGGCTGCGACATTGCACTACCGCGCCGGCCAACCCGCGACCGCGTATGAACGTTACGACCTCCGACGATTGTATTGGTGTGCTGTCCGACCATTCGTGGGCGAAGCATTTCATTGTGCTGGGCTACCGGGACGGCGCCTTCTCGGCGATCCCGAACAATTTTTTCCGCAACTGGGCCGATGAAGAGCCGCAGGTCGGTACGTTTCATATCGGCCGGTGCTCGCAGATCGGGGTGGGCTCGATCGCCAAGTACGACCTGGACCATCAGAAGCTCGTGATCGGCAAGTACGTGGCCGGCGGGCTGCGCCTGCGCTTCCTGTTGAACGGTCAGCACGAGATGCGCACGATTTCCACGAACATGTTCGGCATCTACGGTAACGGCCTCGCCCACGCGCCGATGCCGCAATACGCGGATACCGTGATCCACAACGACGTCTGGATCGGCGACGAAGCGCTGTTCCTGGGCGGCAGCCAGATCGAGAACGGCTGCGTGATCGGCGCGCGGGCCGTCGTTCCACCCAATTTCCGCTCCGAGGCGTATGGAATCTATGCCGGTTCGCCGGCCCGCCTGGTGCGCTTCCGCTTCACGGAGAAAGTGCGCGAACGACTGCTGCAGCTTGCGTGGTGGGATATGCCGCTCGAGTGGGTCAAGCGGAACAACGACGCATTTCTGGTCGACCTCACCGCCGACGAAGCGCGTGCGCTCGACACGCTCGCGGCGCTCCAGGAAGCCAAGAATCGTGCGGTGCGCGAGTCCGGCCAGCCGGGCGTCGTACCGGCGCCCGCCTGATCGACCGTTCACGATGCGCGGCGCGCAGTGCCGCATGACATGACACCCGCTCTCGACGAATCCGCACCGGTTCCACACGCCGCGGCCCTGTGCCAGAACGGACAGTTTGCCGACGCACTGTCGCGCATCGCGCCACTGCTCGACGCGCCTGCGGTGGACGTCGCGGCGCTGCACGTCGCGGCCGTCAGCGCGCTGGGCCTGAACCGCCTGGCGGACGCCGAGGCCTGGTGGCGGCGTGCGATCGAGACGATGCCGGCGTTCGAACCGCCCTACGACGGCCTTCACGCGCTGCTGGTATCGCAGGGTCGCCTGCCTGAAGCCGAAGCGCTGCTGCGCCGGCAGCTCGCCTGCGTCACGCCGTTGCACGCGTCCCATCATCACCGGTTCGGCAAGGTGCTCGAAGCGCTCGGCCGGCTCGACGAGGCCGAACAGGCGTTCGGGCGGGCGCTGTCGATCGAGCCGGGGTCGCCCGACGTGCTGACCGATCTCGGCAACCTGCTTCGCGTCCTCGGCCGGCCGGCGGAAGCGGAGCTCGCGTACCGGCTCGCGATCGCCGTTCGCGCCGACCACGTGCTCGCGCACGTGAATCTCGGCGCGATCCTCGTGGACATGCAGCGGCTGCCGGAAGCGGAGGCGGCCAGTCGGCAGACCATTGCGCTGTGTCCGGATCATCCGGAGGCGCATTACAACCTCGGCGTCGCGCTGCAGAACCTCGATCGTCTGCCCGAAGCGGAAGCGGCCTATCGCGACGCCATCCGCTGCCGGCCCGGCCTGCCGCAGGCACACAACAATCTCGGCTGCGTCCTGCGCGCGCAGGGCCGCCACGACGAAGCGGCCGTCGCGTTCACCGACGCGCTGGCGCTCGCGCCGCAGATGGCCGAGGCGCACTACAACCTCGGCACGACGTTCGCGCATGCGGGACAACTCGACGAAGCCGAAAGCGCATACCGCCGCGCGCTCGACCTGCGCGCGGACTACGACGATGCGCGATTCGGGCTCGCGACGCTGCTGCTCAGCCGCGGACGATTCGACGAAGGCTGGCGCCGCTACGAGTCGCGCTACGAACAGTCGACTTTCGTGCACCGCCGGACCCGCGAGGTGCTGCGGTGCGCGCAGTGGCAAGGCGAGCCGCTGGCCGGCAAGGCGCTGCTCGTGTGGCAGGAGGACGGCCTCGGCGACATACTGCAGTTCAGCCGCTATTTCGCGGCGTTTCGCGCGCGACGGGCGGCGCGGGTGGTCTTCGCGTGCCAGCCGGCGCTGCATCGGCTGATGGAGACGGTCGACGGCGTCGACGCGGTGCTCGATCACGAGACGGCCGCCGCGCAGGCCGCGCAATTCGATTACTGGACGAGCCTGTTGAGCGCGCCGATGCACGCGGGCACGACGCTCGACACGATCCCGCCGCCGGTGCGGTTCGTCCCCGATCCGGCGCGCGTCGCCCGCTGGGGCGCGCGCCTCGATGCGCTGCCGCTCGGCCCGCGCGTCGGCCTCGTATGGAAAGGCAACCCGAAGCATCACAACGACGCACATCGCTCGCTGCCGTCGCTGGCGCTGCTGACGCCGCTGTGGAGCGTGCCGGGCGTGAATTTCGTGAGCTTGCAGAAGGGGCAGGGCGAGGACGAGGCGCGCCAGCCGCCGGGCGGGTTGCCGTTGCTGCACCTGGGCGCGGAGATCAACGATTTCGCCGATACGGCCGCGATCGTCGCGCAGCTCGATCTCGTGGTGAGCGTCGACACGTCGACCGCGCATCTGGCCGCGTCGCTCGGCAAGCCCTGCTGGGTGCTGCTGCCGAATCAGGACGTGGACTGGCGCTGGATGCACGACCGCGACGATTCGCCGTGGTATCCGGGCACGGTGCGGCTGTTCCGGCGCGGGCGCGGCGAAGGCTGGATTCAGTTGGCCGAGCGGCTGCGGGCGGCGTTTGCCGCGCATTTTGCAGCCGCGGGCGTGACGGCGGACGAAATGGCGTCCGGCGTCTGACATGACGACGCGCGCGGCACGGAGGCGGCGACACGGCATACTGCGCGAAACGCGACCACGTTGCCGCTGCCTACTAGATCAATCGAGGTTCTTGTGGAAAACATCGTCATCGTCGGCTCGTCCGGTCACGCAAAGGTCGTGATCGACATCGTCGAACAGGCCGGCCGGTACCGGATCGCCGGGCTGATCGATTCGTTCCGCACGCCCGGCGAGGAGACGCTCGGCTACGCGGTGCTGGGTGCCGAGCGGGATTTGCCGCCATTGGTGGACCAGCACGGGATCGCAGGGCTGCTGGTCGCCATTGGCGACAATCATGCACGCGAGAACGTGACGGCCGGTCTCGCGGCGCTCGTGCCGGGCTTGCCCTGCGTATCGGCGGTGCATCCGGCCGCGCGCGTCGGCAAGGCGTCGACGATCGGCGCGGGCACGGTCGTGATGGCCGGCGCGGTGATCAACCCGAGCTGCTCGATCGGCGCAGGGTGCATCGTCAACACGAATGCGTCGCTCGACCACGACGGCGCGATGGACGATTTCTCGAGCCTCGCGCCGGGCGTCGTCACGGGCGGCAACTGCCGGATCGGCCGCGGCGCGGCGGTCGGCCTCGGCGCGATGCTGCGGCACCGGATCGTGATCGGCGAGCACAGCGTCGTTGGCGCGGGTGCGCTCGTCCTGCACGACGTCGAGCCGTACACGGTGGCGTACGGCAACCCGGCGCGCCGGATCCGTGCGCGCGCGGCGGGCGACCGTTACCTGTAGGCGCGGCGCGTCAGAACGCGATCAGCTCGACGATGCGGCGCACCATGTCGTCGCTGAGCGCCGGGTAGATCGGCAGGCACAACACCTTGCGCGCGGCCTCCGTGGCGACGGGCAGGTTGTCGCGGCTGGCGGACGGCAGCCCGCGGTACATCGGAAATTCCGAAATCAGCGGATGGAAATAGCGGCGCGCGTACACGTCGTAGTCGCGCAGCTTCTGGTACAGCGCGTCGCGGTCGAGCGGATAGTCTTCGTCGACGAGGATCGCGAAATACGCATGGTTCGCAACGGTCTGGCCGCCGAGCGGCACGCAGCGGATGCCGCGCACGTCGGCGAGCAGCGTGCGGTACAGCGCATCGATCTCGCGGCGGCGCGCGAGTGCGCCGTCGATATGCTGCAACTGCAGCATCCCGAACGCCGCGTTGATTTCGCTCATCTTCCCGTTGATGCCGGGCGCGACGACCGTGACTTCATCGACGAAACCGAAGTTCTTCAGGTGATCGATCCGCTGCTTGGTCTTCGCGTCGGGGCAGATGATCGCACCGCCCTCGAACGTGTTGAACACCTTCGTCGCGTGAAAGCTCAGCACCGACAGGTCGCCGTGCGCGAGCACGCTGCCGTCGGCGTTCTGCACGCCGAACGCATGCGCCGCGTCGTAGATCACGCGCAGGTTGTAGTTGTCGGCGATCTTCTGGATCGCGTCGACGTCGCACGGATTGCCGTAGCAATGCACGGGCATGATCGCGGTGGTCTGCGGCGTGATGGCCGCCTCGATGCGCGCGGGGTCGAGATTGAGCGTGCCGGGCGCGACGTCGACGAATACCGGCTTGATGCCGTTCCACAGCAGCGAATGGGCGGTCGCGACGAACGAGTACGGCGTCGTGATCACCTCGCCGGTGATGCGCAGCGCCTGCAGCGCGGTGACGAGCGCGAGGGTACCGTTCGCGAACAGCGACAGGTACGGCACGCCAAGATAGTCGCAGAGCGCGCGCTCGAACTGCTGGTGGAACGGGCCGCCGTTCGTCAGCGTGCGGCTCTCCCAGATTTTCTCGAGATACGGCAGGAATTCCTCGAGCGGCGGCAGGTGCGGTTGCGTGACGTAGATGCGTTCGTGCGGCAGTTGCGCGACGGACGATGCGGGCAGGCTGGCGGTCATGATGGTCTCTCTCGATAACGCGCGGCGTTCAGGCGTCGGCCGGAGCCGGGGCGGTCGCCACGTCGTCGAACAGCGGCGTGTCGAATGCGGTGACGGGCTCTCCCGCGCACCAGCGGGTCCACATCGTGCGCAGCGCCGACGACAGCCCGGCCGCGACGACGGCCGGCCGGAACGCGGCGGATTCACCGCAGCGCGCGCGCAGGCCGGCGCGAAGTGCCTGCAGCGTGGTGGTGTCGCGGCTGAGCGCCAATGCCCTCGCGACGAAGTCGTCCTCGTCCGTCGCGATGTACGCGTCGAGCCCGACGTGCTGCAGCCAGCCCGCACTACCGCGCCCGGCCATCGTCGCGCCGGGGAGCGTCACGGTCGGCACGCCCATCCACAGCGCATTGAGCGTCGTCGTCGAGCCGGTGTACGGGAACGCGTCGAGACAGAGGTCGACGCCGTGATGCTGCTGCATGTAAACCGGGATGTTCGAGCGCCGGTGAAACGTCAGGCGGCTGGCGTCGATACCGCAGGCGGCGAACCATTTGATCAGCGTCTGCTTGTCGCCGTCGCTGCCGATCGCGCCGAGCGCCATGCGCGCGGTCGGGTCCGCGTGCAGCACGCGCGACCAGACCTCGATCACGTGCGGGCTGAGCTTGTTCAGGCGGTTGAAGCTGGCGTACGTCGTATAGCCGTTGTGCAGCGCCGGCAGCACGTTGACGGGCGGGCAGTTCGGCGCCGGCATGAACGGCGCGATCGCGGGCAGCCGCACGAGCTGCTCGACGAACTGGTCGTCGAATGCGCCGTGCGGCGCGACGAAGCGATCCGTCAGGTAGTAGTCCATTGCGGCGAGGCCGGTCGTGGCCGGATAGCCGATCCACGACGCCTGAACCGGCGCCGCGCGCTGCGCGAGCGCAACGAGCCGGTTGCGGCCGGTATGGCCCGACAGCTCGATCACGATATCGATGCGGTCGTTGCGCACGCGTTCGAGGAAGGCCGTGTCGCTCATGCCGGCGACGTTGCGCCAGGTCGTCGCGTGGGCCTTGAAGCGCTCGGACGTGTAATCTTCCTCGAAGTGATTGTGATAGAAGTGCATCGCGATGCCGGGATCGGTCGCGAGATGCTCGATCACGGGCACCGCGTACGAGGCGACCGCGTGGCTGAACAGGTCGCCCGACACGAAGCCGACCTGCAGCTTGCGCGCCGGGTCGCGCTTGTTCGAGAACACGACTGCGCGTTTGCGCTTCTGGTTGTCATAGCGCTCGCCGAACTTGCGGTGTGCCGCGACGAGCGTCTGCGGATCGAAGTCGCTGCTGTGCGCGATACAGAACAGCATGCTGCTGTGGGTGACGCTGTCGGTCGGGTTGATTTCGACCGAGCGCTTCAGCCAGCCGATCGCTTCCTGCGTCGCGCCGAGTTCGAGCAGCACGAAGCCGAGCGTGCCGTACGGCGCGGCGGCGCCGGGCGCGAGCTCGATCGCACGTCGGCAGGCCGCGACCGCTTCATCCGTGCGGCGCAGCGCGAACAGCACGAGACCGCGAATCCGCATGGCCTCCGCGTGATCGGGCTGAAGCTCGAGCAGGCGCTGGCACTGCTCGTGGGCTTCCGCAAGACGGTTCATCATCCGCAGCGTATCGGCGAGCAGGATACGCACGAGTACTTCGCCCGGCAGCAATTCGACCGTGCGAAGGCCGGCCTGGATCATCTCCGCGAAGCGGCCTTCCCGGTGCAGCGACGCGGACAGCGCACGCCAGCATGCGCCGTCTTCCGGGTAGTCGGCGACCAGTTGCCGCGCAAGCGCGGTGGCTTCCGCGTGCTTGTTCTTGTCGAACAGCGCCGCATGCTTCTGCAGCAGCGTCTGATTGGGACGACGAACCGGCTTGCCGGCGTCGCTCTGCGCGGTCCGGCCGCTCGCGGTTTCCAGGACGATCGCCGCGTCGATGCTGATCGGCGCGACCGCCGCAGTCGCGAGCACGACCTCGGGCGACGCCAATTGCGCGATCAGCCCGTCGAGCGCCGGGCCGTGCACGCCGCGCTGCTGCGCGATTTCGACCGCGATCCATGCGGCGGCCGTTTGCCCGCTGCGATGCAGCGCATGAATGTAGCTGACCCAGTAGTAGCCGTTGTCCGGGCTCGCGCCGATGGCGGCTTCGAAATGCGGCACCGCGTCGGCCGGTTGGCCCGTATCGACCATCAGTACCGCGAGGTTGTAATGCGCATCGCCATGCGCGGGCACCGCGTCGAGGATGGCCTCGTACAGCGCCCGGGCGTCGTCGAACGCGCCGCTGCGCTGGCGCTCGAGCGCGTTGTCCATGACGAGCGCAATGTCCTGCGCAAGCTGCTGTTCAGGCGTGAGCGCGGCGGAGGCGGGCGGTTCGGTCGAGAACATGATGAAATCTGCGGAAAGTCGGTCGATACCATTATCGGTAGCGTGCCGTCGCGCCGATGCCGCGAGGTGACGGGAAAAGCCCGGTCAGTTTGGTCGATTGGCCGGTCGGCCGGGGCCGGGGCGGTGCGGCGGGCGGCGCCCCAAAAAAACGCCCGCACGAGGCGGGCGGGGAGGCGAACGAGCACGCCCTCACATCGGCGCGTAGTTCTTGTTGTCGGGTTGGCGGCGCGCGCGTCGGGCACGCCGGCGCGGCGCGCCTTAACGGTTCGCGATGCTCTGGTACTGGCCGACGGCCTGCACGCGGCTCATCGCCGCCTGGTATTCGTCGGTCAGTTCCTGCTGCGCGCGTTGCGCGTCGGCGAAGATGCGATCGTTGCTGGCCTGGATGCGGCGGATCGCGGCGATGCCGACGGGCGGCTGGTCGGTCGAGAGCAGTGCGATGAGCGACCCGCGCGCATCGACGAGGCGCGCGGCCTCGATCCAGTCGGCCATCGCGGCCGCGTGTTCGATCGCGACGGTGAACGCGTCGATCTGCGCAATCAGTTCGGTCTGTTCCATCTGGGCTCTCCTGTCCGGCTAGCGGTCAGCTCTTGTTGTTCGCCAGCGCGCCGCCGCTGTTCGCGCCGCCGAACAGCTGGGTCAGGTATTGCGAGTTGGTGTTCATCGTCGCCATCAGCGTGTTGAGCGCGGTGAACTGCGCCTGGTACTGGCTCGTCAGTTGGGCTGCGTAGTTCGACAGCGTCGTCTGCTGCTGCGCGACGTTCTTCAGATCGTTGCTGAGCGCGGTCGTGCGGGCGGCGATCAGCCCGTTCGTCTTCGTGTAGTTCGTGATGTTCGTCGTCAACTGCTCGCCGATCCCGTTCGTCGAGTTGAACAGCGACGCGACGCCCGTCGGGTTGTTCTGCAGTGCGCCGTTGAGCGCGGTGCTGTCGACCTTCAGCGTGCCGTCGGCCTGCAGCGTGACGCCGATCGACGCGAGGTTGACCGTCGAGCCGTTGCCGTTCACGCCGCTCGCGACGATCGACGCGAGTGAATTCTTGATCGTGTTCAGCGTCGAGTCGCCGAGCAGCGGGCCTTGCGCCGACGCGCCGGACGTGAAGCTCGACAGCGAACTCATCGTCGTGACGAGCGTGTTGTAGAGCGACGCGAAGTTGTTGACCGCGGCGGCCTGGGATTTCGTGTCGGTGGCGACCGTCAGCGTCTGCGGCTGCGTGGCGCTGACGGCGGCGCTGGTCAGGTTCAACGTGACGCCGGTGATCGCGCTCGTCACGGTGTTGCTCGCACTGGTGCCGGCGATGCCGTTGATCGTGAACGCGGCGTCCTGCGCGGCCGTGCTCTGCTTCCATGCGGCGCTGCCGTTCGCGGACGTGATCGTCGACTGGCCGCCCGTCGTGCTGGCCGTCGACGTGACGCCGAGGCTGGACAGGCCGTTGTCGCCGGCGACGTTGCTGAGCGCGATGCCGATCGTGCTGGCCGCGCCGGTCGGCGTCGAGCTGAGCACGAGGTGCGCGCCGTCGGTGCCGTTGACGACCGACGCGACGACGCCCGGGTTGCCGGTGGCGCTGTTGATCGCGGCGGCGATGCCGGACAGCGTGTTGTTGGTGCTGTTTACGTTGACCGAGAACGACTGGCTGCCGAGCGACAGCGTCATGGTGCCGGTGCCGAGCGCGGTCGACGCGCCGAACGCGGCCGACGACAGCGACTGCGACGTCGCGATCTGCGTGACGCCGACCGAATAGCTGCCGGCCACCGCGCCGGCGCCCGCGGTCGCGGTGAGACCGGTGCCGCTCGCGGTCGCGGTGAAGGTGTTCTGCAGCGAGCCGTTCGACAGCGCCGTGAGGCTGGCCTGCAGGGCGCTCAGCGCGGCCGACAGCGCGCCGTATGCGGAAATCTGGGTGTTGTCGCTGCTTTGCTGCGCGTTGAGCGCGGCGGCCTGGCCGGCCGTTTTCGCATTGACGAGTGCCGTCACGAGCGAGTTGACGTCCATCGACGAGTTGCCGGTCGAACCGCTGATGATCGATTGGGCAGCTTGCTGCAGCGCGCTGTTCGCCGAGTTGTTGGCGGCGGTGACGGCGGGATTGATCGTCGACATCGTGTTGCTCCGTGCGGCGGGTGATCCGTGGAATTCTGGATGAAGACCTGGCGGCGGAGCGGGGCCCCGCGCACCAAGTGACTGCGGCCGGGCCGCGCATTACGCGGGGCCCGGCCGTGGGTTGCTACGCGATTACTGCAGGAGCTTCAGGACCTGCTGCGGCAGCGAGTTCGCCTGTGCGAGCACCGAGATGCCAGCTTGTTGCAGCACCTGGTTCTTCGACATGTTCGCGGTTTCCTGCGCGAAGTTCGCGTCGGTGATCTGCGACTGTGCCGACGACAGGTCGGTCGATTCTGCCTGCTGCGACGTGGCGATTGCCGTGAAGCGGTTTTGTGCCGCGCCCAGTGCCGCCTGCACGTTGTTCACCGTCTGCAGCGCGTTGTCGATCGACACCATCGCGACGTTCGCGCCGCTGACCGTACTGATGTCGAGGTTCGACACGGTCTTCGGCGTGTTGACTGCGTTGATCTGTGCGACTGCGTTGTTGATGGCGGTGAGTGCTGCTGCCGACATGCTCGAGCTGGTTGCGCTCGCTTGAATCGACAGTGCGCCGACTGCCGTGCCCGTGCCGGCCGTTGCGCTCGCGCCGAACACCGATGCGGCAACGGTTTGCGCGATGGCGCCGCCGTTCTGGTCGGTGAACGTGTAGCCGCCCTTACCGTCGGACAGCACGTTGATCGCGGTGATTGCCGCGCCCGACGACGTGTACACGCCGGCGGTGTCGAGGCTCAGGTTCGTCACCGTACCCACGGTCTGGCCCTTCTGCACCAGGCCGCCGCCGATCTTCGCGGCCGACATGCTTTGGCTCAGGTCCAGCGAAATCGTCTGGCCGACGTTCGCGCCGACCTGGAACGACACGATGCCTGCCGAGCCGTCGAGAATGTTCGTACCGTTGTACGTCGTTTGCGACGCGATACGGTTCACTTCCTGGATCTGTTGCGCAACTTCCTGTTGCAGCGCGGCCTGGTCGGTCGTGGACATCGTGCCCGTCGACGCCTGGACGGCCAGCTGGCGGATACGCTGCAGGCTGTTCGTCAGCGACGACAGTGCGCTCGAAGCCGTTTGAATCATCGACACGCCGTCGTTGGCGTTCGACACGCCCTGGTTCAGACCGTTGATCTGGGTCTGCATCCGGGTCGAGATCGCGAGGCCTGCCGCGTCGTCCGCTGCGCTGTTGATGCGCTTGCCCGACGACAGGCGCGTGATGGCCTGCGACAGGGCGCCTTGCGAGCCGTTGAGGTTCTGCTGTGCAACCAGCGAGTTGATGTTGCTGTTAATTCCGAGCATGGAAAATCTCCTGTTTAAGCCGAAAGCCCTGGAAAGCCGTTTTTGGCGTCGGCGGAAGCACTCGTTCATTGCTGGCCGCCTCAGAGCAGGATTTCGGCGCACCAAAACAAAACTTGAGGGGCACGTGGAGATTCGGCCCGAATTTTTATCCTTCTTTGTCATTTGGGACCGGCCCGGCGCGACGCCGGGTTAAACGGGGGCAGAAACCGGCCCGATATGGCTCCGGCATGCAGTCGCGACGCTGTGCACACACGATCGACAAAAGGGTGGTTTTGTCTGTGATTCCCTGCTATGATGGCGGGCTGAATTGAGATTTTCTGTCACGCCTTTGCCGGTTTCGGCATGTCTGCTGGCAGTCAAACGCGGCGCTGCACGCGGTTGTGAAGCGTACTCGC
>Ga0058691_1001020_pt1 | contig 16086 bp, 16 predicted proteins | sample AgamicAtPrz_FD_55051 | JGI IMG/M metagenome (GOLD analysis project Ga0058691, IMG submission 55051) | Agave microbial communities from Guanajuato, Mexico - At.P.rz | ecosystem: Host-associated > Plants > Phyllosphere > Phylloplane/Leaf | place: Guanajuato, Mexico | collected 2012-05-28
GTCTTCGTCGACTGGATCGCGGAGCTCTTCGACCGCCACTCGCAATGGCAGAAGCAGCTGGTGGCCAGCTGCGAGGCCAAGCGCGCCGAGACCGATCAAGCCTACATCCCGCTGGAGGCGAACGCGGCGAAGCAGGCGGTGCTGAGCGCGGCGTGAGCCGGCGCGGGCGGCCAGGCCGCAGCGGCTGGTCGACGCGCTCAGCTTCGGATCGCCGCCCCGCGCTCCTCCAGCAGCTGCGTGAGCAGGCTGCGGTGGCAGCGCTTCGGGCCGTCGCAGTAGCAGCCCACCGACAGGTTGGCCGAGTGCGACAGCGCCGCCAGCGCATCCAGCAGCTGCGACGGCGCGGACTCGCCCATCTCCTTGCGGTAGGCCTTGGCGAAGGCGGCCCATTGCCGGTCGTCCTCGGCCGCCTTGCCCTGCGCCATCAGCTCGGCGCTGGGCGCCAGCAGCGGCAGCCAGCTGTCGTAGTAGCCCAGGCGGGCGTAGTCCTCCTTGCGGACGCCGCGCGGCGGGCGACGCACGGTGCCGAGGCGGGCGCCCTCGTCGGGCAGGCGCGGCGTGACGCCGAGTTGGACGATGCGGATGGACATGGCGATGCNGGTGCGCAGGACTGGGAACCGGCCAGCTCCGAGCCGCGATTGTGCCGCCCGGACGACTGGCGGCTCGCCAGNGACGCGNGCCCCGCGCGAGCCCGCGTCNCGCGCCTCACTTCACGGTGACGAAGATCGGGTTCGAGTAGAACCAGAGGCTGCCGTAGTTGCGGTCGTTGATCTGGTCATGGCGCGTCGCGTTGTCGGCCGTGTTCACCGGCTGGTCGGCGAGCGGCTCGCCGCCGGCGCTCAGGCCGGGCACGTCCTCGGCCAGGTTGGTGCCGCGCAGGCGCAGGTACTGGCTCCGGCTCGCCGGCAGCGTCGTCGTGACGCTGTAGTAGCCGTCCGCGCCCAGGGTCCAGTCGGCGCTGGTGAAACGCTTGAGCACCCGCGTCGACGGATTCGTCGCCACGTCGTAGGCCGGCGTGCCGGGCACTGCCTTGGGACCGACGTCGCCGACGATCAGGTCGACGTGATGCACCTTGGGCACCATGTTGCCGAGGTTGCCGCTGTTGACCGGCCGCTGATAGTTGTTCACCGCCGGGCTCTTGAAGCGCAGGGTGACGGTGACCGTCTGTCCCGCGCTGGCGANCAGCTCCTGNCCCATGGTCGCCTGGCCGCCGCCGGCCGCGGCGCGGAAGTCCAGCGCGTTGATCAGGTCGCCGAACACGCCGAAGCCGCGGCCCGCGCGCAGGCTGCCCAGCAGGCCGGCGATGCCGGTGCTGCCCTTGGGCTGCCACACGTAGTTCTTCGCGTACTCGCCGGGGTAGTAGCCGCTGCTGTTGCCGGCGGCATCGATCTCGAAGTGCGAGTCGGAGTTCGCGACATTCCAGATGCGCCGCCCTTCCCCCAGCAGCGCGTCCCACACGCCACCGAGCTGGGCGACGACGTAGTCGGTGCCGCCGTAGGTGCGGTTGGGCTTGTTGGCGTCGATGTAGGCCGAGGTGTAGCCGCCGCGGTTGGGCTCCATCTGGTTGCCCACCATGCCCTCGATCGCGAAGACGATCTTCGGCGCGAGGTCATTCATCTGCCGGAAGTCGGCGATCGTGTACTTGCCGGGATTGCGCGACGGATGGTTGATGACCGCGTAGCTGGTGTCCGGGTAGTTGTCCTTCAGCCAGGCGATGCCCTTGAGCGCGTCGGCGGCCGTGGCGTTGGCGCGCTGGCTGTACTTGGCCTTCCAGCGGGCCAGGTCGTCCGCCTGGAACAGCGACTCGTCGCCGTTGGTGAAGACGTACTGGAACTCCTTCATCGCGCTGGCGGAGGTGGCGAGCGTCGAGTCGCCTTCGAAGATGCCGATGCCGATGTGGTCATGGGTGGGCGTGTCCCACTCGAAGCCCGAGAAGATCAGCTTGCCGGTGTAGCTGCCGGCCGCCTGCAGCGCCTTGACGCGAGGCATCTCGTAGGCGGCCATGCCATAGGCGAAGGCCACCGGTGCTGGCAGCAGGTTCGCGTCGTTGTCGTACTTGGACGAGCGCAGGTGGTTGGTGACCGCCATCCAGTCCAGCCCGTGGGTGGTGAAGGCCTTGCCGAGCACGAAGTCCAGCGTCTGCGTCGTGCGCGAATCGTCGGACTGGACGGTGTGCACGTGCAGGTCGCCGGTCGTCCAGGCGCCGGCTTCGGGCTCGGGACCGCCGCTGCCGTTGCCGCTGCCGCCGCAGGCGGCCAAGGCGAGGGACAGGAGGCCGGCCATGGCGCCCGCCGCGGCGAGGCGGCCGCGATCAGCGTTGGCGTTGGCGTTGGCGTTGGCGACGATGGCGTCGACAGGTTCGGCGGAGTCGGTGCGGACAGTGTTCACAAGCAGGGGCCGCCCAAAGGCGGGGCACGGGAGGGAGGAAGCCCGCGAGTCTGTCCACGCGCGATGACGACCCCATGAACGACGCCCCGGTGATGCATTCGTTGCGCCTCCGTTGCGATTGCCCATCGTGATCGGGCGCCTTGCGCCCGGCGCGCGTTCAGTTCGCCCCGTCGGCGCCGGCCCTCGGCACGCTCAGCCGCACCCGCAGCCCGGAGCCCGTGCCGGCGTCCAGCAGCTCCAGCCGGCCGCGGTGCCGCTGCGCGATGTCCAGCGCGATGGCCAGGCCCAGGCCGCTGCCGGTGCCCTTGGACTCACTGCCGCGCTCGAAGCGGCGCAGCGCGCGCTCGCGCTCCTGCGGCGGGATGCCGGGACCGTTGTCCTCGACCTCCATCCGCGACCACTCCCCGTCACAGCCGGTGCGCACCGTGATGCGCGGCGCCGGTCCGGCGTAGTTCAGCGCGTTGTGCAGCACATTCGCCAGCAGCTCGCGCAGCAGGAAGCCCTGCCCCAGCGCTGGCGCGCTGTCCAGCTCGAACTCGATGTCCGCGCCCGACTGCAGCGCGCGCGGTACCCAGTCCTCGGCCACCTGGGCCGCGATGTCGCGCAGGTCCAGCGGCTGCTCGCGGCCGCCGGGTTCGGCCTCGGCGCGCGCGATCGAGAGCATCTGCGTCGCCAGCCGCGCGCTGCGGTCCACCGAGCCCTGCAGGCGCTTGAGCACCGGCTCCATCTGCGGGTCGTGCGGCTCCAGCAAGGCCAGATCGATCTCGGTGCGCAGCGAGGTCAGCGGCGTGCGGAGCTGGTGGGCCGCGTTGGCCAGGAAGTCCTGCTGCGCCGACGACGCCCGCCGCAGCCGCTCGAACAGCCGGTTGAAGGCCGCGATCAAGGGCCGCAACTCGCCCGGAACGTCGGGCTGCAGCGGCTCCAGGCGCGCCAGGTCGCGCTGCTCCAACTCGGCGCTCAACCGCGCCAGCGGCCGCAGGCCGCGATAGGTCGCCCACCAGCCCGCGCCGGCCAGCAGGATCGCCATGCCGCCGATCAGCAGCACCACGACCACCGCCAGCTGCCGCTGCAGCGCATCGCGCTTGTTGAGGGTCTCGGCGACCAGGATCTGGCAGACCGAGCGGCCGCAGGTGGCGCCCAGCGCCGCGGCGCGCAGCGANTCGCCGTCCAGCGTCGCCAGCGTGAAGAACCATTCNTTGGGCTTGCGCCGCGGCAGCTGGAGNCGCGCCAGCGGCGCGTCGCCGAGCAGCACCTCGCCGGCCGGGTCGAGGACGAGGTANTAGATCCGGTCGGTGCGGTCGAAGCGCAGCGCGCGGTCGGTCGCGCCGGAGACGTCGACGAACACGGTGCCGTCGCGCTCGCGCAGCAGGCTGGCCACGGCCAGCGCGGTGTCGCCCAGCGCCTGGTCGAGCCAGGAGATGGCCGTGTCGTGCATCACGTCGTAGAGCACCAGGCCGGCGGCCGGCACCGCCACCAGCACCGGGGCCATCAGCCAGATCAGCAGCCGCTGCTTGAGGCTGAAGGTGCGGTGGCGCGGCGTGTCGCTCATGCCGCGCGTCAGGCCTTCGCCGCCGGCGCGGCCGGCATCTCCTCGAGCAGGTAGCCCAGGCCGCGCACGGTGCGCAGCTGCAGCCCGGCCGGCTCGATCTTGGCGCGCAGCCGCGAGACGCAGACCTCGATGGCGTTGTCGCTGACGCCCTGCTCCCAGCCGTTGCTGGCCGAGGCGATCTGCTCCTTGGCCACCACCTTGCCGGCACGCGCCAGCAGGAAGCCCAGCACGTCCCACTCGCGCGCCGACAGCGCCAGCGGTTCCTCGGCGATGAAGGCGCGGCGCGCCTCCAGGTCCATGCGCAGCGTCGACAGCCGCAGCTCGTTGCCGGTGCGCGCCTGGCTGCGGCGCACCAGCGCGCGGGCGCGGGCGATCAGCTCGCTCAGGGCGAAGGGCTTGACGAGGTAGTCGTCGGCGCCGCCCTCCAGGCCGCGCACGCGGTCCTCGACCGCGTCACGCGCCGTCAGCAGCAGCACCGGCGTCGTGCTGCCCTGGGCGCGCACGCGCCGCAGCGTCTCGAAGCCGTCGATGCCGGCCAGGCCGATGTCCAGGATCAGCAGGTCGTAGCGGTCCTCGCGCAGCGACAGCGGCACCGGCTCGCCACGGGCGCTGACGTCCACGACCCAGGACTGCGAGCGCAGCGCCCGGGCGGTGGATTCCGCCAGGAATTCATCGTCTTCGACCAGGAGGATTCGCATGGAGCGGCAGCATAAGCCTTGAGCCTTGCGGGGGCCAATCCGAGACCTGTCAGAAACCTGAGGGCAACGGCGCCGACAGCTTTCCGACAGCTTCGCGTCAAGTCCGCAACAGCGAGCTTGGACAGACTGCCGCCCATGCCGAACATCGTTGCCCCGTTCTCCACGACCGCCGCGGCCGCCGAGCCGCCCCCGGCGCCCGCGCTGGATCCGCGCCCGGCCGTGCTGCTGCTGCACGGCCTGTGCGCGAACCCGCTGGAGATGATGCCGCTGGCCCGCGCGCTGCGCGATGCCGGCTACGTCGTGGAGGCGCCCGCGCTGGACGGCTACGGCGTGGTGCCGCCGGTGGCCGGGGCGCCCGCGCCGGCGCGCCGCCGCGCGGTCCCGCCCTTCGAGGCCTGGGTCGAGATGGCCGCCGCGCATTTCGACGCGCTGGCCGCCCGGCATGCCCACGTGGCCGTGGGCGGCCTGTCGATGGGCGCGGTGCTGACGCTGGCACTGGCGCTCGAGCGGCCGGCCGCGGCGCTGATGCTGCTGTCCACCAGCCTGCACTTCGACGGCTGGAATGTCTCGCCCTGGCGGCGCCTGCTGCCGCTGGCCTATGTGCCGCCGCTGCGCCAGTGGCTGAGCTTCCGCGAGACGCCGCCCTACGGCATCAAGAACGAACGGCTGCGCGAATGGGTCGCGCAGGCGATGAACGCGAGCCATGTCTCCGCCGCCGGCGCCGACCGGCTGCCGGCGGCCTCGCTGCATCAGGCGTCGCGGCTGATCCGCCACGTGCGCCGGAACCTGCACCAGATCGCCGCGCCGGCCGTCGTGCTGCACGCGAGCGAGGACGACGTCAGCGGCGCGCGCTCGGTGCTGGAGCTGCAGCGGCGCCTGGGCACGACGCCCGAGGTGCACTGGTTCCACCACAGCTATCACATGCTGACCCTGGACAACGAGCGCGGCGCGGTCACGCAGGCCGCCCGTCAGTTCCTGCTTCGCCAGGTGCCCGTCGCGGCGCCGGCCGAGCGTTTTTCCCCTTTGACCGCGACCGAGGACCTCCCCCATGAGCAACACGCTTGAAGAACTCCGCCAGCTGGCCTGCCACGACCTGGGCATGTCGGCCGACGACCTGAAGAACGACGTCACCTTCGCCGAACTGGGGCTGGACTCGCTGATGCTGGTCGACTTCATGTTCGCGGTCGAGGACAAGTTCCACATCGAGATCGACCACGACGCCGCGATGAAGCAGCCGACGATCGCCGGCCTGGCGGCACTCGTGGATGCGCTGCTGGCGGGCGACGGCGATGCCGGCACGCCGGCGGCGTCCGCCACCGCGGTCGCGGCCTGAGCGCCGCCAGCCGCATGAACGCGGAAGCGGTATGGATCACCGGCATCGGCGCCTGCAGCGCGCTTGGCCCGGACGCGGCCTCGTTCGCGGACGCGCTGGCGCAGGGACGGTCGGGGATCGCGCTGCAGCCGGGCGATCCGGCGCGCGGCGTGGCGCCGTTCGCGGCGGCGGCGGTGACGCAGGCGCTGGGCCAGGACATGCCGCCGGCGCAGCGCAACCTGCACGACCGGCACAGCCTGATGGCGCTGCAGGCGGCCAGCGAGGCCTGGGCCCAGTCCGGGCTGCCGGCGACGGCGCCCCGGCCCGAGCGGGCGGCGGTGGCCTGGGGCACGGGGCTGGGCGGGTCGAATGCGCTGCAGCAGTCCTATGGCGAGCACCTGACCAAGGAGACGCCGCGCATCCATCCCTACACGGTGGTGCGGGTGATGAGCAACTCGGCGGCCTCGCACCTGGCGATGCGGCACGGGCTGAGGGCGGCGATGCTGACGATCTCCAACGCCTGCGCGTCATCGGCGCAGGCGATCGGCGAGGCGCTGATGCTGCTGCGCCAGGGGCGCGCGGACCTGGCGCTGGTGGGGGGCTCGGAGGCGATGCTGAATCCGGGCTCGGTGGCCGCGTGGCAGGCGATGGGCGTGATGGCGCCGCCGGATCCGGAGGAGGTCTCGCGCAGTTGCCGGCCCTTCGACGACGGCCGGCGTGGCCTGGTGCTGGGCGAGGGCGCGGCGGCGCTGGTGCTGGAGACGGCCTCGCACGCCCGCGCACGCGGCGCGTCGGCGCTTGCCGTGCTGGCCGGCTACGGGCATAGCGTGGACGCGGTGCACCTGTCGCGGCCCGATGCCGACGGCCAGGAGCGCGCGCTGCGTGCCGCGCTGGCCGACGCGGGGATCGATCCGGCGCAGGTCGGCTACGTGAACGCGCACGGCACGGCCACGGACGTGGGCGATGCGGTCGAGGCCGAATCGCTGGCGCGCGTCTTCGGCCCGCGCGGCGTGCCGGTGAGCGCGACCAAGGCGCTGCACGGCCACCTGATCGGCGCCGGCGGCGCGCTGGAACTGATCGCCTGCGTGCAGGCGCTGCGCCGGGGCGAGCTGCCACCCAGCGCGAACGTGCGCACGAGCGCGCTCGAGGAGATCGCGGATGTGGTCCGCGAGCCGCGGGCCTTCGACCCATCCAAGTCGATGGTCAGCAATTCCTTCGCATTCGGCGGGAGCAACGTGTCGCTGGTGGTCCAGTCACCGGATTGACTCAGAACAGTGGGGAGTCCTCACGGCCGTACAGCCTTGAGCCATCGATCGCAAGTAGCGCATAAACTACAGTGATCGGGTGATCACCGTCCAGTCCACCCGCACGTTCGACAAGTGGCTTCTTCGTCTCAAGGACTTTGAAACGAAGCAACGCATCAACGCGCGCATCTCGCGCCTGATGCACGGCTACCCTGGCGACGAGAAAGCCCTCGGCCACGGTGTTCGCGAGCTCCGGATCCATGTGGGTCCTGGCTATCGCCTGTACTACGTCAAGCGTGGTGATCGGCTCATCGTCCTGCTGTGCGGCGGGAACAAGTCGTCACAGGAATCGGACATTCGTACCGCGATGGCACTCGCGAAAGGGGAGTTTCAAGATGGCTGAGAAGGTGCGGACCTATGACCCGGCAGAACTGCTGACGTCGGAAGAGTCGATCGCGATCTTCATGGCAGACGCATTCGAAACGAATGACGCGGGTTACATCGCGTTTGCCCTGGGCATGGTGGCGCGAGCCAAGGGAATGTCCCAGGTCGCCGAGCAGACGGGCCTGTCCCGCGAGCATCTGTATCGCTCTTTCAGCGAAAAGGGGAATCCGACGCTACGCACGCTCCTGGCTGTGCTCAACGCGCTCGGCATCGAGTTGACGGCCCGACCGGCCGTCGCTCACTGAGCGCCCTTCTCCCGCTTCACCTCAAACCGCTCCAGCAGCGTCGCCAGTTCCGCCGCGGAGCGCAGGCCCAGCTTCGTGAACGCCCTCGCGCGGTGGACCTCCACCGTGCGGATCGCGATGCCCAGTTCATCCGCGACCTGCTTGTTCAGCTTGCCGGCCGCCACCAGCACTGCCACCTCGCGTTCNCGGTCGGTCAGGCTGGCGAGCCTGCCGGCCACNTCCGCATGAGCGCGCGATTCNCGCCAGCGGTGGANGTCCGTNGCGATCGCGCGCTGCACCTTGTTCACCAGCGCCTGGTCGTTGAACGGCTTCTCGACGAAATCGACCGCGCCCTTCTGCATCGCATCCACCGCCATCGGGATGTCGCCGTGACCGCTCAGGAAGATCACCGGCAGCGGCACCCCGCGCGAGATCAATTCGTCATGCACCTGCAGCCCGGACAGCGGCTCCATCCGCACGTCCAGCACGATGCAGCCATGCGGATCGATCGCCTGGTCCAGCGCCTCGAACAGCGCCGGCCCGCTCGCATGCGCGTCCACCCGCAGACCGTGCGAGCGCATCAGGAAGGCCAGCGCGTCGCGCACCGCCGCCTCGTCGTCCACCAGGTGGACCGTCGCCTGTGGGTCGCTCATCGCGCGCCCTCCTTGTAAGAATCGACGCCCGCCTCGCTCGCGCCGCACGGCCCGGTCTCCTGACACAGCGGCAGCGTGAAGCTGATCCTCGCGCCGCCCAGCGCGCCCGCGCCGGCCTCCATGCCGCCGTGGTGCGCCTCGATGACCGAGCGACAGATCGCCAGCCCCATGCCCATGCCTTCGGCCTTGGTTGAGTAGAACGCGGTCGTCAGCTGATCGATGCCGCGCCCCTGCAGGCCGGGCCCGTTGTCGTCGACGTCGACGCGCACGAAGCGCTCGCCCACGCGCTGCGCGCCGATGCGCACCTGCGCCCCGGGCCGATGGTGCAGTTCATCCAGCGCGTTGCGCACCAGGTTGATCAGCACCTGTTCGATGAGCACCGCATCGGCCTGCACCTCCGGCAGCCCGGCCGGCATCTCGACGTCCACCCGCACGCCACGCAGGTCGCGCTTGAGCAGCGCCAGCACCCGCGCGACGAGTTCCGGCATCGCGCAGCGTTCCGGCTGCGGGGCGCGCCGCGTCAGGAAGGCGCGGATGCGCTGCACGATGCGCCCCGCCTCCTGCGCCTGCTCGCCCAGCCGCCGCAGCGCCTCCATGACGATGTCATCGTCCGGATGCCCGGCCCGCTCCAGCGAGCGCAGCGCCCCCGCGTTGTAGCCGGCGATCGCCGCCAGCGGCTGGTTGAGCTGGTGCGCCAGCGCCGAGGCCACTTCACCCAGCGTGCTCAGCCGCGCCTGATGGGCCAGCGCCTCGGTGCGGCGGCGCTCGCGCTCCTCGGTCTGCTTGCGCGCGCTGATGTCGACGATCGACCCCATCCAGCCGATCTGCACGCCGTTCGCATCCACCAGCGGCGCCTCGAAGATCATCACGTCCAGTTCATGACCGTCGCGGTGCATCCAGCGCGCCTCGTAGCCCTCGCGCGGCGCGCCGCCCGCCATGTTGCGCTGGTGGCGGCGCAGGCTGTCGGCCATCTCGTCCGGGAGCCAGTACGGCATCGGCGGCAGGCGGCCCAGCAGGGCCTCCGCGTCATANCCCACCAGGTCGCAGAACGCGCGGTTCACATGGGTCAGGCGGCCGTCCAGGTCCCGCCCGCGCAGGCCCACCGTCAATGAATCCTCGACCGCGCGCCGCCAGGCGGCCTCGGTCCGCGCCTCGCCCTCGGCGCGCCGCACCTCGCGCATCTGCCGGCGCAGCATCGCGCTGGCCAGCGCCGACAGCAGCAGGAACACCCCCATCAACCCCGCCGCCAGCGTGTACCACCAGGGCCGGTGCGGCGTGCGCGTGTTGAGCTCGAGCCAGGTCTCGCGCATCGCGGGATCGACGCTGACGCGGTAGTTCTGCGTCCCGGGCAGCGCGACCGCATCGCCCGTCTGCGCGAGCCGCTGCCCGAGTCCGTCGACCAGGCGCACGTCGTACTTCTGCGCCAGCCACCACGGCAGCGTCTGGCGCAGCAGCGCGCTCGGCGCGAAGCGAACCACCAGGCGCCCGCCCTGCGGCCGCGCCGCGCTCCAGTGCGCGGTCAGGCCGCCCTCGTCCAGGCTCACGCCGCTGCGTTCCTTCGTCGGCGCCGTCGCCTGCGGCACCTGCTGCGGCACATGCGCGATCACGCGGTTGTTGGCATCCAGGACGGTCGCGCTGACCCACAGCCGGCGCAGGCCCTCGGCCACCGCGCGGTGGTTGAGCAGCATGCGGTCGTCGACCGCGCCCGGCAGCTGCTGCGCGAGCCGGTCCACCGCCGCATGCTCCGCGTTGAGCCAGTCCGAGATGCGCGCCTCCAGCGACAGCGCGTCAGTGATCAGCGTGAGCCGTTCCTCCTCCAGGTCGCGGACGTCGCTCAGCCGCAGCCACACACCGACCGAGGCGGCAAAGGCCAGCGCCAGCAGCAGCGGCAAGGCCCAGCTGGCGCGCTTGAGCATCTGGAGCAATCGTCGGGACACGGCCATGGCGGCAGTCTAGGCGTTGCGCGGCGCGCGGGCCGGGCCGCGGGCGCTGCGGGCTCCCCCAATGTGGAAGTCCACAACTGGCCGCGCGCAGGCCGGATTTCCACAATCCGCTCCATCCCGCAGACCGGCCCCGCGCCGGCGCCTTGGATCCCGAGAACACCAGGAGACCCCCATGTCCGCCACCTTCCCTCGCCGCGCGCTGCTGTCCGTCGCGCTCGCCACCGCCGGCCTGTGCGCCGCGCTCGGCACCGCCACGANCGCCTTCGCCCAGGCGCCGATCGTGATCAAGCTGAGCCACGTCGTCGCCCCCGACACGCCCAAGGGCAAGGGCGCGCAGCGCTTCAAGGAGCTGGCCGAGGAACGCAGCAAGGGCCGCCTGAAGGTCGAGGTCTATCCCAACAGCCAGCTCTACAAGGACAAGGAAGAGCTNGAGGCGCTGCAGCTGGGCTCGGTGCAGATGCTGGCGCCGTCGCTGGCCAAGTTCGGCCCGCTGGGCGTGAAGGAGTTCGAGGTCTTCGACCTGCCCTTCCTGTTCAAGGACGACGCCTCGTTCCGCAACACCACCAACACGCTGGGCATGGAGCTGTTCAAGAAGCTCGAGCCCAANGGCATCAAGGGCCTGGCCTTCTGGGACAACGGCTTCCACATCATGAGCGCCAACAAGCCGCTGCACCACGTGGCGGACTTCAAGGGCCTGAAGATGCGGATCCAGTCCTCCAAGGTGCTGGACGCGCAGATGCGCGCGCTGGGCGCGATCCCGCAGGTGATGGCCTTCTCCGAGCTGTACCAGGCGCTGCAGTCGGGCGTGGTGGACGGGACCGAGGGTGTGCCGTCCAACTTCTACACGCAGAAGACCTACGAGGTGCAGAAGCACACGACGCTGAGCAACCACGGCCACCTGGCCTACGCGCTGATCATCAACAAGAAGTTCTACGACGGCCTGCCCGCCGACCTGAAGGCGGTGGTGGACAGCAGCGTCAAGGACGCCACCATCTACGCCAACGCGATCGCGCAGACCGAGAACCAGCAGGCGCTGGAGAAGATCAAGGCCAGCGGCAAGACCACGATCTACACGCTGACCCCGGCGGAAGTGAACGAGTGGAAGCTGGCGCTGATGCCGGTCCACAAGGAGATGGAAGGCCGCGTCGGCAAGGCCACCGTCGAGGCTGCCTACAAGGCCGCCGGCTTCGTCCCGCCGACGAGATAAGTTCCCCCCTACCGGCTGACGCCGGCCCCCCAAGGGGGCGGACCCCAGGAGCCCGGCAAAGCCGGTTCTCCGGGCTCCCGCTTGACGGGTCCGCCCGCCTGGGGCGGCGTCCTGTGTGCCGCGCCCCTGTTCTGGGCGGCGCGGCCTTCTTTTGTCTGAAGGAGATCGCCATGTCGCTGAGATGGTTGGATCGATTGGAGGAGACGCTCATTGCGTTCCTCATGGGGGCCGCGACGCTGGTCATCGCGATGGCCGTGCTGCACCGCTTTCTGGCCGGCGTGCCGCATCTGCAAGATGCCGTCATCCGCATTGACGTGAGCTGGGCGCAGGAGCTGTGCATCTACATGTTCGTGTGGATGGCCAAGTTCGGCGCCGCCTACGGCGTGCGGGCCGGCACCCACGTGGGCGTGGACGTGCTGGTGCGCAAGCTGAGGCCCGAGCACGCGAAGTACCTGGTGATCTTCAGCCTGCTGGCCGGCGCGGTGTTCACCGCGACCATCGGCACGCTGGGCGCGACCTTCGTGTGGGAGAACGGCGCGCACTACGCGTTCACGCATGCCTTCGGCATCGAGAACCCCGACCTCTTCGAAGGCCCGACCTCACCCGACCTGGAGATCCCGACCTGGATCGCCTACTCCTGCGTGCCGCTGGGCTCCTACCTGATGTGCTTCCGTTTCCTGCAGGTGTGCTGGCACTTCATCCGCACCGGCGAGGCGCCGCACGCGGACCACGGCCACGTCGAAGGCATCGAGGATGACGTCGCCGCGGTCGGCGCGGCCAAGACAGCCGAGGAAGCCGCCAAGGGCTCGAACGGCTCGAAGGGAGATCGCGCATGAACACCCTGATCATCTTCTCGCTGCTGGTGGTGCTGATGCTCACCGGCATGCCGATCTCGATCTCGCTGGGCCTGACGGTCCTGACCTATCTCTTCACGATGACGAACGTGCCGATCGAATCGGTTGCGCTCAAGCTGTTCACCGGCATCGAGAAGTTCGAGATCATGGCCGTNCCNTTCTTCATCCTGGCGGGCAACTTCCTGACCCATGGCGGNGTGGCGCGGCGGATCATCCACTTCGCCACGACCATGATCGGCCACTGGTACGGNGGCCTCGGCCTGGCCGGCGTGCTGGCCTGCGCGATGTTCGCGGCGATCTCGGGCTCGTCGGTCGCNACGGTGGTGGCGGTGGGCTCCATCATCCTGCCGGCGATGACCAAGCAGGGCTATCCGAAGCAGTTCGGGGCCGGCGTGATCACGACGTCCGGCGCGCTGGGCATCCTGTTCCCGCCGTCGATCAACCTGGTGATGTTCTCGATCGCGACGGCAGGCATGAGCGCCACCGGCCCCAACGGCGAGGTGGTCGGCACCGCGTCGGTGGGCCAGCTGTTCATGGCCGGTGTCGTGCCGGGCGTGTGCCTGTCGCTGCTGCTGGGCATCACCACCTGGTACCGCGCCAAGAAGTACGACTACCCGCGCATGGTCAAGGCGACCTGGGCCGAGCGCTTCAAGGCTTTCCGCGAGAGCTTCTGGGGCCTGATGCTGATCGTCGTCGTCATCGGCGGCATCTACAGCGGCAAGTTCACGCCGACCGAGGCGGCCGCCGTGGCCGCGGTGTATGCCTTCATCATCTCGGTCTTCGTCTACAAGGACATGGGCCTGAAGGACGTGCCCAAGGTGCTGCTGAAGGCGGCAGCGATGAGCTCGATGCTGCTGTACATCATCACCAACGCGGTGCTGTTCAGCTTCCTGATGGCCTCCGAGCAGATCCCCCAGACGATGGCCGCGTGGATGTCGGCGCAGGGCTTCGGGCTGATCGTCTTCCTGCTGCTGGTCAACCTGATCCTGCTGGGCGCGGGCAACTTCATGGACCCGGCGGCGATCGTGCTGATCATGGCGCCCATCCTGTTCCCGGTCGCNGCCAAGCTNGGCGTCGATCCGGTGCACCTGGGCATCCTGATGGCNGTCAACATGGAAGTCGGCCTGTGCCANCCGCCGGTGGGGCTCAACCTCTACGTGGCGTCGGGCATCACGAANATGGGCATCACCGAACTCACCGTCGCTGTGTGGCCGTGGCTGCTNACGATGCTGGGCTTCCTGCTCGTCGTGACCTACTGGCCGGGCCTGTCGCTGGCGCTGCCGAGGGCGCTGGGGTTGGTCGGCTGACCGTCCCTGCACCGCCTGCTTCGCCAGGCATCGACACCGCGAAAGCGCCGACAGTCCTGTCGGCGCTTTTTTCATGGGACGTCCGAAGTGCTCCGCCGCGGCCTCCCCCCAGACTGAAGGGGTGGGCCGATTTCCCGACCGCCTTACGATTCGCCGCCACCGAAGGCCCTGGGGCCGCCCGGTACTCGACCTGCTCGAAAGGAACTGCCTTGCCTTTCCGGAACCGTCTCTTGGCCGTCGGCTTGGCGGCGATGCTTGCGGGCTGCGTCAACCTACAGGCCATCAGCACCTATGCCGAATCGGCGGCCGGCGTGGCCGGCGCCACCGATGCCGCCAAGCGATGGCGTGATTCCGACAAGAAGCTGCGCGAGCAACGCCTCGACGGCGACGTGTGCCCCATCGGCTACACCGGCCGGCTTCCTCAAGCGCAGTTCGACGCCGCCTACGACGACGCGGAGAAGCTGCACCAGGCGATGAGCGCGTACTTCACCGCCCTCGGTGAACTCGCCTCGGACCAGTTGCCCGACCTCGCCAAGACGGCCGCTCCTTCGCTCGAGGGCATCAAGGGCGCCGGCGCCAAGGTGTCGCCCGAAGAGGAGGCCGCCGTGCAAGGACTGTTCGCGCTGCTCCAGCGGGGGCTCGACGCCTACCGCCACAAGAAGCTCCGCGAGCTGATGACGTCCTCGCATGACGACGTCGCGCGCGTGCTGGGCCTGATGCGCAAGCTCGCCGACGTCTACGCCGAAGGCCTGCGGGGCGAGCGCATCCAGGCGATCAACTTCGTGAAGTGCGAGATCGGGCAATCCGATCTCGGCGACAAGTACCTCGGCCGACGGGAGCTCGCTCGCGTCGGGGCGGACTACGACAAGGAACTGAGCGCGATCGCCACCTACAAGGCGGCACTTCAAAAGCTCGCCGACGATCACGACCGGATTCGCGGCGCGCTGGCAATGGACCGCGACGCGATGACGCGCACGCTGAAGGCGATCGCCGCGACGGCCAAGGAACTCGACAAGGCCCACGACGCCGTGGCCAAGCTCTAGGGAGGGCGCATGACCGACACGACCCTGGCGTACGGCGCCGATGAACTGGTGCAGCTGGCCAAGGCCCTCGACGACATGGCCGAGGCCCTGCCGGTCGACGCGCCCGGCCCCGACGGTCTGACAGCGATGCGATGGAGCCAGTCGCTCGGCGGAGCGGCGCAGAACCTGCTGTTGATGGCCCAGCGGGATTACCTTGCCGACACCACCGAGCCGCTGGCGGACATCGTCGTCACGACGAAGGAGGCCACCGCGGCGCTGGCGAAGATCAAGGCCATCGACAAGATCGTCGAGGTGGTGGGGGACGTCATGCTGCTGGCCACCGTCATCTGGCTGCAGAAGTGGAACCTGGTGCTGCCGACCGTCAAGGAGCTTCGGAACGACATTCGTTCGGTGTGAGCAGCCTCGTCAGCGCCGAGGGCGCGCGCCTTTGAGCCCCGCACTGGCCGGCGCAGCGGCCTTCAAGTCGTCCGCGCGGCAGAGCCATCGCGCCAGCCACAGGCCTCGACGCATGGCGTTCAACTCCTCGATGCGGGAGGTCGTGAACCGCTGACCGGTACGCCGCTCCAGCGCCCGGAGTGCCTGGATACGAGCGAGCGATGGGCCGATCCCCGTGGTCAGCACGTAGGTCACCGCGGCGCCCAGGACCGGCATGGCGAGCCACAGCACGTCGTCGCGTTGCAGTCCGTTCAGTTGGAGCAGCAGTGGCAGGTTGAGCGCCAAGGCGGCCAGGAAGGCGATCCGACCCATCGTTGGTGGACTGCCGGCGATCGGCAGCGGACGAAGTCGATGCTGCTCCAGGTCGACGATGGGCATCAGCGCGACGGGGATGCCATCCTTGGACGGAGACAGCCGCCGCCGCTCCGCGAGGTAGCCCAGCAGCAGTCCACCGGTACCGATCGCCGCAGCCACGGCCACGGCGACGCCGTGGAGCTCAGGGCGCCCCATTCGCCATACCAGCGAGGTGGTCGACGCCACCAGCAGGCTGCCGAAGAAGATCAACGCCAGGACGAAGCTCCACATCGCCTCCGCGGGCGAGAAGCGGCTTCGGTAGGTCATGTGCACGCCCGACAGCAGAAACAGCAAGCCGGTGAACGGCGCCACCGCCAGCACGATGCGCGGCGCCAGCAGGAACGCCCACATCGCCGGCACGATCACCACGCCGGCAATCGCCATGGCGACCGGCGTACCTTTCAGGGTGGAGAGGTTGTCCGGAGGCCTCA
>Ga0058691_1001049_pt1 | contig 15798 bp, 16 predicted proteins | sample AgamicAtPrz_FD_55051 | JGI IMG/M metagenome (GOLD analysis project Ga0058691, IMG submission 55051) | Agave microbial communities from Guanajuato, Mexico - At.P.rz | ecosystem: Host-associated > Plants > Phyllosphere > Phylloplane/Leaf | place: Guanajuato, Mexico | collected 2012-05-28
GCCCATGCCCCCGCCACCGGTCACGAGCGCATCGAGACCAGCAACTTCCTGATGATCGTGCTGGTGCTGCTGACGGTGATCGTCGGCGGCATCGTCGAGATCGTCCCGCTGTTCTTCCAGCGCTCGACCACGCAGGCCGTCGAGCATCTGAAGCCGTATTCCCCGCTGCAGCTCGCCGGTCGCGATGTCTACATCCGCGAGGGTTGCTACAACTGCCACTCCCAGATGATCCGCCCACTGCGCGCCGAGACACTGCGCTACGGGCACTACTCGGTCGCCGGCGAGTTCGTCTACGACCACCCCTTCCAGTGGGGCAGCAAGCGCACCGGCCCCGACCTGGCCCGGGTCGGCGGCAAGTACAGCGACGAGTGGCACCGCCTGCACCTGATCAATCCGCGGGACCTGGTGCCCGAGTCCAACATGCCGGCCTACGCCTGGTTGTCGGGCGCGGCGCTCGACCCGAAGGACCTCGCGCCCAAGATGCGCGCGCTGCGGACCGTCGGTGTGCCCTACACGGACGAGCAGATCGCCCAGGCCGGCACCGAGGTCCAGGGCAAGACCGAAATGGATGCCGTCGTCGCCTACCTGCAGGTGCTGGGCACCGCGCTGAAGCCCTGATCGGAGCGCCGTCATGCCTGACATCGATGTGAATGTGCTGCGCTCCGCGGTGACCGTGCTGTCGCTGCTGGTGTTCGCCGGCATCGTGGGCTGGGCCTATGCCCGCCGCAACCGGGACCGATTCGAAGACCAGGGGGCGCTCGTCCTGTCGGACGAGGACGTGGCGCTCCAAGGAGGTCGTCATGAGTGATTTCGTTTCGAACGGCTGGTCGCTGTTCGTGGCCGCCGCCACCGTGCTGGGCCTGGCCCTGTGCCTGGCCCTGCTGATCATCGCCAGCCGCCGCAAGGTGATGGCCGCCGACAACTCCACCGGCCACGTCTGGGACGAGGACATCCGGGAGCTCAACAACCCGCTGCCTCGCTGGTGGATGGTGTTGTTCGTGCTGACGGTGGTCTTCTCGGTGCTCTATCTGGCGCTGTATCCGGGTCTGGGCGGCTACGCCGGTCGGCTAGGCTGGTCGAGCACCGGCCAGTTCGACGCCGAGCAGGCCGAGGCCCGGGAGGCCATGCGGACGATCTACGCCAGGTTCGACGGCCTGCCGGTGGAAACCGTGGCCAGGGATCCACAGGCGATGGGCATCGGCGAACGCCTGTTCGCCAACAACTGCGCCACCTGCCATGGCTCCGACGCCAAGGGGTCCAAAGGCTTCCCGAACCTGACCGACAACGACTGGCTGTATGGCGGCAGCGGCGAGACCCTCATCGAGACGATCACGCGTGGCCGGGAAGGCACGATGCCACCGATGGCGGCAGCGGTCGGCAACGGCGAGGATGTGCGCAACCTGGCGCATTACGTGCTGAGCCTGTCAGGCAGTCCGCACAACTCGGTGGCGGCCGCGCTGGGCAAATCCAGATTCACCGCCTGCGCCGCCTGCCACGGCATGGACGGCCGCGGCAATCAGGCGCTGGGCGCTCCCAACCTCACCGACAAGGTCTGGCTGCACGGCTGGGGTGAGCCCGCGATCGTCGCGATGATCAACAACGGCAAACACAGCCACATGCCGGAGCACGGCTCCCGGCTCAGCCCTGAGCAGATCCGCGTGCTGGCGGCCTATGTCTGGGGGCTGTCTCATGAGCGGCCCTGAGCTCAAGACGATCTCGCTGTATGCCTCCGAGGCGAAGGTCTATCCCCGCGCGGTGCATGGGTGGTTTGCCTTCTGGCGCTGGGCGCTGGTGTGGGCGACCCAGCTGCTGTTCTATGGGCTGCCCTGGCTGAGCTGGAACGGTCGCCAGGCCGTCCTGTTCGACCTGGACGCGCGGCGCTTCCTGATCTTCGACCTGATCCTGTACCCGCAGGACTTCATCTACCTGACCGCCTTGCTGGTCGTGTCGGCCTTCGGGCTGTTCTTCTTCACCGCGGTGGCGGGCCGGCTGTGGTGCGGCTACGCCTGCCCGCAGACGGTCTACACCGAGATCTTTCTGTGGATCGAGCGACACACCGAGGGCGACCGCGCGGCGCGCATGCGTTTGGACAAGGCGGGCTGGTCGCTTGGCAAGCTGGGGCGCAAGACGGCGAAACACGCCGCGTGGCTGGCCGTGTCGCTCTGGACCGGTTTCACCTTCGTCGGTTACTTCGAACCGATCCGCGTGCTGGGCGAGAACGCCATGCAGGCGGCGCTCGGCGGATGGGAAGTCTTCTGGATCCTGTTCTATGGATTGGCGACCTATGGCAATGCGGGCTACCTGCGGGAACAGGTCTGCAAGTACATGTGTCCCTATGCCCGCTTCCAGAGCGCGATGCTGGATCGGGACACGCTGATCATCAGCTACGACGCCGTGCGCGGCGATCCGCGCGGCCCGCGCTCGAAGAAGGCGGACCTGTCGACGATCGGACTCGGCGCCTGTGTCGATTGCCAGCAGTGCGTCCACGTGTGCCCCACCGGCATCGACATCCGCAAGGGCCTGCAGCACGAGTGCATCGGATGCGCCGCCTGCATCGACGTCTGCAACGACGTGATGGACAAGTTCGGCTATCCGCGCGGCCTGATCCGATACGCGACGCAGAACGGCATGCAGCATCGTTGGGGCGCCGCGCGCCAATGGCGACGTGTGTTGCGGCCCCGCGTGCTGATCTACGGCGGGATCCTGCTGGCGGTGTCGGCGGCGCTGGTCTGGAGCCTGGCGGTGCGGATGCCCTTCAAGGTGGATGTGGTGCGCGATCGCGCCGCGCTGGCGCGGGAGGTCGAGGACGGCGTCGTGGAGAACGTCTATCGCCTGCAATTGATGAACGCCGCCGAATCGACGCAGGGGTTCGTGCTGGACGTCGAGGGCATCCCCGGCCTGCGGGTCGCCGCACCGACCGGGCGATTGACGCTGGCGCCCGCCGAGGCGCGCTGGGTCACCGTCTCGCTGCGTCTGCCCGCGGAGCAGGCGCGGCGGCTGGGACCGGGCGTGCATCCGATGCGGTTCTCGATCCGCCGGGTGGAGGCCGGCGGGCCGTCGGGGGCAGGCGATGCACGTGAACTGTTCGAGAAATCCACTTTCATGGTGCCGCGATGAGCGCGGCATCCGATCCGGCGCCTCGTCGGCGCCCCGGCCTTCAGCGGGAGCTTCCATGACGACGACACGAATCAACGACCTGGACGTGCCGGGCAGCGGTCCCTGGTGGCGGCATCCGATGATGTGGCTGGTGGTCGGCGGGCCCGGCATGGTCGTGGTGGCGGGCGTGGCCACCCTGGTGCTCGCGCTGACGCATCCCGACCCCGTCGTCCCTTCGTCGGACGGCGTCGATCGGAGCGGTGTCGCAGCGGAGGCGGGCGCCGACGCCGCGATGGCGCCTGCGATGAAGGCGCGCAACCACGCGGCGACGGGCGGGCAGACCCCCTGATCGACCTTGGCGTCCGGGCTCGTGTCTATACGGCGCGGCGGACCAGTTGCAGCAGCCGGCGCGGCTTGAGGACGCGTAACTCGCGCGCCCGCACCTCCAGCACGCCGTCCTCCTGCATGCGCGAGAAAGTCCGGCTGACCGTCTCCAGCGTGAGCCCCAGATGGCTGCCGATCTCGTCGCGCGTCATGCGCAGCACGACGCTGGAGGACGAGAAACCGCGTGCGCGCAGCCGACGCATCAGGTTGATCAGGAACGCGGCGACGCGCTGTTCCGCCCGCATCGAGCCGAGCAGCACCATCATGGCCTGGTCCCGCACGAGTTCCCGGCTCATCAGCCGATGGAACTGTCGCTGCAGGCGGTCGAACTCGCGGGTGAGGTCCTCCAGCCGACCGTAGGGAACGACGCACACCTGCGAGTCCTCCAGCGCGACCGCCTGGCTCGCGTGCGCGCCGTCATAGATGCCGTCCAGGCCCAGCAGCTCGCCGGCCATGTGGAAGCCGGTGACCTGATCGCGGCCGTCCTGCGCCGACGCCGAGGTCTTGAAGAAGCCGGTGCGGACGATGTAGATCGCCTCGAAGACGTCGCCGGTCTTGAACAGCACCGCTCCGCGCGCGACCGCGCGCCGATCGCTCACCATGCGTTCGAGCTGCAGCACCTCCGCGGCGGGCAGGCCGGTCGGCAGGCAGATCTGGCGCAGCGCGCAGGTCGAGCAGCTGATCTTGAAGAGGTCGTGCGGCGCGGCAGGGGGCAGGGAAAGTCGGAGGCGGCTCGACATGAGGCGGTCAGGCATGCGAGGAAGCGGCGGATTCTTTGTCGGGGCCCCGGCGCCGGCAATGACATCAATCAATGACGATTTGGCAGCAAAGGGTGAGGATCGCCGCCCATGAACCTTGATCCGACCCCGTGGGACCGCGGCATCCCCGATGCCGACCTGCTGCGCCGGTTCGACATCGCCGGACCGCGTTACACCTCCTATCCGACGGCCGACCGCTTTCACGCCGGCATCGATGCCGAACGTCATGGAGAGACGCTGGCGCTGCGCGCGTTCGGCCCCGCGGCGGCGCAGCCGCTGTCGGTCTATGTCCACATCCCGTTCTGCGAGTCGGTCTGCTACTACTGCGCCTGCAACAAGGTGGTCACCCGGCATCACGAGCGCGCGGCGGTCTATGTCGACGCGCTGGAGGCGGAGATGGCGCTGGTGCACCGGCGGCTCGGCGCGCGCGCGCTGGTGTCGCAGCTGCATTTCGGCGGTGGCACGCCGACCTTCCTGGCCGACCGCGAGCTGTCGATGCTGATGGCCTTGCTGCATCGCCACTTCCGCCTCGCGGCCGATGCCGAGATCTCCATCGAGGTCGATCCGCGGACGATCGACGTCGCGCGGCTGCGCCACCTGCTCACGCTGGGGTTCAACCGGCTGAGCTTCGGCGTGCAGGACTTCGATCCCGACGTGCAGCGGGCCGTGCATCGCGAGCAGAGCCTGGAGAGCGTCACGGCGCTGATGGGCGCCGCGCGCGACCTGGGCTTCCGCTCGATCAACGTCGACCTGATCCACGGCCTGCCGCGCCAGACGCCCACCTCCTTCGCGCGGACGATCGACCAGGTCGCCGCCTTGCGGCCCGACCGCATCGCGCTCTACGGGTATGCCCACCTGCCGCACCGCTTCAAGCCGCAGCGCCGCATCGACACCGCCGCGCTGCCGCCGGCCCCGGACAAGCTGCGGATGCTGGCCGGCGCCATCGCCGGGTTCATCGCCCGTGGCTACAGCTACATCGGCATGGACCACTTCGCGCTGGCGGACGATCCGCTCGCCGTCGCCAAGCGGGAAGGGCGCCTGCATCGCAACTTCCAGGGCTACAGCACCCAGCCGGACTGCGACCTGGTGGCGCTGGGCGTGTCGGCGATCTCCAAGGTCGGCGCCTCGTTCGCGCAGAACGTCAAGACGCTGCCCGAGTACTACGCCGCCCTTCGCGAGGGACGCCTGCCGGTGGAGCGCGGGCTGACGCTCGACCAGGACGACCTGGTGCGGCGCGACGCGATCATGGCGCTGATGTGCCAGGGCCGGCTCGAGTTCGATCCGATCGAGCGCTCGCACGGGATCGTCGTCGCGGATTACTTCGCGCCGGAGCTTGGGCGCCTGCGACAGTTCGCGGCGGACGGCCTGGTGACGATCGATGCGCGCGGCGTGCAGGTCACGCCGATGGGCTGGTTCTTCGTCCGGGCAGTCGCGATGGTGTTCGACCGCTACCTGAAGGCGGTGGATCGCGCCACACCCCCGATGGCGATGGCAGGCGAGCACGCATCAGCCGCCGCGGCCGAGGCGCCGGTGCGCTTCTCCCGCATCCTCTGAGGCGCTGCCAGAGGCCGGGATGCTGACACTGGCGCTGGCGGGCTCCGCCTTTCTCATGGGGGGCGTGGGCTGCGTCCATTGCGCGGCCATGTGCGTCGCGCCATGCGCGGTGGTCTCCGGTGGGCGGCGCGCCGGCGTCGCCGCCTTCCATGGCGGCCGGCTCCTGGGCTATGCGGCGGGCGGGGCCGTCGCCGCGGCCAGCGTGGGCGGACTGCTGCGCTGGGAGATCGCTTCCGGCGCGCTGCGCCCGCTGTGGCTCGTGGTCCAGCTCGCCGCGCTGATGTTCGGCCTGCTCCTCGCCTGGCGGGCGGAGCTGCCGGGATGGGCGGTCCGGCGCTGGACAGGACGAACGCCAGCGCGCTTGAGCGTCCCCGCCGGCGCGTTGGCCGGGGGCGGCGTCGCGTTCACGCCCGCGCGGACGGCCAGCGCGGGCCTGGCCGGCGTGGCGTGGCTGGCCTGGCCTTGCGGGCTCCTGCAATCGGCGCTGACAGTGGCGGCCCTCGCCGACGGTCCCTGGCAGGGCGCGGCGGTGATGGCGGCCTTCGCGCTTGGCTCCTCGCCGGGCCTGGTCGCCGGCCCCTGGCTGCTGACCCGCCTGGGCGGCGCTGAACGGGGTGTCGCCAGCGGCGGATCGGGTGTGCGAATCGCGACCCGGCTCTCCGGCGTCATTCTGACCGTCGGCGCCCTGTGGGCGCTCGGTCACGGCCTGTGGGCGCAGGTCCGCGCGTACTGCGGGTGAAGCCTCCAGGACCCCGGCCGGGGCATCAGCCGATTGAAAGTTTCGCTGTCATAGAATCGGCGCTTCCGTTTGTCCCACCCACCCACGCGATTCGCGGAGACGACTCCATGTACCAGCACATCAAGGTGCCCGAGGGCGGCCAGAAGATCACGGTCAATGCCGACTTCTCGCTCAACGTTCCGAACAACCCGATCATTCCTTACATCGAGGGCGACGGCACCGGCTTCGACATCACCCCGGTGATGATCAAGGTGGTGGACGCGGCTGTGGCGAAGGCCTACGGCGGCGCCAAGAAGATCCACTGGATGGAGATCTACGCCGGCGAGAAGTCGACGAAGGTCTACGGCCCCGACGTGTGGCTGCCCGAAGGAGACGCTGCAGGTCCTGAAGGACTACGTCGTCTCGATCAAGGGCCCGCTGACGACGCCCGTGGGCGGCGGCATCCGCTCGCTGAACGTGGCGCTGCGCCAGGAACTGGACCTGTACGTCTGCCTGCGCCCGGTGCGCTGGTTCAAGGGCGTGCCCTCGCCGGTCAAGGAACCCGAGAAGACCGACATGGTCATCTTCCGCGAGAACTCGGAAGACATCTACGCCGGCATCGAGTTCGAAGCCCAGAGCGACAAGGCCAAGAAGCTGATCAAGTTCCTGCAGGAGGAATTCGGCGTCAAGAAGATCCGCTTCCCGGAAACCTCGGGCATNGGCGTCAAGCCGGTGTCGAAGGAAGGCACGGAGCGCCTGGTCCGCAAGGCCATCCAGTACGCGATCGACAACGACAAGCCCAGCGTCACGATCGTGCACAAGGGCAACATCATGAAGTTCACCGAAGGTGGCTTCCGTGACTGGGCCTACGCCCTGGCCCAGAAGGAATTCGGCGCCGAGCTGATCGACGGCGGCCCGTGGTGCAAGTTCAAGAACCCGAAGACCGGCAAGGACATCGTGGTCAAGGACAGCATCGCCGACGCGTTCCTGCAGCAGATCCTGCTGCGCCCGGCCGAGTACTCGGTCGTCGCGACGCTGAACCTGAACGGCGACTACATCTCCGACGCGCTGGCTGCCCAGGTCGGCGGCATCGGCATCGCCCCGGGCGCGAACCTGAGCGACTCCGTCGCNATGTTCGAAGCGACCCACGGCACCGCGCCGAAGTACGCNGGCAAGGACTACGTGAACCCNGGTTCCGAGATCCTGTCGGCTGAAATGATGCTGCGCCACATGGGCTGGACCGAAGCGGCCGACCTGATCATCTCGTCGATCGAGAAGTCGATCCTGTCGAAGAAGGTCACGTACGACTTCGCCCGCCTGCTGGACGGCGCGACGCAAGTGTCGTGCTCCGGTTTCGGCCAGGTCATGATTGACAATATGTGAGTCCAGGCCGGCGTAAGCCGGTCCCGACCCGCGACCCCGGCCTGACCCCCCGGGGTTTTCTTTTTTGGGAATCGGCGAACGGCGGCCCGGCGGCGGCCGGCGGTTATCCCAATGCAGAAGGCCCGCTCGCGCGGGCCTTGCTGTGGGCGGTGGATCAGCGCAGGCGGGTCACGCCGCGGCCTGCTGTTGCCCGGCCAGGTTGTCCGCCATCAGCGGGATGCCCAGGGGCGCCTCCATCGCATCGCCGCCGTCCAGCGGGCGGATGTTCTGGGCCAGCTGGCCCTTGGGGCCCTGGACCAATTCATAGCTCACCTTGGAGCCCTGCTTCAGCGTCCGGAAGCCGTCCATCTGAATGGCCGAGAAATGGGCGAAAACGTCCCCTCCGCCTTGTTCGGGTTCAATAAAGCCAAACCCCTTGGCATCGTTGAACCACTTGACCGTGCCTGTTGCCATCGTTCTTCTCCATCCCGGTGTCTTTTTCGCACCGGGGCGGATTCTCAAATCCGTGTCAAGCCAGTGTCAATTGAGGAACTCCCCGGGGTGTGGCGCCGCGAAGGTGACAAACTCGGGGCATTGACAGGCGTTGGCCCGTCCCCATGTAGGGTGCTCCCGCTGTTTATAGAATCGGCTCATGCCTTTGTTTGCTCAACAGTTCCCCCCGGCGGGTCCCCCTGGCGGCGCGCCGCCGCCGGGCACGGAGGAGGGTGGGAATTCCACCACGCTGGAGCGTGTCGCTCAGAAGACGGAGCCTCCGCGCCTGTACCAGGTGCTGATGCTCAATGACGACTTCACGCCGATGGAGTTTGTGGTGATGGTCTTGCAGGAGTATTTCCGCCATGACCTGGATACGGCCACCCAGATCATGTTGAAGATCCATCACGAAGGCCGCGGCGTCTGCGGTGTATTCACCAAGGACGTGGCGGCCACCAAGGTCGAAATGGTGTCGGCGGCCGCACGGCGCGCCGGTCACCCCCTGCAGTGCATTATGGAGGCCGCATGATTGCGCAAGAGCTTGAAGTCAGCCTGCACATGGCGTTTGTCGAGGCACGCCAGCAGCGCCACGAGTTCATCACCGTGGAACACCTGCTGATGGCGCTGCTGGACAACCCGTCCGCGGCCGAGGTGCTGCGCGCCTGCGCAGCGAATATNGAGGACCTGCGCAAGTCGCTTGCGCAGTTCATCAAGGAAAACACCCCCACCGTCGGTGGCACGGACGAGGTCGACACGCAGCCCACGCTGGGATTCCAGCGCGTGATCCAGCGCGCGATCATGCATGTCCAGTCCACTGGCAACGGCAAGAAGGAAGTGACCGGCGCCAACGTGCTGGTCGCGATCTTTGGCGAGAAGGACTCCCACGCGGTCTACTACCTGCACCAGCAGGGCGTCACCCGCCTGGACGTCGTCAACTTCATCGCCCACGGCATCAAGAAGAGCGAGCCGCCCGAGCCCCCGAAGGGCCCGGAAGGCAACGGTGCCGAGTCCGAACGCGAGGAAGGCGAAGGCCAGGGCCAGGGCGGCGGCAAGGGCAGCCCGCTGGAGCAGTTCACCCAGAACCTCAACCAGCATGCGCGCGACGGCAAGATCGATCCGCTGATCGGCCGCGAGCTCGAGGTCGAGCGCGTGGTGCAGGTGCTGTGCCGCCGCCGCAAGAACAACCCGCTGCTGGTGGGCGAAGCCGGCGTCGGCAAGACCGCGATCGCCGAAGGCCTGGCCTGGCGCATCACCGAGGGTCAGGTGCCCGACGTGCTGGCCGAGGCGGTGGTCTATTCGCTGGACATGGGCGCGCTGCTGGCGGGCACCAAGTACCGCGGCGACTTCGAGCAGCGCCTCAAGGCGGTGATCAAGCAGTTGAAGGACCAGCCCGGCGCGATCCTGTTCATCGACGAGATCCACACGCTGATCGGCGCCGGCGCGGCCTCGGGCGGCACGCTGGACGCGAGCAACCTGCTCAAGCCGGCGCTGTCCTCGGGCCAGCTCAAGTGCATCGGCGCGACCACNTTCAGCGAGTACCGCGGCATCTTCGAGAAGGACGCGGCGCTGTCGCGGCGCTTCCAGAAGATCGACGTCGTCGAGCCGACGGTGGACCAGACCGTCGAGATCCTGAAGGGCCTGAAGTCGCGCTTCGAGGAGCATCACAGCGTCAAGTACGCGCTGGGCGCGCTGCAGGCGGCGGCGGAGCTGTCGGCCAAGTACATCAATGACCGGCACCTGCCCGACAAGGCGATCGACGTCATTGACGAGGCTGGCGCCGCGCAGCGCGTGCTGCCCAAGAGCAAGCAGAAGAAGACCATCACTCGCGCCGAGGTCGAGGACATCGTCGCCAAGATCGCGCGCATTCCGCCGGCCTCGGTGTCGTCGGACGACCGCGGCAAGCTCAAGAGCCTGGACCGCGACCTGAAGAGCGTGGTCTTCGGCCAGGATCCGTCCATCGATGCGCTGTCCGCGGCCATCAAGATGGCGCGCTCGGGCCTGGGCAAGCCGGACAAGCCGATCGGCTCCTTCCTGTTCAGCGGTCCGACGGGCGTGGGCAAGACCGAGGTCGCCAAGCAGCTCGCTTACATCCTGGGCATCGAGCTGATCCGCTTCGACATGTCCGAGTACATGGAGCGCCACGCGGTCAGCCGCCTGATCGGCGCGCCTCCGGGTTATGTCGGTTTCGACCAGGGCGGCCTGCTGACCGAGGCGATCACCAAGAAGCCGCACGCGGTGCTGCTGCTCGACGAGATCGAGAAGGCGCATCCGGACGTCTTCAACGTGCTGCTGCAGGTGATGGACCACGGCACGCTGACCGACAACAACGGGCGCAAGGCCGACTTCCGCAACGTGATCATCATCATGACCACGAACGCGGGTGCGGAGGCGATGACCAAGTCGACGATCGGCTTCACGACCAAGCGCGAGCAGGGCGACGAGATGGCCGACATCAAGCGGCTGTTCACGCCGGAGTTCCGCAACCGCCTGGACGCCATCGTCAACTTCGGCGCGCTGAACGAGGACATCATCCTGCGCGTGGTGGACAAGTTCCTGCTGCAGCTCGAGAGCCAGCTGGCGGAGAAGAAGGTCGAAGTCACCTTCAGCGACGCGCTGCGCAAGCACCTCGCGGCCAAGGGCTTTGATCCGCAGATGGGCGCACGCCCGATGCAGCGCCTGATCCAGGACACGATCCGGCGCGCGCTGGCGGACGAGCTGCTGTTCGGTCGCCTGGTCGACGGTGGTCGTCTGAGCGTGGACGTGGACGACAAGGGCGAGGTCCAGCTCGACATCACGCCGAACAAGAAGGACAACAAGCCCAAGGCCGAGCCCGCGACGGCGGACTGAGACCCCGCACCCCTCCCATGAAAGCCCGCTCACGCGGGCTTTTTCATGCGTGCTCGGTGTATCGCATCAAGGGAACCCGGGCCCCGTCTCCGCAGCTTAAGGAGGGAATTTGGCGGCCGTGGCGGCCGCCAAAGGAGGGAGACGGAGGAGACGGGGCCCGGGTTCCCTTGATGGTGCTCAATCGCGTGCCGGGTCCTGCCTGAAGAAGCCAGCGAGGAGCCGATACAGCCGCGGCTGCTCGGCGAGCAGCTCATGCGGCGCGACGAAGAAGGCCTCGACGGCGACGGCGAAGAATTCCTCGGGCGCCTCGGCACCGTAGGGATCGATGAGCGTCGCATGCCCCGCGTCGACCTGGTCGCAGAACCAGTGCCATTCGGCTTCCATCGTCGCGCCCCATTGCTGGCGCAGGGCGGGGTCGTCGATGGGCGGTGCGCCGTCGGGCTCCCCGTCACGCATGTCGAGCACATGCGCGAACTCGTGGATGACGACGTTGTAGACCGAGTCGTGGCCTTCCACGCGCTCGGTCGCCTCGGGGGCGATCTCGCTCCAGGCGAGCATCAGCGGGCCGCCTTCCATCGCCTCGCCGGCCAGGGTTTCGTCGTACGCGTGGACCACGCCGTCCTCGTCCATCGTCTCGCGGGCGGCGACCACTTCGCCCTCGTGCATGACGATGCCGACGAAGCCGTCGTACCAGGACAGTCCCAGCTTCAGCACCGGCAGGCAGGCCTGCGCGGCCACGGCGACGGCCACCTCGTCGGTGACCTCGAAACCGCCGGCGCCGTGGAACTCCTTGGACGCCAGGAACAGCGAGCAGAGCCGGCGCAGTTCGGTCTGGTCCGCCTCGGAGCGCCGGGCGATGAAGGGGTATTGCGCCAGCGTCAGCGTCCAGAGCTCGTCGGGAATCGCGTACTGGTCAAGCAGCTGGCGCTCGCGGCGTGCGCGCCAGCGCTGGAGCAACTCGCCGATCACGGCGAGCCGCCTCCCGCATGCGGGTCCGCCGCCGCCGCGTGCATCGGCGCGATGCGATGCAGGCCCTGGGCGTCCATCACCAGCACATCCCCGCGGCCGGGGCCGTGGTCGTAGTCCCAATCGGACAGCACCGCGCGTGCGAGGCCGTCGCCGAGGTCATGCAGCGCCGGGCGATGCGTGTGGCCGTGGATCAGCGTGTCGCAGCCGGCGTCGCGCAACCAGGCCCGGACCGCGTCGTCGTCGACATCCGCCCAGGTCGAGGGGTCGCTCTGGTGCATGCGGCTCTTCGCGCGCAGATGTCGCGCCAGCGCACGTCGCGCGAAGAGCGGCATCGCACGCAGCGCCGCCAGCACCCCGGGACGCCGCACCACCGCGCGGGCGCGCAGGTAGCCGACGTCGCCCAGGCAAAGCTGATCGCCATGGCTCAGCAGCCAACCGCGTCCGAAGGCTTCCAGCCGCGTCGGGTCCGGCAGCAGCCGCATGCCGGCATCCTCGGCCATCGGCTCGCCGAGCGCGAAGTCCCGGTTGCCGTGCATGAAGAAGAGGGGTTTGCGCGCGGAGACCCCGCGCAGCAGTTCGAGCGCGAATTGCTCGAACGTACCGGCCTGCCAGCGCGCGTCGTCGCCGATCCAGGCCTCGAAGATGTCGCCCAGCAGGAAGATCGCATCCGCGGGCGTGGCCGACAGGTGGGCGCGCAGTCGCGCCAGCGTCGCCGGCATGTCCGGCGACAGGTGCAGGTCGGAGATCAGGTCGATCCGCCGCCAGCCGGGCTCGGCCCGCAGCGTCGCCAGGGGCGACGGCAGTCGGGGCGCGGGCGACACGGGACGGGCGGCGGAACCGCGACTCACTCGACCGCGACGGCGCGCTCGATGATGACCGCGTCGACCGGCACGTCGTCGTGGAAGCCTGAACGGCTGGTCTTGACCTTCTCGATCTTGTCCACGACGTCCTGGCCGCCGACGACCTTGCCGAACACCGCGTAGCCCCAGCCCGACGGGCTCTCGCTCTTGAAGTTCAGGAAGTCGTTGTCGACGGTGTTGATGAAGAACTGCGCGCTGGCCGAGTGCGGCGCATTGGTGCGCGCCATCGCCACGGTGTACTTGTCGTTCTTCAGGCCGTTGTTGGCCTCGTTCTGGATCGGGGCGTCGGTGGGCTTCTGCTTCATGCCTTCCTCGAAGCCGCCGCCCTGGGCCATGAAGCCCTTGATGACGCGATGGAAGATGGTGCCGTCGTAATGGCCCTTGGCCACGTAGGCCAGGAAGTTCTCGACGGTCTTGGGGGCCTTGGCGTCATCCAGCTCGAGGGTGATCAGACCCTGGTTGGTGTGCAGTTCGACTTTCTTGCTCATGTCGGTGACTCCTTATTTCTCGACGGTGGCCTTGTGGATGAGGATGGGCGTGCCAGGCAGGTTCTGGAACGCCGGATTCTTGGGCGACGGCGCGGTCGGCACGGCCCGGATCTTGTCGACGACCTCCATGCCCTCGGACACGTAGCCGAAGACCGCATAGCCGCGGCCGTCGGCGGCGAAGCCGGGGTCCAGGGCCGGGTTGTCGACGACGTTGATGAAGAACTGCGAGGTCGCGGAGTTCGGATCGTTGGTCCGCGCCATCGCGACGCTGCCGCGGATGTTCATCAGGCCGTTGCCGGCCTCCAGCGGAATCGGCGCCTTGGTCGGGCGCTGCTTCAGGTCGGGCGTGTAGCCGCCGGTCTGGATCATGAAGTCGCCGATGACGCGATGGAAGATCACGCCGTTGTAATGGCCGGCCTTCACGTAGGCGAGGAANTTGGCGACGGTCTTGGGCGCCTTCTCGGCGTCCAGCGTGATCTTGATGTCGCCGACGCTGGTGTTCAGCTTGACGACCTGCGCCTGGGCGAGCGATGCCGCCAGGCTCAGCACGGCGGCGCCGGCGGCGAGCAGGAGTGGGGATGTCCTCATGGTCCTCGGGTCGGTGGGGGTGGCGGGAGGGGCGGGCGGTGATGGGCGGCGCTGTACGGCGGTTTGCGGGCCATGGCGCGCGGTCGGCGCGCCCCCGCCGATCATCGCTGCTGGGCACCCTTGGCGTTGTTGAACGCGGTGACGCGCTGCAGCTTGACCTTCAGCGCGGTGTCGTCGCCCAGCGCCTGCTTGAGCGCGCGTTCATACGATTGCTGGGCCAGGCGCATGAGCACGTCGCCCATGTTCTCCTGCGCCTGCGCATGGTCCGGCTGCAGGTCCAGCGCGCGGGTCAGNGCCTGGCGNGCCGCCTCGTANTCNCCGCGCGCCGCATGGATGACGGCCAGGTTGTTGTAGGGGTCGGCGAGGTCGGGGAAGTCCTCGGTCAGCCGGGTGAAGACCACGCGGGCCCGCTCGAGTTGCTGGGTCTCCAGCAGCATGGTGCCGAGCGCGAAGCGCAGGCGGGGGTCGTCGGGCGTGGTCTTGAGGCCGGCTTCGGCGGTCTGGATGGCCTGCTCGCGCTTGCCGGCGGCCCACTGGGCCTGGGCCTCGTCGAGCACGGCGGCGTGCGTCAGGGTCGCGCCGGTCATCGCCAGGGCGACGCAGCAGGCTCGGAACAGGGCGGGGAGTCTTGGCATAAAGTCGGGCCGCTATACTGCCGGGCATTCTAGAGCGAGCTTTCGTCTCCCGCTCGTCCCCCGGCCGGCCCTCCGCCCCACCCGCACCGCACCGTCGAATGCGCCGACGCCCAGCGACCCGTCGCTGGCCCGGCGCGACATACGTATGTCTTCCTTGCGCATCTACAACACGCTGACCCGCCAGCTGCAGCCCTTCCAACCGATCGAGCCGGGCAAGGTCCGCCTGTACGTCTGCGGCATCACCGTCTACGACCTGTGCCACATGGGGCATGCGCGGATGAACCTCGCCTTCGACGTCGTCTATCGCTGGCTGTCCGCCAGCGGCTACGACGTCACCTTCGTGCGCAACATCACCGACATCGAGGACAAGATCATCCGNCGCGCGCTCGAGCGCGGCATCACGATCCGCCAGCTGACCGACGAGATGATCGCGGCCATGCACCGCGACTTCGCGGCGCTGGGCATCGCCACGCCGACGCACGAGCCGCGCGCCACCGACTACGTGCCGCAGATGCTGGACATCATCGGCAAGCTCGAGGCCAAGGGCCTGGCCTACCACGCCGACGGCGGCGACGTGAACTACGCGGTGCGCAAGTTCGAGGGCTACGGCAAGCTCAGCGGCAAGTCGCCGGACCAGCTGCGCGCCGGCGAGCGCGTCGCGGTCGACGATGGCAAGCGCGACCCGCTGGACTTCGTGCTCTGGAAGTCGGCCAAGCCCGACGAGCCGGCCGAGGCCAAGTGGGCCAGCCCCTGGGGCGAAGGCCGTCCCGGCTGGCACATCGAGTGCTCGGCGATGAGCTGCGCGCTGCTCGGCGAGCGCTTCGACATCCACGGCGGCGGCATGGACCTGCAGTTCCCGCACCATGAGAACGAGATCGCGCAGAGCGAGGGCGCCTTCGGCCATCCCTTCGTCAACCTCTGGATGCACAACGGCTTCCTGAACATCGACGGCGAGAAGATGTCCAAGAGCCTGGGCAACTTCTTCACCATCCAGGAAGTGCTGGAGAAGTTCGACGGCGAGTCGATCCGCTTCTTCATGCTGCGCAC
>Ga0058691_1001053_pt1 | contig 15780 bp, 7 predicted proteins | sample AgamicAtPrz_FD_55051 | JGI IMG/M metagenome (GOLD analysis project Ga0058691, IMG submission 55051) | Agave microbial communities from Guanajuato, Mexico - At.P.rz | ecosystem: Host-associated > Plants > Phyllosphere > Phylloplane/Leaf | place: Guanajuato, Mexico | collected 2012-05-28
CGGCCAGCTGGACCTGCTGCATGAGCGGGTCGACCGGCTGGTCGCCGCCGTGCGCGCGGTGGTCTCGCAACTGCGCCCGCCGGCGCTCGATGGCGGCCTGGAAGCGGCCTTCCGCTGGCTCGGCACCGAGTTCAGCCGCGACACCGGCCTGCCCTGCGACGTGTCCGTCGCGGCGGACACCGGCCCGCTGGGGTCCGAGGCGGCCACGCAGCTGTTCCGCGTCGCGCAGGAATCGCTCAACAACGTGCGTCGTCATGCCGACGCGACCCGGGCGGCCCTGTCGCTGTCCTTCGTCGACGGCCTGTGGATCCTCACGGTGCGCGACGACGGTCGCGGCTTCGACCCCGCCGGTCGGCCCGCCGGCTACGGCGTGATGGGCATGCATGAGCGGGCCCGCCTGCTGGGCGGGACGCTGTCGATCCACAGCGCGCCCGGTCAGGGCACGGTGGTCGAACTGCGCGTCGTGCCCGGCACGCCGGCGGCGCCACCGTCCCCCTACGGTACGTAGTTGTTCGACTACACGAAGTGGCAAAAGTGCGGATTACTGCACAGGTTTTTCATTGCATCGTCCTGTAGAGTTTCACCTACACGCTCGCAGTAGCTCTTCAGGATCCCACGATGTTCATTGCCGTGCCACCGCGTCATGCGGCTTTCCTCCCGACGGGCCTTGAGGCGGACAGCCGCGCGGACCCCCCTCTTCGACCCTCGGTGCCCTTCTCCGACGCCAGCTGGCGTTTCGGTGAATGCATGGTTCGTCCGGCCTGTCGTGACATCGTTGTCAGCGGCCAGTCGCGTCACCTGCAACCGCGCCCCTTCGACCTGCTGGTCCACCTGATCGAGCACCGCGACCGCGTGGTCAGCGCCGACGAGCTGCTGGACGTGGTCTGGGGCGAGCAGGATGTGCAGCCCGGCGCGCTGGCGATGGCGATCGCGCGGATCCGCGCCGTGCTGCAGGGGGCGCTGCCGCCCTCGGTCGAGATCATCCGCACCTACCACCGCGTCGGTTACCGCTTCGTCGCCGCACTGGAGTGAGCAGACCCGGCGCGAACCTCCCATGAGTTCCTTCCGTGTGGGCACGGACGCGCCTCGCCCCGCCGTCACGGCCCTGATCGAGGCTTTCCGACGCGACGGCCACCGCCATGCGCTGCTGGACCCGCTGGCGACGAGCTCGCGGGTGCGGCCGCCCCGCCCTGCCGACTTCGGCCTGGCGCCGGGCGATGCGCTGACCGGCGACGGCGGTTCGGTGATGGGCGCGACCGATGTCGAAGCGCTCTTCGCCCGGCTGCGGGCGATCTACTGCGACACCCTGACGCTGGACGCCTCGGCCGTGCGCAGCGCCGAGCGACGCGACTGGCTGCAGCGCCGGATGGAGTCGGACCGACCAGTGCTGCCCGGTCCGGAGGCGGCCACGCTGCTGCGCCGCCTGGCCAACGCGCAGGCCTGGGAACGGCATGTCGCGCGCCTGCATCCGCAGGCCAAGCGCTTCTCGCTCGAAGGCTGCGAGGCGCTGCTACCGCTGCTCGAGCAGGTGCTGGAGACGGCGGCCGCGCAGGGCGTGGACCAGGTCTTCATGGGCATGCCGCATCGCGGACGCGTCAACCTGCTCGCCACCCTGCTGGGGCATCCGGTCGCCGAGCTGCTGGACCATTTCGCGACCGAGCCGGTCCATCCGGAACGCCAGCGCGAGCTCGTCCACCAGCTGGGCGGCGACTATTGGCTGCACACCCCGCGTGGGGAATTGCGGGTCGCGCTCGCGAGCAACGCGTCCCACCTGCAGAGCGTCTATCCGGTGGTGCTCGGCCGGACCCGCGCGGCGCGCAGCGCCGACGGTCCGGGGCGCGAGCGCAGCATCGCCGTCATGCTGCATGGCGACGCCGCCTTCGCGGGCCAGGGCGTGGTGATGGAGACGCTGGCGCTCGGCCTGCGGCCGGGTTACGAGGTCGGCGGCGTGCTGCACATCGTCATCAACAACCAGCTGGGCTTCACCGAACCCAACCGGATGGACCCGATGGCCGGGCGCTTCTGCACCGATTCGGTCCGGATGATCGATGCGCCGGTGCTGCGCGTCGGCGCCGACGATCCCGAGGCGGTGCTGCAGGCCGCGCGCCTGGCGGTGGACTATCGCGCCCGCTTCGCCGCCGACGTGGTGGTGGACCTGGTGGGTTATCGGCGCCACGGCAATTCCGAGCACGACGTGCCCGCGCTGACCAGCCCCGCCCTGTATCGACGCCTGGCGCGTCGCGCCAGCGTGACCGCGCTCTACGCCGACCGGCTGGTGGCCGATGGCCGCTTGTCGGTCGCCGAGGGACGCGCCTTGGCGGCCGCCGGCGACCGTTTCGATCCCGACGCGGCGCCGGGCCGGCCGGTTCGCGACCTTCCCGGCGCGATGGCCCGGCCGCTCGGCCACGACGCGACCGCGCACGCCGTGCGGGAAACCGATCGGACGGGGAGCGTCGCCGCGCCCTCGCCCGCGCATGGCGAACCCACGGCCGCGCTGACGACGGCCGCCGTGCGCTTCGCCCTGACGCTGCTGACGACGCCGCCGCCGCGCTTCGAGCCGCATCCGATGCTGGCCGCGCTGCTGGTGCGTCGACGCGCCCTCGCGGCGGACGAGCACCTGGGCGTCGACTGGTGCACGGCCGAGGCGCTCGCCTGTGCGACGGCCTTGCGCGCCGGCGTGTCGCTGCGCCTGTCCGGGCTGGACGTGCANCGGGGCACCTTCATGCATCGCCACGCGGTCTGGCACAACCAGGCCGACACCGCGCCGTCGAGCTGGACNCCGCTCGCGCCCGCGGCGCGGCGCGGCGCGCGGCTGGAGATCCACAACTCCCTGCTGTCCGAGGAGGCGGTGCTCGGCTTCGAGTACGGCCACAGCGTGCAGGCCCGCGACACGCTGACCGTGTGGGAAGCGCAGTTCGGGGACTTCGTCAACGGGGCGCAGATCTTCCTGGACCACTACATCAGCTGCGGCGAGGAGAAATGGGGCCTGCCCAGCGGCCTCACGCTGCTGCTGCCGCATGGGCACGAGGGCGCGGGGCCGGAGCAGTCCAACGCCTTCCTGGGCCGCATGCTGCAGCTGTGCGGCGCGGACAACCTGCGCGTCGCCTGCCCGTCGACCTCGGCCCAGTACGCCCACCTGCTGCTGGACCAGGCGATGACGCCGCGGCGCAAGCCGCTGATCGTGCTCACGCCCAAGACCCGTTTGATGAGCGACCCGCGCAGCCAGACGCCGGTCCGGGCGCTCGCCGACGGACGCTTCGAGCCGGTGCTGGACGAGGTCGCGGCCGATCCGGCCGTCGTGCGGCGCGTCGTGCTGTGCAGCGGCAAGCTGCATTACGAGTTGCGCGACGGACGGGACGCGATGTCGGTGTACGCCCCCGAGCGGGCGGCCGAGATCGCGCTGGTGCGCGTCGAGCGGCTCTACCCGTTCCCGAGCGATGAACTCGCCACCGTGCTGCGGCGTTATCCGGGGCTGGAGACCGCGGTCTGGGCGCAGGAGGAAACCCGGCACCAAGGCGCGTGGCACTTCGTGCGCGACGAGTTGTCGGCGCTGCTGCCGGCCGGCGTGACGCTGCGCGAGGTCTCGCGGGCGCCCTCCGCGGCGGGGGCGACCGCGTCGGCCGTGTTGCACCGCGAGCAGCAGGCGGACCTGGTGCGGCAGGCCCTGGATGGCTGATTCCGCCGCACTTGCGTAAGAATGCGACGTCACCTCTGCAGGCCCGCCCATGAACAAGCACGTTCCGCGCGTTCCGCATCGAAGTGCCCCGCCGGCTCCGCAGCCAGCCCCGTTGCCGGTGGCCTGCGCCGCGGCGATGCTGCTGGCGGGCGCGGCCCTGGCGCCGTCCGCGGCGGCCGCGCCGGGCGGCGGCCAGGTGACCGCGGGCAACGGCCGCATCGTCCAGGGCAACGGCACCACCACCATCACGCAGCAATCGCCCCGGCTGGCGATCGACTGGACGAGCTTCGGCATCGCCGCCGGCGAATCGGTCCGCTTCATCCAGCCAGGCCCCGGCGCGATCGCGCTGAACCGCGTCACCGGTCGTGAACCCAGCAGCATCCTGGGCGAGCTCAGCGCCAACGGCACCGTGTTCCTGCTCAATCCGAACGGCGTGCTGTTCGGCCGCGGCGCGCGGGTCGACGTCGGCAGCCTGGTCGCCAGCACGCTGCAGCTGAGCAATGCGGACTTCGAGGCCGGGCGTCATGCGTTCTCCGGCGACAGCGCCGCCAGCGTCGTCAACCGCGGCGCGATCCAGGCGGGCGCCGGCGGCAAGCTGGCGCTGATTGCCGCCAAGGTCGAGAACGCCGGCACGCTGAACGCGGACGGCGGCAGCGTGCTGCTCGCGGGCGCGTCCGCGGTCTCGCTGACGCTGGCCGATGGCCGGCCGCTGGGCTACACCATCAGCCGCGGCGCGGCGCAGGCGCTGGCCGCCAACGGCGGGCTGATCGTCGCCGATGGGGGCCATGTCGTGCTCACCGCCAAGGGGCTGGACGGGCTGGCCGAGTCCGTCGTCAACGCGTCGGGCGTCGTGCAGGCCAGGACGGTGCGCCAGGACCGCGGCGTGATCGAGTTGATCGCCGACCCGGCCACCGGCGTCGCGCGGGTCGAGGGGCGACTCGACGCCAGCGCGCCGGAGGCCGGCGGCGTCGGCGGCACGATCCGCGTGCTGGGCGACAAGGTCGGCGTCTTCGACGGCGCGCGGCTGGACGCGCGCGGCGCCGGCGGTGGCGGCCAGGTGCTGGTCGGCGGCAACTTCCAGGGCGCGGGACCGTCGCCGAATGCGACCGCCGCCTATGTCGCGCCCACGGCCGCCATCGACGCGAGCGCCACCACGCGGGGCGACGGCGGCGACATCGTCGTCTGGGGCACCGAGGTCGCGAACGTCTTCGGCCGACTGAAGTCCGTCGGCGGACCGCAAGGCGGCGCCGGCGGTCGCATCGAGACCTCCGGCCATGTGCTGGACACCACCGGCATCGATGTCGAGGTNTCCAGCGGCGGCCTGTGGCTNCTGGACCCGTACAACGTCACNATCTCCACCGGCACNCAGACCGGGGGCGGCTTCTCCGGCGGCATCTGGACGCCGAGCGCGAGCGGCTCGCTGGTCAACGTCAACAGCATCCAGACGCTGCTCAACAGCGGCAGCAACGTCACGATCCGCACCGTCGGCGCGGGCGCGCAGGAAGGCAACATCGCGATCAACGGCAACATCGCCAAGACCGCGGGCGGCGCCGCCACGCTCAGCCTGGTGGCCGATGGCCGGATCACGACCAATGCCAGCGCGGGCACGCATCGCACGATCACCAGCACCAGCGGCGCGCTGAACGTGTCGATGAGCGCGGCGGCGACCACCACTGCCTCGGGCAACAGCCCGATCAGCCTGCGCTTCCTGGACATCAATGCCAACGGCGGCAACATCACGGTCACCGCCAACCGCGCCTCGGCGGCCACGGCCGCGGCGGTGGACCTGAGCACCAACGTCTGGACCACCACCGGCGCGGGCAGCATCGCAATCACCGGGACGCAGGCCGGCAGTGGCAACGGGATCGGCGTCTGGCTGCGCTCGAACAGCTTCAGCACCGCCGCCGGGTCGATCTCGGTGAACGGCACCAGCGGCGGCATCGCGACGGTCACCGGCACGAACGCCAATGGCGCGCCGCTGTTCTCGACCGGCAACATCGGCGTCTACCTCAACGGGGGCAACACGCTGAGCAGCAACGGCGGCGGCGCGATCACCCTGACCGGGACCGCGACCGGCAACACGGCCACCTGGTCCGGCAGCGCGGTCACGCTCGGCGCGCTGGACGCGCTGTCGACCGCCGGGGCGCTGACGATCACCGGCACCGCCTCCAATCCGTCGGCGAGCACCTACCGGAACCAGCAATCCACGGTGGCGCTGATCGGCAGCAGCTCGAACGCGGTCACGCTGACGGGCGGGTCGGTGACGATCAGCGGCACGAACACGACGGTCGGCGGCGCCGCCAGCACCAGCAACGGGAACGCGGCGGTGAAGCTCGACGGCAAGGTCGACATCACCGCGTCGACCGGCGCGCTGCACATCGCGGGCAGCAACGCGGGGGGCGACGGCGTCTGGGGATCCGGCACCGCCGCCGTCCGGCTCAGCGCGCCAGCGGCGATCCCGATCCAGATCTCCGCGCAGGCGCTGGACACGGTCAGCGGCTACACCGGCTTCTACATCGGCGGCCCGGCGACGCTGTCGGTGCTGACGCTGGCGCCCTTGCAGATCAGCGCCGAGAGCCAGGTCGCCACGCGGCGCGCGCTGTGGAACAAGGGCGGGCTGATCGTGCCCGGCGCGCTGAGCATCGCCACGGCCGCCGGCATGGTGGCCGACGACACCACCTTCGGCGGCTACTTCCACATCGGCGGCGCGACCTCGATGACCGCGGCCGGCGCGGGCAACACGGTGAGCCTGGTCAACGCCGGCAATGCCTTCTCGGGCGCGGTCGCGGTGACGGCGGCGGACACGACCTTGCGCAACAGCGCGGCGCTGACCTTGGGCGCTTCCAGCATCACCGGCGCGCTGACGGTCTCGGCGCCCGGGATCTCGCAGAGCGGCGCGGTGTCGGTCTCCGGCGCGAGCACGCTGAACAGCGGCAGCTCGGCCATCGCAATGGCCAACGGCGGCAACGCGTTCGGCGGCGCGATGAGTCTCACGGCTGGCAATGCGACGGTGGCCGCGAATGCGCCGCTGACGTTTGGCGCATCGACGCTGACCGGCTCGTTGACTGCGAGCGCGCCCGGGCTGTTGCAGACAGGCGCGCTCTCGGTCGCAGGCACGACCGCGCTGAACAGCGGCGCGTCGGCGATCACGCTGGCCAACAGCGGCAACGTGTTCACCGGCGCTGTGAGCCTCACCAGCGGCGACGCAACGATCAGCTCCAGCACGGCGCTGCTCCTCGCGGCCTCGACCTTGAGCGGTGGCCTCAGCGCCACAGCTCCGGGCATCTCGCAGAGCGGCGTCCTCTCCATCGCCGGCCCGAGTGCGCTCAACAGCGGCAGCTCAGCCATCACGCTGGCCAACGGCGCCAACGCGTTCGGCGGCGCGATGAGCCTCACGGCTGGCAATGCGACAGTGGCCGCGAATGCGCCGCTGACGTTTGGAGCATCGACGCTGACCGGCTCGCTGACCGCGACCGCGCCGGGGCTCCTGCAGACGGGCGCGCTCTCGGTCGCAGGCACGACGACGCTCAACAGCGGCACCTCGACGATCACGCTCGCCAACAGCGGCAACGTGTTCACCGGCGCCGTGAGCCTCGCGAGCGGCGACGCAACGATCAACTCCAGCACGCCGCTGCTCCTCGCGGCCTCGACATTGAGCGGCGGCCTCAGCGCCACCGCGCCGGGCTTCTCTCAGAGCGGCGTCCTCTCCATCGCCGGCCCGAGCGCGCTCAACAGCGGCAGTTCGGCCATCACGCTGACCAACAGCGCCAACGCGTTTGGCGGCGCGATGAGTCTCAACGCTGGCAATGCGACGGTGGCCGCCAATGCGCCGCTGACCTTTGGAGCATCGACGCTGACCGGCTCGTTGACAGCGAGCGCGCCGGGGCTGCTGCAGACGGGCGCGCTCTCGGTCGCAGGCACGACCGCGCTCAACAGCGGCGCGTCGGCAATCACGCTGGCCAACAGCGGCAACGTGTTCACCGGCGCTGTGAGCCTCGCCAGCGGCGACGCAACGATCAACTCCAGCACGCCGCTGCTCCTCGCGGCCTCGACCTTGAGCGGTGGCCTCACTGCCACCGCGCCGGGAATCTCGCAGAGCGGCATCCTCTCGATCGCCGGCCCGAGCGCGCTCAACAGCGGCAGTTCGGCCATCACGCTGGTCAACGGCGGCAACGCGTTTGGCGGCGCGATGAGTCTCACGGGCGGCGATGCGACGGTGGCAGCGAATGCGCCGCTGACGTTTGGAGCGTCGACGCTGACCGGCTCGCTGATCGCGAGCGCGCCGGGTCTGCTTCAAACGGGTGCCTTGTCGGTCGCGGGTCCGTCCACGCTCGACAGCGGCACTTCGGCCGTCACGCTCGCCAACGTCGGCAACACCTTCGGCGGCGCGCTGAGCCTCACCGGCGGCGACGCGACGATCGTGGCCCACACGCCGCTGACCTTCGCCGCATCGAGGCTCAGCGGCTCGCTGACGGCCAGCGCGCCCGGGCTGCAGCAGACCGGAGCGCTGTCGGTCACCGGGACCTCGACGCTGAACAGCGGCACCTCGGCGATCACGCTGGCCGACGCCGGCAACGTGTTCACCGGCGCCGTGAGCCTCACCAGCGGCGAGGTGCTGCTCAACACCAGCGTCCCGCTGGTCTTCGCGCCCTCGTCCGCGGGCGGCGCGCTGCGCGTGAGCGCCCCTGGCATCCAGCAGGTCGGCGCCGTCTCGGTGACCGGTCCCGCCACGCTGGACGCCGGTGGCGCCGACATCGCCCTGCCCCGCCCGGACAACCACTTCGGCGGCACGCTGACCCTCACCGCCGCCGATGCCAGCGTTGCCGCCACCGGACCCCTGGTCCTCGGCGCTTCGGCTGTGAGCGGCAACCTGGACCTGACCGCGTCCGGCGTCTCGCAACTGGGCGCGCTGGTCGTGGGCGGCACCACGACGCTGAACGCCGGCGGTGCGGCCGTCCTGCTACAGGACCCGCTCAATGCCCTGCACACGCTGCGCGTCGTCGACGCCGGCAGCCTCGCCGTCGTGAACGGCCAGGCGATGACCGTCGATGGCGTCGGCGCCACGGGGAATGTCTCGTTGACGACGACCTCCGGCGACCTGACCGCCTCCGGGACCTGGCGCGTCACCGGTGGCGACCTCCTCCTGTCGGCCGGCGCCGCTCGCGCGCGCGGCGATGCGGCCGGTGGCGACGTGATCAGCACCGCCACGCTGAGCATGGACCCCGGCCGCCTGCTGACCGTCTACACCGGCAGCCTCGACGGCACCGGGCTGGCGGGCACGCTCGCCGAGCGCGCGCCCGACGGCAGCGGCAGTTTCCGCTATGGACGGCAGGCCGGCGACGCGCCCGGCGCGACCGGCATCGGCGACGGCAGCACCTACGTCCTGTACCGCGAGCGCCCCTCGCTCACGGTCACGCCCACCGACGGCGCCAACACCAAGGTCTACGACGGCGGCCTCAGCGATCCCGGCATCGCCTACACGGTGGCGGGCCAGCGGCACGGTGACGGCGCCGCGATGATCCTCACCGGCAGCCTGGACCGCGCGCCCGGCCAGGACCGCGGCCGCTACGCGGTCCAGCCGGGCACGCTGGCCGACCGCCTCGGCTACCTCGTCACCGTGACGCCCGGGCACAGCTACGAGATCACGCCCGCGCCGCTGCTCGTCTCGGTCACGAACGCCAGTCGCCTCATCGGCCGGCCCGACCCGGCGTTCTCGGTGACCTATGCCGGCCTGGTCGCGGGCCAGACGGCCGCGACCAGCGACCTGTCCGGCACGCTGCGCTACCTCACCGGCGCGACGGCATCGTCCCCGCCCGGACGCTACGAGGTGTCGGCCACGGGCCTGTCCAGCCGCAACTACGACATCCGCTATGCGCCGGGCGTCCTGACCGTCTTCCCGGCCAGCGCCGGCCTGATCGCGACCGGCTCGGAGCAGGCCGCATCGCGTTACCTCTCGGCGCTCGCCGACCTGTTCTGGAAGACCCGGGCCATGACCTCCGCACCGCTGGACCACCTCGAGCCGGCGACGGTGGGCGTCGGCCGCTGGTGGACCGGGACGCTCTCGGTCGAGACCCGCGATCCGCCGCCGGAGTCGGTGCGATAGAGTCGCCGGGTCCCACGACGATCCCCTCATGATCCGCCGCCCGCGCGACACACCCCCAGCCCATCGAACCCTCGTCCAGGCCTCGCTGCTGCTCCTGATGGCACAGCAGGCCCAGGCGGACGTCCTGCCCATGGCGGACACCGCCCATCGCGCCAGCGCGCCGCCCAGCCAGCTCACCGCGCCCTCGCGCGACATCGCCTTGCCCCGTCGCCCGGACGATCCCGCCCAGACCTCCGCGTCCGGAGACGCGACCCCCATTCCCGTGCGCCGCGTCCGCGTCACCGGCGCGCGGCTGTTCCCGGCCGAGACCCTGGAGGCCCTGGTCGCCGACCTGAACGACGGCACGCGGACGCTGGACGAGCTCGCGCGCGGCGCGGCCCGCATCACCGAGCACTACCGCGATCACGGCTGGTTCCTGGCACGCGCGGTCCTGCCGCCGCAGACGATCCGCGATGGCGAGGTCGAGATCCGCGTGATCGAAGGCCGGCTCGCCGAGGTGCGTGTCCAGCTGGCCCCCGGCAGCCGCATCGACGCCTCGGTCCTCGAGGCCCGCATGGCCGCGGTCCCGCTCGGCGAGCCGCTGAATCAAGCGCAGGTGGACCGCACGCTGCTGCTGCTGTCCGACCTGCCCGGCGCCCGGTTGAAGGCGCGGCTGCAGGCCGGCGCGCAGCCCGGGGACACGACGATCTCGCTCGAGTCCGAACCCGCCCCTCTGGTCAGCGGCCGGATCGAGGCGGACAACCACGGCTCGCGCTACACCGGCCAGCGCCGCGCCGGCGGGTCCATCGTGCTGGACAGCCCGACCGGCCACGGCGAATCGATCAGCGCCCGCCTGCTCGCGAGCGAGGGCGACCTCTACTACGGCCGCCTGGCCGCGCAGCTCCCCCTCGGCAACGGCGGATGGAGCACGGGGCTGAGCGTGACACGCACCCAGTACGCGCTGGGCTCGTCCTTCGCCGAACTCGACGCGCGCGGACAGGCCAGCGTGGCGGAATGGCAGCTCAGCTATCCGCTGATCCGCGGCACCGCCCTCAACCTCACCGCGCAGGCCAGCCTCGAGCGCCGTCGCCTGAACGACGAGATCCGCGCCACCGGGACCGCCACCGGCAAGCGTGCGACGCATGGCACGCTGCAGCTGATGCTCGGCCTGCGGGACGATGTCGGCGCCGGCGCGGATACACGGATCGCGCTGCGCGTCGGCCGCGGGCACCTGGGCTTCAGCTCGCCGGACGCGGCGCTCATCGACAGCCTGAGCGCGCACACCGCGGGGCGCTACGGCACGCTCAACCTCGACCTGCAGCGCAACCAGCGACTCGGCGGCGGCTGGGGCGTGCTGATGACGGCCAGCGGGCAGCTCGCCTCGCGCAACCTGGACTCGTACCAGAAGTTCGTCCTCGGCGGCGTGCAGGGCCTGCGCGGCTACCCCTCGGGCGAGGCCGTCGGCGACGAGGGCTGGCTCGCGTCCGGCGAGCTCTACTACGCGGCGAACCCGGCCTTCATTCCCAGCGTGTTCCTGGGCGCCGGCGGCGTGCGGCTCAACGAGACGCCCTTCCTCCCGACGGACAACCACCGCACGCTGCACAGCTACGGCGCCGCCCTGCGCGGCAGCTGGCGGACGATGGACTGGACGCTCTCGATCGCCGGACACGGCGCGGAGCGGGCGCAGTCCGAGCCGGACCGCGCCGTGCGCGTCTGGGTCCAGGCCGGCTGGGCGTTCTGACCGGTCAGGGTCGTCGCGCCGGGCCGGCCCCCGTGCCCGTCCCGCTCAGCGATTGGCGCAGAAGCCGAACGAGGTGGTCGCGCCGGCTTGCAGCGTCTGGTTCCAGCTGACGCCCACCGCGCTCGCGCTGGTGCCGCTCTGCGACACCGTCGCGTTCCAGGCGGTGTAGACCGCGCCGACGACCGGGAAGGACACCGTCCAGTTCAGCGGCGTCGCGTTGGGATTGCCCACGGTGACGTTGTTGCAGTAGCCCTGGCCCCAGTCGTTGGCCACGCTGATGCTGACCGTGGCCGGCTGCGCGGGCGTCGTCGGCGTGCCGCCGCCGCCCGACGATCCGCCCGAGCCCGCCGCCGGCAGGACCAGCGGGAACTGCTGGCCGAGGTCGATCTCCGTCGTCACCGCCAGCGTCACGTTCGGGGCCAGCATCTGCTGGCCGAAGACGTCGGTGATCCGGATGTCGTAGGGGCCGGGGCCCATGCCGCTCGGGGCGATGAAGTAGTTGTACATCTCGCGGCCGAGCGTCGTGAACGCGCCGCCGCTGCTGGGCCGGTATTCGAGCGAGGCCACCGGGCCGGCGTGATCGCGGACCTGCACCCCCGCCCACCACTGGCTCGATCCCTCCTTGAAGAACAGCTTGGCCGAGCGCGCGTTGCACGACACNTAGCGCCAGCTGATGGGGATGCGTCCGGCCTCGATCGGCGAGATCTTCGCGAANGCNTCCTGCGACAGGTCCACGTCACCGGGCGCGCACTCGGGGCAGCGGTCNTCGACGCGNGCCACCACCTTCTGCTGCGTGTTGAGGTTGGTCACCTCGATGCAGGCGCCGCAGGCCTGCGCGGTGTTGTAGTCGGCGGTGTTCATCGCCGCGGTCAGGATGTCGGTGGGCTTGGGCAAGGAGCAGTTGCCGCCTCCGCCGTAGCCGTAGAAGGTGCCCTGCCCGGTGTGGGTCTGCTGGTAGTTGCCCTGCGCCGCGGCGGTGAGCTGCAAGCCCGCCAGCAAGCCGCCAACCAGCAGCGACAGGAACGCGCGGCGCTGCGCCGCAAGCCGTGATGTCATGACGATTCCCCCGTTGACCTCGATGAACACTGGTGAATCCGTGGTCTGCCCCACCGGACCGCCGCAGTGTCCCGGCTTCGTCCGCAAGCCCTGGTGAGAATGGGTAACGCCATATGACTGCGTTGTCATCGGCACGACATCGAGGCCCCCTAGAGTCCGCCGCCGTTCCCACCCGCTTGTCTCACCACCGATGTCCCTCTCCGCCTTCCCGGCCAAGCGCCGTCCGCTGCTGCTCGCCCTGCTCCCCGTGTTCGTGCCCGCGCTGCTGCTCGGCGCCTGCTCCTCCGACGACGACGACAGCCAGGACCAGCCCCTGGTCATCCCCGCCGCGCCCAAGGGCCTGGGCACGACCGACAGCGCCGCGGTGCAGGACGAGACGCAGGTCCCGCCCTTCATCGACAACATCGCGAGCAACCAGCGCGGCGACGCGCGCTACGCCACGCTGCAGACCAACGCCGGCGTGCGCGTGGTATCGGGCTTCCTGGACATCTGGCAGCCGAGCACGCTGCTCGTCGACGCGGGCGCGAGCGCCCCGGCGCGCGACGGCTTCGCGGCCGTGGCCGCATCGAGCTGGAGCGGCCTGCCCGGCGACGCGACCGACGGCAAGGTGCTCAACGCGGCGGTCCATGCCGCCAACGTGCAGTACGTCGTCGATGCCACCGCGCGCCGCACCCCGGCGCAGGAGCTGGCCGCCTACCTCGACGATCGCCGCGGCAAGGGCTACAGCATCAGCGACGGCATGGGCCCGTTGACGACGGCCTGGCGCACGCTCAGCGAGCAGAGCACCACCATCACGGACATCGCGGCCGACGCGACCACGGTGCTCTACAACGACAAGGGCAACGACATCGGCAACGCGGGCAGCGCCAACAGCCACGGCTTCGGCGCCGCGATCGACCTGGTGGCCAACATCGGCAACAACGCGTCGACGGAGCCGGCCAAGCGCTTCTACAAGTACGCCCGCCCCTGGCGCTGGAGCGCCAGCGTCAAGGTGGTGCCGGCGCTGGAGCCGGCCAAGAGCGGCACGCCGACGACCGATGGCGGCTTCGTCAGCGGCCACAGCGCGGAAGCCGTGCGCAAGGCGCTGGCGATGGCCTACCTCGTGCCCGAGCGCTACCAGGAGATGGTCACCCGTGCCCTGGTGCTGGGTGAGAACCGCATCTACGCGGGCATGCATTCGCCGCTGGACGTGATCGGCGGTCGCATCCAGGGCGTGGCGGCCGCGGCGGCCAACCTGGCCACCGATCCCAACAAGTCCAGCCGCCAGGCCGCCTACGACCAGGCGCGCACGGCCTTGATGGCCGCCGTCGGCGCGAAGGACGCCGCGGCGCTGCAGGCCTATGCGCATTCGCTGCCGCTGGCGCAGGACCCCTACGCCGACTACGCCACCAACAAGGCGACGGTGCAGCGCCTGATGACCTTCGGCCTGGCGCCGATCGCCGCCACCACCAAGGCGGCGGTCGTGCCCAAGGGCGCGGAGGTGCTGCTGGAGACGCGCCTGCCCTACCTCAGCGCCGACCAGCGCCGCGTGGTGCTGAAGACGACCGCGCTGGCCTCCGGCACGCCGGTCATGGACGATGCCGAGGGCTGGGGCCGGCTGAACCTCTTCGCCGCGGCGGACGGCTACGGCGCCTTCGATGGCGACGTCAGCGTCACGATGGATGCGGCCCGGGGCGGCTTCCAGGCGCTGGATGTGTGGCGCAACGACATCCGCGGCGCCGGCAAGCTGACCAAGCTCGGCAGCGGCACGCTGGCCCTGGCGGGCGCGAATGCCTTCACCGGCGGCACGCAGGTTTCGGGCGGCGTGCTGCGCGCCGACAGCGCCAAGGCGCTGGGCACCGGCGATGTCTACGTCGACACCGGCACGCTGATGACGCAGGCGGCCACGCCGGTGGCGGTGGTGAACTACACCCAGCTCGCGACCGGCGCGCTGGAGCTGCACCTGGGCGCCGCCAACGCCGGCAGCCTGGCTGCGGCGGGCAACGTGGTGATCGCCGGCGGCACGCTGACGGTGAAGTTCCAGGCCGGCACGGTGCCGCGCAGTGGCGACACCGTGGTGGCGATCCAGGCGGCGACGCTGAAGGGCAAGTTCGACAAGGTGGTGGTCGAGGGCTTCACCGCGACGCCGACCTACACGGCCACCGGTCTGCAGATCCGCATCAACTGAGCACGAGGGGACATCGCATGAACCGCATGAACCACACGAAGCGCATGAATCGCATGAGCCGCTTGAGCGCCGCCGCCGCGCTGGTCCTGTCGACNGTCGTCGCCGCNCCGTCGGCATGGGCCGACGACTTCCCCGCCCTNTCGGCGGCCTGGCCGGCGAACGTGTCGATCGCAGCGACCTATCCGCTGTTCGACTTCGACACCGACGGCTGCCTGCCCAGCGCCGGCATCAGCCGTAGCGGGCAGCAGAACGGCGGGCTGAAGACCTCGGGCGGCATCACCGCCGGCTGCCGCCGCGCGGACTTCCTGGACTACGCGAACACGCTGCATCGCCACGCCTGCGTCACCAGCGGCGGCAACGTCTATTGCGGCCATTTCTACGCGCTCTACTTCCTGAAGGACCAGGTGACGGCGCTTGGCGGCGGCCATCGCCACGACTGGGAGCACGCGGCGATCTGGACCACGAATGGCGTGGTCACCCATGCCGGCTACAGCGCGCATGGCGACCTGACCAATGCAGCGGTCGGCACGCTGGCCGTGCAGAACGGGCATGTGCGCTTCGTCTATCACAAGGACGGCGCGCTGACGCATGCGATGCGCTTCGCGGGCACCGACGAGATCGCCGCCGAGAACCCGTACGGCCAGTGGCTCACGCCGGCGATCGTCAGCTGGACCGCGATGACCGGCGACGGCGTGAGCAACGCGACGATGCGCGGCCTGCTCAACGGCTTCGACTACGGCTCGGCCAACGTGCCGGTCAAGGACAGCAACTTCCTGACCAACCTCAACAACGGCCGCCCGGCCGGTTATCCGGCGTTCACGTCGGCCAGCATCGACGCGGCGCGCTGATTCGCCGCGGTCGGTTCGGCGCCTCGGGCGCCGGGCGCGACCCAGGGCCGCGGCACGATGCCGCGGCCCTTGTCATTTCATTGCGTGCGCCGCCTCGTCCGCCGGCGCGTCGGCGCTCAGCGGCAGCCGGACCGACACCGACGCGCCCTGCCCGCTGCCCGCGCTGTGGGCGGCCGCGCCGCCGCCATGCAGTTCCGCGATGCTGCGCAC
>Ga0058691_1001066_pt1 | contig 15681 bp, 12 predicted proteins | sample AgamicAtPrz_FD_55051 | JGI IMG/M metagenome (GOLD analysis project Ga0058691, IMG submission 55051) | Agave microbial communities from Guanajuato, Mexico - At.P.rz | ecosystem: Host-associated > Plants > Phyllosphere > Phylloplane/Leaf | place: Guanajuato, Mexico | collected 2012-05-28
GCAAGGCGTCGATGAGGTGCTGTGTGCCTGTATCGGGCGTCACGCGGGGCAGGTGCAATTGCTGGTGGTGGCGCGGGCGAGGCTGGATGAATGGCGTGCGCGGTGCGCCGCCTGGGCGCTGCCGGTGGAGCGTTGCTGGGCTGAGTTCCAGTTGCTGCCCGACAACGTGGGCGCGGCGGGTTGGCATTGGCGACGAGGGACGGTGAGCCTGTACAAGGCCCAGGCGCGTTGGTTGGCCTGGCCGCAGGTACTCGGCTTGCCGCCGGCGTTGGACGGGTTGGCCGATGACAGCGAATGCATCGAGGGCCCATGGCCAGAGGTGCTGGCGCCGCTCGATGGCCTGCCGGGGGTGTTCGAGGCGCGACGTGCCCGCTCACGCCCGCGTTTGCAGGGCGGGCAATCGCGCCTGGCCTTCGCCTGCCTGGCGCTTGCCTTGGCATGGGGCGGGCTGTGGTGCACGCAACAGTGGCGACAGGCCCAGGTCTATCGCGCCCAGGTGCTGGCGGTGACCGGCCCCCAGGCGACACCACGCCAGGCGGCGCAGGTGCTCAAGCGTCTGCGCGATGGCGCCGATGAAAGCCAGGTACGCTTGCGTCTGCTCGACGCGGTGCAGGCGCAGGTCCATGCCTGGTTGAGCGATCACCCTGGCTGGCAGGTGCGGGCGGTGCGGTACGACGGCCAGCGCTGGCATCTGGAGCTGGAAGGCGAGGGCGACTTCGCGCCCTGGCAGGACATGGCCACGGCGATCGGCGTGCAGGTCCAGGTGGAAGANGANGCGCGTCGCGTGGTGTTCGACCTGGGGAGCGCAGCATGAATCGTGAATGGTTGCAGCAGCATCGGCTATCGCTGGCCTGGGGCGTCGTCGCGCTGTTGGTTGCGCTGCTGGCACTGCGTGAGGGTATCGCCTATTGGCGCGAGCAGGCGCAGTGGCGGGCGCTGGCCGAATCGCTGACGGCGCAGGCGCAGCAACCCGCATTGACCCTGGAAGGGCTGCACCAGTCGGCCCAGGCGCGACACATCGAACTGGCCGAGGTGCAGCCTGAGGACGAAGGCTGGCTGGCGCGTGGCAAGGTGGCCGATGCCCAGGCGCTGCAAGGCTGGTTGCAGGCCTTGCGCGATGATGGCGCGCAACCATTGCAGTGGGGGCTGGAGCGGGACACCGAAGGGCTGCGCTTTACCGTGCGGCTGCGGCCATGAAGCGGCGGGCTGGCCTGTGGGTGGCCCTGGTGTTCTGCCTGACACTGTTGGCCGAGCTGCCGGCGTGTTGGCTGGTCGCGGGGTTCGGGCTACCGGCCGAGGGCGTGAGCGGCAGCCTGTGGCAAGGGCAGGCCTCCCGGCTGGGTGCGGCAGGACCGGTGCAATGGACGTGGCGACCGTGGCAGCGCGACCTGCAGGTTCGCTTGGGCTTTCAAGGCCAGGGCTGGCTAGGGCGCCTGAGCGGTTGGCCGTGGCGCTGGCAGGCCGGGCTGCAGGCAGTGGGCGCGCAGCCCAGCGCNGCCCTGGGATACCGCCTGACCGGGCAGTGGCAAGGAGGCATCAGCCTGCAAGGCTCGGGGCAGCGTTGNCTGGTCGCCGAAGGGCGCATCACGGTGGTCGACCTGGCCTTGAGTGCCCCGTGGTCCCTGGGATTGGGGCAGGGGACGCTGGAAATGGACTGCCGCCAGGGCTGGCGGCTGGTCGCGGGGCTGGTTCGCCAAGGCCAACACCAGCTCGGCCTGGAGGCCGACCTGGTGGCACGGCGGGCACAGCTCGACTTCGCAATGTCAGCCGATGCCGGCCTGACACCGGTGCTGCGCGGCCTGCAATGGCTGGGACCGGAAGACACCATTGGGCAGCGTCGGTTGAACTGGTAGCTCAAATGCTCAGGGACCACTGGGCTACCCAGAAACCCTGTTCCAAAGCCTTGCGCTGTCGATCGCTGGCATGCAGCGCGCGCTGGTAGTCCAGGCGCAGGCTNCTGCGTGGGACGCTCAATTCAAGACCTACCGAGGCACCGGTCAGGCGCTGGGAGGGACTCACGCGCATGTAGCGGGCCCAGCCGTGGTCAAGGCCTATCGATGGACGTGCTTGCACGGGCCAGGTCCAACCCGAGGGCAGCGGCTGGCTGAGGGTGTTACGCCAGACGGCGGCACTGGCGCCTGCCACGTTGTGCTGACGAAAACCACGCACGGCCGAGTGATCGCTGAGCTGTTGCTGTTCGATCGCGGGCAGTACATCGGCGCTGTACTGCAGGGCCAGTTCACTCTGCCAACGCCACGGGTGCTCGGCAGGGCCTTGGTGCAGGTGCAGCAGGTTGGCGCGGTACTTTGTGAAGTCCGGACTGGGCGCACGCTTGTTGTGCTGGGGCTGGTCGGCGCCGAACCAGTCCACGCCCTTGCTCACGCCCAGGTACAGGTTCCATAGCCCGCTCTCCAGCCACAGCAGATTGAGGCCGGCATCGACGGTAGTCAGGGTCGGGCTCTGCAGGGCCAGTACCACCGGGCCAAAACGGTTGGTCAATGCCTTGCGGTCCACGCGGGTGCTGGCGCTGAGCATGCCTTGGCGATTGCGCCAGAGCACACGCTCCGCGCCAAGGCCGAAAAACTCGTTCTCGCCATTGCTGCTGTAGCGGGTCCGGGGCACCGGGGCACTGTAGCGCATCTGGCTGGCGTTGAGGCTGAAGGTCCAGGGACCATGAGGCAGGCTGTAATAGAGACTCAAGCCTTCGGTTTGTCCCGGTGCTTCGAAAACGGTCCGGTTGAACGACAGGCGCAGGTCGTCGTTCAAACCCAGCGGGCTGTCCAGGCCCAGGCCCAGGTTCAGGCGATGGCGGCCGCTCGTTTCACCGCCACGGTTGTCGATGCTGGCGTCCAGGTGCACGCGTGAGGAGACCCGTCGAGGTTCGATCACGACACGGGTGCCCCCTTGCAACTCCCCGGGCAGCAGGGCCATCTCCAGGTCGTAGGCGCGCAGACGATTGAGTTGGTCGAGGCCTTGTTCGAGGTCCGGCAAATGCAGGGGGCGGCCGAGTGTGCCTGGAAACGCGTTGCGCAGTGACAGGGGCAGGCCTTGGTCGGTGATTTCGATCGATTCTATGAAACCTTCGACAATCACGATATCCAGTGGGGAGCCATGTTCAGGGGCGCGTGCAACGTAGGGGCGACTGGTGGGATAGCCGGCCTCCATGTACCGCTGGGTGATTGCCTTGAGCAATCGGTCGATTTCNNNGGCGCTCATGCATGAGGACGACAAGGCGCGTACGGTGGGTTCAAGGTGCTGGGACCGAAGTGTTCGGTTGCCCGCCAGTCGCACGCCACTTACTGCCCAGCAGCGTTGACCCTGTTCGGTGGTCTGTGTTTCGCTTCGGTCTGCTCTGTCGATGGGCCGTGAATGTTCCCAGCGTTCGAGTCGTCGGTCCTGTTCCAGTTTTCGCAGTGACTGCTGTTGGTCGTGTAGGTCCTGGCTGGCCGGATCGATCCAGGGTGGAGCCGCTACTACCGCCGATGGGCAGGCCAGGAAGATGCTGGCGAGCAGGATGCTCGCGGCTCGGTATGAGACGCGGCTGAAAGTGCGGGTGTTCATGGGTCTGGGGTCCGATACCGTTCCTCGCCAGGTCGGCGATCAGGGTTGGATGGGGACGTGCAGCGGCCGCTGGACCGCTGCTTGCAAGGTGTTCGAGCCTCAGCGCTTGCGGCCCTGCTCGATCTGCGAGACGTACTCGGTGGTGGTGTCGTGGCCACTGCTTTCGTACGGCTTGTTGTTGCTGTCGCCTTCACCCTTGCCATGGAACAGGCCGGTGAAGAAGTCGACCGCACTCTTTGTCAGGCCCCCTGGCGTCAGGTCTACGTTGACCTTGGTATCCTTCTGATAGTCGCGGCCACTGAGGTTCTGTCGGGTAATGCTGCTCCCGATGTCGACCTTGCCATCGCTGGCCTGCACTTTGGCGCCGACAAGATGGGTTGTGCCCCCGACGTCCAGGTCGATGCCCTGGGTGCCGGAGAGGGTGGTCTGTTGAGTGACGGTATCGTCCAGCTTCCTGGAGAGGCCTCCCTTGATCGTCGGCGTGACCTTGTCGGTGACCGTGCTCCAGAGCGCACCGACGATTTCGCCGATGTTGCCTTTGTCGAAGGCGTCTGCCAGTGACGGCTTGGCATCGTCGGAAGCGTCTGCGGCGTCTTTCTGGTTCAACTTGATATCGACATTGAGGGTCTTGGCGTCAGTCTGGTTCTTGCGACTTGCCACCAACAGATCGCCACCGATTTCGCCTGTGACATGATCGGCTTCGACCTGGGCACCTTCGATACGGGTATCGCCTTTGCTCTGTAACTCGACCGTGTCGGCGCGCAGGCGGCTGTCGCTCCAGGTCGTGTTGTTGCGCGTGTCCAGGTCAAGTTGGACCAGAGCGTTCGCGCCCCCCAGTCCTGTTGCTGAAAGCTTGGCGCCGGCGCCGAGGGTGACCTCGAGGTTGTCGCGTTGTTCAGTGTTGCCCGCGGCTTCGATCAACACGCCACCATTGCGGGCCTCCAGGCCGATCTTCCGCGCACTGGCCTGCAACCCTTGCACGTTGAGGGCAGCATCATTGCTGGCCAGGCTTGTGAGCTGCAGCGCCCCGTTGCTGTCGAACGTCGCGCCGACGGCCGTANGCTTTTCCTGGCGGGTCCGGCCAAAGGTGCCTTCAGCGCCCAGGCTGCCACCCACAGCGCTCCCCGAGCCATCCAGTTTGCCACCCCAGGTACCGCCCACCTTGGTTTCGGTATCGGCGGCTGCGGCCACGGTCAGCAGGCCCTCGCTGTGCAGCGTGATATCGCCGGTGGCCGCGGTGGTGCTACCGATGCGTGTTCCCTCCAGACGCAGGTCGCCATGGCTGGACAGTCCAACCTCACGCTTGCTGTCGATCTGCGAGACTCGCGCCTTGTCGTTCTGAGTCTCGCCCGTGTGGTGTTTGAGAGTCCCCTGCGCTCCTCCATTGGCTCCGATCAGATTGACACCCGCCTTCAGCGCCAGGCCCGCGTCCAGTGTCGTGGTTTTCTCCACGGTGCGGTCATGAGCAGCCGCCAGGGTCAGGTCACCTTGGCTATCCAGGCGCACCGCACCCTCGCCGCCGTCGATGCGGGTGCCCTCGTAATGGCCGTTACCCGTGAGCGCCACCTGAACACCGTGCTTGCCCTGCAGGCTGCCAACGCGAGCGATCGTGGCTTCTCTCAGGTTTGCCTCGGAGCCCCCATGACCTTCAAGGGTGCCGTTGATATCCGCGAAGGTTTTGCTATCTGCGCGCAGGCTGCCGCCTGCGTCGAGGCGGTTTGTTTCGCGGGTAGTGCGATCACTGGCGGCCAGCATCTGGTGCTCGCCAGCCACGATCCGCAGATCACCCGCCTTGGCGTGATAGTCGGTACCCTCGTCCCTGATGCTGCCAGAGGCCTGGACGAGGGCACGGCCTGCGTCGAATGTGCTGACCTGCGCCGTGCTGGTGGTGTCCGTCTGCTTGAGCAGCTGGTGCTCCAGGCCTAGCTTCGCCTCCAGGTTAGGCGCCTGCGAATCGTTGAGCGTGGATTCAGCTTTCTTGCCTGTGGCCAACTGGCGCAAATGGTCGAAAGCGTACTTGGCACGATCCGTGACGTATTCGTAGTCGGCGGCGACGCCCAGGCCTGCATCCCACTTGCTCAGGAGGGTCTCGCGTACCGTGGTGTCGGCTGCAGCACGGTTGTCGATCGTGTCAGCGCTTATTTCCAACAGGNCTTGCGCCTGCACCTGGGCGGCTGAGGTAACCAGCCTTGTGGCATCGAGCTTCATGTCACCGGCGGACTTCAGCGCGCTGCGTTGAACGGTGGACTGGCTTTGGCGCTCGACGCTCGGTCCATGGTAGCCGTCGATGCTCACACCGACACGCTCGGTCCCGATGGTGGCGCTCAGCGCCGCCCCGCGAGTGGTGTCGAGGGTGTGTCTGCTCTCGTTATCGTAGGCCGCTGCAAGTTCGATGTCGTTGGCGTTGGCGGTGAGATTGCCGGCATTCGTCTCAACCTCGGAGCCCTTGATCATCAACTTGCGAGCACTGGCCAAGGAAACGGTACCGGCACTGATCGTGCTCGCCACCTGGCGAGTCGAGGCTGTCTTTTCATCCTTGTGCAAATGCTCGTAACCGATTTTCGCGGAGTACTGGCCTGAATCCGGTGCAGTTTCCCCAGCGCTGGCAACGAAGTCGCGAACACCGGTGATGCGATGACCATGGTCGTTTTCCTCGGCGCTTTCAATGGTCAAGTCGCCCTGGGTCTCCAGCTGGAGGTGGTGCTTGGCATTGAGGTGTGAGCCACTGACCTGCATGTCGCCGCCGGCATGCGCAACGAGATTGTTGCCCTTGAGCGTGCTGGCTTTGACCTGTTCTGTGTGCGACGTGCCGTCAGTGTCTGTGCGGTCCAGGTAAATGCGGTGGCTGTGCTGCTCCTTGGTATCGCGGCTTTCCAGGCCGGCGCCGATCGTCATCTTGCTGCCACTGCGCAGGTTCAGGGTGTTTCCCGCTTCAAGCTGTGCGGCGGTCAGCGTCAGGTCATTACCTGCCAGCAGGTCCAGGTTGTCCTGCGCCACAAGACGGCTGCTCACCATCTTGCGATCGGTGGTCTCGGTAATCCCCTTGCGGCTTTCGGTGGTGACGAACCAGCTCTGCTTCGCCCAATCGACGGGATCGCTCTGAACGGTTTCACGGGTGACGGTATCGAGGGTGAGGTTCTTCCCAGCGTTGAGCTCGATCTGCCGGCCCTTGCCATTGGCCGCAGTGAACTGCAAATCGTGCTCAGCGCTCAGCGCCAGCTTGCCGTTGCTGCTGGTGAGGTTGGTCTGGAGTAGTTCGTCGCCTTGCACCACCAGGTTACCGGCTGACTGGATGCTCAGGTCACCACGTTGCGCGTGGAGGTTCATCCCGCCGATCTGCACACCCGCGCCCTCGGCAGTGCTCACGATGCGAATCTGACCGGCGCGCATCGAGCCGAGCAGGTTGGCGTCAATGGATCCGGATACGCCTGGCAGATGCTGCAACACTGCGCGGCTTTCGGCATCGACCGTATTACGTCCGACGGTGAGGTTCAGGTCGTCCTTGGCCAACAGCAAGCCTTTGGCGTCGATACGTGGCGCGATAAGTTCCAAGGCCCCTTCGCCATTGCTCAGGCCACGCCCCAGCACATTGAGGGCGCCGCGGGCATCACGACTGTCGAGATGTTTGACCTGCCCATCCTGGACGTGCGCATTACCCACCACGAAGCCAGCGCGGGTCGTATTGATGAAGCTGCCACCGTTGACCGTGATGCCGTTGGGATTGGCAAGCAGGTAATCGGCCTTCTGCCCGAAGATTTCCTGCGCGCCTTCGATTTTCGAGGCGTTCTGGCTGATGACCTCGTTNAGGATGGTCGAGGCGGCCTGGCCTTGGAACTGCGGGTTGGCGCCCAGCTGGCCGGCCAGTTGCGATTGCCCGGCTTGCAAGGCGTTGTTCAGCACCAGGCCTTGCTTGCCGACGTTGTAGTCGAGGTACTGGTTGTGCGACAGGCCGCTGGCATTGGGGGCGACGATGTCGATCACCGGGACGCCGTGGCCATTGTCGATGATCGGGGTGCCGCCGGGGCCCGGCGTCGGGGTCAGGGCGCCTTGCGCTTGGACCTGGGTGCTGCCCAGCAGGGNGAGAAAGACAGCCCAGCGTAAGGTGTCGGGTCTGATCTTGGGAGCAGGGATTTGCATGGGAGCCTCGCAAGTGATGTACGAAATCGAGCAATCATTTGCGGGAATTTTAAGAAGACTGGTGATGGCATTTATGTGGCTCAAAGCCATCAAGCTGTGGGAAGAGATGCCATTTGAAGTGTAGGAAAAGTGAGCGGCGAAGCGCAGAAACGGAGTTTGAAGGCGAAAGAGAAAGGCCTGCCCTGCGTGAGCAGGACAGGCCTTCGTTGCAATCAGATAGTGTCGAGTGGATCAGGGCCGGATTTCGATCAGCGTACCGTCCTTGACCATGCTCCACACCTCGCGCATGTCGTCGTTGCGCATGGCGATGCAGCCCTCGGTCCAGTCGAGGGTGTGGAAGTACCATTCGGGGTACTCCTCGTTGATCGGCGTGCCATGGATCATGATCATGCTGCCGGCGGCCACGCCTTCGCTACGGGCCTTGGCGGCGTCGGTGATGTTCGGGTAGGAGATGTGCATGGCCAGGTTGTAGCGGTCGCTGACCTTGCGCCAGTCCAGCCAGTACAGGCCTTCGGGGGTCTTCTTGTCGCCCTCGCGCTCTTTGGCACCCTTGGGCTGCTTGCCCAGGGAGATGCGGTAGGTCTTGAGCGGTTCGCCACGGCTGATCAGCTGCAGGCGGCGTTCGGACTTGATCACCAGCACCTTGTCGATCAGTCGCTCCTGCTGGGTGCTGCCAGCGGCGGGCTGGACCGGCGACGGCACGGCCGACGGTGTCTTGCGGATGATGGTCTCGGTGAAGGCGGCTTGCGACACCGAGGCGACACTGAGGCAGAAGAGGGCAAGCAGCCAGCGCATGAAACCGTATCCCTGAAGACTTAAGTGGTGGACGACGAAACGTTCATCGGCGGCAGGTATTCATGGCCAATCGGGTAGTGCTGCCTGATGCGGTCGCGATAATAGCATTCTAGTGTGCGTGTGACGGTGCGGAAAGCCAGCTCGCCCCAGGGGATCTCGTGTTCCTCGAACAGGCGCACCTCCAGGCTCTCGACCCCCACGGCGAAGTCCAGGTCGGCCAGTTCGGCGCGGAAGAACACGTGCACCTGGTTGATGTGCGGCAGGTCGAACAGCTGGTACAGGCTCATCTCGGCGACCCGGGCGCAGGCTTCCTCGACGGTTTCGCGACGGGCGGCGGCATCCAGGGTCTCGCCGTTCTCCATGAACCCGGCGGGCAGGGTCCAGAAGCCCCGGCGCGGCTCGATGGCGCGCCGGCACAGCAGCACCTGGGAGCCACAGGTGGGCAGCACCCCGGCGACGATGTTGGGGTTCTGGTAGTGGATGGTCTGGCAATGGTCGCAGACATANCGCAGGCGGCTGTCGCCTTCGGGGATCCGCTGGGTGACCGGTTGGCCGCACGCGCTGCAGAATTTCATGCTTACATTCATTCCAATGGGGTCGGACTATCTTGGCGCGCCCGGCCCGCCCACCGCAAGCGGCCTGCGGGCGGGGCTTGGGTGCCTCGCGGCTTTGGTGCATCATGCACGGCAGGCCTTGGACACGAGAGTGCGTAATGCTGGACGAGCTTCTTCGCCGAATGAGCAACCATACCCCCGCGTCACTGGAGACGGACCGCCGTTTCCCCGAAGCGGCGGTGTTGCTGCCCATTACCCGCAGCGAAGAGCCGGAGCTGGTGCTGACCCTGCGCGCCCAGGGCCTGTCGACCCACGGCGGCGAAGTCGCCTTNCCNGGTGGNCGNCGCGACCCGGAAGACCCCGACCTGGTGTTCACCGCCCTGCGCGAGGCCGAGGAAGAAATCGGCCTGCCGCCNGGGCTGGTCGAGGTGATCGGGCCGCTGAGCCCGGTGATCTCGCTGCACGGCCTTAAAGTGACACCGTTCGTCGGCTTGATTCCCGACTATGTCGAGTACCGCGCCAACGACGCGGAAATTGCCGCGGTGTTCACCGTGCCGCTGGCGTTCTTCCGCCAGGACCCTCGTGAGCATACTCACCGCATNGACTACCAGGGACGCAGTTGGTACGTGCCCAGCTACCGCTACGGCGAATACAAGATCTGGGGGTTGTCGGCGATCATGATCGTCGAGCTGGTCAACCTGCTGTTCGATGCCGGCATCAGCCTGCATCAGCCACCCGAGCGTTTCATCAAGAACTGAGCGGGGCACACCCCGCCACTGGCGTTCAACCGTGAGGAGCGATACATGAAATACCGCCTGGGCGACCTGCGGGTCGAGACCCATCCCGAGAGCTGGACCGCGCCCAACGCGACCCTGATCGGCAAGGTGCGCCTGCAGGCTCGCGCCAGCGTCTGGTTCGGCGCGGTGCTGCGTGGCGACAACGAGCTGATCGACATCGGCGAGGACAGCAACGTCCAGGACGGCACGGTGATGCACACCGACATGGGGTCGCCGCTTAACATCGGCCGTGGCGTGACCATCGGCCACAACGCCATGCTGCATGGCTGCACGGTCGGCGACTACAGCCTGATCGGCATCAACGCGGTGATTCTCAACGGGGCGCGGATCGGCAAGCATTGCATCATCGGCGCCAACGCGCTGATCCCCGAAGGCAAGGAAATTCCCGATGGCTCGCTGGTGATGGGCTCGCCGGGCAAGGTGGTGCGCGAGCTCACCGAGCAGCAGAAGCGCATGCTCGAGGCCAGCGCCGCGCACTACGTGCACAACGCCCAGCGCTATGCGCGCGAGCTGGTGATCGATGAAGACTGACGAACGGCCCGTGGCCTCGCCCTGCGTCAGCATCTGCGCGCTGGACGAGCAGGATATCTGCACCGGGTGCCAGCGCACGGTGGACGAGATCACCCGCTGGGGGCGGATGGACAACGAACAGCGCCGGGAGGTGCTGAAGAAGTGCCATGAACGGGCGCTGGCGGCCGGACTGATAATCGGATCGTAGAATCTGCACCAGCTTCTTCGCGGGTAAACCCGCTCCCACAGGAGGAATGCGATCCCTGTGGGAGCGGGTTTACCCGCGAAGAGTCTGGCGCTGACTTTAAATTCAAGTAATCTGTGCGGCTGGCCCACCGAACGCAAAGACCATGTTCTATCTCATCGCCTACATCAGCAGCGTGGTGCTGATCAACTACGCCTTTTCCAGCGCGCCGCACCTGGACGTGATCTGGTCCGCCTGGGGCGGATTGGTGTTCATCCTGCGCGACATGGTGCANACCCGCTACGGCCACGGCGCGCTGCTGGCCATGCTGGTGGCGCTGGTGCTGTCCTATGCGACGTCGGAGCCGGCCATCGCCCTGGCCAGCGCCACCGCGTTNTTCGTCTCCGAGCTGATCGACTGGCTGGTGTTCAGCNTCACCCGCCGGCCCCTGCGNGACCGCCTGTGGCTGAGTTCGGCGNTGAGCATNCCGGTGGACACCTTCATCTTCTTCGGCATGATCGGCGCGCTGACCCCTGCGGTGATCGGCACCGCGCTGGCCTCGAAGTTCGCCGGGGTCACGGCGGTCTGGTTGATCATGGCCTGGCGGGCACGGCGCACGGCGCTGGCCGGCTGATCGTCGTCGCTACCATCGCGGGGCAAGCCCGCTCCCACGGAATCTTGTAGAATACCGGTCCATTTTTCAGCGGGCGGCAGCCAGCGTGGCGCGGCCCCGGACGCCTTCGAGGACCTGAAATGACCCGTATCGGAACCCCATTGTCGCCGACCGCGACCCGTGTACTGCTGTGCGGCTGCGGCGAGCTGGGCAAGGAAGTGGTGATCGAGCTGCAGCGCCTGGGTGTCGAGGTGATTGCCGTGGACCGTTACGCCAATGCGCCGGCCATGCAGGTCGCGCACCGCAGCCACGTGATCAACATGCTCGACNGCGTCGCCCTGCGCGCGGTGATCGAGGCTGAGAAACCGCACTACATCGTGCCCGAGATCGAGGCCATCGCCACCGCCACCCTGGTCGAGCTGGAAAACGAAGGCTTCAACGTGGTGCCTACCGCCCGTGCCACCCAGCTGACCATGAACCGCGAAGGCATCCGCCGCCTGGCGGCCGAAGAGCTCGACCTGCCGACTTCGCCGTATCACTTCGCCGACACCTACGAGGACTACGCCAAGGCCGTGGCCGACCTGGGCTACCCGTGCGTGGTCAAGCCGGTGATGAGCTCCTCGGGCAAGGGCCAGAGCCTGCTGCGCGGCGACGATGACCTGCGCAAGGCCTGGGATTACGCCCAGGAAGGCGGCCGCGCCGGCAAGGGCCGGGTGATCATCGAGGGCTTCATCGACTTCGAGTACGAGATCACCCTGTTGACCGTGCGCCATGTGGGCGGTACCACCTTCCTCGCGCCGGTCGGACATCGTCAGGAGAAGGGCGACTACCAGGAGTCCTGGCAGCCCCAGGCCATGAGCCCGAAGGCACTGGCCGAGTCGCAGCGCGTGGCCCAGGCGGTCACCGATGCTTTGGGCGGGCGTGGCCTGTTCGGCGTGGAGCTGTTCGTCAAGGGCGACCAGGTGTGGTTCAGCGAAGTCTCGCCGCGTCCACACGACACCGGCCTTGTGACCCTGATCTCCCAAGACCTTTCGCAGTTCGCCCTGCATGCCCGGGCCATTCTCGGCCTGCCGATCCCGGTGGTGCGCCAGTTCGGTCCATCCGCCTCGGCGGTGATCCTGCCGGAAGGCCAGTCGCAGCAGACCAGCTTCGCCAACCTCGGCGCCGCCCTGAGCGAGCCGGACACCGCTATTCGCCTGTTCGGCAAGCCGGAGATCAACGGCACCCGCCGCATGGGCGTGTGCCTGGCCCGCGACGAGTCGGTCGAGGCCGCCCGGGCCAAGGCGACCCGTGCTTCGCAGGCGGTCAAGGTCGAGTTCTGATCTGAGATTGCTGGGGGCGCTCTGCGCCCCTTTCGCGGCACAAGGCCGCTCCTACAGGGGTTACGCGATCCTTGTAGGAGCGGCCTTGTGCCGCGAAAGGGCTGCAAAGCAGCCCCAAGGGTTCAAAGCGCGGTATCACGGGTTTCTTTGAGGCACAACACGGCAATCAAACTGATCACCGCCGCCACCGACACATACCCTCCCACCCAGCTCAATCCCCCCATGCTCACCAGCTTCTGGGCAAAGAACGGTGCCGCCGAGGCGCCGACGATGCCGCCCAGGTTGTAGGCCGCCGAGGCGCCGGTGTAGCGCACATGGGTCGGGAACAGCTCGGGCAGCAGCGCGCCCATCGGCGCGAAGGTCACCCCCATCAGGAACAGCTCGATGGCCAGGAACAGCGCCACGCCCGTGGTCGAACCCGAGGTCAGCAGCGGCTCCATGGTGAAGCCCGAGGCGATTGCCAGCAGGCCGCCGACCACCAGCACCGGCTTGCGCCCGTAACGGTCGCTGAGCCAGGCCGACAGCGGCGTGGCCAGGGCCATGAACACCACGGCGAAGCACAGCAGGCCGAGGAAGGTTTCGCGGCTGTAGCCGAGGGTGGTCACGCCATAGCTGAGCGAGAACACCGTGGAGATATAGAACAGCGCNTANCACACCACCATCGCCGCGGCGCCCAGCAGGGTCGGCAGCCAATAGCGGGCGAACAGGTCGACCACCGGCATCTTCACCCGTTCGTGACGGGCCACCGCCTTGGCGAACACCGGGCTTTCCTCCAGCTTCAGGCGCACGTACAGGCCGACCAGCACCAGCGCCGCGCTGAGCAGGAACGGAATGCGCCAGCCCCATTCGCGGAACTGCTCGTCGCTGAGCACCAGGGCCAGGGTGAGGAACAGGCCGTTGGCGGCNAGAAAGCCGATCGACGGGCCCAGCTGCGGGAACATGCCGAACCAGGCGCGCTTGCCCTGTGGCGCGTTCTCGGTGGCCAGCAGCGCCGCGCCGCCCCATTCACCGCCCANCCCCAGGCCCTGGCCGAAGCGCAGCAGGCAGAGAATGATCGGNGCCCAGACGCCGATGCTGTCATAGCCGGGCAGCACGCCGATCAGCGTGGTGGACACGCCCATCAGCAGCAGCGAGGCGACCAGCGTCGACTTGCGCCCGATGCGGTCGCCGAAGTGGCCGAACAGCGCCGAGCCCAGCGGGCGGGCAAGGAAGGCGATACCGAAGGTGAGGAAGGCCGCGAGCATCTGCGCGGTGCCGGAGCCGGACGGGAAGAACACCGGCCCGATCACCAGNGCGGCGGCNGTGGCGTAGACATAGAAATCGTAGAACTCGATGGCGGTGCCGATGAAGCTGGCGGTGGCCACCCGGGCCGGCGAATTGACCGGTGTTGCCGAGGCAGGTTCGGCGTAGGTGCTGCTGGTAGTCATGCGAAGGTCCCTGACAGTCATGCTCCATGGGGCACGGCCCANGTGACGGGCACACGGGAGCCGGAGCGTATTGTTGTTGGTCGCGCNACTGACGATAGCCCAGGGGATAGGCGNTGAGCGGTTGCTGTTCGGGGTGCTGAAGCAGGACCGCGGGGCGTGTCAGTGGTGCGGACTGGCCGTCGGGCGCCGGGTGCGGGTAGCGGGCGGGACGGCAGGGCTGGGTAAGCGTGACCCGAGTATAGCTAGCGAGTCAGTGTCCAGACCAGTACCTTGCTTGCGCAATTATCCTCGGTTTCGAGGATTTCCAGCCGATATCTGCCAATTTTCAAGCAGACTGCGCTTGCAGGGATGCTTTCCAGCGCCTCGGTGACCAGGCCGTTGAGGGTTTTCGGCCCGCCGTCGCAGGGCAGGTGCCAGCCCAGGGTGCGGTTGATCTCGCGCAGCGAGGCCGTGCCTTCGATGACGAAGCGACCGTCGGGTTGGGGGTGGACGTGAGGGTTGTCCAGGCTCTGCTCGTCCTCGAACTCGCCGACGATCTCCTCGAGGATGTCCTCCAGGGTGACGATGCCCAGCACCTCGCCGTATTCGTCCACCACCACGCCCATGCGCCGCTGCTGCTTGTGGAAGTTCAGCAACTGCATCTGCAGTGGTGTGCTTTCGGGGACGAAGTAGGGCTCGTAGCAGGCCGCCTGGAGCTTCTCCGGGGTCAGCTCGGCCCGTGGCAGCAGGTGGCTGATCAGCTTGGTGTTGAGTACCGCTTCGACCTGGTTGATGTCGTTGTGGTAGACCGGCAGGCGGGTGTGACGGCTGACGATCAGCTGCTCGATGATGCGCTCGATGGGGTCGTCGAGGTTGATGCCGTCGACTTCGTTGCGTGGCACCAGGATGTCGTTGACGGTGATCTTGTCCAGCGCTTGCAGGCCCTCCAGCAGGCCGTTGCGGGTGCTGTCTGCCGGGCCGTCCTCGTCGAAGTCGTCGTCTGCNTGCGGGTGCAGGGCCACCGCGGTGGGCTGCACGCGGAACGGGCGCAGGATCAGCCTGGCGCAGCCATCGAGCAGGCAGCCCAGCGGCTGCAGCAGCGCCAGTGGCCACTTCAGCAGGTTGCCGCCCAGGCTCAGGAAGGCTTGCGGGTCGCGGCGGGCCAGGCGGCGCGGCAGGAAGTCGGCGAGCACCAGCAGGGTGAAGGTGGCCCCAAGGCCGGCCAGCCAGAAGCCGTGCTCACCGTCGTAGCGCTGGCCGATCAGGCAGGCCAAGCCCAGCACCAGCAGCTTGCCGAGGCTGGCGCCGAGCACCAGGCCCTGGGCGGGGAGGCTGGCGTCGCCCTGGCCAGTGGCTTGCTGGCGGGCGCTGTCGACCGCGGTGAACAGCGCCGACCACAGCAGCGCCAGTGCGATGATGCCGAGCAGCGGGGCGTACGGCAGGGTGTCCATGGGCGGCCGTCAGATATGCAGGATGAATTCGCGGACCAGCTTGCTGCCGAAATAGGCCAGCATCAGCAGGCAGAAGCCGGCCAGGGTCCAGCGGATCGCCTTGTGGCCGCGCCAGCCGAGGCGGGTGCGGCCCCACAGCAGCACGCTGAACACGACCCAGGCCACACAGGCCAGCAGGGTCTTGTGCACCAGGTGCTGGGCGAACAGGTTGTCGAGGAACAGCCAGCCGGAGATCAGCGACAGCGACAGCAGCACCCAGCCGGCCCAGAGGAAGCCGAACAGCAGGCTTTCCATGGTCTGCAGCGGCGGGAAGTTGCGGATCAGGCCGGACGGGTGCTTGTGCTTGAGCTG
>Ga0058691_1001068_pt1 | contig 15668 bp, 12 predicted proteins | sample AgamicAtPrz_FD_55051 | JGI IMG/M metagenome (GOLD analysis project Ga0058691, IMG submission 55051) | Agave microbial communities from Guanajuato, Mexico - At.P.rz | ecosystem: Host-associated > Plants > Phyllosphere > Phylloplane/Leaf | place: Guanajuato, Mexico | collected 2012-05-28
CTGATTGAAATGTGGACCGAAAAAGCAAAAGAGCCGGTGCTGGAGATTATCCAGGCGCGCCGCTGGATTGAAGCCCGTATGCAGGAAGGAGGCATGACATGTTAGAACAACTCAAAGCCGAGGTGCTGGCAGCCAACCTGGCACTGCCCGCCCACCATCTGGTAACCTTCACCTGGGGTAACGTCAGCGCGGTGGATCGCGACAGCGGTCTGATGGTGATCAAACCGTCCGGCGTGGAGTATGACGTGATGACGGCGAAGGATATGGTGGTGGTGAATATTGCCACCGGTGAGGTGGTCGAGGGCAGCATGAAACCGTCGTCAGACACGCCTACCCATCTTGCGCTGTACCGTCGCTACCCGGAGATGGGCGGCATCGTCCATACCCATTCCCGCCATGCCACCATCTGGTCTCAGGCAGGTCAGGATCTGCCTGCATGGGGCACGACGCACGCGGACTACTTCTACGGCACGATCCCCTGCACGCGGCGGATGACCACGGCGGAGATCGCAGGAGACTACGAGTATCAGACCGGTGAAGTGATCATCAAAACCTTTGAAGAGCGCGACATCAGCCCCATGCAGATCCCGGCAGTGCTGGTGCACTCCCACGGACCGTTCGCATGGGGTAAAGATGCCGCCGATGCGGTACACAACGCCGTGGTGCTGGAAGAGTGCGCGTACATGGGCCTGTTTTCGCGCCAGCTTGCGCCGCAGCTTCCGGTTATGCAGCAGGAACTGCTCGACAAACATTATCTGCGCAAGCACGGTGCGCATGCCTATTACGGGCAGTGATCAACCGGAATTAATGTGTTCCTTACAGTACCGCCGTTTCCAGACGGCGGGCGTTAACCCGGTATGCTTCGAAAATATCTGCCGGAAATACCCCACGTCGTTAAAACCGCAGCGGGTGGCCACTTCCGTTAATGACGCTGAGTCATTCAGCAGCATTTTTTCTGCCGCCCTGACGCGCTGGCGATGAATCGCCTCCGTCAGGGTTAAATGAAATGTCCGACGAAACACGCGCCCGAGGTAATCGGCATTACAGTGCAGCGATTTTGCCAGCAACGAGGTGGAGAGCGGTAAATGAAACTGCGTGCGAATAAGCTGTTTTGCCTTCCAGGCCAGTGCTGCACCGGCCTCATCGGCGCGGTCTTCATACCCCGCTGAGAGAGCTATCTGCTGCAAAATCAGCAGTAAGAGCATTTCCAGCGCCATGCTGCGCTGTAATTTTTCCTGCTCACTGAGGAACTGGCGAAAAAGCGCAATCACCGACGGGACATCCCTTACACAGCAATGCTGCTCAATGGCCAGCGGAGAGGCATCCGGCAAAGCGGAAGACTCAGGCTTCACCTCAAAATGCAGCCAGTAAAATCGCAGATCGGCCGGAAAATCTTCTGTACCCACGTGCCGCCGCTTCGGCCAGAGCAATAAACTCTCCCCCGCCTTCACCTCAAAAAGACGGTTCTCCTCCCGGATCGTTAATGTCCCTTTTTCGACAAAAATAATCTCCCACGACGTTAATTTACGCGCCGGGTGGCGACCCACGCCCCGCGAAATAAACAACCCGCCATTTTGCACCTTAATCGGAAGCGCTATGGATAATTCGAGCATGGATATTCACCATTCCGCTTTTATTGCCGTATTTAATTGACTTATCCATTGATTATTAACAATTAACGTTATAGCTGCCCGATCAAACTCACACTTTCTTCATCAGGTCGGAATCGTCCTCTTTTTATACTTTTCCCTTCCCTTGTTGCCCTTTGCGTTCGGTGCAGAATGAATGAGGTACCTTGCACAAATACGATAAAAATCGATTACCGAGGAGTTATCTCATGACTTCCACACCGATTACCGAGTCTGACGTTGCACAACGGGTGAGAGAAGATCGTTTGTCCGTTCGCGAGAAAATTGGCTACGGCCTGGGCGACGCGGGCGGCACGGTCATTACCTGCCTGATCATGAATTTCCTGACCTTTTTCTATACCGATATTTTTGGCCTGACCCCGGCGCTTGTCGGCACGCTGTTTATTGCCCTGCGCGTATTTGACGCGATTTCTGACCCTGTCATGGGCGTGATTGCCGACCGCACCCAAAGCCGATGGGGGCGCTTTCGTCCCTGGCAGCTGTGGGTGGCATTCCCTGTTGGCATCATCGGCGTGCTGACCTTCACCGTACCTGAAGCCAGCATGGGCGTGAAGATTGCGTGGGCATTCGGCACTTACCTGCTGCTGTCCGTCGGCTATACCGCCATCAACGTGCCCTACTGTGCGCTGATCAACACCATGACCACCCGCCACAGCGAGGTCATTTCCTGCCAGTCATGGCGCTTTGTGCTGTGCGGCGTTGCGGGATTTTTGGTCTCCGTCGGCCTGCCGTGGCTGGTGGCGGCGCTGGGGCAAGGTAACGCCGCCCGGGGTTATCAGCTGGGCGTTGGCGTCCTGTGCACCCTCGCCGTGGTGATGTTTCTCTGCTGCTTCTTCTGGGTCCGTGAACGCGTCCCGCTGGCATTGATGGGGAAATTCACCCTGCGCGAACACCTGGCTGGGCTGCGTAAAAACGACCAGTTGCTGCTGATGCTGGTGATGTCGTTTTTGCTGATCAACGTCTTCAATATCCGTGGCGGCGGATACATGTACTTTATCACCTATGTGCTGCAGGGCAGCACCGCCTACACCTCGCTGTTTTTTACCATGGTGACCTTCGCAGCGATCCTTGGGGCGGTGATCGTCAGCCCCCTCTCTCGCCGTATTGATACGGTCAAACTCTACTACTACACCAACCTGGTGCTCGCCGCGATCGCGGCTGGCATGTGGTTCCTGCCCGGCGGCCCGGCGCATCAGTCGCTCTGGCTGATCGTGATTCTGAGTAACGGCGTCATCCTGGGCTTTACCCTGCCGCTGCACTTCTCGCTGATGGCTTTTGCCGACGACTACGGCGAGTGGAAGACCGGCGTGCGATCGTCGGGCATGAACTTCGCCTTCAACCTCTTTTTCATCAAGCTGGCGTGGGCCTCCAGCGCCGGGATCATCAGCCTGGTGTTTATCGCCGTCGCCTATCAGCCGGGAGCGGGTAACCAGACGCCCGCCTCGCTGCAGGGCATTACCGCCATGGAGACGCTGCTCCCTGCCCTTTTCCACCTGCTGCTGGCGGTCTCAATCCGCTGGTGCAGACTCAACAATCCGATGATGTCGCGCATTGCCACCGATTTGCGCCAGCGTCATGTACCGTCCTGAGGAGAACGTGATGTCCATAATGGAAGCCGACCTGCATAACCTGAAAATCACCGACCCGTTTCTCGGCCAGTATCAGCGGCTGGTGCGTGATGTGGTCATCCCCTATCAGTGGGATGCGCTCAACGATCGCGTGGCGGAAGCCGAACCCAGTCATGCCATCACCAACTTCCGCATTGCGGCAGGTCTTGAAGAAGGTGAGTTCTATGGCATGGTCTTTCAGGACAGTGACGTGGCGAAATGGCTGGAAGCCGTGGCGTGGTCGCTGTGTCAGAAACCAGATGCTGAACTGGAAAAAACCGCCGATGAGGTGATTGAACTGATCGCCGCGGCGCAGTGTGAAGATGGTTATCTCAATACCTACTTCACCGTCAAAGCGCCTGACGAACGCTGGACCAATCTGGCCGAGTGCCACGAGCTTTACTGCGCCGGGCATATGATCGAAGCTGGCGTGGCGTATTTTCAGGGCACCGGAAAACGCCGACTGCTGGAGGTGGTGTGTAAACTGGCAGATCATATCGACAGCGTTTTTGGCCCCCGGGAGGGTCAGCTTCACGGCTATCCGGGCCACCCGGAAATCGAGCTGGCCCTGATGCGGCTGTACGACGTTACTCAGGAGCCACGCTACCTGAACCTGGTGAAATACTTCATCGAGGCGCGCGGTACGCAGCCTCACTTCTATGATATCGAATACGAGAAGCGCGGCAGAACATCGTACTGGCACACCTACGGCCCGGCATGGATGGTCAAGGACAAAGCTTACAGCCAGGCGCATCAACCGCTTGCTGAACAACAAACGGCGATTGGCCATGCGGTGCGTTTTGTCTACCTGATGGCGGGTATGGCACACCTGGCCCGTCTGAGCAAAGACGACGCAAAACGTCAGGACTGCTTACGCCTGTGGAACAACATGGCGCAGCGCCAGCTGTACATTACCGGCGGGATGGGTTCGCAAAGTAGCGGTGAAGCCTTCAGCAGCGATTACGATCTGCCCAATGATACGGTGTATGCCGAAAGCTGCGCCTCGATTGGCCTGATGAAGTTTGCCCGCCGGATGCTGGAGATGGAAGCGGATAGCCACTACGCCGATGTGATGGAGCGCGCTCTGTACAACACGGTGCTGGGCGGCATGGCGCTGGACGGTAAACATTTCTTCTATGTCAACCCGCTGGAAGTACACCCCAGGACGCTGGCCTTTAACCACATCTACGACCACGTCAAACCGGTTCGTCAGCGCTGGTTCGGCTGCGCCTGTTGCCCGCCGAATATCGCCCGCGTGCTGACGTCGCTGGGGCATTACATTTACACCGTTCGCCCGGATGCGCTTTTCATTAATCTCTACGTAGGGAATGAGGTCACCATCCCGGTGGGCGATGAGACGCTCAAGCTGCGGATCAGCGGTAATTATCCGTGGCAGGAAGAGGTCAACATTGAGATCGCCTCGCCCGTACCGGTAACGCACACCCTGGCCCTGCGACTGCCGGACTGGTGCGCAAATCCTCACGTGTCGCTGAACGGAGAAGGCATGACGGGCGAGGTATCACGGGGTTATCTTCACCTCACCCGTCGCTGGCAGGAGGGCGATACGCTCACGCTAACCTTACCGATGCCGGTCCGCCGCGTGTACGGTCATCCACAGGTTCGTCAGCAGGCCGGAAAGGTCGCGCTGCAGCGCGGTCCGCTGGTCTACTGCCTGGAAGAAGCCGATAATGGCGCCAACCTGCATAATCTAGCCCTGCCTGCCGACAGTGAATTCCGGGTTTTCGAGGGTAAAGGAATTTTCGCTCATAAGATGCTGATTCAGGCGGAAGGTGTCACGCATAACGCCGCAGAAGCGGGATCGGAGGCGTTATGGCAGTACGACCGTCCTGCGGTGCAACGTCAACCCAAAACGTTGACCTTTATTCCGTGGTTTAGCTGGGCTAACCGGGGAGAAGGGGAAATGCGCATTTGGGTGGATGAAGACTGAGTATCTGCGGCCTGATGCCCTCACCCCAACCCTCTCCCACGGGAGAGGGATCATTAAGGTAGCACGCGACGCGCTGCCTCAGCCAGAAAAGCGCTTCGGTTACTAAACTGCGGATGTTCACTCACAAAAGAATCAATTTTCACCAGCAATCGACGAGGCAGGGTGATATTGATACGTTCGGCCTTACCGTCGAATTGCTTCATATTGATATCTACAAGCAACCATTGTCCGCCGATAAAATCACCCGGTGTGGCTTCAAGATGTGCTTCAACATTGCCAGGGAGAGGTAACTCTTCATCCATTTCAAATAGCGCTTCGAAGTGAGCTGTCAGTGCATCACGTGCATCCTGAAAAGCGTCATCCAGAGAATTGCCGGCAAAAAAACAACCAGGAACGTCAGGGAAAAAACCGCTGGCGCTACCGTCGGGATCAGAATGAATGTAAGCCGGATAAAACATAACTACTCCTGATATCAGTGTTTGATTCCCGCCTGCCGCCAGATTTGCGCGAGGGTGCCGGGTTTTATGTCCTTTTTGGGATGTGGAACGGTTACCAACCCCGCATGTACTGGGTGGCGAAACTGATGATGGCTTCCTTTCGTTCTTACACATTTCCAGCCATGCCTGACCAGAACAGTAATGACATCCGCACTTTTCACATTCCAATCCTTCCATGATTATACACATCATACACACCATCGCTACTGGTACAGATGACAATAGACGAAAGGAAATGCAAACGCAGCCGGGTTTTGTCTGAACAGGAAGAAGCAACGCAAAAAGAAAGGCGGAACAGGTAAATTGCTGATCAACATGCAGGCGCTATCACAACGCCGGGTAAGGCGAAGCCGCCACCCGGCTTTACAGCATCAGAAGCGCCAGCTCAGCCCGGTCATCAGCGCAAAGCTGTCGTCGCGGTCGATCATCGGGCTGTTCTTCACATCGTCAGGCAATACGGTATAAACCGCACTGGCGTTAAGGAACAGGTTCTGGGTTAACTGATATTTTGCCGCCAGACCCACGTAAGGCGTCCAGCTGTCACCGGCGGTGTATTCATTGAGACCTGAACGGCGAGACTCGCTGACGGAAACCCCGTAGTAGTAGTCGTTATAGCTCTCGTCACTGTAGAAAATGCCCACAGATGGCGTCAGCGTGAGGCGTTCCATCCGGATGGGGCGGAAGTACGAAATCTCACCGACTACGCCACCACTTTCATCCATCGCATCGCCAGAGACGGCCACTTTCAGCGAACCCCAGTTTTCATGGCGGTAATAGGCGCCCCCCAGGAAAGCGGACGCTTTACGCTCATCCAGGTGTTTCATCTGAGGGTCGTCGTTATCGTCGGGATCAAAATGCAGCGGCATCCACGACGCGGTCAGGCTAAATTCATTTTTTTCGTCTTTCCACAGGATCCACCCTCCCGTGGTCTGGCGGACATAGAATCGGTCACCTTCATAGCTAATTAACGGAACCGCGGTGGTATTTTCATTATACCCTTTATAAGGTGACTCATTAAATACAGCCCCCGCGCCAAGTGAAAAGTCACCGGCCATTGCGGATGAGGTCGCAAATAACGTGGCAGCGATGAGTAAATTGTTTTTAATAGTCATTCCATGTAATCCATTTAAACGCCAAACAAGCGAGGCGAATAATAATGGTTACAAATTTGCCTGTGCAACGCCGCTGTTTATATAATATTATATATAAAATCATATAGATGGGTGCGCATGATGAATAAATTACAACTAAAACCCCGTGAATTAAAAATAATTTCCGTCATCGCCGCCACCCACAGCATTGGCGACGCCGCCGCCCTGCTGGGCATGGCACAGGCCAACGTCAGTAAATATCTCTCTGATTTTGAAACGCGAGTCGGCCTGAAGGTCTTTGAGCGCACCACCCGACAGCTGGCACTGACGCAGTTTGGTGAGGCCTTACTTCCCTATGTGAACGCCACGCTGGATAAAAATAGTCAGCTTATTAATTTTATTGCCGATTATAAGCATGAAAAACGCGGGAAAGTGACGATTTACGCCCCGACAGGTATCGTGACCTATCTCTCCCGTCATGTGATCCACCAGATAAAAGATATCGGTGATATTCGTATCTCACTCAAAACATACAATCTGGATCGCAATGAATTTTCTGAGGGGGTGACCTTTCCGGATGACTGCGATATTTTAATTACCTATGCTCAGCCGAAAGACGAAAGTCTGGTCGCGAGTGTTTTAACCCAATATTCCGTTACCGCCTTCGCGACCGAAGAATATTTAAATCAGCACCCATTAAACGGTCCGGAAGATTTAATAAACCATTCTTGTATTTTAATCGACTCCATGCTGGTGGATGATGCTAACATCTGGCGTTTTCGCGTTCATGGCAGTGATGATGTACAGGATTACCGGGTTACCGGGAATTATATTTGCGACAATACGCAAACCGCTCTGGAGCTGGCGAGAAATAATCTCGGTATCGTCTTTGCCCCAAAAGAGAGCCTGAAAAAAGAGTTAAAAAACGGTTCACTTGTTCCCTGCTTCCCGCATCAGGAAGAGTGGTGGCTTGATCTCACGGCCATTTTCCGCAAGCGTGAATACCAGCCATGGCGCGTGCAATACGTTCTGGATGGCGTCCTGAATAATCTTCGCCAGCAAATAGCTCAGGCCGCCAACGGACGGCCTGAACTGGATGATTAGAACAGCCCCAGCGGTTTATCGGAGTAGCTGACCAGCAGGCATTTCGTCTGCTGATAATGCTCCAGCATCATCTTGTGCGTTTCACGCCCGATGCCTGACTGCTTATAACCCCCAAAGGCCGCATGCGCCGGGTAGGCGTGATAGCAGTTGGTCCATACGCGACCGGCCTGAATCCCCCGCCCCATTTTATACGCCAGATTGCCGTTGCGGCTCCAGACGCCAGCTCCCAGGCCATACGGCGTATCGTTGGCAATCTCCAGCGCCTCCTCCATCGTTTTAAAGGTCGTCACGGCCAGCACCGGTCCGAAAATTTCCTCCTGGAAAACGCGCATGTTGTTCTTGCCAGACAGAATGGTCGGTTCAAGGTAATACCCTTCCTGCAGATCGCCGCCGAGCACTTTACGACGTCCACCGGTCAGGACATCCGCCCCTTCTTTTTTGCCGATATCAATGTAATTGAGGATGGTCTCCAGCTGTCCATGTGACACCTGTGCGCCCATCTGCGTCACGTTATCAAGCGGGTTACCGCTGCGGATCGACTCCACACGGCGAATGGCCCGTTCCATAAAGCGCTCATAGATCGACTCCTGTACCAGCGCACGGCTTGGGCAGGTACAGACTTCGCCCTGGTTAAAGGCAAACAGCGCAAACCCTTCCAGCGCTTTATCGAAGAACGCGTCCTCTTCCTCCATCACGTCCGCAAAGAAGATATTCGGGGATTTACCGCCGAGCTCCAGCGTCACCGGAATGATGTTCTGGGTGGCGTACTGCATGATCTGCTGGCCCACTTCCGTCGAGCCGGTAAACGCCACTTTGGCGATGCGTTTTGAGGTAGCCAGATATTCCCCAATCTCACCCCCGGCCCCGTTGACCACGTTAATCACGCCTGGTGGCAGCAGGTCACCGATAATGTCCATCAACAGCAGTACCGACAGCGGCGTCAAGCGGGCCGGTTTCAGCACAATGCAGTTCCCGGCCGCCAGCGCGGGCGCCATTTTCCAGCTCGCCATCAGCAGCGGGAAGTTCCACGGGATAATCTGCCCCACCACGCCCAGCGGCTCGTGGAAGTGATACGCCACGGTGTCGCTATCAACTTCACTGATCCCCCCCTCCTGAGCACGAATACAGGAGGCAAAATAGCGGAAGTGGTCAATCGCCAGCGGCACATCCGCCGCCATTGTTTCACGGATCGGCTTGCCGTTATCCCAGGTTTCTGCCGTCGCCAGCAGCTCAAGATTTTGCTCCATCCGGTCGGCAATTTTGAACAGGATCGCCGCCCTGTCCTGCACGGAAGTCTGTCCCCATTTATCTTTGGCTTTATGCGCCGCATCCAGCGCCAGATCGATATCGCGCCTGCCTGAGCTGGCTATCTCGCATAGCGGCTGGCCGGTGACGGGGGTCAGGTTGGAATAGTATTCGCCGTCGACGGGTGCCACCCAGTCGCCGCCAATAAAGTTGTCATAACGGGGTTTCAGCTTGAGAGGAAAACCGTACTCGCCTGGCTGAATGCGTGAAGAGGGAGGATTGTTTGTCATGACCGTCTCCTTGCTGTTGGTGTACATCAAGGGTAGTCCCGGCTGGTGATTTTATCGCCAGCCGGTAACGGTGTTTACGACAGGGGTCACGCTGTTTCTGGAAAGAGTAACGAATCCCGTAATAAATGGTCGTTACCGCGACGGCGGGTAAAACCGATGCGGTTGAAATATTCCAGGATCTGAATGGCCAGCTTACGTCCGACGTTCAGACGATCGCGGAAATCAGCCGCACAGGTCGAGCCTCGCGCCTGATCCAGTTCGCGGATCAAACTGGCAAACGCGACAATCCGATCGTTACGGTAATAACGATCTTTCACGATCGCAACGATGAGCCCTTGCTGTGCGGCATGGCGCAATACCTGGCGCATCACCTGCTCGTCGGTATTCGTTTCCCGGGCGAGATCGCGAACCCACCAGGGCTCATCGCCAAACAGAGGGGCCGCTTTTTGCCAGATTGCCTCTTGCTCTGCGGTGAACCCGGCTTTGTGATCCGGCAGATGCAGCCAGCCGTGGTGGCTTTTGATCACGCCGCTTTCACGCATGTTTTCTATCAGCAGCAGGACGAGCGCATCGTCTTCCATGGGCAGCGCCATGCGACGCAGGCGCTCGCGCCCTGGGCCAGGTTCATCCTGATGCTGTTCATGGTAGGTGGCGAGCGTATTCAGTACCTTACGCTGCCAGCACGCCGCAACCGGCGCGTTCAGCAGGTTATTACCGGCCTGGATAAATCCCGGCTGCCGGGTCAGCGGGAGGAGGCCTTCGTTGCTGAGCTGTCGTGCCCAGGCGAAGTCGGTCAGGTTCACCGCACCGCGTTCAAGATGCACCTCCAGCGCAGCCTTGTCGTTACTGGCCTGCGCCAGTGCCGACAGCCACTGCAAATACTCCGGTTTACGCTTCCCACGACGCGGCGGGTTGAGCGTCACCACCCGCGCCCCGGCCAGCGTTTCCCGCGCCGAGATATCACGCAGCACCAGACGGTCATTATCTGCCAGCCAGAGCGGCGTATCGAAAACCAGTTCAGCGAGATCGTTTTCCAGCAGCGACACGCGCCCGGTGATATGGCTGGCCGCATGGTGGATATGCAGCGGCTGCCACTGGCTGAGCGGGATATGCGTCTGCAGGGAGACAATCACCCGCTCAGACGGTTCTGGCGGCGCCTCAGACAGCAGCCAGTCGCCGCGGTTTAGCTGCGCTTTCTCCGCATCGCCGGCAATATTGAGGGCGATACGCTGCCCGGCATGAGCGTGTTCAACGGGCTGGTTTTGCGCATGCAACCCGCGCACGCGCATCGGTTTGTTAACGCCCGTCAGCCATACGGTATCGCCCACCTTCACTTCCCCACTCAGGGCGGTGCCGGTCACCACCAGACCCGCCCCTTTCACGGTAAACGCCCTGTCGATGGCCAGACGAAAGCGGTGATCGCTGGCATGTTCTCGCGACGAGAGCTGCTGCAAATGCTGGCGAAGTGCGTCGATCCCGCGCCCTTCTGTGGCGACCGTTTCAAACAGCGCAGCATCGGTAAAGCCATATTCGCGCAACGTAGCCTGCACCGCCTCGCGCACCTCGTGAATACGCGTCGCGTCCACACGATCGGCTTTGGTCAGCGCCACGGTCAACTGTGGGTTGCCCGTCAACTGCAGGATCGCCAGGTGTTCACGCGTTTGCGCCATAACGCCGTCATCACAGGCCACCACCAGCAGGGCATGGTCAATACCACCAACCCCCGCCAGCATGTTGGAAAGAAACTTTTCGTGGCCGGGGACGTCAATAAAGCCCAGCACGCGGCCATCGGGCTGTGGCCAGTAGGCATAACCCAGATCGATGGTCATACCGCGCTTTTTCTCTTCCGGCAGGCGATCGGCATTCACGCCCGTGATGGCCTGCAACAAGGTGGTTTTTCCGTGGTCAACATGACCGGCGGTGGCAATAATCATTTCAACAACATCTCCAGAAATCGCTCTTCATCTTCAAGACAGCGTAGATCCAGCCACATTCGGCCATCGTAAATCCGCCCGATAACCGGCGTAGGCAGGGCACGCCAGCGCGCAGAGAGCGCGTCAAGCCTGCTGCCGCGGCCATCGCGCGGGGTGAAGGTCAGGGCCGCGCTGGGCAGCCGATCCACCGGTAACGAGCCACTGCCAATTTGCGACTGGCAGGACTCAATGCGCACGTCGAAATCGGCGTAATGCGACGCGACATTGGGCAACAGTAACTCGGCCTGCGCGCGAATCGAGGCGGCATCACGCGTTAACAGACGCAGCGCTGGCAGGCGTTCCGCCAGTTTCTCCGGATGGAGATAGAGTCGCAGCGTCGCGTCCAGCGCGGCAAGCGTCATTTTATCGGCGCGCAGGGCGCGCTTGAGCGGATGCTGCTGCAGCTTCGCAATTAGCTCACGCTTACCGACAATGATCCCGGCCTGCGGCCCGCCCAGCAGCTTATCGCCAGAGAAACTGACCAGGCTAACGCCCGCCGCAATCATCTCCTGCACCATCGGCTCTTTCGGCAGACCATACTGGCTTAGATCCACCAGCGAGCCGCTGCCGAGATCGGCAATCACCGGTACATTCAGCTCGCGGCCAATCGCCGCCAGCTCAGCCTCTTCAACGGTTTTGGTGAACCCTTCAATATGATAATTACTGGTGTGGACCTTCATCAGCAGGGCGGTGTTTTCATTAACCGCCGCACGGTAATCTTTCGCATGGGTCCGGTTAGTGGTACCCACTTCCTGCAGGGTACAGCCCGCCTGGCGCATCACGTCCGGGATGCGAAACGCGCCGCCAATCTCCACCAGTTCGCCGCGCGAGACGACCACCTCTTTGCCGCAGGCGGTCGCCGCCAGCATCAACAGGACCGCCGCCGCGTTGTTATTCACAATGCAGGCATCTTCAGCACCGGTGAGCTGACAAAGCAGATCCGCCAGGGCCCGATCACGATGCCCGCGTCCTGCACCGCCGAGATCGTACTCCAGCGTGACAGGCGAACGCATGGCCTGCGTAACGGCGTCAACCGCCTCTTCTGCCTGCTGCGCACGCCCGAGATTGGTATGCAGGACGGTCCCCGTCAGGTTAATCACCGGGCGCAACGCGCTTTGCCCTTTCTCAACCAGCCTCTGTTCCAGCGCCTGCTCCCACGCCACGCACCAGGCGGGCAAGGCATTTTCTGCCTGAATATGGCGCCGGGCCTCGTCCTGAAGCAGACGTAACATCTCAACCGTTGCGGTATGGCCGAACCGCTCGACAGCGGAATGAATAAGGGGTTCTCGAAGAAGTCGGTCGGTAGCAGGGATCTGGCTGTACAGGGAGTGATGAGTAGTCATGAAAGCGCCTGGCGAGTAAATATCATCCCCCCTCCCGACGGGAGAGGGAGTTAACATGTGGAGGGATTGTACCCCCTCCTGACGCGAAGTGTTATAACCCGCGTCAAGCCTTTGGCGGTTCGGTACGGGCGAAGCTCTCGCGCTGGAAGAGCGTTTCGGCGAGCTTCACCAGCAGCGGACGGTCGACGCACCAGCCCGGAGAGACGCGACGAAAGTTGAGATAACCAATGGCGCAGGCGATAGCGATCGTCGCCAGATTCAGGCTATCCGTTGCAATTTTGCCCTCCTGGATGAGCTGCTCGCACCTGTCCAGGCTGCGGCTGATTTTCTCACGCTGGCGCAGCAGCTCCGTTTCCGACTGCTGAGCAACGGGCCTTGCCTGCTCGCGCACGGAAGTTAACGCCGCATCCATGATGCCGTCGGCCAGCGCTTCAATTTGCTTCACTGCCAGGGCCGCTTTCGGATCTGCCGGTAACATGGCTGGCGCAACACAGAGCAACTCGATGTACTCCGCAATAATCGGGGAATCAAACCAGTATTCGCCCTCGTCCGTCACCAGCGCCGGGACTTTCCCCAGCGGGTTGTACTGCGCAACGCCGTTTTCGGCGTTGTACGGCTGTTCATTAACGAATTCAAATTCAATCCCTTTCTCCAGCAGGAGAATCGAGATCTTTCGCACGAAGGGACTGGTGTAGCTGCCGATGAGTTTCATTGCCTGATCCTTGATGCCAGAAAAAGTCAGTATGGATCAAGCGCTGAAAAAAGGGCAGGTATGCATGTCGCATTCCTGCCCGGCGAGGATTAATGATCGAGATAGAGGTAGTGCATCCAGCTGGTCATGCGCAGCAGGACTTTACGCATCACCGAGACGTGCGCAAAATGGTCGGAATAGACCGCCACCTGCGCGTAAATACCGTCCGGCAACGCATCCACCTCGGCGTTCGGCTCCAGTTCTATCAGCGCCTGCACGCCATCCGTTCCCGGTGTCACCGTTAACGATTGCAGCGCTCCCTGCGCCTGATACGAGCCCCCTGGCACCACCGGCAGAATGCTGGTGAGCTTGCCAGAGAAGACCTGCCCCGGCAGAGCGTTAAACACCACTTCCGCTTCATCGCCCGGCTTCAGACGCAGCAGCGAGTTCTGACGGAACTGGGCCACAATCTGGCGTTTCTGTTCAGGAATAAAGACCATAACCGGGCGCAGCGGCAGCGCGGCGGCATACGTTCCCGGGCGAATCAGCACCTGGGTTATGTAGCCATTGCTCGGCGCACGCACCACGGTCTGATCCAGGTTGTATTTGGCTTCGGCCAGTTGGGCGCGTAAAGAGGCTATCTGCGACTGTTCGCCGTTCACCATGCTGTCTAACTGGCTTTTGATCTGCGTCTGTTCCGCCACAGAGCCTTTTACCAGCGCATCCTGTGCCAGATAGTTCTGCCGCGCGTTGTCGATATCGCTTTCAGAGAACGGGTTTACCTTCGCCTGGCTGCCTTTCAGGTAGCGCTGGTAATCTTTATACAGACGGTCCCGCTCCGCGGAGACCCGCGTGGTGTTGGCTACCGCTTCCGACAGCTGTGCTTTGAGCACGTCAATATTGTGCGTCGCGGTCACCAGGTCGGCCTGCAGTCTGTCGACACGAGCCTGATAGCGACCTGGATCAAGTTTAAATAACACTTCGCCTTTTTTAATGAGCTGGTTATTTTTATCGGTGACTTCGCTGACCACCCCGGTCACCTGCGGCGTAATCGGAATAGAAATAACCGCCTTTTGCGCCGTAAACGTATACGGGTGGTTATAGTTCATTAATAAAATGAGACCCGCCACGATAAATACCCCGCCTAATGTGGCGGTGGCGAGCGTCCACTGGTTAACCGGAATACGAAATATTTTAAAAATCGCCCAGGCAAACGCCACGTAGGTCAAAATAATCAACAGATCCATAATTAGCGCTCCAGCGTTTTCGTATCAGCAGTGGGCTGTACCGCTGCCAGCTTTTGTTCTAATTCGGCCACGCGTTTGGACAGCGCATCCATACCTGGCACCTCATCAGGTTTGGTGATGTGGTTTTGCATGCCCCAACCGCGATCTTCCCGGTACAGCGTGGCCCAGATCCACAGGAACGGCCAGATGGCATGGAGCGTAAACAGGCTAATCCAGCCCGCCGTGTGAATCGCATCGGCATGGGGATGATTACGCTTTTTGGCCATATTATAGGGGATGTCATGAATGGCGATGATTCCGTAAAAAAGAACCAGAAATACAAAAATCAATACGCCCAGCGCGAAATAGTTGAGAAACATATTCTCCTCACTTAAACAACGTCAACTCATTAAATTAATAAAACAGTACGCAACCTAATTAATTTATTTTTAAACATAAAAGGTATGCGGGTAATTTCAGAGCCGGGGAGTATCGTTTTTTATAATATCTCCATGCAAGTTTATAAACGTGTCAAAATATATCCTGAATAATAATATACTTAACCTTACATTATGAGCGTAATCCAGGTTTTAACTTTTCGCCATACCACATCTTAAAAGTGGTTTTTTAGCTTTATGTGTGTGTCGTAATCATCCTGGCGTTGAATCGCAAAGCAGAATTTGTCAGCGATCACATCCGGAGAAATCTGCATAAAAATTTTTTGTGAATTCAATCACAACTCAGAAACAAACTCGCGACAACCAAATGTGATTCACATCACAAAAACAGGGGTGTTTTGCCGATTTTCTCCCCATTGTGTTTTTTTTAGACTGCAGTTTTGTGATTCAGATCACCTCATTTCCCGTCACACCCCCTGCATTTACGTGATTGCGATCACACAATTTTTCGCTGTCTGGACAGTTGAACGATTCAGTGCCAGATTTCACAGCATCAGAACAGGGCCCGGCTACCTCTGCCGCCTCATTAACAATAAACCTCGGGCC
>Ga0058691_1001073_pt1 | contig 15625 bp, 12 predicted proteins | sample AgamicAtPrz_FD_55051 | JGI IMG/M metagenome (GOLD analysis project Ga0058691, IMG submission 55051) | Agave microbial communities from Guanajuato, Mexico - At.P.rz | ecosystem: Host-associated > Plants > Phyllosphere > Phylloplane/Leaf | place: Guanajuato, Mexico | collected 2012-05-28
TTAAATAACGCCATCCCTTTTCTGGAGCGGCGTTATGTCAGACGAATTCATTCTCTCCCTCCGCCACAGTCTGCATCATGTATACAGCGTGGCGCGCACCCTTTCCTGGCTGCACTTTATTCCCCTGGTGATACTTGCTCTGGTTATTTTCCCGCTAACCGGCTGCGGCGATAAACACGAAAACACGCCGCCCCCCGTGCGGGCGGTACGCTACAGTGTGGTGGGTTCAGCGAAAACGCTGCCGGCACTGGAAAGAACCGGTGAGATCCATGCCCATGATGAGACGACGCTGAGTTTCCGTGTCGGGGGCAGGATCCTCACGCGCGTTGTCGATATTGGCGATCGGGTTACCGCCGGGCAACTGCTGGCGACCCTCGACAATACCACCGGACAAAATCAGCTCGACGCCGCCACCGCTGACTATGAGGGTGCCAAAGCCTCAGCGCAGGTTGCCGCGCTCAACGTCAACAGAATGCAAACGCTGATGCCCACCGGCGCGATAGCCCGCACGCAACTCGACACTGCCCGTGCAGACTGGCTTGTCGCCAGCGCGCGTCTGAAAAGTAGCGAGGCGGCACTGCGCAACGCCCGGGAAAGCCTGGGCTGGACCCGCCTTCTCTCGCCGAAGGAGGGCATCATTACCGCGGTCAGCGCCTCTGCGGGCCAGATTGTCAGCGCAGGCCAGTCGGTGCTGACGCTGGCGACCGGTGAAGCCCGCGATGTGGTGTTTGATGTTGCCGCGCCCGATGAGATCCCCTCACCGGATAAAGCTGAATTCCGCATCGCCTTGCTCAGCGACCCGACGGTCAATGCTTCAGCGGTGTTACGCGATATCACGCCTCAGGCCGATCCCCTGACCCGTACCTGGCGGGTCCGCGCCACCCTGAACAACCCGCCCGCCGCCATGGCTCTGGGCGCCAGCGTCACCGTAACCCTGCCCTCCAGTGCCGCGTGCGGTTACGTCCTTCCGGCCTCGGCACTGAGTCGTTACGCAGACAGGCCCGCTGTGTTTGTGATCAACCAGCAATCTCAGGCGCAACTGCGCGTGGTTGTGCCGGCACGTTACACAGCCTCCTCCGTCATCATCGCCTCCGGTCTTGCGCCCGGTGACAGAGTAATTACGGCTGGCGTGAGCAAATTACGCTCAGGCGAACAGGTGATTGCCGGAGAGGAGCAGCCGTGAACATGAGACGCACAAAAGAGACAGTTAACCTCTCCGCCTGGGCGCTTAAAAATCAGCAGATGGTCAGTTTCTTTATGCTGTTAGTCATGGCGATGGGCGTGTTCTGTTACGAGCGCCTGCCGCGCAACGAAGATCCGGCGTTTACCATCAAAACGGCCGTGGTCTCCGCGCAGTGGCCGGGGGCATCGGAAGCGGACACGACCCGTCTGCTGACGGATACGCTTGAGAAAAAATTACAGGAGGTCCCCTGGCTTGATTATATCGAAAGCGAAACCCGGGCTGGACGCACTGTTATACATGTCAATCTGCGCGATGACACGCCGCCGCAAACGGTGCCGGATATCTGGTACCAGGTGCGGAAGAAAATGCAGGATATCGCCCCGTCCCTGCCCGAAGGCGTCCAGGGCCCTGCCGTCAACGATGAATTTGACGACACGTTCGGCACGATTTATGGCTTTATCCCCGAAGGCTATTCCCTGCGGGAGGTTCGGGATCGGGTGGAGACACTGCGTCGGGAGCTGATGTCCCTGCCGGATATCGGCAAAACCACCCTGCTGGGTGAACAGCAGGAACAGATGGTTCTGGCCTTTTCCCCGGCCCGTCTGGCGGGGATGGGTCTGGATATTCAGCAGGTTGCAGAGGCGCTCAGGGCGCAGAATGCCGTCGTCCCGGCGGGCATCATGCGCACGGGGCAGGAGAACATCGCACTCCGCGTCAGCGGTGCGCTCACCTCAGAGGAGAGTTTACGCGCGGTCACGCTGCATATTAACAATCGTTATCTTCCCCTGACCGACATTGCCACCCTCACCCGGGAAAACGCCGAGCCGCCCTCGCCGGCGTTCCGCGTCAACGGAAAACCGGCTATCGGGCTGGCGATTTCAATGGCGCCGACAGGCAATATGCTGCGTTTTGGCGCCGCATTGAATCAACGAGTGGCCGCCCTCAGCGCCGGGCTGCCGCACGGTATCGAGATGGTGAAGGTCGCCGATCAATCCGCCGTAGTCAGCGACGCGGTGAGGGGTTTTATCAGGGTTCTTACTGAAGCGGTGGTGATCGTCCTGGCCGTTTCATTTGTCTCTCTGGGGCTACGGGCGGGGCTGGTTGTGGCTGCGGCAATCCCGCTGGTTCTGGCCATGACCTTCGCCGGAATGATGCTGGCCGGGATTGGCCTGCAGCGCATCTCGCTCGGGGCACTGATTATTGCGCTGGGTCTGCTGGTGGATGACGCCATGATCACCGTGGAAACCATGGTTTCTCGTCTGGAGGCTGGCGATTCCCGTCGGCAGGCGGCAACCCGGGCATTCACAACGACGGCATTCCCGATGCTCACCGGCACACTGGTGATGATCGCCGGATTTATTCCGGTCGGCTTTGCGGCATCCAGCGCGGGTGAATACTGCTTTTCTCTGTTTGCGGTCGTGCTGATTGCCCTGCTGTGTTCATGGGTGGTCGCGATCCTGTTTTCACCGCTGACCGGAACATGGCTGCTGCCGGAGAGCATCAGGCATCATACCTCCGGCCCGGGGCGGCTCGCACGCGGCTATCACTGGCTGCTGCGCAAGGTTTTGCGCCACCGACTCGCCACCGTGCTTTGCGCCCTTGCCGCACTGGGTTTGTCCCTGTACGGGACGACGTTTATGCAGGGCGAGTTTTTCCCCGCGTCCGACAGACCAGAGCTGCTGGTGAGCCTGACGCTTCCGGCCAACGCCTCACAGCCGGAAACGCAAAGAGAGGCCGAAAAGCTGGAAAAGGCGCTGGCAGGTAATAGCAATATCGATCATTACTCAACATACGTGGGATCGGGCGCCATCCGTTTTTATCTGCCAATGGATGTGCTGCTGGAGAATGAAAACAGTGCCCAGTTGGTGGTGGTCGCGAAAAGCCTCGCCGCCCGCGACCGTTTGCACGCACAGCTGAACAAGATACTGGCGACGCAATTTAGCGACATTATCACGCGCGTATCGCCCCTGGAGCTCGGGCCCCCGGTCGGCTGGCCCATCAAATACCGGGTTAGCGGGCCGGACTATGTGAAGGTTCGGGCGCTGGCGAATCACCTGACGCACGTGATTGGCCGGTCACCGCTCACACGTGAAGTCAACCAGACCGCCGGTGAACCGGAGAGAGTAATTACCCTTGCGGTGAATCAGACGGCGGCCCGGGCTGCGGGCGTGTCGTCAGAAAGTCTGGCCCGGACGCTGAATACGGTCTGGTCCGGAAGCGTCGTGACCTCGATACGGGATAATGACCGGCTGGTGGATGTGGTGCTCCGCGCCAGAGACAGTGAACGTCTTAATCTGGCCACACTGTCGTCGCTGACCGTTGAGGGGAACGATGGCAAAAAAATTCCGCTCAGTGCTGTCGCAACCCCGGTCTGGGGGGTGGACGATCCGGTTGTCTGGCGTCGTCAGCGCCTGCCGTTTATCACCGTGCAAACAGACCTTGCGCCGGGGCTCAGAGCCGAGGTCGTCTCCGCCGCGCTGCGCCCGGTGGTGGATAAACTGCGTGCCCGATTGCCTGCGGGCTACCGTATTGAGGAAGGCGGCGCGGTGGCGGAGTCCGATAAAGGAAACCGATCTGTCTTTACCGTTCTTCCGGTGACGCTGGTCATTATGGTGTTATTGCTGATGCTTCAGCTACGACGCTATTCACGGATGTTTCTGGCCCTGTTCATGGCCCCGTTTGGCTTACCGGGCATTGTTCTGGCGATGCTGCCGGGCGGAACACCGATGGGGTTCGTCGCCCTGCTGGGCGTGATCGCGCTGGCGGGCATGATCATTCGTAACGCGGTGATCCTGATCGGCGAAGCTGACAGCAATCTGGCTCAGGGGATGACGAACGATGCCGCCATTATTGCAGCCGCAGAGCACCGGGCCAGACCGATCTGTCTGACCGCCTGTGCCGCCATTCTGGGCATGATCCCCATCTCGCACCAGGTATTCTGGGGACCGATGGCGTATGCCATTATCGGGGGGTTGATGGTCGCGACGCTGGTCACACTCACGGTACTGCCCGCGTCGTTCAGTCTGTTATTACAGTGGGGGGACGCTTTACGCAACCGGCACAACATATAAAACCCGGTCTATTGTCCCCCGATCCGTTACGCGGTCGTCAGCGCAAAACGGGTTCTCAGGACCTCAGCAATATCCTCTTCCGCCAGTTGCTGTGTCTTTGTGCCATTTGCGGTGATGGTCTTCAGCATATTGCCCAGCAGGATCTGGCGTCCTTCGGGGTGATGCTGCACGATCACTCGCTTCTGCACAAAGATGGCGTCAGGATGGGTTGAATTCAGGTAGTTGGCCGGAATGAAATCAACCCATTCCTGAACAGAGAGATCAAAACCGTATTGATTAGCCCACGCCCCCTCCACCTGCGCCTGGAGCAGGTACTCGCCCCTTGCATGACGAGTAAGGCGGAAGGTGTCGAAATCTTGTCCGATATCGACATCAAGCATGTCGAGGGCCATCGGCGCACGGATGCCATAGCTGCCAAACCCGAGGTCGCAGAGCCACTGACGGCCCTCCACCTCCGCCACCACCGCCATATGGGTTTTTGGGCGACGTGCCGGGTAGAACATGGGGCGCGCCGCCACAAAACGCCAGGAAATGCCTAACGCCTCCAGCGCCATGGCAAACAGCCCGTTGACCTCGTAGCAATAGCCGCCGCGCCCCTGATGCAGGATCTTATCGACAATCTCTTCGGGTACCAGCGAGACCATTTTGCCTGCCTGTACGTCCAGATTTTCAAAAGGGACCGCAAAGAGCTGATGGCGCATCAGCGCATGCAGGGTGGCGGTATCGGCCGCCGCTGGCCCGGTATAGTTTATGCGTTTGAAATAGGTAGAAATATCAAAGTTGTCGCTGTGCATAGTGCCTCCTTGTCCTGAACATGCCGGACACTATAGATGGCGCTCCGCATTGGCTGTATAGTCAGTTTTATCGAAAATCAGACTGTACAGATCCCATGTCCGTCCCGTCCCCCCATTACCGCCGGATTGCAGAGATGCTGCGCCTTACCCTGGCTTCAGGTGCATTGCGACCCGGTGACCGGATGATCTCCGCGCGTAAACTGGCAGAGCGCGAGCACGTTAGCCTGCCGACGGCCCTCGAAGCCCTTCGTTGCCTCGAGGCCGAAGGCCTGATTGTTGCCCGTCCGCGTTCGGGCTATTACGTCCACCAGACCCGCGCGCCGCAGAAGGTGCCATCATCCCACACGCCTCCCGGCCCGGTACCGGTGACCATGTCATCCATCGCCCGCTCGCTTTTCAGTCGCGCAGAAGCGCGCCTGGTGCCGCTGGGGGCCGCACTGCCCGACCCCACCTGGCTACCGGGAGATACGTTGCATCGCGCGCTTCATGCGGCCAGCCGTCGTCTGGAAGCACACGGTCAGAGCTACAGCCTGCCGCCGGGGCGAGTGGATCTGCGCAACAGGGTCGCCGCACGCGCGGCACAGTGGGGAGCCCATTTTGGTGCAGACGATCTGGTCATCACCGCGGGCGCAACGCAGGCGCTGCGTCTGGCTTTGCGGGCCGTGTGCCAGCCGGGTGATGTGGTGGCGATTGAGTCCCCCGCTTACTTCGGCACGCTACTACTGCTGGAGGATTTAGGTCTGAAGGCGTTGCAGATCCCAACCGATCCCGTCGAAGGCCTGTTACTGGCACCGCTGGCTGAGGCCATTCGCTGTCACCGTCCCGCGGCTGTGCTGGCCTCGCCCACGGTGCAAAATCCGCTCGGCGCCAGCATGTCCGTCGCCGGTAAACAGGAGCTGGTTACCCTGCTTGAAGAGGCGGGCATCCCTCTTATTGAGGACGATGTTTACGGGGACCTGGTGGGTGAAGGTCAACGACCTCCGGCCTGCAAGGCCTTCGACCAGAGCGGGAATGTGCTCTACTGTAGCTCATTGTCCAAAACCCTTGCGCCAGGCTGGCGTATCGGGTGGATTGCCGCCGGACGTTACCACACGCAGGTCTTACAGGCCCGCATGGCCGGGGAGTGGGCAGGCGCACCGTTAATTGAAGCCGCGACGAGCGAAATACTCGCCAGTGGTGACTACGATCGCCATCTTCGACGGTTGAAAGTTCGCATCGCCGAAGGGATACAGGCCGTTACCGCGCGGGTGGAGGCGTGCTTCCCGCCGGATACGCGTATTACCGCCCCCGCCGCCGGTTTCTTGCTGTGGGTTGAACTTCCACACCAGGTCAATGCGCTGGAGGTGCATCGTCGCGCGCTGGCGCTGGGCATTGGCGTCAGCCCTGGCCCGCTGTTTTCCCCGGGGGCGGAGCTGATGAACTTCCTGCGCTTAAATTGCGCGAATGAACCCACGCCCCAGTTGCTCAACGCTGTGGAACAGATCGGCGCGATTTGTCACGAGCTGGCGGGTACTCACCCGCCGTTGATTTCACAATAGGCTTTCCAGCCATTCGGTGAATACCCGCACCTTGCGCGAAAGATGGCGGTGCGGATAGAGAATCGACAGCTTACGATCCGGGGAAGGACAACCTGGCAATACTTCGACCAGTTGGCCGCGGTCGAGGTAAGGCTGTATAAAGAGATTCATCCCCTGCATGACGCCCAGCCCGGCCAGCCCTGCGGCGATGTAGGCCTGAGAGTTATCCACCACCAGCTTGCCGGGCAGTGTCATTTCCGCCGTCCCTTCTGGCGTCGTAAAGGTCCACGGTTTGATTTGCCTGCTGTTGGTGTTGATCCAGTTGATGGCCCGGTGCTTCTGTAAATCATCCAGCGTTTCTGGCGTGCCGTGAACCGCCAGATAGTCAGGGCTGGCGCAGGTTTTAATCCTGATGTTTCCTATCCTGCGCGCAATATAGTCGCCGTCGTCCAGCTCCCCCACCCGTAACACGCAGTCCAGACCATCGCGCAGCATATCCCGCCGACGGTCAGAGCTGCTCAGTATGATGTCGATGTCAGGATGCTGGCGATAAAACTCAGGCAAACGAGGAATAACCACCATTGACGCAAACGCGATGGGCATATCCACACGCAGTTGTCCGCGCAAGACCTGATCAGGGCCAAACGACTCAAGTAACGCATCCGCCTGGGCCAGCAACGGTTTACTGCGGCGATAAAACGCTTCCCCGTCCGGCGTCAGGTCAATCCGTCGCGTGGTGCGTTGCAGTAAACGCGTGCCGCTGTGTTGCTCCAGCAACTGCAACGCTTTGGTGACGGCGGGACGATGGATCTGCAGATTCTCTGCCGCCTGGGTAAGACTCCCTGACTCGACAATTTCAATAAAAATACGAATCGATTCAAACAGATTGATTTGCATACATGCGTTCTTTTGCCGCGAAGTTCATCGTGAATGAGGGCATAAAATAATTATTACTGATTTTATAACAGTGATGAATAATTTTGGCTATTTTTCCAAACAATCTTGCGGCCTACACTCTCTTCCACTCAAACGCGAGGCCGTCTCATCCGGCCACCTGATTTATTTGTGAGGGATATTCCGCTATGAAAAATAACCGTATCTGCCAGATCCTGGGCATAGAAAAGCCTGTTATCCAGGGCCCCTTATCATGGTTGACGGATGCCCGCCTGGTCGCCGCCGTCAGTAACGCCGGAGGGCTTGGTGTGCTGGGGCCCAATGCCGGGTTAACCGCCGGGACCGCTGTGTCCACGCCAGAAGAAACGGCCGAAAAAATGCGGGAAGAAATTCGCAAGACCAAACAGCTGACCGAAAAACCATTCGGGGTGAACCTGATCCCCACACGTGAGAACGATATCTGGACACTACCTATTCTGCGGGTAATTAAAGAAGAAGGCGTCAGGGCCGTGGTGTATACGGGCTATGGCGAAGGCTCCCTTATCCCGGCGCTGTTCAATGAGCTAAAAGAGGCGGGTATCAACATTATCTACCGCGACATTAATCCAACCCCGGAAAATACGCGCCTTGCGGAAGAGGCAGGCGCGGACATTATCGTGGCCACCGGTTTTGATGAGGGCGGAACTTTACCCGGTAAGGTGCTGGGTACCTTTTCAATCGTGCCGCTCATTGCCGATGCCGTGAAGAACATTCCGGTGATGGCAGCGGGCGGTATTACCGACCATCGTACAGCCAGAGCGGCACATGCCTTAGGTGCCGAAGGCGTATTTGCAGGCTCGGTCTTTATCAGTACGGAAGAAAGCCGGGTGCCACAGCTGGTCAAAGATAAAATCATTGCCGCCAATGGCCTTGATTTGCTGCTTTTCCGTACCGTGCCCCACTACTACCGCTCTCTGCCTGGCAAACTGGCTGAAAAACTGGCGTCGATGGATCACGCTGGCGCAAGCAATGAGGAGTTGGGCAACGCGATGGGCGGATTACGTGGCTTACGTCTCGGTATGCTGGAAGGCAACACCGATGAAGGCTATCTCTCGTTTGGTACGGGGATCGGCAGTATTCGCAGTGTGAAAAGCGTCGCCGCGGTCGTCGATGCGTTAACGGTTGACTGAGTGCTCTCTTCTGGCTGGAACGTCTCTGCATGCCGCATGGCGGCATGCAGAGCGTGAATTTACTGTCGACTTGCGCATTCGCGTTTTTTACAGCCCCCTTGTCAGGGAATAATGCGTGCCGCCCTGAGCTGTGCGAACAGGCTGAAAAACATCTCGTCGGTGGCCCGCATGGCGGTGAATCCCGCCCGACGCAGCTTGCTGCCATCGCCAAACATGTCGTAATGCCAGCCAAACACGAAGTCGGCAAACTGTCCGTCGTTCAGCTGCAAAATCTCGCTTTCCACCAGCCCGCGAGCTGCGGCAAGTTCGCGCCATACCGCACGGTAGTCCGTAAACAGCTGCTGAAATGAGAGCCGGACCGGGGGGGCAGACTCCAGTTCAAACCAGCGTGCAATGCGTGGCCACAGCTCGCTCCAGCGCCAGATATCCCCGTTATTCACGTTGAATGCCTGGTTCTCTGCTGCCGGCGACATGGCGGCCCACACGGTCGCCTCTGCCAGCAATTCGCCGTCGGTATGATCAACAATGCTGTGCCAGGTCTGTTCAGAGCCGGGAAAACGCAGCGGTAAATCCAGCGCCTTACACAATGAGGCGTACAGCGCGATGCTCAGGGCAAGATTCATGGTGTTGCCTGGCACCGTGCTACCCACCACACCCGGTCTGATGGCGCTCCAGTGCCACCGTTTTCCGCGTTGAAAATCGCTAAGCCACCTGAGCTGGGCCGCATTAAACTCCGCCCCCGGTACGCCGGGATCGCTTTCACGTGCCGGGGTTTTAAACGGGCCAAGATGCGCGCCGTAGACTTTGTAGCCCTGCATCAGGCTGACCGTCTCAAGAGGGGCCGTGTTTTCGAGATTACTGACCAGATGGCGCAGCATGGTGACGTTCGGTTCAACCATCTCTGTCCAGTTCGCGGCGTTGACCCAGGCGCTGTAAAACACATGAGTGATCCCGCTGAGCGATGACAGTGCCCGCGCGCTGTCCTGCGCATCCAGTAAATCGACCTTAACCATCGCAATGCCGTCAGGGTGAGATACCGCCTGGCGGCTCAGGCCAATGACCTCCCACTGATGGCGCAAAAGCGTTTTGACCAGCTGGTTGCCAACAATCCCGCTGGCGCCAGCGACCAGTGCGACCCTGTGTTGCTGCGTCTTATTCATGGTGTTTCTCCGAAAGGGGTGACAGACACAGTGTGATCTATTATTTTTTCCTGATATATCCCCCGAATCCGATGGCATTTATAAGCAGAATCACGAAATGAATAATAAGCTCAACGCCATTTCCACCTTTCTGCGCGTCGCCGAAGCCGGCTCCTTTTCCGCTGCCGCCCGCCTGGCCGGGATCAAGCAGTCCGCCGTCAGCCAGCAGATCGCCGCCCTTGAGGAAGAGCTCGGTGTGGTATTGCTGCATCGTACAACGCGCAGGATGAAGCTCACCGCGCAGGGTGAACGTTACCGGCGGGATATGCAGCTTGTGCTGGAGGCCATGCAGGAAGCAGAGCGACGCCTGAACCCGGTTGAGCATCAATATCAGGGAGCCGTACATGTGCAGTTGCCGAGCGGCCTGGGCCAGATCGTGTTGCCGCGCCTGCTGACACTACAGCGCATGAATCCCGAATTACATCTGCAGATTTCGCTTGATGACCGCATCGCCGATCTGGTCACCGAAGGGGTGGATGTGGCGCTACGACTGAGCGCAGAGCCTCCGCAAACCCACGCGGCACGCGTACTGGCACGCATTGAAACGCCGCTCTTTGCCGCCCCGTCATTCCCGCCGGTAGAGTCCGTGCACGCGCTGGCGGCGCTTCCCCACGTGCGATTCAGCGGCATCCCGCTGGACGCACCTCTTCGCCTGGTTTCTGATGACGAAACGATTGATATTGCAGTGAATACCGTTTTCCGGGCCAATACCAGCGACGCCCTGTTACAGGCGCTGGAGGCAGGCATGGGTATTGGCGGTATGCAGCTACCGCTCGCGGCACGGGCGTTGCAAACCGGTACGCTGGTGCCGGTACTCCCCGCGTGGCGGTTACCCGACCGCTTTCTCTATGCGGTTTACCCGGACGCTCGCTTTATTCCACACAGGGTCAGAAGCGTTGTCGGGGTCATAGAACAGCTACTGCCTGAAATAATTAAGAAAAATTAAACATTCCTGGATGCATACTCGCCAGCGCGCCTTGTTGAACTAAAATTTTTCGACTTTCAACGAGTTCCGGAAAATTCCCCTCCCGTCTCTTGATCGTTCTGGTTAATCATGAATACTGTATATAAACACAGTAATATGAGTTAACCATTATGCAGTTGATCTCTCCTTTGGGGCCTGATGCCACGCTATTGCTTCCGTTGTTTATGGAGCGGGTGCCCTGTGGCTTCCCCAGCCCGGCTCAGGATTATGTCGAGGACAGCCTTGACCTGAACAAGCTGGTGATCAAACACCCCAGCGCGACCTATTTTGTCAGGGTGAGCGGTGATTCGATGATCGGTGCAGGGATCAGCCATGGCGACCTGCTGGTGGTTGACCGTTCGTTAACCGCCGTTCATGGCGATATTGTGATTGCGGCGGTCGCGGGCGAATTTACCGTGAAGGAGCTGCAAACGCATCCGCGTCTTCAGCTCATCCCCCATAATCCTGACTACGCGCCGGTCGTTTTTGCCGCGGAAGACGAGCTGGAGATCTTCGGCGTTGTGACGTTTACCCTGAAAGCTAACCGCCATGTTCGCGCTCGTTGACGTAAACAGTTTTTACACCTCCTGCGAGACGGCGTTTCGGCCCGACCTTAAGGGGAAACCCGTGGTGGTCGTTTCAAATAACGACGGGTGTATCATTTCCCGTTCAGCAGAAGCAAAAGCATTGGGGATCGGCATGGCCGGCCCCTACTTCAAGCTGAAGGATGAGCTGAGACGCCAGAAGGTACACGTCTTTAGCTCCAATTATGCGCTGTATGCAGATATGAGCCGCCGGGTCATGACCATCCTTGAAGAGATGGCCCCGAGAGTGGAGATCTACTCGATTGATGAAGCCTTTCTGGATCTGACGGGCATCAGCCACTGTATGAGTCTGGAGGCGTTCGGGCAGGAAATCCGCCAGCGCCTGTACAAAGAGACCGGACTGCTGGTTGGGGTGGGCATTGCGCCCACCAAAACCTTAGCCAAGCTGGCTAACCATGCCGCCAAAACCTGGAAGAAAACCAACGGCGTGGTGGATTTATCGAATATCGATCGTCAGCGTAAACTGCTGTCACTGGTACCGGTCAGCGAAGTGTGGGGCGTCGGGCGCAGGATCAGCAAAAAACTGAATCTGATGGGGATCGAGTCTGCCCTGCATCTGGCGGAATGTTCAAGCTGGGTGATCCGTAAACACTTCAATGTCGTGCTGGAAAGAACTGCCCGCGAGTTACGCGGTGAACCGTGTCTGGCGCTGGAAGAGTTTTCGCCAACAAAGCAACAAATCATCTGCAGCCGCTCCTTCGGCAGCCGTATCACCCGGTATGACGATATGCACCAGGCGATCTGCGCCTATGCGGAACGCGCCGCCGAGAAGCTGCGCGAAGAGAAACAGTTTTGCTGCTATATCAGCGTGTTTATTCGCACCAGCCCGCATGCAGAGGATGAGGTTTTTTATGGTAACCAGGCCTCCGGTAAGCTGACGATCCCCACCAACGATACGCGGGATATTATCAGGGTAGCTATCGAGTCATTGAACCGAATCTGGAAAGAGGGGCATCGCTATATGAAAGCAGGCGTCATGCTCAGTGACTTTTTCAGTCAGGGCGTGGCACAGCTTAGCCTGTTCGATGAACACCCACCGCGGCCAGACAGCACAGCCCTGATGCAGGTTATCGACCGCCTTAACCGTTCAGGCCGGGGGTCTGTGTGGTTTGCGGGCCAGGGGGCGGTGAAATCCTGGGCGATGAAGCGGGATATGCTGTCGCCCTGCTACACCACGCGCTATTCCGATTTGCCAGTCGTTAAATAACAAAGCCCGGATCCCTCCGGGCTTTTTTATGCGTGATTACACCAGCGCATTCAGCGTAGCCAGTGCGTCAGGCGGTAACACCAGCTCACCTGCCGCGAGGTTTTGCCGCAGATGCGCCACGGAAGAGGTTCCCGGGATCAGCAGAATGTTCGGAGAACGTTGCAGCAGCCAGGCCAGCGCAACCTGCATCGGTGTCGCCCCCAGGTCGTCCGCCACCGCCTGCAGCCCGGAAGATTGCAACGGCGTAAAACCGCCCAGCGGGAAGAATGGCACATAGGCAATCCCCTGCTGCGCAAGCGAATCCACCAGCGCATCGTCACTCCGGTTCACGATGTTGTACATGTTTTGCACACACACCACGGGTACCATCTTCTGCGCCTCGGCAACCTGCGTGGCCGTGACATTGCTCAGACCAATATGTCGCACCAGCCCTTGCTGCTGTAGCTCGGCCAGGGTGGACAGCGGTTCAGCGATCGAGCCTTCCGCCGGTCCGTGTGCGCTAAACATAATCCGCAGGTTAACCACGTCCAGCACATCCAGCTGCAGATTACGCAGGTTGTCATGCACCGCCCGGGTCAGCTCCTGCGAGGAAAAGGCCGGCAGCCAGGCACCTTTATCGTCGCGACGCGCGCCGATTTTGGTGACGAGGGTCAGATCGTCCCGGTACGGATGCAGCGCCTCACGGATCAGCTGGTTAGTCACATGCGGACCATAAAAATCGCTGGTATCGATATGATTCACGCCCGCCGCCACGGCTTCCCGGAGCACCTCCAGCGCGGCATTTTTGTCCTTCGGTGGCCCAAAAACGCCCGGCCCGGCAAGCTGCATCGCGCCGTAACCCAGTCGTTTTACCGTTCGCGTCCCGAGCGCGAATGTCCCGCTTTTATCAATGCTGCTCATGTTCACCTTCCTCATCTAAATGATCCGGATTTACAACAGGTTCCTGTCGGGAACCCTTAGTTAAGCGCGAGTTAAATTAAAGTTTAAATTCCCTACGACGATAGTATTTGTGTACCCCTGCACTTTCTTACGGACGACCGCTATGCTGAAAAATCTGCACGTGATTACCGGAATTATCTTTGCTCTCACCATATTCTGCCTGCTGCAAGTTGTCACGGGAGGGTTGTTCTACTCTGCCGTCAGCAACGATCGCCATAACTTCCAGAACTCCGGGGTGCTTAATGCCCAGCAGGAGAGCCTGAGCGACAGCGTTAACACCCTTATCAAAACGCGCGTCACCGTGACGCGAGTGGCGATCCGCTACCTGAAAAATCAGCGCGATCCGGCGTCCCTGGAGGCGATCAACAAACTGCTTGGCACCGCGGGCGACTCTCTGGCTAAAGCTGAAGCCTATAACAAACAGTGGCAGGCCCTGCCGCAGGTTAACGGCCAGAATGCGGCGCTAACCGACGAGATGCTGAAATCCTGGAATCAGATGCATGAAGTGATGCGTCTGTCGATTGAGTATCTGCGTGCCGACAACTACCAGGCCTATGGCGATCTGGATGCGCAGCAGGCGCAGGACGCTATGGAAGCGGTCTATAACCGCTGGCGTGCCGAGAACAATACCCTGCTGAAAGCCGCTACCGAAGAGAACCAGAGCAGCTTTACCCAGATGCAGTGGACGCTGGCGGCAATTTTCCTGGCCGTTATCGCCGTGCTGGTGGTGATCTGGCAGGGTTTACAGCACCTGCTGTTAAAACCGCTGAAAACCATTATGAACCATATTCGCACCATTGCGGCGGGCGATCTGACGCAGCATATCACGCTCTCTGGCCGCAATGAGATGGGCCAGCTGGCGGCCGGTCTGCATGAGATGCAGCAATCTCTGGTCACCACGGTCAGCGCCGTACGCGGTAGTACCGACTCCATCTACACCGGCGCAGGCGAAATTGCTGCCGGAAGTAACGATCTTTCCGCCCGTACGGAAGAACAGGCCGCCTCGCTGGAAGAGACCGCTGCCAGCATGGAAGAGCTGACCGCAACGGTGAAACAGAACTCCGACAACGCCCGTCAGGCGACCCTGCTGGCGAAGAACGCGTCAGAAACAGCGGCGCGCGGCGGTCATGTGGTAGATAACGTTGTCCGCACGATGACGGAAATTGCCGACAGTTCGCAGCAAATTGCCCACATTACCGGCGTGATTGACAGTATTGCCTTCCAGACCAACATTCTGGCGCTGAACGCCGCGGTAGAAGCCGCACGCGCCGGGGAACAAGGTCGTGGCTTTGCGGTAGTTGCCGGGGAAGTGCGTACTCTCGCGAGCCGCAGCGCGCAGGCGGCAAAAGAGATCAAGGGCCTTATCGAGAACTCTGTCAGCCGGGTGAATACCGGCTCTGAACAGGTTAGCGAAGCCGGTGCAACGATGAAAGAAATTGTGGCGGCAGTGACCCGTGTGACCGATATTATGGGCGAGATTTCGTCTGCGTCTGATGAGCAGAGCCGCGGTATTGAACAGGTGAGTCTGGCCGTTTCGCAGATGGACAGCGTCACCCAGCAAAACGCCGCGCTGGTACAGCAGTCCGCCACGGCGGCAGCGGCGCTGGAAGATCAGTCCGAACAGCTGCGCCAGGCGGTGGCGGCGTTTCGTCTGAGCGGCAAACAACAGGCCGCTGCCCCCCGCCCAACAAATGTGAAAACACCGCAGCTGTTGCGCCCGGCCACGGCAAGCACCGCCACCGACAGCAACTGGGAAACGTTCTGAGTGCTGTGCGGGCGAGAATATCGCCCGCCACGGCCCGTTAACGGCTGCGCTTGGCGTGCCGTTCCCAGTTCTCCTGTTTCGCGTCGTCGGATTTTCGCAGTGAAACATAACAGGCCCCGCTGCCGCCGTGATGCGGCAGCGCCACGCAGAAGGCCTGCACTTCCTCAAACTCGGTTAACCAGCGCGCCAGATAGCTACGCACCACGTTGGGATGAGCATTCTGTTCGCGCCCTTTTCCATGAATGATAATTAAATTACGTAATCCGTCGCGTCCGGCCTGGCGAATAAAGGCGTACAGCATCTGGCGGCAACGCTCGG
>Ga0058691_1001075_pt1 | contig 15612 bp, 15 predicted proteins | sample AgamicAtPrz_FD_55051 | JGI IMG/M metagenome (GOLD analysis project Ga0058691, IMG submission 55051) | Agave microbial communities from Guanajuato, Mexico - At.P.rz | ecosystem: Host-associated > Plants > Phyllosphere > Phylloplane/Leaf | place: Guanajuato, Mexico | collected 2012-05-28
TACGCGGTTATCGCCGCCATCGTCGGGGTGCTGGTGGCCATGGCGTTCCAGGAAGGGCTGCGCACGCAATTGCTTGCCAGCCTGGTCAGCCTGGGGGTGGTTTCGGCGGCGCATCTGTTGGTGCGCAAGCGCCGATTGCACGCCGGGCAGCACGGGACGCGCGCTGCATAATCACGCCGTCGGATCGAAACCCCGCCAACTGGCGGGGTTTCCTCGCTAGCAGGTTCCGGAGAGCCTGTAAGCACGACGTGGCGCTAAAGTCGCCCCGGTCCAAGACCTCTTGGTTACTTCAGGTGTTGCTTGATCGCCTGGGCAGCCTGGTCCAGTGCACTGCGGGTACCCGCCACTTGGCCGAGCACATTCAGCAGGCCGAAGTCGTGAATCATGCCGTTGTAACGCACGGCGGTCACCGGTACACCGGCAGCGTCCAGCTTGCGGGCATAGGCTTCGCCTTCGTCGCGCAGCACATCCATTTCGGCGGTCTCCACCAACGCTGGCGGCAAGCCTTTCAACTGATCCAGACTGGCTCGCAGCGGCGACGCGTGAATGTCATTACGCTGCCTAGGATCAGTGGTGTAGCTGTCCCAGAACCACTGCATCATATTGCGGGTCAGGAAGTGACCTTCAGCGAACTGGTTGTACGAGCCATTGTTAAAGTTGGCATCGGTCACCGGCCACAGCAGGGCTTGGAATCGCAGCTTCGGCGTGCCAGCCTCTTTGGCTTTGATCGCGACCACCGCCGCCATATTGCCCCCGACGCTGTTTCCCACGACTGCCAGGCGACTGCCATCGACACCAATCTGCTTGCCGTTCTCGGCAACCCAACGGGTCGCCGCATAAGCCTGGTTAATAGCAGTGGGGAACCGGGCTTCCGGCGACGGGGTGTAATCGACGTAGACCGCTGCTGCACCGGAGCCGACCACCAAGTCGCGGATTAGGCGTTCGTGCGTAGGGTAGTCGCCCAGCACCCAGCCACCTCCGTGGAAGAACATGAACACCGGAAGTTCTCCTTTCGCACCTTGTGGGCGTATGACGCGAATCTCCAGCGCCTGACCGTCGACCTGAATACTACGGCGCTCGACCTGGATGCCAGAGACATCCACTTTCACGCTGGCCTGAGCGCCAGTGAGCACGGCGCGGGCATTTTTCGGGGACAAGGTTTCTAATGGTTTGCCGTCACCTGCGGCTAGGGCCTGTAGGAAACCTTGAGTGGTGGTTTCCACACCGGGGCTACCGGCTGCGAAGGCGCTGTTGACAGCAAGGGCGAGCAGACTGGCGGTGAGTGTGCGGGACAGTTTCATGGTTACGTTCCTGAGGTGCTATTTAATTCTGGTTGGCGTTGGTGGTGGGGCGCAGATAACTGATTTCCTGCAGATTGCCGTCGCTGTCACGGTAGGTGAGGGTTGCGGTGCTGGTGTAGCTGGCGGCGTTGCCCGGTGCGTCTAAAGCGATCACTCGAGCAATGTCCATGTTCATTCCGTAGTGGTATGGGGTGGCGCTCTGGGCGAAGGCGCCGACGCTAACGCCGAAGGTCAAGGTGGCGATGGTGACTGCTTTGCTTAAGGTCATGATCATTCTCCGTTCGTTTGGATAATCAGATCAGCGACTGCGTGCTGCTTGAATTTTATTTTGCGCGGTGATTATTAGTGCGCAAAATATATTTTTGCTATCGGTGTCATTAAGGATTGCATCAATCGAAAACACAGCGTGGAACAACCCGATTGCAAAAAAAAAGCGTGGCTTACCCAATTGAAACCGTATCGGGTGCCACGCAAATTAGAGGAGGATAAAACCTAGGGGAAAATTGCTGAACATCCGTGTTCATAGAAAACTTACAGGCCCAGTTCAGACAAGCTCGGGTGGTCATCTGGACGACGGCCCAGCGGCCAGTGGAACTTACGCTCGGATTCCTTGATGGGCATGTCATTGATGCAGGCGTAACGGTTAATCATCAGACCGTCATCGCCAAACTCCCAGTTCTCATTGCCGTACGAGCGGAACCAGTTACCAGAATCGTCATGCCATTCGTAAGCGTAGCGAACTGCCAGACGGTTCTCAGTAAACGCCCACAACTCCTTGATCAAACGATACTCATGCTCTTTGGCCCATTTACGAGTCAGGAAATCTTTTGCTTGCTCGCGGTTAAATGCGAATTCAGCGCGGTTACGCCATTTCGTATCGAGGGAGTAAGCCAGGGAGACTTTTTCCGGGTCACGGCTATTCCAGCCATCTTCGGCCAGACGAGCTTTGAGAATGGCCGTTTCGCGGGTAAACGGCGGAAGTGGCGGGCGAACTTCGTTATTAGCGGACATGATAATTCCTCGCTTACTGGGCTGATATCGCCCGCCTACTGGCAATTAACGATTTAGTAGTTGCTGCGCAATGGTTTTTGCATCAACTGCTGATCGGTTGTCACCAAGCAAATGGGCAACGGTGATGGCGCCGTCGATCAGAATCAGAAATTGGCGTGCAAGTGCCTCTGGATCAGCGGTGCCATATTCTTCACAGATAGAGAACAAAAAAACTTTCAGTTTCTCTTTGTGCTCTTTATCTACAAGTCGTACTGGATCCTCAGGATCGCCGGTTTCACCGGCCGTATTGATGAATGCGCATCCTCTGAAATTTTCAGAGGTAAACCAGTCGCAAAGTACATCAAAAATCCGTAGAAGCTTTTCAGCCGGTGAGTCAGCCTTATTCACTTCTGACTCAAACCATCGCATCCAGTTTCTGTCGCGCCGTTTTAAAATCTCAACGACGAGCGCTTCCTTAGTACCGAAGTAGCGGTAGATACTCTTGCGAGCAACACCAGACGTCTTCACAAGAAGATCCATTCCAGTTGCACCGATTCCGCCGCGATAGATCAAATCTTCCCCGATCTTCAACAACCGCTCTTTGGTTTCGTTACTGCTATCGCTGTTCATGTCGGCAATGGTAGAACGATCGTTCTCCATGGTCAATACCTCCCGCTCCAGTATTTTCAAAAAAATAAAATCTGCTGAATTTACAAACAGTTACGCAGCGCCTCGTGATCCTTAGGATACAAATGCTACACGCTGCACGCGGAAAGCGCTTGTTCTGTAAGGAGTCCGTTCCCCGAGGTGCTCCGAAGCCCGAGGATGCATGCACAGCGGTTCTATGCTATTTAGGAAGCGGTGCGCCTTTGCTCGTCGCCATTGGCCAAGCCTATAGTTGACCGCCATGCTGCTCCGACATATCCGATATCTTCTTGCGGTGGCTGAACACCAGAATTTCACAAGGGCAGCAGAGGCGTTGCACGTCTCGCAGCCAACGCTGTCACAGCAAATTCGTCAAATGGAGGATGTTTTGGGGGCCCAGCTTTTTGATCGTTCGGGCCGGACGGTGCGCCTGACAGATGCTGGTGAGATTTACGTGCGCTTTGCGCGCAGGGCTCTACAAGATCTAGATGCAGGTAAAAGGGCGATCCATGATGTCAAGGACTTAGCCAGGGGCTCGGTTCGCCTAGCGATCACCCCAACCTTTACGGCTTACCTGGTCGGGGCATTGGTCGAACCATTCAACTCCCGATACCCAGGCATCTCTCTTTACATTAAGGAGATGCCTCAGGATCAGATGGAGGCTGCGCTTGCAGAGGATGAGCTAGATATCGGTATCGCTTTTTCTGAAGTGCGCTCACCGGAAATCGAGAGCCAGCCATTGTTTGTTGAAACGTTGAGCATGATGGTCAGCTCCCTACATCAACATGGTGTGACTGATGCTCTATCGATGACCCAGCTCGAGGAGCAACCTTTGGTGCTTTTAAGTGGAGATTTCGCGACAAGACGTTACATAGATGAGTATTTTCACGAGCACAAAATTGTTCCGCGTGTCGCAGTGGAGGCAAATTCAATTACGGCTATAGTTGAAATTGTTCGGCGTAGCCACTTGGCAACAATTCTTCCAGACGCAATCTCTCAGGAACAGACAGGACTAATCTCAGTCCAATTGACGCCGACACTCCGTTGTAGGACAGCGGCCCTACTGGTCCGACGAGATGCTTATCGGAGCGCCGCTTCAGAGGCATTTATGAATATAGCGAAAAGCTGGGGGCAAAAATCAGGCTCTGTGAGGCCGCTCGACTCTTCTTTAAAGATTTAAGAGTATATCCGCGTTCAAAGGCGATGCCTTGTCCTATTGACTAGGTCCGTAAGTTATCTGATTACAGCCTCTGTTGACACCGCGGCATCGTCCCAGGCAAGGAGTAAATTGCCGCGTGTGCGGCTGGGGTAGCCGCGAAGTTCCGCCTATGCAAGCGGGCACTCGAACGATTATCGAAAGCCAGCACGGTATTATGCATGCGAACTTGAGTGCTGCGCACAATTTTAAACCGCCGCAATAGTTGGAGGAGGTTGCAGATCTGAAACTTCATGATGTTCATTGGTTGCCTCGACTAGGTTGTGCGGTTTCTATAATTCCGAGTGGCATCTAATCCTTGTTACACTCATTTTGGCTTGATCTGTGGATAACAGCCCTTCCGAGACTCATTTCAGGCTGCGCACTAAAAGACTTAGTGGCGCAGCCGATTGAAATGAACCATCGTTCAGCTGTCCTTGCATCCAGTTCCGTATACCTGATAGCGAATCGTGTGCTGGTCCCCACTGTGATCGACATAAGTCATCGTCACCGGATAAACACCGCACCCGTCAGGTACCGGTGATATATTGACAACGTCAGCAATATCAAGCTTCATGTCGTAACGATAGTCCTCTACGCCAGTTTGCTCTTGGGCTTCTGATGCATTCGCAATTGTCATTTGAGCTTGGGCCGCAAGCAGCAGTGAGGCGATAACGATTTTAAGTTTCATGGCTCAACCTTCCGATTTAAGTTTCCAGCATTCGAGAAATATAAAGCGCTATTAAAGTGAGCGCGCAACACCGCTGCATTCAATAGAAGGAATGCGAGGACAACTTCAACAGTGGTGACTTGCGCGCTACGTATTACTTTTGCAACACCTGCGCTTCACCAGTACGGTGATGAATACAGGCCTATTTAAAATGGCTTGTAAGGCAGGAATTTACCATCAAGAGTGATGACTGCACGAGATCCGCCTTCTGGATCTTCAACTTTCTTGATGTCCATTTTGAAGTTGATCGCGCTGATGATGCCATCACCGAATTGCTCGTGAACGATTGCTTTGAGAGCCGTGCCGTACACCTGGATCATCTCGTAGAATCGGTAGATGGTAGGGTCGGTTGGCACCCCACCTGGGATGGATCCGCGCACTGGAATGGCTTGCAGTTGGGCGACTACTTCACTATCCAGATCCAAATGCGCAACTACGGCCTTGGCTGCAGTTTCGCTCAGTGGGTGCTGGCCCAACAGTGCAGCAGTAAGGTAGAACAGACTCAGGCCAGTGCCTTCGGTCAGGCTCTCCCAGGAAAGATCTTTACGAGCCTTCGCTTCGAGGATTTTTCCGGTCAGCGCCAGGGTTGGGTCCTGATAAGCATGAGATTGTTGCATGGTTTTTCTCCTACGGGTGGTGGTAACTGTCTTCAAGCTACTTTTGTTACTTGCCGGGCAGGGACAGCGCAGGTGGCCGGGTAATCGACAATCGATACGAATTGGCCAGATGTGTTATCCAGTGCGTCTATGCCTCCGCTTGCGATGTCATAGACCCAGCCGTGCAGATTCAACTTGCCTTGCTCCTGCGCGATCCGAACGCTTGGGTGGGTCTGCAGGTTGGCCAGTTGTGCAATGACGTTTTCTTTGACCAGAGACGCCAGTCGAGCGCTGTCATTAATGTGCGGACGACCCGCATTGATTACCTTGGCGCCTTCTGCGTAGCGCAACCAATTCGAAACTGCTGGCAGGTGATCGAGGCACTTGCATTGAGCGATTGCTGTCATGGCCCCGCAATCGGAGTGGCCGCAGATGACTACATCAGTGACACCGAGGACGGCGACCGCGTATTCAACCGTAGCGGAAACACCACCCGGTTCCGGGCCGTAGGACGGCACGATGTTGCCAGCGTTGCGTACCACGAACAGCTCACCGGGTTCTTGCTGGGTGAGCAATTCAGGAACTACACGACTATCGGAACAGGCAATGAACAGGGTTTTCGGGGACTGGGTTGAAGCCAGGTGTTTGAACAGGTTCGAGCGTTGGGGAAATGCCTCACGCTGGAACTTAATCAGGCCTTCGATGAGGTTTTTCATGGCGATTGTCCTGGTGGGTGGCTGTTGGGGTTAGATTGACCCTAAGCAGCGATAGCGTCCAAGACCCATGTATTATCATCAGCATAAGCAGTGCCTATAGTTACGCAGCGTCATGCATCGCCCCACAGCCGCACTCCTTCTTTGCGGCTTGAGGGATACCAGGCGGGATTGTGACGCGGAGTGGAGAGGTAGCCTCAGCTGCGCCGATGGGACTTCTGGGGGCGCTGCATGGAAACCCCGGGCAGATCACCAGTACCTTTGGTGAGTAAACCGGACAGGTCTCGCTCAAGCTTCGCGTGTTCAAGGTCAGGCGGTTCGAAGTGAGGCTGTCTTCGACATGACGCGGATGGCGATCAAAAGGTGTTAGGGAGCTTGCCGGCGCATTACGGGCAGAGCCGCTCCGCAGTGCGAGTGGCTGCTACGTATAGGTGCCGTTCAGGAGGAGATGCAAAACGGTCAGCAGCGCCTAGTGAATCGTCCTTGTCGATTCCTCAATGCGCGGAAGATTTAGGCTCGTGCTTCTGGAGATGATAGCTACTTGAGGCCTGTTCGAGGTGGGATGGATTGGATAGAGGGCCCGGTTCAGCCCTCGTAGTAGACATCGAAACTGATCGGACGTCCTTGTCCATCAAGTCAGCTCAGAGGCCCAGCTCCGAAAGGCCTGGATGGTCGTCGGGCCTACGTCCGAGTGGCCAATGGAACTTGCGTTCGGACTCCTTGATTGGGAGATCATTGATACAGGCAAAGCGGTTTTCCATCAGACCGTCATCCCCAAACTCCCAGTTTTCGTTTCCGTAGGAGCGATACCAGTTGCCGGAGTCATCGTGCCATTCGTAGGCAAAGCGCACTGCGATTCGATTACCTGTGAACGCCCAAAGCTCCTTAATCAGTCGGTAGTCGAGTTCCTTGGTCCATTTTCGGGTGAGAAAAGCTTTGGCTTCAGCCCGGTTTTGAGCGAATTCGGCACGATTACGCCATTTAGTGTTGAGGGAATAAGCCAGAGAAACACGCTCAGGATCACGGCTGTTCCATCCATCCTCCGCCAAGCGGACCTTCTCGATCGCGGTTTCGCGCGTGAAGGGCGGAAGCGGCGGACGCACTTCAGAGTTGGTATTCATTTTCGGATCTCCTACATCAGGGGCAGGAATTCAGCACCAGCGTCGCGGGCGATGAGTGCAGTACGCGGCGCCATTTTCAGCTTAGGACTGGCAGGCCCGTTCGCTGACCACCGCACAAACCTCGACCAGAAAACTCAAAAGCATCGTGGTTGATTTTGTCGGTTGCTGTCTAACGTACCTCCCTTCTGAGGCTCGGTCCTTGGCTGAAATCTGAAGATCCTGAATTTGTTATCGCCCATTCGTCCCGAACCGAAGCTCCTCTAGGAGCTGGCGTGCATTGATGACGTCTGTGCTCCCAGATCCCTCTCGGATACGGCTACAAGATATCTGCATTAGCTCATAGGCATCCTGCTGCCGACCCACCTTCACCCACAGGCGAGCCAGGCAAGTGGTCACACGCAGCTCCCAAGAAAAAGCTTCCTGTTGGCGGGCCCACTTCAGTGCCTCTAAGAAGCTGCTTTCAGCTGGTTGATACTTTGCTAGCTGAGTTAGGACCTCGCCTTTTATTCGGAGCAGTTCGGCGGTGTTCCAATAGCTTTCGTTGATGAAGGTGAAAGTGAGGGCCTGTTGGATCTTGTCTTCCGCCTCGATCAAAGCACCAGACCGGCAAAGCGCCTCGGCAAGAATCCCTAAAAATGAAGTAAAATGCCCAGTGAATGACGTCGTTCTTAATGCTTCGACGGCATTGCGAAGCTGCGCTATTTCCTCGTTTGAACTGCGACGGAGAAGTGCAAGCGTATGCTGGAAGCAGCGGGCCCAGGCACTCCATACTTCCAAACCGTGCCGTGAAGTGGTATCTCGCAGAATTGCAAGATAATGAGCAGAGGTCTCGTAATCTCCTACGATCAGAGATATAGGGATGGTGGCTTCGATTAGTGCATAGCACCTGGTCATAATGTGATCGCAGGCCAGCGCCTGCTCTGCGACCTCTGTGGCCAAGGAGGTTGCTTGATCTGGAAATCCTTGTACCCATAAGGTACGCGCTTGAATGGTTCGAGCAACTAAGCCCTGGTCGACTTGGTACCCTACAGTACTAGTGTGATGGACCGAATGGATATAACGTGAAATCAGATACTCCAATTCCCGCTGCGATTCACGTTGCTCCCCGTAGAAATGAAGCGACACACCGAGCAGACGATGACTCATCAGTATGTCGGGGACATCTTGGCGCTCTTCTGCTAGCACGGCAAATTTTTTTGCGACCTCTAGGGCCGCGCGCGGTTCTCCGCCATAAACTCGGGCTGTCCATAATCCCCACAGAGCTTTCGCTTGGCTTCTCTGGTCTCCTAGCTTCGAGGCTAAATCAAGAACGTCGCTCCAAAGCGACGCCGTAGTCTTGGAGGGGCCATGTGTGAAAGTTAAGGCCACCGCAAGGCCGGAGCGTAGTTGCATGACGGATTTGGGAGAGGAGCCTGGTACTGCATCCACTGCCGCGAGTGCTGAGGTAAGCCGAACGCGGCACTCATCCACCAACGAAAGCTCCATCAGTAGAGGGATTGATCCGGCTGCCAAATCAATCCCAATCTCAGTGTTTCCCACAGGCGAGAATGACCATTCTAGCGCTGTTCGTACATTGTCTATCTGGTGTTTGTATAGTTTAAGCCATTGTGATGACGGCTCGCGTTGATAATCGCGAAGTGCCTTTACCAGTAAAGCCTTGATGAAGTCGGCATGCCGATAACCGCATGCTACGAACTCTCCATGACTCTTAAGCTTTTCCAACGCATATAGTCGTGTTGTCTCATGAAGCTTGTAGTGCGGCCCCTCAGTGGATCGCTCGATTTGGATCAGGGATTTTTCTACCAGTTCCGACAAACTGTTCAATATTTCAGATCGATCATCGCCCGCGTTGCCTGCTACCGCTACAGCCGTTGCTTGGTCAAAGCTTCCAGATAGAAAACCTAGCTGACGAAAGATCTTCTTTTCAGTGGCGCCAAGCAGTTCATAGCTCCAATCCAGGGCCGCGCGCAGTGTTTGGTGACGTTGCAGGGATGTTCGATAGCCGCACCGAAGCAATTTAAGTCGATCATGCAGTCCATCCGCTAAACCCTCAATCCCCAGCGAAGCAGCACGCGCTGCTGCGAGCACTATGGCCAGAGGGTTGCCATCAAGCTGGCGGCAGATCCCGCTAACCAACGCGATAAGCCTGCCCTCAAGTAGGGCGCTTTGGTCCGCTGCTTTCATCCGAGATAAAAACAACTGGACTGCAGCAAATGGTAGGAGGTCGTTAGCGTTCGACAAGCCAGGGGTAGGAACAGCCAAGGGGAGAACGTGGTAGAGATGTTCGCACTCAATACGAAGCAACTCTCGACTCGTCGTGACAACGCTCACGCTTGGATTTAAACGCACAAGTGCTTCTACAAACTGGGCAGCGGAGTGAATCACGTGTTCACAGTTATCAAGCAAGATCAGTGTGGCATTGTCGCCCAGTGCCTTAGCAATCCGCTCTGCAGATGCGGCGCCGCCTGCAAACCTCAGTCCGAGAGTAGCGCCTATAGTGTCGGCTACTAGGCATCCCGTAGTGAGCGGCGCTAATTCAACGAACCAAACGCCGCCTGGAAAGTTATCAGACTGTTGCTTCGCCACCTCAATTAGCAGGCGCGTTTTGCCTATCCCTCCAGGCCCAGTTAGCGTGATCACTCGATGTTCCAGCAGATGCTCGTTGACTTCTCTCACGTCTTGCTGCCGTCCGATCAACGGAGAGTCGATAAGCGGCAAATTTCCTTTCGCGGAAGTCCGCTTAACTTCCTGTGATACGGTTTTTTCATTGGACGGCATGACGAATCTGTATCCCTGTCCCCAGACCGTCTTGATCACATCTCGATCGGCACCCAACGCTTTACGCAGAGCTGACATATGCACCTGCAAATTATTCTCATCAATGAGCTTGTCAGGCCACACGTGCAACATGATTGCGTCTTTGCTTACTAGCTCGCCGTTTGCGGATATCAAAAGGTTCAGGATATCAAAGGCAGGTCCGCTTATCATGACTGGTAAGCCGTCAACCAAAAGCTCCCGGCGATTTGACCTTACCTCAATTCGACTGAATTTGGTCATGGTGTGGGCTCCTAATGCAGGCCCCGCTTCTTAGTGAGCAAGGCGTCTGGTAAGCCGCGCATCCATAGCCGTTTCCCTAGCGGATGTCCCAATTCGCTGGTTCCGAGAAGCCTAACCCGGTAGTGGCTAAGCGCAGCGCCCGCTGCACCATCCAGGCAAGCACCGTCCGGGGCGCCTATGAGCAGTCTAGCTTCAGAATCTTCAGGTTTCCCCCAAGGACTTAAGCATGCGAATGGCGCTAGCTTTGAGCAGCAGCGTCCAGAAATGGTCTGTGCCAGGGGAGGCCTAACATAGCCTCGGGCAGTCTCTCGACTTGGCGGAACAGGCTGCGGTGAGCAGGATTCGTAACCAAAAACTGACTGCAAGGTTACAAATCAGAATGTGTGACCACTATTGTCTAGGCATTGTGGCTATTAAATCGGTATCACACTGACTAAGCCCTTCACCTGGAGGAGTCATTCATGAAAACCGTTATGAAAATTGCTGCATCTTCTGCGCTCTACCTTGCCTTGGTTAGCACTGCCGCTTACTCAGAGGTGCCGCGTGAACAGATTAGTTACCGTACCCTTCAAGTTAGTGGGTTTGATGTGTTCTACCGCGAAGCAGGGCCTCACGATGCACCGACCGTGCTACTTTTGCACGGATTCCCGACTTCCTCGCACATGTTTCGCGAACTTATACCTAAATTGGCAGTAAAGTACCATGTTATAGCACCTGACTTACCGGGGTTCGGTTTTACTAAGCGAACGGACAACAGTAAATTTAATTACACTTTTGATAATTTGACACAGGTTATCGACGGTTTCATTCAGGCGAAAGGTCTAAACAGGTTCGCCATGTACGTTTTCGACTACGGAGCACCAGTGGGGTGGCGGATCGCTACAGCCCATCCGCAAAAGATCTCGGCTATTATTTCGCAGAACGGTAACGCTTATGAGGAAGGGCTCAGTAGCGGGTGGGCGCCAATACAAACGTATTGGGCAAACCCTACTCAAAAAAATCGATTGGCACTCCGAAATCTGCTCGAGCTTAAAACGACCAAGTGGCAATACATGGAAGGTGTAAGAGACACTTACCATGTCTCACCTGACGGGTACACACTTGATCAGGCCCTTCTGGAGCGAGAAGGCCAACAAGATATTCAGCTCGACTTATTCCTAGATTATGCGAGCAACGTGAAAAAGTACCCGGAGTTTCACGGTTATTTCCGCAAGCATCAGCCCCCACTATTGGCGGTCTGGGGGAAAAATGATCCATTCTTTCTTCCTGCTGGAGCTGAGGCGTTCAAAAGAGATATTCCAAAAGCTGAAGTCAGCTTAATAGAAAATACCGGCCACTTTGCCTTGGAGACTCATTCTACTTTAATTGCCGATAAGATCCTTGACTTTCTTAATCGAAACGTAAAATAAGTCACTGTATTCGCCAGACCTTCAGAAATAGGTAGCACTAACGGTAGTTTAAATAACGTACTGGGGTGGCAACATGACAAATCATGTGTTGACTTTATATCACGCTCCCCTTTCAAGCAGCTGTCATAGTGTGTTGATCATGCTGTCGCTGCTTGGTATAACTTGCAAGAGGGTCGAGATTGATATAGATAGCGGCACATCTCAGTCCTCAGCATATTCTGCATTGAAAGCTTTTTGGCGGGGGCCGGTGATTGATGATGACGGCGTTGTTATATCCAGCTCAAATGCAATTCTCATTTACTTAGGCCGAAAATATGGAGGTGAGCAATGGTGCCCAAGTGATCCCGTCGGTTCTGCAGCAATCCAGCGCTGGCTTTCAACCGCAGCCGGGCAATTATTTCATGCCGCTGGAGACACTGGAGTTGCATTACTTCGCACAGGATTGGATGCCGAACAAGCGACTCAGCGTTATGAAGGCTTTCTTGATCTTTTGAACTCGGAACTCACCAGTCGACATTTTCTGGTCAAAGGAATCCCCACAGTTGCAGATATCGCCATGTATACATTCGTGTCTAGTGCCACGAAGGTTAACATAGCTCTTGGTGGGTACCCTCACATACTGAGCTGGCTAGAAAAGATTCGTGCCCTTCCTGGGTTCGTAAACGTTGACTAGCGTTTCGAGGTCCGGCTTATAACTATCGGAGTAAATCATGAATAGTTCTGTTTTGATCGGAAACTCAGCCTCCTTAGATTATCGTGCTTTTAATTTCAGTGCAGGGCCATCCGCACTCCCCGATAGCGTTATAAAAAAAATGCAAGCAGAGCTGTACAATTGGCAAGGACTGGGCCTGTCGGTGATGGAAATCAGCCATCGCAGCGAAGAGTTCAGAGCGGTAGCACAGAAAGCGGAGGCTGATTTACGTTCGCTGCTGAGTATTCCTGAACACTATGCTGTTTTATTTCTCTCTGGAGGAGCTAGTTTTCAATTTTCGCAAATCCCTTTGAATCTCCTAGGGGAGCATGATCAGGCTGATTATCTGGACACTGGGCTTTGGTCCCAAAAAGCTATCAAGGAAGCGTATAGATATACAAATGTGAATGTGGTGGGCAGCTCGAGGGGGGCTGGTTACTGCTCGATTCCACGTCAAGATGAATGGTCAATTTCCAAATATACCGCTTTTCTGCATTATACTGCGAATGAGACTGTCGGCGGCTTGGAGTTAAGTGTAGTTCCTGAAATAGACTGGATTCCGCTTGTGGCAGATTTTTCTTCCAGTATTCTTTCTAGGCCTATTGAGGTTTCTCGCTTTGGGTTGATTTATGCTGGGGCGCAAAAGAATATCGGTCCTAGCGGATTTACGATCGTAATTATTCGTCAAGATCTCCTGGATCGTGCCAGCAAAAAATGCCCTGCACTGCTAAATTACAAGCTAATGGCCGAGCATAAATCGATGTACAATACACCGCCAACATTTTCTTGGTACATCGCTGGCTTGGTATTCGAGTGGCTTCAGGAAAAAGGTGGCTTAGCTGCTATAGCAGCAATCAATGAGCGTAAGCAGCGCTTGCTTTACGATTACATCGACCGAAGCGAATTGTATTTTAACCCTATCGCTCCGGAGTATAGGTCTTGGATGAATGTTCCGTTTCGCCTTGGAGATGTACGCCTAGACGAACTGTTTTTAGCCGGGGCAAAGGAGTGTGGGCTTCTTGGGCTGAAAGGGCATCAATCAGTGGGCGGAATGAGAGCCTCGCTTTATAATGCCGTTACCGAGCAAGCAGTACAGGCACTTGTTGAATATATGTCTGGGTTTGAGCGCTCTTTTGGATAAGTCAGCATAAGCTTCCGGCCGCCCCAACTTTGAACTCCATATTTCTGGACGGTGGAGTTCACCTATTGAAGGTGGCTTGACGCTGGCCGGGCATACCGACAGATTGATGAGCCGTCAGCATCATGCTTGTAGAACTTGTCCGCTTCGGTCGATAGCTGCCGCATGCACCAGAACCGTTATCCAACCTGGCGGTCGTTCACCGCTGGCAGGCCCCCGCGCTGTACTGACCATAGCCCCGTATCAGGCTCTAGGTTGCCTTTCGCCAACCACCGATCGTCAGCTCCATCGACCTCCAAGCCCGCCGCCCGGTCAACCGGGAGACCCTAGGCCGCGATGGTGAACCAATGGACGTCTTTGCTGACAATGAAATGTCGACCCGCAGTGATGTGGTCGGGCAACTGATCGTGGCGTTTTCCCTGATTCTGCTGTTGGCCTTGTTGCTGGGGCTGTTCTCCCTCTACCGCCTCGCCGGGGCGCTGGACGCCCGAGAAGTGGAGCAGAGCCGCTTCTATGCTGAATCCGCCATGGCCCAGCTGCAGAAGAACGACAGGACGTTCCTGCTGACCCATGCCAACTGGCAGGCCGCCTATGATCACTTGGGCGGGCAGGTCGATGCACATTGGGCATACGACGAGGACAACGTCGGCGCCACGCTCTATACCTCCGATGGATACGAAGGCGTATATGTGCTCGATGACGACGGTACGCGGTACGCAATACTGGACGGTAAGCTCAGCCAGCAGGGCCTGGAGCAGCATACCGTCAGTGCCGGCAAGATCCTGCAGGAGGCTCGGCAAGCAGCGCAGCACGAACAGGCGTCTTCAGGCTATCTGGTCTTTCGTGGCCAGCCGGCGGTGTACGTCGCTGCACTGATCCGCCCGCAGACCCAGCCGGCCCGCCCGCCGGGACCAACTGCGGTGTTGGTGTTCATTCGGGTTCTATCGCCACAGGTGCTCTTGCCGCTGGGCCAGGCGGCGGGGCTGTCCGGCCTGGCCGTGGGCGATTCGGCCGATCAGCGCCAAGGGCGCGGTGCCTTGCCACTCGAAGGCAGCGGCCACACCTTGACATGGGATATACCGCAGCCCGGCACCGAACTGATCCACACGGTAATCGCGCCCTTGGCTATCGCCGTTCTGTTCATCGCGCTGAGCATGGCATTGTTTGCACGCTATGCGATCCGCGCCAGCACCAGGATCGATCGCAGCCACCGTGCTCTGGTGACTTCCAGGGTTGCCCTGCAATCAAGTGAAGAGCGCTTCAAGGCAGTGGCCGAAGCTGCCTCGGACTGGATCTGGGAAACGGATGTGCTCCTTCGCCTGACCTACCTTTCGGACCGGTTCACCGAACTCACCGGGCACCCCGTCGAAGCCTGGAGACAGCGCCCGATTACCGAGTTGCTGTCGTGTGATACCAGCAACCTCCGGACCTCGCTGCACAGCCTGGCCGCGACAGGCTCCTCTGGCACGCTGCGCTGCCAGTACCAGGACCATCTAGGCCAGCAGCGTATCTGCAGGATCGCTTCGCGCGCGATCGTGGCCGAGGGCGTGTGTACCGGCTTTCGTGGCACGTGCAGCGACATCACCGACGAAGTCGCCGCCCATGCCCAGATTCAGCACCTCTCCTTGCACGACGCCCTGACCGGCCTGCCGAATCGCAACAAGCTGTTCCGTTTCCTCGAACAATCAGCCCCTGGCGCTGAGCTACCCCAGGTGGCGCTGCTGATGCTGGATCTGGACAACTTCAAGCCAATCAACGACAGCCTTGGGCATCCGGCCGGCGACGCGGTGCTGCTCGAGGTAGCGAGCCGCCTCGGTCAAGTTACCCGCGACAGTGATCTGGTCGCCCGTCTGGGAGGCGATGAGTTCATCGTCGTGCTGACCCGGCCAGGCGATCACCAGGACATGGACCGATTCTGCATGCGCGTGATCGAGGCGATCAAACGCCCCATTCAGGTCGAAGGGCATGTCGTGCAAGTGGGGGTAAGCCTGGGTGTAGTGCTGTCGGCCGAGTACCCCGGTACGCC
>Ga0058691_1001092_pt1 | contig 15378 bp, 16 predicted proteins | sample AgamicAtPrz_FD_55051 | JGI IMG/M metagenome (GOLD analysis project Ga0058691, IMG submission 55051) | Agave microbial communities from Guanajuato, Mexico - At.P.rz | ecosystem: Host-associated > Plants > Phyllosphere > Phylloplane/Leaf | place: Guanajuato, Mexico | collected 2012-05-28
ATGTTCTCGATGGCGTCGGCCAGGGTGCAGCCCGCCTTGGCCACGGTGGCTTCGAAGGGGTAGAGATTGACCACCAGCAGGTCGATGGTCTCGATGCCATGCTCCTTCAAAGCGGCCATGTGCTCGGGCAGGTCGCGACGAGCCAGCAGACCGCCATGCACCATGGGGTGCAGGGTCTTGACGCGGCCGTCCAGCATCTCGGGGAACTTGGTGACTTCGGCGACTTCGGTCACGGGCAGGCCCACGCCTGCCAGCAGCTTGGCGGTGCCACCGGTGGACAGCAGTTGCACGCCAAGAGCGTGCAGGGCTTGCGCAAATTCGACGATACCGGTCTTGTCAGAGACGGAGATCAGAGCTTTCATGGGCGTCAATTCAAAGTTTGGATAAAAACAAGCTGCAAGTGCAGATATATCAAGCGCTTGCAGCTATGGATTTGGTAGCTTCGTCGTTCAGAGCAATTCGTGATCGACGAGCTTTTTGCGCAAAGTGTTGCGATTCAGGCCCAGCCATTCGGCGGCGCGCGACTGGTTGTTGTCGGCCTGGCCCATCACCACTTCCAGCAGCGGTTTTTCGACAAGACGAATCACCATGTCGTAGACATTGGCCGGTGTTTCGCCCTCGAGATCGCGGAAATAGCCCTCCAGGCTATCGCGAACGACTTGTTCTAAATTCTGATTGCTCATGCAGCCATTTCTGCCGGTTCGTCCAGCTCGCTGCTTGCTTCAGCAGCGGCCGTGGCCGCCGGGATCCGCTCCATCTGCTGCCCCAAGGCATCCAGATAGTCGGCCACGGCCTGCCATTGCACCGCACAGTCCTCAATAGTGTTGATGTGTTTTCTGAACTCTTCCCCGCCCGGCAGAGCTCGCAGATACCACGCAATATGCTTGCGGGCGCTGCGCACGCCGACTCCCTCGCCATACAGGCTGTAGTGATCTTGCAAATGTTCGAGCAGCAGACGACGCAGCTCGGCCACCAGAGGAGGAGCCAGATGCTCGCCGGTGGCCAGAAAGTGCGCGATCTCGCGAAAGATCCACGGCCTGCCCTGGGCTGCACGGCCGACCATGATGGCGTCCGCCCCCGTATAGGCCAGCACATCGCGGGCCTTTTCGGGACTGTTGACATCGCCATTGGCCACCACGGGCACTTTGACGGCCTGCTTGACGGCCGCAATCGTGTCGTACTCGGCAAAGCCCTTGTAGCCCTGCTCGCGCGTGCGGCCGTGCACGGTCAGCATCTGGATGCCGACATCTTCAAACTGGCGCGCCAGCAGAACTGCGTTCTTGTGCGTATCGCACCAGCCTGTGCGCATCTTCAGGGTGACGGGCACGTTGTAAGGACGTGCGGCCTCCACCACGGCCTGGGCAATTTCCACGGCCAGCGGCTCGTTCTGCATCAGGGCGGAGCCCGCCCATTTGTTGCAGACCTTCTTGGCCGGACAGCCCATGTTGATATCGATAATCTGCGCGCCGCGCTCGATGTTGTAGATGGCAGCCTCGGCCATCATGGGCGCTTCGGTGCCGGCAATCTGGACCGAGATCGGCCCAGGCTCGCCTTCATGGTTGGCACGGCGACTGGTCTTGAGACTGTTCCACAAATCCTTGCGGCTGGTCACCATCTCGCTGACCGCGTAACCGGCCCCCAGTGCCTTGCACAGCTGACGAAACGGCCGGTCCGTCACACCCGCCATGGGAGCGACAAACAGACGATTTGCCAATGGAATATGACCAATGTGCAGGGCGGGCATGGAGAGAATTTGGTTTCTGCGGCAGGCAATGTCTGGCACAGACCGGGCGCTGGAAAAGAGGGGGCAATTATACCTGCTCAAATTTTCAGCAAAACCAAACTCCATGCATCACCCTGCGAGGCGAGTCACTATCGGGCAATGCAGCACCGGCGTCTCAGTTTTTACGCACCGGCATGTCAAAGTACTGCTCGGGATAGGGCTCGCTGACCAGCGTGTAATGCCACCACTCCTCTGGCAGGTTCTTCCATCCGTTGCGCTGCATCAGGCTGCGCAGCCAGCGGCGGTTGTGCTGCACATCNGGCGATTGCTGGGCATTGTCGGTATGCGACTGCTCGTCAAANAGATCGAAGGGCGTTCCCATGTCCACTTCGATACCGTCGGCCAGCGGGCCACGCACCAGCTTTCTGGCGCGCTTGGCATCCACCACCAGCAGCGTCATGTCCACGGTGCTGGCACGGCTGTGACCCGATTTCTCGGCGATNTAGCCACGCTTGAAGAGCTCGCTCTTGGGCACGCGCGGGTAATACATGTCCTTGTTTTTCTGATCGGCCATATCGCGNCCCCAGCGCACAAAGTCGTCGACGGCCGCCTGGGGCCGGTAACAGTCATAGACCTTCAGAGCCAGCCCCTGTCCAGCCAGTTCCTNTTGAACAGCTGCCAGAGATTCGGCAGCCACGCGGCTGAGCCAGCAAACCCCGGCTTCNTAGCCANCCACGGGGCGGCCCATGAAGTTGTGCTTGGAGACATAGCGCATGTCCTGCTTGATGCCGGGCGCCAGCGTCGCCAGCGGCACCAGATCGGCAGTCACGGTGACCGCTGGTCTGGCATCAGACGGCGCGATGGTCTTTATGTTCGGTGCGCAACCAGCTATCAAAAGCAAAGCGACTGCCAGGGCTGCTGCCTGACTCGATCGCATCATTTTTTTTAGAGGGCTGAAAGCCATTCCTACTCCCATTGATCTGGCGTTACCGGATAACACCTGTGTACGCATTTGGATAAGAAACCATATATCAACAGCCTGCAACTATGGCCGATGACCGAGAAATGACAGGATGCAAAGTTCAGGGAATTGAGCGACCCGCCTAAACTAGCCGCCCTATGGAAGCGTGGATACATCAGTTGCTGCAATGGCTGGCCCTGCCGGAGCTGGGCCTTAGCACCGTGTTTGTCGTGGCCCTGGTCTCGGCCACCCTGCTGCCGCTGGGCTCTGAGCCCGTGGTGGCCGCACTGGTCTCAGCCAACCCCGATCTGTTCTGGCCCGCCATTGTGGTCGCCACGGCGGGCAACACGCTGGGTGGGGCCATCAGTTGGTGGATGGGACTGGCCGCCAACCAGGCCTGGAACAAGGCCAAAAAGCTGCGCCGACATGGAGAGCCGCCGCCCCAGAACATGCACCACAAGTCACGCTGGAACCGCATCGCCCGTTACTGGCTGCGCAAATACGGCGCCAAGGCCTGCCTGCTGAGCTGGCTGCCCGTCGTCGGCGACCCGCTATGCGCGGTCGCCGGCTGGGTGCGCCTGCCTTTCTGGCCCTGCGTCGCCTATATGGCAGTTGGAAAATTCCTGCGCTATACCTTGATGACGGCAGGCCTGCACCAGATCATTCAGCGCTTTTTTTAGATCCAGCTCAAGGCAGAAACGAGGGCGTCAGCAGACGCAATCCCAGCGAAAACCAGCGCTGATTGCCTTCGCCAATGCGGTTGCCGTATGTGGCATCAATCTGCACCCTGTCCGGCACGACCCAGTAACGCATGCCCACCTGCACCAAAGGCTTGCCCGAGCCCTGTCCATAAGTCTCGGCAATCAGCCAAGTGCGCTCCCGCAACTGGGTCTCGCTGCCCAAGCCCCAGGTCAGATGATTGCTGCGCGTACCCTGCTCGCGCAGCCAGCCCAAATTGGTGTGCAACACCACTTTGTCATCAGCCAGCGACCAGCTGACGGGCACATAGGCATACATATCGTGACCGCCACCCGCATCGCGACGCGGGTCGCGCGACATGCCTGCAGCCAGCCCCCAACCCCAGCCATTGGTCTCCAGCGTCTTGAACAGTGTCTTGCCCTGAAGCATCTGTGCGCTGCCACGCGTGCTGCCGCTTTCACGGCTCAAAGCCCCTCCCATGGTCAATTCCAGGTTGCCGGTGAAATTGCAGGCCGGCTGCGCCCAGAACTCGGTATGTCCTTTGGGGCTTTTAACCCAGCTCTCAAGCTGGCAGGCTTTGGCATCGACGATGCGCGCATCATCAGTATTCATAGGGCGGGCCGCGTAGGCCGCCGTGGCCAGAGTTGCAACCGCTACCGGCAGCAGCTTGTATAAAAACATGAGTTCCCTCCCTGCTATGTGCTTTATTCAGAGGCGTGGCTCTGCGGCAATCAACCGCTTGGCAGAAGATTAGCGCAGCACTGTGACACAGCTTGGGCAGCCCGACAATCCAAGTGTTTTTCTGACTTAGTCCTTGTACGACAAGTACATGAAGCTATTGATTGATGAGCAACAAAAATAGCCCGCAGCATTCGCGCGCATTCCGATGACCGTTTCCGCGGTCTGCTCCACCGGCAGCCCCCTAAGACAGACATGCGGGCTCAATCCACCTTCAGACCAAGACTCCGGGTCACCACGGCATAGCGGTCCATGTCCGCATGAATCTGTGCCCCGAATTGAGCTGGAGACTGCTGCACCAACCTGTAGCCCTGCTTCTGCAGAGACTCCTGCATCTGGGGATCGGCCTGAATCTGCACCAACACTGCGTGCAACTTTTTCACAATCGGCTCCGGCGTGGCTGCCGGCGCCAGCACTCCATGCCACTGCTCCACGGCAAAAGCCTTGACGCCTTGCTCCGCCACCGTGGGCACATCGGGCAGTTGAGCCACACGCTCCGGCGCAGTGACGGCAATGGCACGCACCCGCCCCGAGCCCATCAAAGCGACGGCACTGCTGGCCGTCACCACACCCAGCGGGACCTGATCGGCAGCCACTGCGGTAATGGCAGGACCGCAGCCCTTGAACGGAATATGCTGCAACCGCACGTGCGCTGCCTGCCCCAGCATCTCACCCGCCATATGCTGGGGCGTGCCATTGCCGCAACTGGCAAAGGCCAGAGGTCGCTCCTCCGATGCCTGCGCCAATGCATCCGCAAGGCTATGAATGCTGCTGTGCTCCGGCACCACAAGCACTGAAGCAATAGTGCCGGCATTGAAAACCGCCTTGAAGTCCTGGCGTGGATCAAAGTCCAGCTGCTGATACACACCGGGGTTGATGGCAAACGAGCTGTTGGCCATGAGCAGCGTGGCGCCGTCGGGTGCTGCCTCGGCCACTGCGCTCGCGCCGATATTGCCGCTGGCGCCGGGCCGGTTCTCCACCACCACGGACTGGCCCAAACGCTGCTGCATGGCTGCGCCCAGACGGCGCGCCAACAGGTCCGTGCCACCGCCTGGCGGAAAGGTCACAACGATGGTGATGGGCTTTTCAAAACGGACTACCGCCGTGCCCGCACGGGCATGCCAAATCCCCGCAGCCGTCACCGCCAGCGCTGCAGCAACCAGTACTGCCCAGCTGCGGCGCCACTTCAGCATGGCCTTCATCAATGCACCCCTAAAACAAGGGGCCGCAAGCAAGCGCCGCTGCGAAGCGAGGCTGTCCCTCTCCCATGGAGGGAAGCGGCAAAGCCGCTCAGGAGGTAGGCCATCAAGCGTCCAGACCTATATCGAGCACGCGCGCACTGTGCGTGAGCCAGCCCACGGCAATCTGATCCACGCCCGTGGCAGCCACGGCAGCTGCGGTTTCGGGGGTAATACGCCCCGAGGCTTCGGTGATGGCCCGGCCCTTGCACATACCGACCGCAGTGCGCAAATCATCCAGGCCCATATTGTCCAGCAGCACTACATCCACGCCCAGTTGCAGCGCAACATCCAGCTGGGCCAGCGTATCCACTTCCAGCTCGATCTTGACCATATGTCCCACGCCGGCACGAGCACGCCCCACAGCCGTGGCGACATCGCCGGCCAGCGCAATATGGTTGTCCTTGATGAGTACGGCGTCGTCCAGGCCAAAACGGTGGTTGCTGCCGCCACCGACACGCACGGCGTACTTCTGCAAGGCTCGCAGGCCCGGCATGGTCTTGCGCGTACAGGTCACTCGGGTGCCGAAGGGCTTGATGGCCTCGGCAATCGAATGCGTGGCGCTGGCCACGCCGCTGAGATGGCAAAGGTAGTTGAGCGCCGTACGCTCGGCCGTGAGAATGGCTCGGCTTTTGCCACGAATGCGGGCGATCTCCATGCCTGGCTGCAGCAGCGTGCCGTCTGCGCAGCGGACGTCAAACTCCATGCGAGCATCCATCAGCACAAAGGCCAGACGTGCCAGATCAAGGCCGGCCAAGATGCCATCCTGCCTGGCCACCAGACGCAACTCACCCATCGCATCGGCAGGAACAATGGTGTCGGTGGTCAAGTCTGCGGCGCGTCCCAGATCTTCCAGCAAGGCCATGCGTACCAGCGGCTCCAGCATTACATCGGGCAGGGGTGGGACGGACAAGGCTGCAACTTTATTAATGCTCATTTTGAGTATTTTTGGTTCAATAAAAAACGCAAAGACTTCCAGATCGCTTTCAGGCCTTACGCAAACGGACTTATGCTAATTCTGAGCATTATTTAAGTCAAGCCGCTCTCGCAGTTAAAACAGTCCTCCATCCCAAGAGTGGTTCAGGGGCTAATGACTTCTTGCCAGCGGCAGCTTGTTGCCAGCAATGGCGCGCTCCAGCATTACATTGCGTCGGAAGCGGAACAGCTTGGCCGGGCGGCCCGCACCTACGGCCGTCATCTGGCCTGTTTCCTCAACCAGCGCCTGCTGCTCGATCAGGCGCCGGAAGTTCTGCTTGTGCAAGCCGCGCCCCGCCAACGCCTCCACCGTCTGTTGCAACTGCAGCAGCGAGAATTCCTCGGGCATCAGTTCAAACACCACGGGCCGATATTTGATCTTGGCGCGCAAACGGGCCATGCCGGTAGCCAGAATGCGGCGGTGATCATTACTCATGGCGGCACCAGGCAGCAATTCGGCCGCGCGTGACTCATCATCCTCGCCCCAGGCTTCGGGCACCACACCTGCCTCAAACAGCAGCTCGTAGCGCTGCAGAACCAGCTCCTCGTTCCATTCGTGCTCATCCAGGCCAAAAGTCATTGAAGCTCTTTGCCAGCGTGCGCTTCTAGCTACACTATCTGAAGCAGCTTCGCTCCAGGCATGCAGCGCTGGCGCAATGCGNTCGGCAATCACGCCGGGCATCCCGTCGCGCCAGTCCTCCCAGGGAAAGTAGCGGTACCAGTCCTGCCAGCCCGGCTGTGCGGCACCGNCCTCATCCAGTTCCTGAGTCAGCGCCAGATAGCTGATGGAGATGACATGCATGCCCAGCTGCTGCGAGCGCTCCCGGTCTGCGAAGGTGTAGAGCTGCTCCACAAAGCCCAGAGGATGGTGGGTNTGNTTCTCCACCCAGGCACGCAAGCTGGCCTGCAGCGAGCGGTGGTTGCTGGTAAAAGGCCCGGCAGGCAAGGCTNGCCCGGACCCGGTGGTCAGGATACGNGGCTGGCCACCCGTGACGGCAACCAGCACTGCCACCAGATCGGCCTGCACGGAATGCAGTTCGGAATTGTTCAAACCACTCAAAAGCTATGAAGACGAGGACAGGGAGGAAGAGCAAATTCTAAGGTGAGGCAGCCCCTGTCCACGGCTTATCCGGACTCTTCCCCGAAAAGGTCAAGGAATCGCCCTGCGAGAGCAACTCGGGCGCTTGCACCAAAGGCATGTTCATCGACCCCGTGGCGATGGCCACCTGATTGCGCCCCCTATGCTTGGCCCTGTAGAGCGCCGCATCTGCGCGCTTGAGCAGATCGTCCTCGGTTTCGCCCGGCTCCCAGAGCCCGACCCCTAGAGAAATGGTGAAACGCCCGACCTCGGGATCGGCGCATTCCGCCACGGCACAGCGAATGCGCTCTGCCAGGCCCGCGGCCACACTGAGGCTGGCATCCGAGAGGACGATCAGGAACTCCTCTCCGCCCCAGCGCACTGCATGGTCATAGCGACGAACCTTGCCGGAAAGCACATGTGCCACCATCTTGAGCACGCGATCTCCGGCGACATGACCAAAGCGGTCGTTGACCTGCTTGAAAAGATCGATATCGCCCAATATCACGCCATAAGGTCGCAGCTGGTTCTGAGCCTGGAGCTGGTTGCGCTTGAGCTCGGTCTCGCCTGCATGGCGGTTGAGCAAGCCCGTCAGCTTGTCGCGGTTTGCGCGCTCGCGCAACTCCATCTCTCGCTGCACCATGCGACTGATGTCCTTGGATGCCCCTACATAGTGGCTGATCTGCCCTGACTCGTCGCGCAGAGCTGCAATGCTCTGCTCGGCGTAGTACACGCCGCCACTTTTGTGACGGTTGATGAAGGTGGCGCGAAAATTGTGGCCAAGACTCAATGCTTCCTGCAACTGGGCATAGAACTCCGGCTCATGCAGGCCCGAGCGCAGCATCTCGGTGGGTTGGCCCAGCAGTTCCGCCGCGCTATAGCCCGTGAGAGCTTCAAAAGCCTGGTTGACAAAGACGATGGTGGAGTCGCGATCCGTGATCAAGATGCCGTCATTGGCCGCATTCAATGCCCTGGCGAGCAGCGCGCGCTCCTGCTCGGCCCGCACACGCTCCGAAATATCGCGCTGCACCGCCACAAAATGCCGAATGACGCCCTTCTCATCACGCACGGGGGAAATATTCCACTCCACGTGGTAGGTGCTGCCGTCCTTGCGGTAGTTCACCACACTGCCCTGAAATGGCAGGCCTTGCTCCAGAGACTCATGCAAACGCAGCAACACCAGTTGATCCGTCAGCGGCCCCTGCAACATGCGCGGCGAGCGGCCCAGAAGCTCTGCTTCGGTGTATCCGGTCATCTCGCACATGGCTGCATTGCAGTACTCGATGACAGCCCCCTCTCCATCTGATCTGGCATCGGTAATCATCACTGCGCAAAAGGACTGAGCCATGGCGATCTCCAGCAACTGGCCGGTGATCGTTCGCTTTGCGATGGCATTGGCACGAATCATGTTTGAACCTCGAGCGCGCTTGCAGTCGTGAAGGCTCATTATTCGTTACTTTGCGTCACTTGCGTATACCAAAAACACAGCATCTCAGCTTGTCCACGCCGAGCTGCCCTCAGCGGTGCAGCCACCAGGTCATAAACCGGAAATTTCCGGGCTTTTCCAGCGGGCTGAGCTGCCCGCGCCCGTCCCCCGCGCATCACCCATGGTCAGGGACATCAGTAGCTCAAACTGCAATCAGATGGCAGCTGTCAGCCTCGGGCCGACCGCAATGGGTACACGGGGCTGTCCCTTACCAGCCGGTATTGCATTGCCGAAGCCACCGAGCGGCGAAACCGGAAAAGGCAGCCGCCTCAGTGGCGTGCCGCAGCTATTTCCATGATTCCTAAAAGCAAGCATCAATGGAAAGAAAGCACGGTGGCCGACTTCAAGGACAAGACCGTTCTGGTGTCCCGCAGTGGCTCCGGCATGGGCCGGGGCACGCATCGTGATTGCCGAAATCAAGCCTAGCAGGCCATTGCCGCCGGCGAGTCCATGCAAAGTGCCGGAATCGAGGCTCAGGTTACCCAGGGCGATTGAGCCACGAGATCCATGGGCACGCTCGTGCCACCTGGCCTGCGTAGGGATGCCCATCCAAGCAAAAGCACCTCGTGCACCAGGCTGAAAAAAGGCGCAACGTCCCGGCCTCTGACAGGGAAGGCGCGCCACTGGACTCTCTGTCAGGCTGCTTTCCAGAAAATATAGTCGGCCTGATACGGCACGACCTGCTTGCTGCCCAGATTCGCGGCTCCGCAGGCCATGCTCGGCGCGACGCCCCCCTTGGTTGCCACACGCTGGATATAGGTCACCCCCTGCATGGCTCCCATGCCGGTGGCAGGATTGGCCTTGACCAGTTGCAAAGGGATATTGCCCGCTCCGGCAGGAGCCACGGCAAGCTGCGTGGCAGTGACCTTGGAGCCGTCGTTATTCTCCCAAGTCGCTGGCGGCCCCCAGTATTTGCCGATGACCGTACCGCTTCGCGTTTGCAGCTTGGCATCGGGGCCTACAAACACCCATTCGTGCTCGGTTGCCATGTCCTTTTTGGCTCGGCACTCATAGGTGATCTGGCCGATACCCACGGTCTCCATGAGCACTTTGTGTCCCGCGGGCACTTGCACGGAAGCCGGAAGTTCGGCTTGTGAATACATGGAGTGCGAGCCCATGGATGAGCAAGCGCTCAGGCCAAGCGCGGATAGGCACAGAGCGGTCAGCGAAAGTGTGTGTCGGTGCGTCATGATAATTCCCTCAAACAAGGTGAGAAATGCACTGGGCGGACTTGCCCGGTACTCGGGGCTGCGGCTTGTCAGCCGCCAAACGTCAAGGCGTTGCCAGGCAGCGGACGACCAAGAGCCGAGCTCAGTGCTGTGTAATGCATGGTTTCATCAGCCGCCAGACGTCCCGCGACCTTGGCCAGATCGCGGCTCTCAAAGGCGGGAATGACGCCCAGGTAGGCGTTGGCCGCCCCAAGCTCCAGTCTTGCGGCGAGAGCCAGTACATCAGCCTGGCTTTTCAGGGTTGCAGCCTTCAGCGATTCGGCATAGGTCTGCATCGAGGCCTCGGCTACCGGTTTGCCCCCCAGTTTCTGAATGCTTGCAATCAGGGCGTCACGGTGGGCCTTGTGATGGCTTTGGAACAGCAGGGCGACATCCAGCACGGGCTTTTGCAGCAGACCGCTACCGGCTCCCAGTTGGTATGCATTGATAGCTTCATGCTCCAGCCCCAGGGCCACATTGAGGATGGATACATCCTTGGCTGGGTCATTGCCCATGCCTTGAGCCAGGGCTTCGCGGCCTGCCAGCATGGCGACGGCCACCGCTGACAAAGTGCCGGTAGTACCCAGAAATCCGCGTCGCGATGCCATGAGTGAGGGATGGCCTTCAAACAGATTGATCTTCATGATGACTCCTAGTTGGCTGTGGAGCTGTGCCGGGCAATTTCGATGTCCGACTCTTGGAATACGCAGCCTGTGGATCGGTGGATTCAAGTTTTTGAAAATATTTCTGAGCCAATTCATGCGTTGCCCACATCCGGCAGCCGAGATGCTGCGTATAGGTAAACAGGCAAGGTCGGCAAGACGCCTTGGCAGTTATCCAACAGTGCCGCATTAAAGAGGCGCTTCTCTTCACAATGGCTGCATGAGCGCCAAAACATCGGACAACGAATTGATGGACTTACTCGACCGCGTCGCAACCCGGGATGAGCGTGCTCTCAAGCTGCTGTACGACCTGACCGCCTCGCGGCTGTATGGGCTGGCTCTGCGCATCGTCGCCAACAAAGAGTGGGCCGAGGATGTGTTGCAAGAGAGCTTTCTGGGCATCTGGCGCAGTGCGGAGACCTACCGAGACTCGCTCAGCCCGCCTCTGGCCTGGATGGGCATGCTGGTGCGCAGCCGGGCTTTGGACTTTTTGCGTCGGCGCAGGGCCGAGCGCCTGCATCTCAATGTCCCGATCGAGAGCGTGGAAGAGCTGTTGCAGGACAAGGATGCGCATGCGCCCATGCAGCTGATTGAGGCTAGCGAACAGGCCGCGGCATTGCATCAGTGCCTGCAGCAACTGGCGCAGCCCCAGCGCCAAGTGGTGAGCTTGGCCTATCTGAGGGATTTAAGTCATAGCGAGCTGGCCAGCTGCCTGAAGCTGCCGCTGGGCACCGTCAAGACATGGATGCGCCGCAGCCTGGAGCAACTGCGCAAATGCATGGCCCGCCATGTCTGAGCGTCAGGAGTCCACATCATGAATCTGACTCGAAACCCCGAATTGCTCGACCGCCTGGCTGCCTCCTATTCATTGGGAACCTTGCACGGGGGGGCACGCCGACGCTTTGAGCAACTGGCACGTGAATATCCGCAGGTACGGGCGGCAGCATTGCTGTGGCAAGGTCGCTGGTCTGCCTTCTCCGAGGTTCAGACTCCAATACAGCCCGATGCAGTGGTCTGGACACGCATAGTCAATTTGCTGCAAGCCGAAAATGCCAGCATCAGACTGGCTCGCCAACATGAAGCTGCTGTATCGAAGCCGCCAGTGCCATCACTCGCTTGGTGGCGCGGGCTGGCCCTGGCAGGCGGATTGGCCACTGTGGCGGCTGTCTCGGTGGGACTTTGGTTTCAGCGGGGGCTCGAAGACGCCTCACAGCAACAACTGTCTGCGCTGCAAGCTCAGCTCCAGATGACACAGGCTGCACTGCAGGCTGCTCCCCAGATTCAGTATGTGGCGGTGCTGGCCGACGGCAAGGCCAATGCATCCATGCTGGTGACGTTCGATCCTCGACATAGGCAATTGGTGTTGCAGCGTGTGAGCGGCTTTAAAGAAGCGGACAACCAGTCTTTGCAACTGTGGGCCTTGCCCCAGCAAGGCGCTCCGCGTTCTTTGGGCGTCATGGGTGATGGAAAGCTTGAGCAGCTCACTGCTCAGGAGAGCGATGTGAACGCAATCCCGGCCCTGGCCATCAGCCTGGAGCCGAAAGGCGGCGTCCCCAGCTCAACGGGGCCGACTGGCCCGGTGCTTTTCAAGGGCGCACTCATTCGCCGAGATCTCTGATTCGCATCTTCATTGACACTGCAGCGAACTGTGCCCGATTTATCCAGAACCATGGAGGTTCAACAGCTGCCATAAGTGGCAATTCCTGTCGCTGCTTGCTGCTGCAAAAACGGTGTATCAGCGGGCTCTCCCGAGTGAGCGCTTTTAATTGCTTGGCAAATGCGCAGCCATCATTCAGGCCTCCCGGAGGCGCAACGCAAGTTGCGACATCGCTGTATGACCATGGTCAGGTCATGCTGACGTGGCCGCCTGGATTGATGTGCGGCTACAGCCCTGATCGCCTGAATCACCAGTAAGAATGCTGGTGATGATTGGCACCTGCTACGGCTAGTACAGATGCCGGCCCTCGAACTTCGGACTCCAGCCCTCCAGCGCATGAACGAGCTGGCTATCTTTCAGGACAGCACGGCTCGTCTTCCGGCCGCGTCGTGACAGCCCAGCCCTGCCAGGGCGGCCCGGCCAGGGTGGCCCGGACCGGGTGGCCCGGACCGGGTGGTCCGCGCGTTGTGATTGCAGGAACAAAATGAGCTTGATGCTGTGTCAGCAGCGGACGCAGCACCTGCAGCTCAATCTACAAAAATCGAGCATGGTGGGGCGTCGGGAGCGACAAGACGTCGAGATGGCTATTGCCGCTGCCTTGCTTGCTATTTGCCCATGGCGCCTTTCGACATTCCTTCCTTATCCATGGCGTCCTTGCTCATCTTGTCCTTGCCCATGTGGTCCCTGGAGGATTCTCCATGCTTCAGGGCAGTTGCAGCACAGCCAAGACCAAAGGCTTCCAGCCTGTTTCTCGAGGGTTCACAGTCCCTCTTCTTGAACGACAAGACTGTCGAGGATTCACAACTGAACAAAGCTGCAGCTTCCAAGCCTGCGAAGGCTGACTGGCCGGCCACTCTGCTTCCAGCAACTGGGCTCGCTTAGACGACGGCATCAGAAACGCCTGGTTAGGCGAGCGCTTCAGGCTTGAGCGGGTAAAGGCGGATTGTTCAGATTGCCATCTGCTTCGCGATCAATGATTACCCGACAACCGTGGTGCAAACCTGTATCGCTTTTGGGGCGATGCAGCTCATTCATAAGCTGCTTGACCCGGCTGCGCACTGGTTTTCCTCGACAGCTGCGAGCCGCAGAGATCGGCCCCAGAGACATGTCTATTGGGTGACGCGGCCTGAGCTACGCATGGCCGGCATCGTTGACATCAATAGAGATTGAAAACCACGTAGTTATAGCTCTGCTTGGAATAAACCGCTTCGTTGAACTGTTTACAGCAAGTCAACCAAAAGGAGATTCCATGACCCGCCTCGTTTTCCTTGCCGCCCTGAACTCGGTGCTGCTGGCGGCCTGTGCCATGACATCCGGGACCCAGGCACAGATGCCAGCCTCCGCCATCAATGGTGTGCTCGCTGGCCCCAATCAGATGACGCTCTATGTCTTCGACAAGGATGCCGCAGGTTCCGGAAAAAGCGTGTGCAACGGCGTCTGCGCCACGAACTGGCCTCCGTTGATGGTGGCCTCAGGCAGCGCTGCTAGTGGCGACTGGAGCGTCGTGATCCGCGACAGCGGCGACAAACAATGGGCCTACAAAGGCCGTCCGCTCTACTACTGGTCCAAAGATGCCAAGCCAGGAGACAAGACGGGAGATGGCTTTCTCAACAACGCCTGGCACACAGCCCGACCCTAAGAGTCCAAGGTCCGAGCATTGAAAGGAAGAAACAATGAACCGCAGAAAAATAAAGCTCGCAGCGGCTTGCATCATGGCGCTGCCCCCGGTGTTCCTCCAGGCTGCAGAACCTGAAGTGACGGCACCCGAGGTGGTCCAGACTCTGGAGGGCACCTTTGGCGTGCACCAGGGACAGCGCCGCAATCACATCAAAGGAAGCTGCGCGATCGGCGAATTCGTCGGCACCTCTGAGGCGGCCGGCTACTCGCGCTCCATCTTGTTCACAGGCAAAGTCGTTCCGGTAATCGCCCGCTTCTCTCTGGCAGGCGGCAATCCCAAGGCCCCTGATGCCGCCAGGAGCGCACGTGGCATGGCGCTGCAATTCAAGCTACCGCAGGGGCAGTTGCAGCAGATGTCCATGTTGAACACCCCCATGTTCGGTGCATCCAGCCCCAGGACTTTCCTGGATCTGACTTTGGCCCAGCGCCCGGATCCCGCCACCGGCAAGCCAGATCCGGAATCGCTCAGCGCATTCAAGGCGTCCCATCCCGACAATCATGCCCAGGCGCAATATTTGGCCAGCCACAACCCGCCGGATAGCTACACCCACAGCGCATTCTTTGGAATTCACACCTTCAAGTTCATCAACGCACAAGACAAGGTGACGCCGGTGCGCTGGCGCTTCGTGCCGCAGGAGGGTGAGAAGTCTCTGAGCAACGAAGCATTGAAGACGGCAGATGCCGACTTCCTGGAGAAAGCCTTGATCGACAGCACGGCGCAAAAGCCGGCTCGCTGGGACATGCTGGTGACTATAGGGCAGCCAGGCGATCCACAGGACGACCCTACGCAGCCCTGGCCCGCACAGCGGCCCGAGTTCAAGGCCGGTACATTGACGATCACCAGTGCTTCGCCTCAAAAAGCATCCATGTGCGAGTCGATCAACTTTGACCCGATGGTCATGGCCGACGGCATTGCGCCGACCAATGATCCCGTGCTCCGCTTTCGCTCCCAGGCCTATGCTGTGTCATTTGGCAAGCGCTTGAGCGGTCAATGAATTCCAGGGTCACCTCGAACGGATCAAGACATCCGGGCATCCGAGACTGCGGCCGGCAGACCTTGCAGTTCGCGGCCGAACCAGCCTGTGTGCTCTGCGCTGCGTACATCCGGCAGAGTGCATAGGGCGAATGCTCGTCTCCTGGCCTCCCTGGCTTTTCAGCATGCGACGACCGAGAACATATGGGTCTTTATAGAATCGGGCATGGATATCGACAAGATCAAGGGCCGTCTGGCCTTTCTGCAAGAAGCGGAAAAGCTCAAGAGCGTGCTCCGAAGCGC
>Ga0058691_1001113_pt1 | contig 15195 bp, 10 predicted proteins | sample AgamicAtPrz_FD_55051 | JGI IMG/M metagenome (GOLD analysis project Ga0058691, IMG submission 55051) | Agave microbial communities from Guanajuato, Mexico - At.P.rz | ecosystem: Host-associated > Plants > Phyllosphere > Phylloplane/Leaf | place: Guanajuato, Mexico | collected 2012-05-28
GTCGATGCATCGAAATTCACCTTTACCCCGCCGCAGGGCGTAACGGTTGACGATCAACGCAAGTAAGAGGCGTGCATGAGTAACATGTCGCTCGATTTTTCCGAGAACACGTTTCAACCTCTGGCCGCGCGTATGCGGCCAGAAAATTTAGCGCAGTACATTGGTCAGCAGCACCTGCTGGCACCGGGCAAACCCCTGCCGCGCGCCATCGAAGCCGGTCATCTGCACTCAATGATCCTGTGGGGACCGCCGGGCACCGGCAAAACCACGCTGGCGGAGGTCATTGCCCGCTATGCCGATGCTGATGTCGAGCGCATCTCTGCGGTAACCTCAGGCGTCAAAGAGATCCGCGAAGCCATAGAGCGCGCCCGCCAGAACCGTAACGCCGGACGCCGCACCATTCTGTTTGTTGATGAAGTCCACCGTTTTAACAAGAGCCAGCAGGATGCTTTTCTGCCGCATATCGAAGATGGCACCATCACCTTTATCGGCGCGACCACCGAAAACCCTTCGTTTGAACTCAACTCCGCACTGCTCTCCCGTGCGCGCGTTTACCTGCTCAAATCCCTCACCACCGAGGATATTGAACTGGTATTAACGCAGGCGATGGAAGATAAAGCGCGCGGTTACGGCGGCCAGGATATCGTTCTGCCGGACGAAACGCGGCTGGCGATTGCCGAACTGGTGGGTGGCGATGCGCGCCGGGCGCTCAACACGCTTGAGATGATGGCGGACATGGCCGAACTCGATAAGAGCGGCAAGCGCGTCCTCAATCCTGAACTGCTGACCGAAATTGCTGGTGAGCGCAGCGCGCGCTTTGATAATAAAGGCGACCGTTTTTACGACCTCATCTCCGCTCTGCATAAATCGGTGCGCGGGAGTGCGCCGGATGCCGCGCTCTACTGGTATGCACGTATCATCTCAGCCGGTGGCGATCCGCTTTATGTTGCACGCCGCTGCCTGGCGATTGCTTCAGAAGATGTCGGCAATGCCGATCCGCGCGCTATGCAGGTCGCTATCTCCGCGTGGGATTGCTTTACCCGCGTCGGTCCGGCCGAAGGCGAGCGCGCTATTGCGCAGGCGATTGTCTATCTGGCCTGCGCGCCGAAAAGCAACGCCGTCTACAAAGCTTTCAAAGCTGCGATGGCCGATGCGCGACAGCGCCCCGATTATGATGTGCCGCCACATCTGCGTAACGCGCCGACCAAACTGATGAAGGAGATGGGTTACGGGCAGGAGTATCGCTATGCCCACGATGAGCCCAACGCTTTTGCCGCCGGGGAGGAGTATTTTCCGCAGGAAATGGCAGAAACGCGCTACTATCAGCCGACGAACAGAGGTCTCGAAGGCAAGATTGGCGAAAAGCTCGCCTGGCTCGCTGAACAGGATCATAAAAGCCCTATAAAACGCTACCGCTAGTGCGGGCGTTGCGGTAAGGTTACGGCTCATACCCTCGATCGNACTCTGCGGTCGGGTTCCTTTTATTTCAATTCGATAAGCACAGGAAAAGCATGCTCGATCCCAATCTGCTGCGTACCGAGCCAGACGCAGTCGCTGAAAAACTGGCACGCCGGGGCTTTAAGCTGGACGTAGAGAAATTACGCGCGCTCGAAGAGCGTCGTAAAGTCCTGCAGGTCAACACTGAAAATCTGCAGGCAGAGCGTAACTCACGATCGAAATCCATCGGCCAGGCGAAAGCACGCGGGGAAGATATCGAGCCATTACGCCTGGAAGTAAACAAGCTGGGTGAAGAGCTGGACGCGGCGAAAGCCGAGCTGGAGACGCTGCTGGCTGAGATCCGCGATATCGCGCTGACCATTCCGAACCTGCCTGATGACAGCGTGCCGGTTGGCCGTGACGAGAATGATAACGTTGAAGTCAGCCGCTGGGGCACACCGCGCCAGTTTGATTTCGATATTCGCGATCACGTCACCCTCGGTGAAATGCACAGCGGCCTGGATTTTGCCGCTGCGGTGAAGCTGACCGGCTCCCGTTTCGTGGTGATGAAAGGGCAGATCGCCCGTATGCACCGCGCGCTGGCGCAGTTCATGCTGGATCTGCACACCGAGCAGCACGGCTACGCGGAAAACTATGTCCCGTACCTGGTCAACCATGACACCCTGTACGGTACTGGCCAGCTGCCGAAATTCGCCGGTGACCTGTTCCATACCCGTCCGCTGGAAGAGGAGTCCGACAGCAGCAACTACGCGCTGATCCCGACTGCGGAAGTGCCGCTGACCAACCTCGTGCGCGATGAAATTATCGATGAAGAGAGTCTGCCGATCAAAATGACCGCGCACACGCCGTGCTTCCGCTCTGAAGCGGGATCTTACGGTCGCGACACGCGTGGTCTGATCCGTATGCACCAGTTCGATAAAGTTGAAATGGTGCAGGTGGTTCGCCCGGAAGAGTCAATGGCGGCGCTGGAAGAGATGACCGGTCACGCAGAGAAAGTGCTGCAGCTGCTCGGTCTGCCTTACCGCAAAGTGCTGCTCTGCACCGGTGATATGGGCTTTGGCGCCTGCAAAACCTACGATCTCGAAGTGTGGGTTCCGGCGCAGGACACCTACCGCGAGATCTCCTCCTGCTCCAACGTCTGGGATTTCCAGGCGCGTCGTATGCAGGCACGCTGCCGCAGCAAGTCCGATAAGAAAACCCGTCTGGTGCACACCCTGAACGGCTCTGGTCTGGCAGTGGGGCGTACGCTGGTTGCGGTGCTGGAAAACTACCAGCAGGCCGATGGCCGCATTGAGGTGCCGGAAGTCCTGCGTCCTTATATGAACGGGCTGGAGTACATCGGTTAATCTTGCCGGTACAGCATGTTTTTAAAAGCGCCTGCGGGCGCTTTTTTTATTGCCTTTTTTCGTGCGTTTTAACCATTAATCTTCATGAATTTTTTCAACTGAAAAATTGTCATGGTTTATAGATTACTGACTGCTTTTCAAGGAGATATAACGCGGCGGTGCGCGGTAAGTGGCAAAGAGGATAAGTTTTACAAATCGTCATTGATAAAAAGCACACCCCGGCGAAAAACAGTGGATTGACAATGTTTTTGCCGGTGGCATGATGCGCACGCAATCTGAACTTCCTCACGGTTTTTACCCATGACCACCTATACCCGGCCAGTGCTTTTATTGCTCTGTGGCCTGATGCTGTTGACCCTGGCTATCGCGACGCTGAACACGCTCGTGCCCCTTTGGCTCGCCCATGAAAATCTGCCCACCTGGCAGGTCGGCATGGTTGGTTCCTCCTATTTCACCGGCAACCTGCTGGGCACGTTACTGACCGGGCGACTGATCCGCCAGATGGGCTTTAACCGTAGCTACTACATTGCGTCGCTGATTTTCGCCGCAGGCTGCGTCGGCTTAGGGCTGATGGTCGGTTTCTGGAGCTGGATGATTTGGCGTTTTATCGCTGGCATCGGCTGCGCCATGATTTGGGTGGTGGTGGAGAGCGCGCTGATGTCCAGCGGCACCTCTCACAACCGCGGCCGCCTGCTGGCGGCCTATATGATGGTTTACTATATCGGCACCGTGCTTGGTCAACTGATGGTCAGCAAACTGCCAACCGAATTGATGAGCGTGCTGCCGTGGGTTACCGGTATGGTGCTGGCGGCAATGCTGCCGCTGCTCTTTACGCGCATTGTTAATCAGCACAGCGAAGAGCAGGTGGCTTCCTCGATCTGGCCAATGCTGCGCCTGCGTCAGGCGCGTCTTGGCGTTAATGGCTGCATCATCTCCGGGATTATTCTTGGCTCGCTCTATGGCCTGATGCCGCTCTACCTGTCCCATCAGGGCGTCAGCGACTCTGGCATTGGTTTCTGGATGGCGCTGATGGTCAGCGCCGGGATCATTGGTCAGTGGCCGATTGGCCGCATCGCCGACCGCTTTGGTCGCTTGCTGGTGCTGCGCGTGCAGGTGTTTGTGGTGATCATCGGCTGCGTCGGTATGCTGAGCAACGCAGCGATGGCACCGGCGCTGTTTGTGCTGGGCACGGCAGGTTTCACCCTCTACCCGGTGGCGATGGCCTGGGCCTGTGAAAAAGTGGAGCATCATCAACTGGTGGCGATGAACCAGGCGCTGCTGCTGAGCTATACCATCGGCAGCCTGCTCGGACCAACGCTCACCTCCATGCTGATGCAGAGCTACTCTGACAGCCTGCTGTTTGTGATGATTGCCGGGGTATCGCTGGTCTATCTGGTGATGCTGATGCGCAAAGCGGGCCATCACCCGACGCCGGTGGCACACGCCTGACAGCGGCGTTCAGCGGGCAGACAAAAAAGCCACAACAGTGCGTTGTGGCTTTTTTTATTGGTTTCGCGGCTCAGTACATCACTTTATGACCGTACTGCTCAAGGATACCTTTCACGCGCTCCATGGTCTCTTTTTTCGGCGGGTGAATGCCATCCAGCTTGTACTCTTCGCCCATCGCCACCCATTTATGTTTGCCCAGTTCATGGTAGGGCAGCAGTTCGATTTTTTCGACGTTGCCCATGTCGCGGGTAAACTCGCCGAGGCGGTGCGCGGAGTCGTCATCATCTGACCAGCCCGGCACGACAACGTAGCGGATCCAGACCTTAATCCCTTTCTTCGCCAGATACCGGGCGAACTCCAGCGTGCGATGGTTGGAGACGCCGACCAGATTCTGGTGGATCTCATCATTCATCTGTTTCAAATCGAGCATCACCAGATCGGTGACCTCCAGCAGCTCATCGATCACCGGATCGTAGCGGCGAACAAAGCCATTGGTATCAAGACAGGTATGAATGCCCTCTTTTTTACAGGCACGGAACCAGTCGCGGACGAACTCCGCCTGCAAAATCGCTTCGCCGCCCGAGGCAGTCACGCCGCCGCCGGAAGCATTCATAAAGTGGCGATAGGCCACCACGTCTTTCATCAGCTCTTCAACGGTGATCTCTTTACCGCCATGGGTATCCCAGGTATCACGGTTATGGCAGTAAAGGCAGCGCATCAGGCAGCCCTGAAAGAAGGTGATAAAGCGGATGCCCGGGCCGTCGACCGTACCGCAGGATTCGAAGGAGTGTATGCGACCAATAACTGACATTGCGGTGTTTTCTCCAGATGTGGCCCATCCGGGGCCTGTGTCTGTGCAGTTTCATTCCTTCTGCACTAAGTCTGTTTTGGCAGGCATCCNGTTAATAGATGGCTGACGAAGCAGGCTNTGGTTGTGAAAAAGGCCCCACAGACGTGGAGCCTTTAGTGTACGCTTTTTACAAGCTTCTTTCAGCCAATACCATTACATGGTCTGGGTGAAAGTACGGGTNATCACGTCCTGNTGCTGCTCTTTAGTCAGNGAGTTNAAGCGCACAGCGTAACCGGAAACGCGGATGGTCAGCTGCGGATATTTCTCCGGGTTTTCCATCGCGTCGAGCAGCATTTCGCGGTTCATGACGTTCACGTTGAGGTGCTGACCACCTTCGATAGAGGCTTCATGGTGGAAGTAACCATCCATCAGGCCTGCGAGGTTGGTTTTACGCACTTCATCATCTTTACCCAGCGCGTTCGGCACGATAGAGAAGGTGTAAGAGATACCATCTTTCGCGTAGGCAAACGGCAGTTTTGCAACGGAGGTCAGAGAGGCAACAGCACCTTTCTGGTCACGGCCGTGCATCGGGTTAGCACCCGGTCCAAACGGTGCACCAGCGCGACGACCATCTGGGGTNTTACCGGTTTTCTTACCATACACAACGTTAGANGTGATGGTCAGAACCGACTGGGTCGGGATCGCGTTGCGGTAGGTGGTCAGTTTCTGAATTTTCTTCATGAAACGTTCTACCAGGTCAACCGCCATGTCATCGACGCGTGCGTCGTTGTTACCAAACTGCGGGTATTCGCCTTCGATTTCGAAGTCGATAGCCAGGCCATCTTCGTCACGAATCGGTTTTACTTTCGCATATTTGATAGCAGACAGGGAGTCAGCGGCAACCGACAGGCCAGCGATACCGCAAGCCATGGTGCGCACTACGTCACGATCGTGCAGCGCCATCAGAGAGGCTTCGTAGCTGTACTTGTCGTGCATGTAGTGAATCACGTTCAGTGCGGTGACATACTGTTTTGCCAGCCAGTCCATAAAGTGATCCATACGTTCCATCACTTCGTCGAACTTCAGCAGGTCGCCTTTGATAGGTTCAGATTTCGGACCTACCTGCATTTTCAGTTTTTCATCCACGCCGCCGTTGATGGCATACAGCATGGTTTTCGCCAGGTTTGCACGGGCACCGAAGAACTGCATCTGTTTGCCGACAACCATCGGGCTTACGCAGCAGGCAATCGCGTAGTCATCGTTGTTAAAGTCCGGACGCATCAGGTCATCGTTCTCATACTGCAGAGAAGAGGTGTCGATGGAGACTTTAGCCGCGAATTTTTTGAAGTTCAGCGGCAGTTTTTCAGACCACAGAACGGTGATGTTCGGCTCCGGAGACGGCCCCATAGTGTAGAGGGTGTTCAGGAAGCGGAAGCTGTTTTTGGACACCAGCGTACGGCCGTCAACGCCCATACCGCCGATAGATTCAGTTGCCCAGATCGGGTCACCAGAGAAGAGTTCATCATACTCAGGGGTACGCAGGAAACGGACCATACGCAGTTTCATGACCAGGTGGTCAATCATTTCCTGAGCGTCTTGCTCGGTGATTTTGCCCGCTTTCAGGTCACGTTCAATGTAGACGTCCAGGAAGGTGGAGACGCGACCGAAGGACATTGCAGCGCCGTTCTGAGACTTAACCGCAGCCAGGTAGCCGAAGTAGGTCCACTGGATTGCTTCCTGAGCGGTGGTTGCCGGACCGGAGATATCGCAGCCATATTTTGCCGCCATCTCTTTGATCTGGCCCAGCGCGCGATGCTGTTCAGCAATCTCTTCGCGCAGACGGATAGTCGCTTCCAGGTTTACGCCGTTTTCCAGGTCAGACTGCAGAGACTGGAACTGGGCATATTTGTCTTTCATCAGGAAGTCGATACCGTACAGCGCAACGCGACGGTAGTCACCGATGATACGACCACGGCCGTAGGCGTCCGGCAGGCCGGTCAGCACGCCAGATTTACGGCAGTTCAGGATATCTTTGGTGTAAACATCGAATACGCCCTGGTTGTGGGTTTTGCGGTATTCGGTGAAGATTTTTTTCAGCTGCGGGTCCAGTTCGCGGTTGTACGCTTTGCAGGAACCTTCGACCATTTTGATCCCGCCAAACGGGATAATAGCGCGTTTCAGCGGCGCTTCGGTCTGCAGACCTACGATCTTCTCAAGCTGCTTATTGATGTAGCCCGCATCGTGAGAGGTGATAGTGGAAGCAACGGAGGTGTCGAAATCAACTGGCGCATGCGTGCGGTTTTCCAGTTTCACCCCTTCCATGACTTTGTCCCACAGCTTGGTGGTCGCGTCGGTCGCGCCCGCCAGGAAGGACTCGTCACCTTCGTACGGAGTGTAGTTTTTCTGGATAAAATCACGTACGTTTACAGCGTTTTGCCATTCACCTTGAGTAAAACCTTCCCAGGCTGCGGCTAATTTTTCGTTAAGTTCGGACATGTAACACCTACCTTCTTAAGTGGATTTTTTATTTACTGCCTGAAACGATCTTAGTGGTGATCGTTGCCACGCAGGTAAATGACCCAGTATGTCAACCCGACCAGTAAGCCTCCACCGATGATGTTCCCGATTGTTACCGGGATCAGGTTATCGGTTATAAAGTTCATGACGGTCAGGTGAGAAAAACTTTCCGGGCTGGAACCAACGGCGCTCCAGAACTCCGGGCTTGCAAAGTTGCGAATCACGATGCCCATTGGGATCATAAACATGTTCGCGATGCTGTGCTCAAACCCGCTGGCGACAAACATCGCGACCGGCAGCACCATAATCATTGCTTTATCCATCAGGCTGCGGCCGGAGTAACTCATCCATACCGCCATGCAGACCATCAGGTTGGCGAGGATACCTAACGCCACCGCTTCAACGAAGGTGTGGTGCACCTTGTGATCGGCGGTCTGCAATACGTTTAAGCCCCAGCCACCGTTGGCGACCATATATTCGCCGGAGAGCCACATTAATAAGACGAAGAGCAGCGCACCTACCAGGTTGCCAACGTAAACGTTGATCCAGTTTCGAGCCAGTTGCCCCCAGGTGATGCGTCCGCTGGCTTTCGCTACAACAATCAGCACCGTGGAGGTAAAGAGGTCGGCGCCGCAGATAATGCAGAGAATCAACCCAAGTGAGAAACAGATGCCGCCGATAAGTTTCGCAATGCCATACGGCATGGTTGCGGTACCGGTGGTAGCCGTTATATAGAAAACGAACGCAATGGAGATAAACACACCGGCGGTAATCGCCAGGTAGAAGGTCTTAAGCGGATGTTTCGTCGCTTTATAGACACCAGCTTCCTCGGCCACTTTGGCCATCTCTGCTGGAAGTATTAGATCAAAAGGGTTGTCAGCTTTCACACTAACTCTCTCTTTATTAAGTCGGCGACGAGATACTAACAAAGCATTATAGAAGACAATTTGATATGGATCATATCTCGCCTGGCTTATAGGACCGCAAAGCGTATGGTTTTTCTGCTAAAGCGGGGTAAATTGTTGATTATCCGAATAAAAATAAATTTTAAAAGTTATAAGAAGCGTTGAAAATTTTTGTGCGATCCTCCGTTAACGGTTAATTAATATGGAGTAATTGCCATTAGACGTAACAATATTCGCGCTGCGAATGTAATTATATTTACCCGCAATTAACTTAAATATTACATTTAAGATTCATCACCAAAATATAATAAAAAAGGGGCAATAAAATTGCCCCGTAATATAGCGTAGACTTGCGAATAAGCCTACCGGTTGTAGTGTTATTTATCGTTACTTAGACCAGTAAGCGACTTTCGCACGTTGTAATTTTTCGTAAGCGGCTAACAGGGACTGATGAGCCGGGAATGCCTGCAACGTGCCGTCGGCAGGCTGCAGATCGTAGAACGGCGCTTCACCGCTGAGCGCGGCGCTGGCAGCTTCAACGGCCTGCGCGCCATACATGCGCACAAAGGCGTTGAGGTATTGCAGCGGTTGACGCTCCTCTTCCTGCGCCAGCAGGAGCAGTGTCTGCAGGCAACGGTAGTAGTTGGCGCGTTCAGGGCTGAAGATTGAGGCGTTAAACTCAATCGTCCACTCGGTCCAGGCCAGCGCCTGATCGAGATCGCCGCCCGCCAGCGCCAGCATCGCTTTCAGCTCGCCGATGCGCAGGGTGTACCAGCCGTTATCTTTGCCCGTTGCCAGGCCCAGCAGTTCGCGTACGCGCGTAAAGTCATCATGACCTTCATCATCCAGCTGGGCGATAAGATCGAGATAAGCCTCTTTATCCCACTCGCTGCCAGGCAGGGAGAGGAGGGTTTCACGCAGATGGGTACCCATGGTGTTATTCGCCAGCCACAGATCTTCCGCCGGATAGATATCAGACATGCCCGGCACCAGAATACGGCAGGCGTAAACGCCGAGGTGCTCATAATCCGCGATGTAAACCTCTTTATCTTCCTTCTGGAAGATGCTCATCAGCGTCGCGAACTCCTCTTCCGTGGTGCCGGCAAAGCTCCAGTCGACAAACGGATAATCGGCATCCTGTTTGAACAGATCCCAGGAGATAAGACCGCTGGAGTCGATAAAGTGCGTCTCGAGGTTAGCGTGTTCTGCTACTTCTTCATCATCAAAGGTCGGTGGGGTAAAGACATCGAGATCCTTCAGGCCGCGGCCCTGCAGCAGTTCCGTCACCGTACGCTCCAGCGCCACGCCGAAATCCGGGTGCGCGCCAAACGAGGCGAAGCAGGTCCCGTTCGCCGGGTTGAACAGCACCACGCAGATGACCGGGTAGTTACCGCCCAGCGAACCGTCGTAGGCAAAGATCGGGAAACCTTCCGCTTCCAGTTTCGCAATCGCTTCGACCACGCCCGGATAGCGGGCCAGCACCTCCTGCGGGATCTCCGGCAGGCTGATGCTCTCGGCGATAATGCGGTTTTTAATATGACGTTCGAAAACTTCAGACAGCCCCTGCACACGCGCTTCGTTACGGGTGTTGCCCGCCGACATGCCGTTGGAAACATAGAGGTTGCCGACGATGTTCATCGGAATATAGACCGTCTGCTCATCCGACTGGCGGGTAAAGGGCAGGGCGCAGATCCCGCGCTCTTCATTACCGGATTGCAGATCGATAAGCATTCCGGCGGCCAGCTCATTTTCCGGATCGTAGTAGGCGCGCAGACGCGCATCGAGAATGCCTTCCGGCAGCGAGTCATCTTCCGGCAGCGGGAACCACTTCTCATTCGGATAGTGGACAAACGGCCCCTGGGCAATGGCGTCGCCAAGCCAGAAGTCAGCAAAGAAGTAGTTGGTGGAGAGACGTTCGAAATATTCGCCGAGCGCGGANGCCAGCGCCGCTTTCTTNGTNGCGCCTTTACCATTGGTAAAGCAGAGCGCGCACTCTTTATCGCGGATATGCACCGACCAGACGTTTGGCACAGGGTTTAGCCAGGAGGCCTCTTCAATATTGAAACCGAGATCGGTCAGTTTCTGCTGAAAGCGGGCGATGGAGTCTTCCAGCGCGGCGTCTTTACCGGGGATAAATGTTTGGGTCATGGCGGTCACTTTTTTCGTACGTAAAGCGCGCAATGATACGGGTTTTACGTGGCAGGCGCTATCGTCCTTCGTGGTGCGGCGAAAATAAAAGTTCTGGCTATGCTTATCAGGAGTAACTCACTGTTAAGGCATTAAAAATGAAAGCGTTTGACCTGCATCGCATGGCGCTCGACAAGGTTCCCCTCGAATTTCTGGGCGAAGTGGCCCTGCGCAGTCTCTACACCTTTGTGCTGGTTTTTCTGTTCCTCAAAATCACTGGCCGACGCGGCGTACGGCAGATGTCGCTGTTTGAGGTGTTGATCATTTTGACCCTCGGTTCGGCGGCGGGCGACGTCGCTTTCTATGATGATGTTCCCATGCTGCCGGTGCTGGTGGTCTTTATCACTCTCGCGCTGCTCTACCGTCTGGTGATGTGGCTGATGTCGCATAGCGAAAAGCTGGAGGATCTGCTGGAGGGCAAGCCGATCGTCATTATTAAAGAGGGTGAGCTGGAGTGGGAGAGGCTACATAAAGAGAACATGACAGAGTTCGAGTTCTTTATGGAGCTGCGCAACAACGGCGTCGAACAGCTCGGGCAGGTGCGGTTGGCAATCATGGAGACTAACGGCCAGCTCAGCGTCTATTACTACATTGATGAAGAGGTCAAACCCGGGCTCTGTATTCTGCCAGAGGGGTGCAGCGAGCGTTTTATCACCGTCCCGGAGGCGGGTGATTATGTTTGCGTCCGCTGCAGTAAAATTTCTGCGTTGCAGGCGGGTGAAAAAAAAGCCTGCCCACGCTGCGCAAATCCGGAATGGTCGAAGGCCAGCAGGGCCATTCGCGTCATATAACAGGGTTTTTATCGGATCTGCTTTCGACTGACAAAACATTCTGCTATGTGATGGGACGCACAACTTTCCCCTGCCTCTGATTACTCGTTGCGGCCTGTGGCGGTGAATGATAAAACCGATGTCACAGGAAAAACGTTTTGCTTTATAGGGTGGTAAGGGGAAATGACGCAGGTTTTCAATTTTAGTTCTGGCCCGGCCGTATTACCGGCGGATGTGCTTAAGCAGGCTCAGCAGGAGTTGTGTGACTGGCAAGGTCTCGGCACGTCGGTGATGGAAATCAGCCACCGTGGCAAAGAGTTTATCCAGGTGGCGGAAGAGGCAGAAAAGGATTTTCGCGATCTGCTCAATATCCCCTCCAACTATAAAGTGCTGTTTTGTCACGGCGGCGGGCGTGGCCAGTTCGCTGGCGTTCCGCTCAATCTGCTGGGTGATAAAACCACCGCGGATTACGTGGATGCCGGTTACTGGGCGGCCAGCGCCGTCAAAGAGGCGAAGAAGTACTGCACGCCAAACGTGATTGATGCCAAAACTACCCTTGATGGCCTGCGTGCGGTTAAACCGATGCGCGACTGGCAATTGAGCGACAACGCAGCCTATCTGCATTACTGCCCGAACGAAACTATCGACGGTATCGCCATTGACGAAACGCCGGACTTTGGCGATGTCGTCGTGGCGGCGGATTTCTCCTCCACCATTCTTTCTGCCCCGCTGGATGTCAGCCGCTTTGGTGTGATCTACGCCGGCGCGCAGAAAAACATTGGCCCGGCGGGATTAACGCTGGTGATTGTGCGTGAAGATCTGCTCGGTAAAGCGCACCAGTCCTGCCCGTCGATTCTTGATTACAGCGTGCTTAACGATAACGACTCGATGTTCAACACCCCGCCGACCTTTGCCTGGTACCTCTCCGGCCTGGTGTTCAAATGGCTGAAGCAGCAGGGTGGGGTGGCGGCAATGGATCGCATCAACCAGCAAAAAGCCGATCTGTTGTATGGCGTGATCGACGGCAGCGATTTCTACCGTAACGATGTGGCGAAAGCGAACCGCTCGCGCATGAACGTGCCTTTCCAGCTGGCTGACAGCGCGCTCGATAAACTCTTCCTCGAAGAGTCCTTCGCCGCCGGCCTGCACGCGCTGAAAGGTCACCGTGTAGTGGGCGGCATGCGTGCTTCCATTTATAACGCCATGCCGCTGGCGGGCGTGCAGGCGCTGACGGACTTTATGGTTGAGTTCGAACGCCGTCACGGTTAATGCAGTAATGACGATCCCCGCAGCCCGGCTGCGGGGTTTTATTTTGTCCGTAGAGAGTGAAGTTTCATGGAATCCCTGACGTTACAACCCATCGCGCGCGTGGATGGCACCATCAATCTGCCTGGTTCAAAGAGTGTTTCAAACCGCGCCTTGCTGCTTGCCGCATTTGCCCGTGGCACTACCGTGCTGACCAACCTGCTGGACAGCGACGATGTTCGCCATATGCTCAATGCCCTGACTACGCTGGGGGTTCACTACACGCTGTCAGCCGATCGCACCCGCTGTGAAGTGACCGGCGTGGGCGGCCCGCTGAAGGCGGCAGAAAAAGTTGAGTTATTCCTCGGTAATGCCGGCACGGCGATGCGCCCGCTGGCCGCCGCGCTCTGTCTGGGTGACGGCGACGTGGTGTTGACCGGCGAGCCGCGCATGAAAGAGCGCCCGATTGGCCATCTCGTTGACGCGCTGCGTCAGGGCGGGGCAAAGATCGATTACCTCGAGCAGGAGCACTATCCGCCTCTGCGCCTGCGTGGCGGGTTTAGCGGCGGCGAAGTGAGCGTTGATGGTAGTGTCTCCAGCCAGTTCTTAACCGCACTGCTGATGACCGCGCCGCTGGCACCGCAGGATACGGTAATCACCATCAAAGGCGAGCTGGTGTCGAAACCCTATATCGACATTACCCTGCATCTGATGAAAACCTTTGGCGTTGACGTTGATAACCAGCAGTACCAGCGTTTTGTCGTGCGTGGCGGGCAGCACTATCAGTCGCCGGGCCACTACCTGGTTGAAGGCGATGCCTCTTCGGCCTCCTACATCCTTGCGGCTGCGGCCATTAAAGGCGGTACGGTTAAGGTGACCGGTATTGGCCGGAATAGCGTACAGGGCGATATTCGTTTTGCCGACGTACTGGAAAAAATGGGCGCCACCGTGGTCTGGGGCGAAGATTATATCGCCTGTTCGCGCGGCGAGCTGAACGCTATTGATATGGACATGAACCATATCCCCGATGCGGCGATGACCATTGCCACCACGGCGCTCTTCGCGAAGGGCACCACCACGCTGCGTAATATCTACAACTGGCGCGTGAAGGAGACCGATCGCCTCTTCGCCATGGCGACGGAGCTGCGTAAAGTGGGCGCCACGGTGGAGGAGGGCGAAGACTTTATTCGCGTGACCCCGCCGGCCGCGCTGCAGGCTGCAGAGATTGGCACCTATAACGATCACCGCATGGCGATGTGCTTCTCGCTGGTGGCGCTGTCAGATACGCCGGTCACCATTCTCGATCCGAAATGCACGGCGAAAACCTTCCCGGATTACTTCGAGCAGTTAGCGCGTATCAGTACGCTTGCCTGACGTTCTTTTTCGCCCCGCATCCTCTGCGGGGCACTCTTACCCGCCATTGTTGAGAGGGTGAAAAGCCGCTGCGCTGTGCTACCCTTTGCGCGGGACTCTTTCCCTCAACTCAGTTAGTTAATACATGGACTGTCAATGAAAAAAACAATGATTTTTAGCTGCCTCGTTGCAGCAACGCTTGTCTCTGGTTGTAAAAACATGGGTGGTATTGATACGGATGCGCTGACCAAATCCGGGATGTCTGCTTATAAAGCGGCGACGCTGAGCGACGCGGATGTGAAAACGCTTTCTGAGCAGTCATGTGCTGAGATGGACAAGCAAAACACCATCGCGCCTGCATCNAGCACCTACGCGAAGCGTCTGAACAAGATTGCTAAAGCGCTGGGCAACAANATNGATGGCACGCCGGTCACTTACAAAGTCTATATGACCAAAGAAGTGAACGCGTGGGCGATGGCGAACGGCTGTATTCGTGTCTATAGCGGTCTGATGGACATGATGACCAACAACGAAGTTGAAGCGGTTCTGGGTCATGAAATGGGCCACGTTGCGCTGGGTCATAGCCGTAAAGCGATGCAAACCGCGTACGCCACACTGGCCGCGCGTGATGCCATCTCCGCCAGCAGCGCGGCAGGTGCACAGCTCTCTCAGTCTCAGCTGGGCGATCTGGGCGAGAACCTGATCAACTCTGCCTTCTCCCGTAGCCAGGAGTCCGCAGCGGATGATTTCTCCTACGATCTGCTGAAAAAACGCAACATCAGCCGTCAGGGTCTGGTCACCAGCTTCGACAAGCTGGCGAAGCTTGATGCTGGTTCAGAGAAATCGATGTTTGATTCTCACCCGCCGTCAGCAGAGCGTGCGAAGCATATCCGCGACCGTATCGCCGCAGATAGCAAGAAGTAAGTTTTATTGCGGGCTGGTGCAAATCAGCCCGTACTCCCGCGCAATTAATCTACACTCAGCCTCATACTCTTCTGTTATTCGCACACAGCAGTAACTTTCGTGCGCGTTGGCGCGTATAATGCGCGGCGTTATATAACGATATGCCTTGATTAAGGAGAAAAAGATGACGGCAATTGCCCCGGTAATCACCATTGATGGGCCAAGCGGTGCGGGAAAAGGCACGCTTTGCAAGGCAATGGCGGAAGCGTTGC
>Ga0058691_1001117_pt1 | contig 15139 bp, 14 predicted proteins | sample AgamicAtPrz_FD_55051 | JGI IMG/M metagenome (GOLD analysis project Ga0058691, IMG submission 55051) | Agave microbial communities from Guanajuato, Mexico - At.P.rz | ecosystem: Host-associated > Plants > Phyllosphere > Phylloplane/Leaf | place: Guanajuato, Mexico | collected 2012-05-28
TCACGGCCACGAAATCCCAGCCTGGATGGAATGTTGCCCGCATTGCTGGGGATGCGCGTGAGCCCAGAACCAGTGGCGCCCACATGGTTGATGTGCTCGACAGCGGTGTCGAGCAATCCATAGATCGTGATGCTTGGTTGGGCATGACAGGCGCCTCCCAACCACAGGAATGCAGCGGCACAGAAAAATTGCTTGTTCATCGGGGTCTCCTCCAGCATTGCGGTCCAACTTCCGCACGTACCTCAGGCGATAGCCGTCGGCAGTGGCGAGCAATCAGCCTGTTCGCTGAGCTCCATCAGCAACTGCATACACAACTGTCCGCGCTCGGCAGCGCGCTCATGCCACAGGTTGTGTTGCTCGAGCGGATCGGCGTGCAGGTCGTAGAGCTCGCACAGCTCGGGCAAGTTGCTCAAGGTCAGGCGCCATTCTTCGNTGACGAGGCTGCGAAGGCGGTAGCGGNGCGTTCTTCCGTGCGGCAGCACCACGGGCTCGCTTTCGACAATGACACCAGGGCGCGATGGGACTGTTTGCGANTGCCCGTCCAGCCAGGGCAGCAGATTGAGTCCCTGNATCCCGTTGTAGGGGGCGAGCCCGCAGCGCGCCAGCACGGTCTTGGCAATGTCGATGGTTCCGGATGGCAGNTCCAGGACTGGAGGAGCGGCCCGGCTGCATGGGTCCTTCCAGATGAAGGGTACGCGCGTGAGCCCACTGAAATGCATGGCGCCCTTGAGCACGATGCCATGGTCGCCCATCATGTCGCCGTGGTCGCTGGTGAAGATGATGACCGTGTCGTCCTCTATGCCCAACTCCTGAAGAGTCTGGAGCAACTGCCCGACCTGCTCGTCGATCATGCTGACCATGCCGTAGGTCAGGGCCAGCGTTTCCTGGCATTCACGGCTGGTTACGGCGTAGGCGCCGTAACCCTCGCGGGAGCCTCCCTCTCTGGTGTAGCGATGAACGTCGACCAGCAGTTGAGAGTTGCCGGGCTTGCCGAAGCTGGGCGGCAATGGCATGTCCTCAGGCTGGTACATATCCCAGAACCGTCCCGGAGGAGTGAATGGATGGTGCGGATCAGGAAAGGACAGGTTGAGAAAGAACGGCTTGCCGGGTGAGCCCTGCACATGTTTTCTGAGCCAGTTGCAGCCGCGCTCCCCCACCCAGGTCGAGGGATACAGCGCCTCGGGCATGGCCGTGCGCCATGCCTGCGGCGCGCTGTAGCCTGGTGAAGGCAGGGCGTTGGCACGGCCGCGCAGACTGTCGGGAGCCGGATGGCGCTGGGCCAGCCAGCGGGCATAGTCACCTTCAACCTGGTCGCCGTGGAACGTAGCCAGCTCCACATGTTCGAAACCGTAGTAAGGGGTGGTCACCGCCATGCGCTTGCCACTGCGCCAATCGGGCGTCCATTCGTTCAAATACCCGTCGCCGTCACGCTGGCGCTTTCGTGCGTCCAGTAGATCGAGCGGCGGCGCGACACCTTGGTCACCCTGGCTCCAGCGACGGCGTGCCGGGCCGTCATAGCCAAAAGACTGCAGGTGAGACTTGCCTATGAGTGCCGTGGCATAGCCTCCTGCGCGCAGCAGTTCCACAAAGGTAGTGTGATCGCGCGAGAGGCTGATGCCGTTGTGCACCACGCCATGCAGCGATGGCAGCCGTCCGGTCATCAGCGTGGCGCGATTGGACATGCAGGTGGTGCTGGCCGCATGGAAGTTACTGGCGCGTACGCCGGTGCGGGCCAGGCGGTCGATGTTCGGCGTCCTCAGCAGCGTGTTGCCCGCGCAGCCCAGGTGGTCGGCACGCTGCTGGTCGGTGACGATCAGCAGCACGTTGGGAGTCTTGTTCGTCATGAGGCCGGCTTTCAGTCGGCAGTGATGCCAAGTTCTTTCACAAGCTTGCCGTAGCGCTTGTAGTCGGCGCGGGTCTTTTCGGCGAAAGCGCTGCGTGGCTGGTTTTCCACGCTCTGGTACAGGTTTCTGAACTGGGCTGCGACCTCGGGCTTGGCCAGAATCTCGCGCAAGGTCTTGTTGATATCGTCAGCCAGCGCCGGGTCCATGTTGCGGGGGCCATAGACGCCGAAGGAAATGTCGACCTCCACCCCTGCAAAGCCTTGTTCCTGCATGGTTGGCAAGCTGGGCAGAAAAGAGCTGCGGGCCTTGTCTGCCACGGCCAGCGGTACCAGGCGCCCCGCATCGATCAGGGGCTTGGCAACAGGCATGCCGAGGAAGGTCAGCATCACATGGCTGCCCAGCACGTCATTGATCGCCGGTGTCGTGCCTTTGTAGGGCACATGGCGCAATTGCACGCGAGCTACCTTGTTGAAGAGTTCTCCCACGATATGCATGGGAGACCCATTGCCCGAGGTGGCGTAGCCCAGGTCGGGCTGTGTCTTCGCTATCCGGGCCACATCGCCCGCCGTTTTTGCACCGAGTCTGGGGTTGGCGAGCATCAGCATGGAGGCTGATGAGAGCAGAGCGATCGGAGTGTAGTCCTTGACGACATCGGCATGCTGCCCGCCCGCCGGCAGCACGTGAGGGACCATGGTGAAGGTATTCGGTGTCACCAGCAGGGTGTGGCCGTCGGCCTCGGCGCGGGCTACGGAGTCGTTGCCCAGGTTGCCCGACGCTCCCGCCCTGTTCACCACGATGACGGGATTTTTCCAGCGGGCTTGAAGCTGGGGCGCCAACAGGCGCGCTATCTGGTCGGGAGCTCCTCCTGGCGGGAACGAGACGACCAAGGTGATGGGCCTGTCCGGATGTGTGGGCATGCCGGTTTGCGCGGCCGCGCCCCAAGCTGCCCCACCGAGGCCGAGGCAAAGGGGAAGTAATAGTTGTCCAAGCAGGTGGGGCATCTGTGTGTCTCCGGCGATTTTGAATGTTTGCCAAACTTTACTTAGCGCCCGCGTGCTGTCACAGTGGGTGCAAGATTGAAACAGCTTCAAGCAAAATTTGTAAATCCATGGACAGGCTTAGACTCATCACCACATTCATGAACGTGGCTGAGGCGGAGAATTTCAGCCGTGCCGCGCAATCGCTGCACCTGACGCCACAGGCTGTGAGTCTGCAAATATCACAGCTCGAATCGTGGTTGGGCGTGCGCCTGTTCCACCGCTCCACGCGCCGCATGGCATTGACGGAAGACGGCCGTGTGTTCTATGAACGTTGCCGTGTCGGTCTTCAGTCGATCGACCAGGGCGAGCGCGAGTTGCGCGACCGCGCAAGCGGCATCACCGGCTCGATCAAGGTGGCCTCAAGCCTGAGTCTCGGGCAGTTGCTGGTGGCGCCACTGCTGGCACAGTTCAATGAAAGCTATCCCGATATCCGCATCGAACTCGTGACGCAGAACCCCTGGCCCGACACGGTGGACCTGGGCATGGATATCGGTGTGATCGGCGGGCCACTGCTCAACGTATCGCTGGTCGCGCGCAGAGTCGGGCGCTTCACTCACATGCTCTGCGCCGCGCCTGCCTATCTGGCCGCCAAGGGGACACCCAAGAGCCCGCAGGAACTGCTGCAGCACTGCTGCATCGGCCTGAGGCACCCACGCACCAACCGCATCTGGCCCTGGACCTTTCAATCGGCCCGCCGGCAGACGATGCTGGAGCCGCCGTTTTCCTTCATCACGCAGGACCCTGCCGTACAGCGGCAGCTCGTGCTGCAGGGGGCAGGCATCGGCCAACTGACAGATTACTTTGTGCGACCTCTCATAGCCAGCGGAGCGCTGGTAGAGCTCCCCCTTGGCTACAGCGGCCCTCGTCTGGACGTGCATGTTTTCATTCCCCAGCGCGAACACACGCCCCGGCGCATCAAGTTGCTCAATGATTTCCTCTATGAAAGGCTCAAGCAGTTCTTTCACAGCTAAAACAGCTAAAAGACGAAGGATAGAGGGGCCCTGGTCGATAGCGAGGGCCGCAGATGCAGGAGTGGGAGTGGGAGTACACCAGAATAGGCACCTGGCGCATTAATGCTGTGCACGCAAATGGTGAGTTCGGGCATGTTCCCCCGCTGCGAAACTCACGCGATCTAACCACTTCTCCAACCACCCGACAGGCGAGCCTGCCAGCTGTCCACGGGGGCTTTGACGATCCAAACCTGGTTCAGCCTGTGGGCTGGCAGCAGATCAAGATCTGGTGCAGACAAGGTTGTCTGCAGCGATCCCATTCAGGGCTTCGGGAGGCTGGACTTTCCGAAGGAACATGGTCTTTCTTGATGCCTTCGAAAAGCAAATTGCTCACAAGCGGGTGTGCAGGGGTTTGCTACATTGAACCCATGAAACATGCTTCAAGCCTGGCAGGGATGATGATCGTCGTGGCGGCAGCCGGTGGCTGCGCGCAGTCGGTCTCGGTCAATTTTGGCAACCCCTCGGAAGCCAACTGCAAAAAGCAGGGCGGCGTGCTGCGCACCGAGAAGGGGGCGGATGCTGATCGAAATACCTGCGTGCTGCCTGACGGCTCTGCTTTTGAGGAATGGGTGCAGCACGCGCGGCAGCCGCCCGCGAAATAGGTCTAGGCCCAGACCTGGCTTCAGGCAGTGGCAGGACGCTGCTCAGGCCAGAGCTGCCTTGATGCCGCGAGGCCTGGAAGCTGGCTTCAATCGCGCAGCACCACGGAGTGCTCGAAATTTTCCGATATTGCCTGTGTGCCGTCGTCAAAGACCAGTACGCGCTCGGGCCAGCGCATGGCGGCGAGCTTGCTGCGCTGCACGGGGTTGTCGCCGCGCAGGCGGTCCAGCCAGCGCGCTCCTACCGAATAGTCCACGCAGAACACATTGCCGCGCAGGCCGTGCCATGACAGCGGGGGCGTTGCGCCAAACAGGTTTTCAAACTGCGAGCCATGCGCCGGTGCGTCAGCCGGGCGCAGGCGGCGCCAATAGTGGCCGACGATGACGGCGGGCGCTTCTTCATATTCATTCCACCAGCCCACGCGTTCGACAAAACGCCATTTGCCGCCCGCGTAAAAGGGGTTGCGGCATTCGCGCTCCACGCCGGCCGTCAGCACCTTCAAAGGGTTGACCATGGCCTTGTTGAGTTCGTTCTCGCTGTGCGCTTGCAAAAATGGTGGCTCGTGGCGATAGTCTTCCAGGCTGTAGGGCCAGCTCAGTTCTTCCTGGCGCATGCGTTCGGCCACGCATTGAGCGACGGACTGTTCTTCGGCAATTGTCTCGAAGTGGTCGTAGGCGGCGCGTGCGCTGCCGCTGGGCAGCTGGCGAATCATGGCGATCTGTTCGGGCCTCCAGGCGGCGTGAACAATGCGCAGATCCTCACGCTCCAGTGCGATCGGCAACTGGCCGAGCCGCTCGAGCATGGCGGGAATCTGCTCGGCCGGCATGCGTGCAAAAGGCGCGTACTTGGGCTGGTCGGAGTCGATGCGGCTGTCGAAGAACCAGCCCGAGCCATCCTTGGCATCTTCGCGCAGCAGATTGATTTCGTGGTTGCCCAGCACCGCATGGGCCGTGCCCGAGGCCAGCATGGCGCCGACCAGCGCGAGCACGGAAGGGCTGTCCGGCCCGCGGTCGCAGAAGTCGCCGACAAACACCAGTCGCCGTCCTTCGGGGTGATTGCCCTGCAGGTCGTAGCCCAGATGGCCCAGCAATTGCACCAGCGCGGCGTATTCGCCGTGGATATCGCCGACGATATCGAGGGCGCCAGGAGGCAGGGGCTGGACTAGGCTCATGATGAAGGTCGATAGGCTTGCGGGTTTGGAGGGCTCAGGCTGCAGCAGGCTGCCTTGCCATTGTCATACGGCAGTCATGCAATGAAGCTGACAATTGTTGCAACGCAACACCGCGAAGGCAAGAGAGTTTTGTCTCTTGCCGGACTGCTGGCCGCCCCGTGCGGATGCGATCCCGCACGGCACGAGACGAGGGTCAGCCCCGGCGCTCGAAGCGCACAAAGCAGTAGGGAAGGCCATTGGCGGAGACATGCTCGCTGCGGCTCACGGCTTGCCACTGCTCGCCCAGTTCGGGGGCAAAGGCATCGCCTTCGAAGTCGCGGCCGATTTCGGTCACTTCCACGGCATCGGCCAGCGGCAGAGCCTGGGCATAGATCTGCGCGCCGCCGATGACCCAGACGTCTTGCGAGAGCTTGTGGCCCAGCTCCAGCGCTTCTGGCAGGCTGGTGGCGCGCAGGACCTGATCGGACGCTGGCTCGGCTTGCCAGTCGGCCTGGCGGGTGACGACGATATTGCTGCGGCCCGGCAGGGGGCGAAAGCGCGGCGGCAGCGAGTCCCAGGTCTTGCGGCCCATGATGACGGCGCAGCCCCGGGTCAGTTCCTTGAAATGCGCCATGTCTTCGGGCAGATGCCAGGGCATGGTGTTGTCCTTGCCGATGACGCCGTTGGCTGCGCGGGCGTAAATGAGTTGAATGGCCATAGCTATCAATAAAGAAGCTGCTGGCGCTTGTTATTCATTGACTTCAGATATGAAAGTATTTGAAATCGCAGGATGGCAAGCGCAAGCAGCTTTGATTTTTATAGTGATCCGGAGGGCGCAGCTCAGACCGCCACAGGCGCCTTGATGCCGGCATGGTGCTGATAGTCCAGCACTTCGAAGTCTTCGTACTCGTAGTCGAAGATGGATGCGGGCTTGCGCTTGATGTTCAGCGTCGGATAGGCGAAGGGCTGTCGAGACAGCTGGGTCTGCACCTGCTCGAAGTGGTTGTTGTAGATATGGCAGTCGCCGCCGGTCCAGATGAAGTCGCCCACTTCCAGGCCGCATTGCTGGGCCAGCATATGGGTCAGCAGCGCATAGCTGGCGATGTTGAAGGGCACGCCCAGGAAGATGTCGGCGCTGCGCTGGTAGAGCTGGCAGCTGAGCTTGCCGTCGGCCACATAGAACTGGAAGAAGGAGTGGCAGGGCATGAGCGCCATCTGGTCCAGCTCGGCCACGTTCCAGGCGCTGACGATGATGCGGCGGCTGTCGGGATTGCTCTTGAGCTGCTTGACGACTTCGGCAATCTGGTCGACATGCGTGCCGTCGGCCTTGGGCCAGCTGCGCCATTGCACGCCATACACCGGGCCCAGGTCGCCGGTTTGCTTGTCGGCCCACTCGTCCCAGATGGTGCAGCCGCGTTCCTGCAGCCACTTCACATTGCTGTCGCCGCGCAGAAACCACAGCAGCTCCAGAATGATGGATTTCAGATGCACCTTCTTGGTGGTGACCAGGGGGAAGCCTTCATTGAGGTTGAAGCGCATCTGGTAGCCGAAAACGCTGCGCGTGCCCGTGCCCGTGCGGTCGGTCTTGGACGCGCCGTGCTCGTACACATGGCGCATAAAGGTTTCGTACTGGCAGCGCACGGGGCGCAGGGTGCAGGTGCTGGAGTTCATGGTGCAAAAAGCGGTCAAAGACTGGCAAAGACTGGCTGTGCTGGCAGCGTACACAAGGTGCCGCAGCTCTTGAAGAGGGTGGGCCCCNAGGGCCGCGATAGCCGAAGTGTGCCACGNGCCGGAGCATGCCGAGTTGCCCGCTGTCAATGACCCNTCCTGCGGCCCTGTCAGTCTCAAATCTGCCGCAGCTGGCTTCACAATGTCATGGAAAACAACCGAGCCGAACAAGGAGAGTGAGTTCATGTCACGCAATTTTGTGAGCACTGCGGCTGTTGCGCTGGCGATTGCGGCCTTGATGGCTGCCTGCGACAAGACCAAGGCACCATCTCCCACCGCCGCTGCAGCGGATGCCCGGGCAGCGGCCGCTGCGGCTGCCGCCCCGCCCGATGCCATGCCCCAGACCCAAGAGTCCGCTGCCACGGCGCAGATCGAGGAGGCGGCCACGGTCTCCATCGAGGAAGTACGCGTTCCCCATGTGGTCAAGGACGGCGAGCCAAGCCTGGACAGCCTCAAGCCGCTGCAGGGCAAGTACCGCTGGGATGGCGTGGACTATGTGAAGGACGGCGTGCTGGCCCAGCGGCTGAAGACGCTGATGGGCGGCAGTCAGTACGAGACGCTGCTCAAGAATCTGCAGGCCCTGGGCCCGCTGGAGCCCTCTGCAGGGCTGCTCTATGTGATGGGAAATCGCCAGCATCAAGGGGGCGAGGAAATGGCAGCCGTGGTGATTGATCCTGTGCGCAACGGCTTGCGTGTCTGGTTGCTCAGCGAGGGCAGGCAGACCGTGTTCACCGATGTGGATGGCGCAGACATCCCCTGGCCCAGCGCGGTTGAGAACATGCTGCGCAATATCGTNGCCTCTCGCTAAAGCCCNGGTCAATGCAAAAAGCCCTGCACAGCAATGCAGGGCTTTTTTGTCGGCGATGCCAGGATCAGCCGCGCGTCAGCACCACGCCGGGGTTCATGAGGCCCTGGGGATCCAGCGCATTCTTGATGGCGCGCATCATCTGCAGCGCAACGGGGGACTGGTATTTTTCGAGCTTGTCCGTCTTGAGTGCGCCCACGCCATGTTCGGCCGAGAACGAGCCGCCGAAGGCGTCCACGGCCTCGTAGACCAGATGGTTGACCAGGGCTTCCTTGTCGCGCAGAAAGGCCTTGCCGTCCTCGCCCTCGGGTACTTGCACGTTGTAGTGCAGATTGCCGTCGCCCAGATGGCCGAAGTTGACCAGACGCACGCCGGGAATCTCGCGCTTGAGCACGGCGTCGGCATGCTCGACAAATGCCGGAATGCGCGAGGCTGCGACCGAGATATCGTGCTTGATGTTNAGGCCTTCCTCGGCCTGGGCCAGAGGAATGCTCTCGCGGATATGCCANAGGTCATGGGCCTGGGTCAGGCTCTCCGCCACCACGGCGTTGACCACGCAGCCGTCCTCAAAGGCCAGCTCCAGCAAGTGCTCGAAGCGCAGGCGCGCATGCTGCTCGGACTCGCTGTCGCTGTTCTCCAGCAGCACGCAATAAGGGGCTTCGTCGCCCATGTCGGCAAAGGGCACGCGCAGCTGCGGCATGTGCTTGACGACCAGGCTCAGTGCGAACTGGCCCATGACTTCAAAGCCCGTGAGTCCCGCACCCAGGTGCTGGTGCGCGAGGCCCAGCAGGCGCACGGCGGCTTCCATGGAGGGCACGGCGGCAAAGGCCGTGAGCTGGGCGGCCGGCTGCGGGAACAGCTTCATGGTGGCGGCGGTGATGATGCCCAGCGTGCCTTCGCTGCCAATGAACAGATCGCGCAGGTCATAGCCGGTGTTGTCCTTGCGCAGGCCCTTGAGGCCGTCCCAGATTTCGCCCTGAGGCGTCACCACTTCCAGGCCCAGGCACAGATCGCGGGTGTTGCCATAGCGCACCACCTGTGTGCCGCCCGCGTTGGTGCCCAGATTGCCGCCGATCGTGCAACTGCCTTCGGCGGCCAGCGACAGCGGGAACAGCAGGCCTTGCTGATCGGCCAGCTCCTGCAGGTTCTGCAAAATGCAGCCGGCTTCGACGGTGAAGGTCAGATTGTCCTTGTCGATATGGCGCACGGCGTTCAGGCGCGTCAGGCTGAGCACGACCTGCCGGCCGCTGTCGTCGGGGGTGGAGCCTACGGAAAGCCCGGTATTGCCGCCCTGGGGCACGATCTGCACGCCGGCTGCGGCGCAGGCCTTGACCACGCCGGCCACTTCGGCCGTGTTGCCGGGGCGTACCACGGCCAGGGACTTGCCGTGCACGCGCTTGCGCCAGTCCTGTTCGTAGGCGCTGAGGTCGCCGTCGGTCAGCACATGGGGAGCGCCCACAATCTGGCGCAGGGATTCGAGCAAAGCGGTGGAAGTCATGACAAGCAGGCCGCAGCAGGGGCGGCAGAGAGGGGAGACAGACGGAAATCCTAAGCCACGCACAGCGCTGCGACCGGAAAACCATGAAGCCGCAAGCGTAGAGCATGGCAGACTACGGGGCAATCGAAATAAATTGCTTGGTTATGCCAGTTTTTCCGAATAATGTCAGCCTGCGCCAATTGCGTGCCTTTGACGAGGTGGCGCGCCAGGGCGCGTTTGCCCCCGCGGCACGCGAACTGTGCCTGACGCAGTCGGCCCTGTCCGAATCCATTCGCCAGCTGGAAGATGCCCTGGGCCTGCGGCTGTTTGATCGCACCACGCGAACCGTGGGGCTGACGGCTGCCGGCCAGGCCTTTTTGCTCGATGTGCGCCAGGCCTTCGAGACCCTGGAGCAGGGCTTTCAGAACCTTGGCGATCTGGCCGCACTGCGCCGCGGCAAGGTGCGCATTGCTGCCGCTCCGTCGGTGCTGGCGGTGTTGCTGCTGCCGGTGCTGCCGGCCTTGCGCACCCGTCATCCGGGCATCGAGGTAGACCTGATCGAGGACAGCGCAGAGGGCATCGCCCAGCGTGTGCAGGCCGGCAGTGTGGATTTCGGCGTGGGAGCGGCACATCCGGCCGGCGGCGATTTGCTGACCCAGCCGCTGATCAGCGATGCCATGGGACTGGTGGCCAGGCTCGATGAACCTCTGCTGCAGGCGGGGCGGCTGACGGCGGCCGATCTGGCCCGGTTGCCCCATCTGGCTTTTGTGGGCCTGACCACCGATACCGCCATCAGCCAGCTGCTGGCTTCGGCCCCGGGCATGCCGCAGAACCTGCTGCAGACACCGCTGCGTCTGTCCAATCCGCAATTGCTGTTCGAGGCCGTGAGTCTGGGCCTGGGCGTCAGCATCGTTCCGGCGCTGACGGCGCGTCACCCTTCGCTGGGCCTGCAGGGCGATCTGGGCTTTCGCCTGCTGGACGAGCCGCGCATTCTGCGCCGCACGCTGCTGATTCAGCGCCCGCGCCGTGCGCTGTCGCCGGCCGCGCAGCTGCTGTTCGATGCGCTGGCGGCGCAGGTGCGGACGCTGGCGCAGTTTGAAGGCATCACGCCTGATTGAGCCGGGCCGCCTTGACGGCACGCTGGCGCAGGCGCACATGGGCTGCGCAGGCGATAAAGAGCAGCACGCACAGCGCCACCTCTGCCAGCGCCAGCCAGCGGCTGGGCGCGGCATCGCTCCAGGCCCGCACCACGCCTTCGGTGAAGTACAGCCACACCAGCAGGCTGAGCCAGCGATAGGTGTACATGCGGCGCTTGAGCAGGCCGATCACGGCGAACGCCAGCGGCAGGGCTTTGAGAAACAGCCAGGTGCCGCCTTCGCGCAGCGGTGCCAGCCACAACTCCCAGGCCACGCACAGCAGCATCAGTGCCAGCAGGCTGCCCACGGCCAGCCAGCGCGTGGCGGCCACATCGGAGCCGGGCTGCTGGATTGGTGAAGAAGTGTTTTCGGCGGCTTGGGGCGAGAGGGCGTCGGTCATAGCAGTGGCATCATATCGGTCATGCCAGCTCTGTTTGAATCCGGTCGTTTTGTTTTGCGTTCTGCGCTTGATGTTGCGCAGCACCCGTCCTCCTTTTGCGTTCGTGAAGGAGTGCCGTCATGAAGAAAAACGAGCGTGCCGGCTTTTGGGCTGCGTTGGAAGGCAAGGCGCAGCAAGCCAGGCCGGTGACGGAAGATCGGGACCGTGTGGTATCGCCGGCGTCGACAGCCGCAACTGCTGCCGCGAACGTTGCCGCCGAGCCCAGACAGGTAGAGCAGCGCCAGGAACCCAGCCTCGATGGTCCGGGCCTACCGCTGGAGCCAGTGTTCGAACCCTTGCCCGATCTTGGCAACGATCTGGCTCGGCACGAACCCGTGCCAGCTCCTGCCGCGACGCCTGCGGCGGCATTCAGCACGGCAGCTCAGGGCTGGACCAGCTATTCCACGCCGAATACGACGCCAGCTCAGGAACAGAAAGCGGTGCATGCTTGCGTTTCAGGAGTGACCGACAGTCCTGACGACAGCTCGCAGCGCGTTGCCGAGAGCCCGCGCAGCAGCAGACTCGACAAGGCCAGGGCGCTGGCGGCTAGCTGCAAGGATCTGGCCGGGCGTATCCCCAAGCCCCAGATGCCCAGCCAGCAGGAGCTCAGGACTGAGCTGCGCCGCAGAAGCCGCCGTGCGCAGCAGCGCCTGCGTACCTTCCCCTGGCACAACACGGCCCAGGTGCTGCTGGCACGCTTCAAGGAAGACCGCCTGGGCGTGACGGCCAGCAGTCTTACTTTCACATCGCTGCTGGCGCTGGTGCCATTTTTTACCGTGGCGCTGGCCTTGTTCACGGCCTTCCCGATCTTTGGCAAGGCGCAGAAGGTGCTGGAGCGCTGGCTGATGGACAGCCTGATTCCCGAGACCATTGCGCGCCAGGTGCTGGGCTATCTCACGCAGTTTGCCTCCAAGGCCAGCCAACTGGGCCTGGTCGGCTTTTCCATACTGATGGTCACGGCGATTGCGCTGATCCTGACCATAGACCGCACGCTCAACAACATCTGGCGCGTGCGCCAGCTCAGGCCGCTGGGCCAGCGCGTGTTGATCTACTGGGCCGCCATCACGCTGGGGCCGCTGCTGCTGGGCCTGAGCCTGGTGCTGTCGTCCTATGTGATGTCGGCCTCCAAGGGCATGGTCAATGCGCTGCCCGGCAGCCTGCGCTTTGTCTTTGATTCCATAGAGTTCGTGGTGCTGGCCGCCGGCATGGCCGGGCTCTACCACTATGTGCCCAACACGCCGGTGCGCTGGCGCCATGCCTTGGTGGGGGGCGTGTTTGTGGCCGTGTTCATGGAAGTGGCCAAGAAGGTGCTGGGCCTGTATCTGTCGTCCGTGCCGACCTACTCGGTGATCTACGGCGCGTTTGCCACGCTGCCCATCTTGCTGATCTGGATGTATGTGGCCTGGAGCATTGTGCTGCTGGGGGCTCTGGTCACGGCCTATCTGCCCACGGTGCTTGCCGGGGTGGAACGGCTGACAGGACATCGGGGCTGGCAGTTCGAGCTGGCCGTCGAGGTACTGCAATGCCTGGCCAAGGAGCGCGAGCTGCCGCACAAGGGCCTGTATGTGCACCAGCTTTCGCGGCGCCTGCGCGTGGAAGCCTCTCAGATTCAACCCGTGCTGCAGGCGCTGGCCAAGCTGGACTGGGTCGGGGCCGTGCAGCCGCCCGATGCCTATGTGTCGCTTGAGAGCACCGAGCCGCGCTATGTGCTGCTGGTCGATCCGCATGCCACGCGGGTCGAGCCCCTGGTGCAGAGCCTGTTGCTCGAGCCCTCAGAGGCCGTGCGGCCGCTGTGGCAGCGTGCCCAGCTCGATTCCATGACCATGGCCGAGCTGATTGCCGCGCCTGGAGGCAATATTCATAGAATTTGATGGCTGTGGGCGGATATCTATGAATATCTGCGCTCAAGATCGGGCTGCCGATTCGCTGCCTGCAAAGCAGGCCAGCGGGCGCGCTTCAGAGGGGGAGTGGCACTACATCTTGATGCGGCCCAGCAAGATGTCGCGCCACATCATCCAGTCGCCGAGAAAGCTGTAGAGCGGACGCTTGAAGCTGGCTGGCTTGTTTTTCTCAAAGCCGAAATGCCCCACCCAGGCAAAGGCATAGCCGCAGATCAGGCCTGCGAGCAAATACCACCAGTCGCCCGTCAAAAACAGCGCCAGCAGGAACACCAGCGACAGGCTGGTGCCGATGAAGTGCAGCCGTCTGCAGGTGGCGTTGCTGTGCTCGCCCAGGTAGAAGGGGTAGAACTCGGCAAAGCTCTTGAACTGGCGCGGGTCCACGCTGGCTTTGACAGCGTCGTCCGGTTCTGAGGTCGTGGTCTGTGACATGGCGAACCCCGGTGAAGTTGATGCTGTTTTTATACTGCCGACAGCATGGCCAGGCCAGCGGGTTAGCGAGTGCTGGCAATTTGCTGCCGGAGGTCTTCGTCACCTGAACGACAGGCTATATACGGTAAGACTGCGCAAAATCGGCCAGATTCGTCATCTTTGCGGCCACTCCAGCTTCTGGCTAAGCTGCCATGAGCGTTCTCTTGCTAAGGTGACCGTGCACCTCATCGCCATTCAACCCAGACCCTGCCCATGTTTGACGACACCATGCCGCCCGTTGTGATCAGCTCCAGTGAAACCCGTGTTCAGACGCCCGACGGGCAGCTCCATGTCAAACGCTGGCAAGCGCAGGGCGGGGCGGCCAAGGCGCCGCTGGTGCTGATGCACGACTCTCTGGGCAGCGTGGATCTGTGGCGCGAATTTCCCGCGCAGCTGGCCGCGGCCACCGGGCGTGAAGTCATTGCCTATGACCGCCTGGGCTTCGGTCATTCGGACCCCAATCCGCATCGGCTTCAACCCAGTTTTGTGGAAAGCGAGGTCGAGGCCGGCTTCACGCCGCTTCATCAGGCGCTGGGTCTGGACGCTTTCGTGATGCTGGGACACAGCGTGGGCGGCGGCATGGCGGCCATGGTGGCAGCTGCGTATGGACGACAATGCCAGGCGTTGATTACCGAATCGGCCCAGAGCTTTGTCGAAGACCGCACCTTGCAGGGCATCAGGGCGGCGCGCGACAACTTTGCCCAGCCCGGCCAACTGGAGCGGCTTGCCCGCTACCATGGCGACAAGGCGGCCTGGGTGCTGTCAGCCTGGGTGGACACCTGGCTGAGCCCGCCTTTCGCGCATTACCGGCTGGATGCGGCCTTGAGACAGGTGCATTGCCCGGTGCTGGCGATCCACGGCGAGCTTGATGAATTCGGCTCCCTCGTGCATCCGGAGAACATCTGCACCTGGGCGCAGGGCCCTTGCGAAGCGGAAATCATTGCCGGCGGCGGCCATGTGCCCCACCGCGAGCTGCCTGATCGCATCAGCAGCCGCATCGCCGGTTTTCTGTCAAGAATCGCCTGACTCTGTTTGAGCCAGGCGCCCGCGGGCGTAGTCGACCAGATCGGCCGGGTAGTGCGGGCTGCTGCGCAAAGCGCTGTCATCCCAGCCATAGAGCACGGCCAGGGCGGCCACCTCCAGTGCCCAGTAGCCCGTGCCCAGCCACGGACTGCCTTTCTTCTGCTGCTTGGGCGAGAGCTTGAGAAACTCCTGGTACTGGGTTTGCAGGTAGGGTAGCAGCGGGTCAGGCAGGGCTTCGAGCTGTTCAAAAAAAGGCTTCATGGCGCCGTAAGGGCGTTTGTGGAAAAGCTCCTCGCTGACCTGCTGCAGCTGCAGACCGCCTGCGCACAGATAGTCCAGCAACTGGTCCGTATCAAAGGCCAGCACATGCTCATCAATCGCCGGTACGTCATCCTGTGCATCCAGCAATGTGGCCAATGACAGCAGGGTCACGGCAATGGCGTACTCGTCAGTGCGCGTGTTGATGGGTGCAGCGACGCCATAGTCCGCGCCGGTTTCCTGCGCCATGCTGGCACGCG
>Ga0058691_1001144_pt1 | contig 14847 bp, 13 predicted proteins | sample AgamicAtPrz_FD_55051 | JGI IMG/M metagenome (GOLD analysis project Ga0058691, IMG submission 55051) | Agave microbial communities from Guanajuato, Mexico - At.P.rz | ecosystem: Host-associated > Plants > Phyllosphere > Phylloplane/Leaf | place: Guanajuato, Mexico | collected 2012-05-28
GCCTCGCGCATCAGGTCGCGACTGACCGAGAACGGCGAGCAGGGCGCCACCACCACGCGCAGCATCGAGCCGTGGCTGGCATCGTGGTAGTCCTCGATCAGGCGCTGCGACTCCTTGAGGATGTCGCTTTCCTTCTCCACCACCGAATCCGGCGGCAGGCCGCCCTGGCTGCGGCCGACGCTCATGCTGCCGCGTGCGGCGTGGAAGCGCATGCCGATTTCCTCGGCGGCGTGGATGCTGTCGTCGAGCTTGCAGCCGTTGGGGTAGATGTACAGGTGGTCGCTGGAAGTGGTGCAGCCCGAGAGGATCAGCTCGGCCATGGCCGTCTGGGTCGATACCGAGATCATCTCCGGGGTCAGCCGCGCCCAGATCGGGTAGAGGTTGGTCAGCCAGTTGAACAGCTCGCCGTCCTGGGCCGCCGGCACCACGCGGGTGAGGCTCTGGTACATGTGGTGGTGGGTGTTGACCAGGCCCGGGATGACCACCTTGCCGGTCATGTCGAGGATCACGTCGGCGTGCTGCGGCAGGGTATCGCTGGGGCCTACCTGCCTGATCACATTGTCTTCGATGTAGAGGCCGCCGCGTTTGATCTCGCGGCGCTCGCCGTCCATGGTCACCAGCAGTTCGGCGTTCTTGACCAGTAGTGTCTTGGGCATGGGTGTCCCTCCCGCTTGGGGTGTGTTTTCTGATTGTAGGGAAGCGTCAGGCGCCGTGGCGAAGCACGGCGTCGAAGGCTGGAGCAGAANCGCGCACGCGCAGGGTCGGCCCTGGCGAGGGCGTATCGGGCGTGTGGATCGATGGCAGCAGGGCGGATGCGGCGTACAGGACGCACGGCATTCGAGAAGGGTGCCCGGGGAGGTTGGGCGATAGCGGATGTCGCATGGCTTGAGCCTGTCGCAATACGCAACGGCGATGACCGTTGTCGTAGGCGCGAGGCAGTGTAAACAGAATTTCTTTTTTTTGTATACGAGTTTTTCGCCGCAATTCTGACGACTGCGGGACGGGCCACTCCCACAATGATTCAAGGCGCGATTGATGTCGTTGCGCCAGTATGCGACTGTCTCGCTGCCAGCCACTGTCACAGACCGGCAGGTTCGCACGGGCTGATTACACTGTGGAAATCGCCACACGGGGAGTACCTGGGATGGGCTGCGCGTTGATGGAGCATGCGGCAAGGCTGGCGTCTGCAAGGGGCAGGCGTTCATGAACAACCGTGGCCGGAGCATTTCCCTGCAGTGGCTGGTGGCGCTGGCAATCATGCTGGGCATGCTGGCGCTGGGCGCGGCCCTGGCNTGGCAGGGCTACCTGGGGGTGCGCCAGACCCTGGTGGCGGCCGCAGGCGACGCTGCCCAGCAGGTCGGCCGGACCATCGACGAGCGCGCCCGACGCCTGGTCGATCCGGTGCAGAGCAGCATCCGCCTGCTGGCCTTCGATGCCTCTGCGGGGGCCATGGCGCAGCACCTGGAGCGGCTACCGCAACTGGTCGAGAGCCTGCGCGCCAACCGCATGCTCAGCGCCGCCTACCTCGGCTACCCCAATGGCGAGTTCCTGCTGGTCCGCCGCCTGCGCGACCCACAGTTGCTGCAGCGCTTCGCGGCACCGGCAGGCACGCTGTTCCTGGTGCAGACCGTCAGCCTGGGCGAAGACGGCGCCTTGCATGGCGAATGGCGCTTCTACGACCAGGCGATGACCCTGCTGCTGCACCAGCCCAAGCCGGACTACCGCTACGATCCGCGTCAGCGCCCCTGGTTCGTCGAAGCCTCTGCGCAGTCCACCACCGTGCTTACCCGCCCTTATGTGTTCTTCACCACCCGCGAGATCGGCCTGACCATGGCCCAGCGCAGCGTCGATGGCACGGCGGTGATCGGCATGGACGTCTCGGTCACCGACCTGGCCAGCGAGAGCCGCGACCTGCGCATGACGGCCGGCACCGAGATCGCCGTGGTCGATGACCAGGGCAGCGTGGTGGCCTATCCGGACCTGCAGCGGGTCATCGTCCGCGAAGGCGAGGGCGCGCGCCTGTCGCGCATCGATGAACTGGGCATTGCCAGCCTCGCACGGATCCATGCTGATACCCTCCAGGGTACCCGGCCACAGCCGTATCAGGTCGAAGGGCAGACCTGGTATGGCATGCGCGTGCCGCTGACCACCGTGGCCGGGCAGGACCTGCAGGTGCTGATTGCCGTGCCGGCCCACGAGCTGCTGGCCGGCGCGCGCCAGGTGTTGTTCGAGCAATTGCTCTGGGCTGGCGCGCTGGCAGCGGTGTTGCTGTTGCTCGGCGGCTTGCTCGGCCGGCGCATCGGCCGCCCGCTGCGCCGGCTCACNGAGCAGGTGCAGGGCCTGGCCGGNTTTGATTTCAGCCGCGAGGTGGGGGTGCTCTCGCGGGTCTCGGAGGTGCGTGAACTGAGCCGGGTGCTCAGCCGCATGTCCGGCACCATCCGCAACTTCCAGGCGATCACCCTCACGCTCAGCCGCGAGACCCAGCTCGAGCGCATGCTCGACGGCGTGCTCAACCACCTGGTGGCGGCCGCCAGCGCCAGTGCCGGCGCGGTGTACCTGTACGATGCCGACAACGCACGCCTGCGCCTGGCTGCGGCCTGCCGGGGCCAGGACTATCCGGCTGAACTGGCGGTACATGAGCACGACCACCAAGACCTCGCCAATGCCGTGACCCAGGCCTTGTCGTTGCAGGGACGCAGCCTGGCGGTGGTGCTCAACGACCGCGGCCAGTCGCTCCTCGGCATCCTGGTGCTGCAACTGGAGGACGAACACGCCGGGCAGGCGTTCCGGCGCTTCGTCGAGGAACTGTCCGGCGCCGCCGCCGTGGCCATCGAGACCCGCCAGCTGGTCGAGGCCCAGCAGCGCCTGCTGGACGCCATGATCAAGCTGCTGGCCGACGCCATCGACGCCAAGAGCCCCTATACCGGCGGCCATTGCGAGCGCGTGCCGCAGCTGGCGCAGATGCTCCTGGACCAGGCCGTGCAGGCCGACAGCGGCCCCTATGCCGGCTTCAGCATGAACGAGGCCGAGCGCTATGAGTTTCGCGTGGCTGCCTGGCTGCACGACTGCGGCAAGATCACCAGCCCCGAATACGTGGTGGACAAGGCGACCAAGCTCGAGACCCTGTACAACCGCATCCATGAGGTGCGCATGCGCTTCGAGGTGCTCTGGCGCGACGGCGAGATCGCCTACTGGCAAGGCGTGGCCAACGGCGACGACGAGCTGCTGCTGCGCCAGGCGCTGGAGCAATGCCGGGCCGAGTTGCAGGACGAATTCGCCTTCGTCGCCCACGCCAATATCGGCGGCGAGTTCATGCAGGAGGCCGACATCGAGCGCCTGCGCCTTATCGGCCAGCGCCNCTGGCTGCGGCACTTCGACAANCGCCTGGGCATCTCCCGCGACGAGGCCGCGCGCTTCGCCGACACGCCAGCCGCGCCCTTGCCGGTGGACGAGCCGCTGCTTGCCGACCGCGACGAGCACCAGGTGCCCTGGGGGCCGCGCAAGCCACCGGTGGCCAAGGACGACCCGCGCAACCACTGGGGTTTCGACATGCGCCTGCCGGCCCATGCCAGCAACCACGGCGAGCTGTACAACCTGTCGATCCGCCGTGGCACGCTCAACGACGAGGAGCGTTTCAAGATCAACGAGCACATCGTGCAGACCATCATCATGCTAAGCGCCTTGCCGTTCCCGCGTCAGCTGCGGCGCGTGCCGGCGATTGCCGGCAACCACCACGAGAAGATGGACGGCAGCGGCTATCCGCGCAGGCTCGGCAAGGATGCGTTGGGCATCCCCGAGCGGGTGATGGCGATCGCCGACATCTTCGAGGCGCTGACCGCGGCGGACCGACCTTACAAGGCGCCGAAGACCCTGTCCGAGTCGGTGAAGATCCTGGTGTCGATGGCTCGGGACAACCATGTCGACGGGCAGTTGCTGCGCTTGTTCCTCAGCACCGGCGTGTATCGCCAGTATGCCGAGCAGTTCCTGCGCCCCGAGCAGATCGATGAGGTGGATGTTGCCTTCTGGCTGGCNCAGTTGTAGGTACTCAAAGTCTCAGGCCCTCAGCAGCAGGTGCTCACGCTCCCAGGCGCTGATCACCTGCCGGTAGTTGTACAGCTCGGTGCGCTTGAATGCCACATACCCGCGCCAGCGCCTCGTCCAGCGTGTCCGGCAGGCGCAAACCGCCATGGTCGTAGGCGCGGCCCTGCACGGGCGCGCTGGGCGCCGCCTGCTTCGCGGGCAAGCCCGCTCCCACAGCGATCTCAGGACGGTTGGGCCGCCAGGCGATTGCTGACGCTGCGCCCCAGCACCAGCACCGTGACAAAGCCGCAGCCCACCAGCGCCGTGGCCAGNCTGAACAGTACCGCGCTGCCCATCTGGTCGACGATCCGTCCACCGAAGAACGAGCCCAGGGCGATGATCACCTGGAACATGGCGACGAACAGCGGCATGCCGCGCTCCACATCCTTGGGCGCCACGACGAACATCCAGATGCTGGCGCAGGCNGGGAAGGCGCCGAAGGCGAAGCCCCAGAGCGCGATCAGCATCGCCGCGCCGGTGAGGTTGGTGGCGAAGTAGGGGAACAGCGCGGTGCCGACGCCGATCATCAGGGCGACCAGCATCAGGGTGTAGCGCACGCTCTGGTTGGCGGCGAAACCGGCGAAGACATTGCCCAGTACCCCGGCCACGCCGTAGAGCAGCAACAGCGAGCCGATCATCGGCCCGTCGAAGCCGGCGTTGTGCTTGAAGAACGGCGCGACGTAGGTGTACGCGGCAAAGTGCGCCAGGCCGATCAGCAACACCGCGATCAGGCCGACCCGCGCCTGCGGGTTGACGAACAACGCCGGCAGGTCGCTGATGCGGATGGCCTTCTCCGGGTTGAGCCGCGGCAGCAGCAGGACCTGCGCCAGCAGCACCGGCACGCCNACCAGCGCGGTGACCAGGAAGGTCATGCGCCAGCCCATGAGCCCGCTCAGCCAGGTNCCCACGGGCACGCCGAGCACGGTGGCCAGGGTCACGCCGACCATGATGATCGAGGTGGCCTGGGCNACGCCCACGCCCTTGGGCGCCAGGCGGCCGCTCAGGGCGATCGCGGTCGCCCAGAAGCCACCGATGCTGATGCCCAGCAGTACCCGGCCNAACAGCAGCAGGCCGAAGTCGGTGGCGTAGGCCACCANGGCGTTGGCGACGATCATGATCAGCGTCAGGGCGATCAGCAGGTAGCGTCGGTCGAGGGCACCGATGCCCACCGACAGCAAGGGCGCGGCCAGGGCCGCCATGATGCCGGGCAGGGTCACCATCAGGCCGGCCTGGCCGGCACTGATGCCGAGGTCGGCGGCGACATCGTTGAGCACGCCCACCGGCAGGAACTCGCTGGTCACCAGGGCGAAGGCGCCCACGGCGACCGAGAGAATCGCCAGCCACTGCTGACGGACGCTCTGCTGGCTGTGTTCGGGTGGGCTGTGGGGGGACGGGTTGGGGCTTGGCATGGTGCGGGCTTCCATAGGGGACTGTCGCCTGGGACAGGCGCTGCAGCGAGGGNAAAACGGGGAGGCGATTATAGGGGGTGGATTTTGCAGCTCGACAGGCGGGCGGCTTGATAGTAATCATCAGTGGGATCGATGGGTGGCTTGGGGTAGAGCGTTGCGGCCATCCCTTTTGCGATTTTGGGCTTCAAGATTGCCGGGGTCGCTTTGCGACCCTTTCGCGGCACAAGGCCGCTCCTACAGGGATCGCGTACCCCATGTAGGAGCGGCCTCGTGCCGCGAAAGGGCTGCAAAGCAGCCCCAGTACGCTGACTGACAGGCATCACATTTTTTCACCTGCACAGAAGGGCATATGACAGAGGCATACCAAGGAAGCTGCCTGTGCGCAGCGGTCAGCTATGAGCTGCTAACGCCACCCAAGGCCGTGAGTCATTGTCACTGCAGCCAGTGCCGCAAAGGTCACGGGGCTGCGTTCGGGTCATATGGCAGCGTGCCGCGCAGCGCACTTCGCGTACTTCGCGGGGCCGACAGCATCAAGGCCTACGCCTCTTCGCAGACAGTGTTACGCGAGTTCTGCGGGGCGTGTGGCTCGACGTTGTTCTGGTCACGATCCGAAGGTGAGTTCGCCGACTGGATCTCTATCGCGCTGGGTACACTTGATACACCGTTCCAGCCACGCAAGCAAAAGCACCTTTGCATCGATGCTGCGGTGCCCTGGTATAGGCCTTCCAGTAATTGTCCCGNGGCCGACTGACGGCTTGCATCGCCGGAATGGGGTATGTTNTTGCCTCTACGCTTGCTTACTGGCCTGTCATGACTGCTTGGGTATTCGATGCTGATCTCCACGCTTTCCAACGGTCAATTTATAACGCCATCGCTCCAGGCCGAACCCTGTGTGCCATGGTGGAGTTTCACCAAGACGGTGTCGGCCGCGACCGCCCTGACTTGTCGGGACACTGCTTCCGCCCGACCTGCTCCAGGACATGCAGGCAACAAAGGTGTTGGGTGGGCNAATGACTGGCCGACCGTGGATTGCGCCTGGGTATGCCTTNGGCCTGATGCGCGGGACNATCGAGGGTGGCCTGACGCTGGCCGGGCATACCGGGTGTGGCCCCGGCAGTGTGGTGGCGGTCTATCGATGCGCGGTTGGGAAGGCCGCCGTGTGTTGCGCAGTGTTTTCGAGGGCTACGGATGAGAGCAGGGTCGAGGCACTGGTCGTGCAGGAGGTACGCAAGGCGCTTGAGGCGGTGCGCTGAGGCTGCCTGGTATTTGTTCCGCCCTGGATTCTCACAAGATCGGCGGTGTATAGACAACTTGGTCGCGCCCTCCCTGTTTGGCTGCGTAAAGTGCGCTGTCGGCGCGCCGTAGTGCATCATCAATCTGCTCGCTATCGGCGACTAAAGTACATCCCACGCTGAGACTCACCCTCAGCGGACCGCTGGAGAGTTGCATCGGTCTGCTGCCAACGATCAGGCGCACGCGCTCCGCGATCCGCACCAGCTCGTCACGGTCCTTTACCCGCAGCAACGCGACGAATTCCTCACCGCCCTGGCGTACCAGCAAATCCTCCGGGCGAAGGGCAGCTCGCAGACGACGCGCACACTCGCAAAGCACCTGGTCACCGTCAGCATGACCGTACTTGTCGTTTACAGACTTGAAGTGGTCAAGGTCCGCAAACAGAGTACCCAACTGCAGACCTTTCTCTTTTGCCAAACGGCGTTCACGATCCTGGAAGGCGGCCAACGCGCCGCGGTTCCATAGCTGTGTTAGCGGATCAAGCAAAGCCTTGCGTTGCTCACGGTCCATTTCAAGGCGTAAGTCGTGGTTGGCCTGTATCAAGCTGCGCAGTTGCAGATAACCCTCCGCGAGCGTGGCCAAGTCTCTGAAGTTGGCCTGCTGGGCTTCACTTAGCAGGCGTGGGCGAGGGTCGAACATGCATAGCGTTCCGATCGCTTTGCCGTTTCCGGCACGCAAGGGGTGACCGGCGTAGAAGCGGATGTAGGGTGCGCCAAGTACCAGCGGATTGTCGGCGAATCGCGAATCGCACTTGGCGTCTGCCACCAGCAGGGTGTCCTCACCCAGAATGGCGTAGCCGCAGAAGGACACATTGCGCGGGGTCTCGTTTACGTCTAGTCCGATCCTGGCCTTGAACCATTGCCGATCGTGATCAATCAGGCTGATCAGCACAGTATCCACGTGCGCCACTTCTTGAGTGAGGCGCACCAGCGTATCGAGGTAATGCTCAGCCGGTGTATCCAGCACATTCATTTCATCGAGGGTGCGCTGGCGCAACGTTTCGTCAGTCGGTATGGGACAAGCCGGCATGTCGTTTCTCCAGTCCATGGGGGTAGCGTCTCCCAAAAGGTAAGGATTGACGCCGAGACTGAATCTACTCTAGACAGTTGAACGGATAAGGTCGAAACCATCAGTCGCCAAGGGTTGCTCATGGGGGGGCGGCCTCCTCACGGCTGGCAGAACGCTATCGACCCGTTGCAGACCTCGTACGCCATTGCGCGCTGCTAGGCCCGCAGCTATCGGCCAGAAGAGCTCGATTGTTGTCATAGATGGACGAGTCTATTACGGCGATTCACCTCTGGTCGTTTGCTGCTCTCTGCGTAGGACCGCTATGGGTCGTTAGTGGTCAGTCGCCGAACGGCCACTATCGACCCACAGCGGACATTCAGCGGAAATGGATTGGGGGTCCGCGCAAATCTGAAATAGGATGAGCCATCCTCATCCAACATTGCACACTAGCAGCAAGCTTATCCATGGCACGAAAAGCAAACCCGTCCTCCGCTGATTGGGTCATACGCAGCGCCACGCCTGGCAGCGTGGAGCGCATCGAGGCGTGGTTTGGCGGCCATGGCTACGATCCACATCGGCACGATACCTACTCGATAGGTCGTACCCTTGCCGGTGTGCAGAGCTTTCACTACAAAGGGGCGCTGTGCCACGGCGTGCCGGGCAACACATTGGTGCTGCACCCGGACGAAGTCCATGACGGCATGGCCGGCACGGATATCGGCTTTCGCTACCGGATGGCCTACATCGATCCTTCGCTGATCCAGAACGTGCTCGGCGGCGAACCGCTGCCATTCATTNCCGGCGGGCTGTCCAGCGACCCTCGCCTCTATCGCGCCAGCGAGGCCTTCGTGCAGGCACTGGANCATCCGCTGGAAACACTGGAGGAGCAGGACGCCGTCTATGACCTGGCCATGGCGCTGCGTGCAGTCGGCGGCAAGCCCCGCGGCCGCAAACGCCTGGACTACCGCTCGGCCGAACGCGCCAGGGCGTTCATCATGGAGCACCTTGACCACGGCATCACACTGGAAATGCTCGAGCAGGCCAGCGGGCGTGAGCAATGGAGCTTGTCACGGGACTTCCGGGCCCTTTACGGCACCAGCCCATACCGTTTTGTCACGCTACGACGCCTGGACTGTTTTCGCAGGCTGATCCTGGAAGGCTTCACCCTGGTCGATGCCGCCCTCGCCGCAGGCTTTCACGACCAGAGCCACATGACCCGACATTTCACTCGCACCTACGGCGTGCCGCCCCTGCGCTGGTTGGAACGCTTGCGGCCTGCCCGCTGACTTGCAGGATCGTACAAGAGACGCCAGCTTTCTCTTCGGTAGCCTGATCACTCTAACTACAGAGGATCTGTCATGACCGACTCACACCCGCAACGCGCATCGCAACCTGTGAACCTGGCTCAGAAGGCTGCACTGATCGAGCAGCAGTGGAGCCCAAGGGTGGTCGCGGAAATGAACGACTACCAATTCAAGGTCGTGCGCATCGAAGGGGAATTCATCTGGCACTCGCACCCGGAGACGGATGAAGCGTTCCTGGTGCTTGAAGGCACCTTGCGTATCGATCTGCCAAAGGGCAGCGTGTATGTGCAGCCGGGTGAGCTGTATGTCGTGCCGCGTGGTGTAGAGCACAGAACAGCGGCCCAGGCGGAAACGAAACTGATGATGATCGAGCCGCGAGGCGTTCTGAATACCGGTCATGAAGGCGGGGAGCGAACTGCGGTGAATGACGTCTGGATCTGAGTTGACGTTGCAGGCGATGAGGCCGGGCCCCCCTAAAGGGCCTTGGATCGATGTGCGCTTTGAGTCGGAAGTGGGAGCTCACGAGTGGTCGTTTTCGACCCATAGCTGTCACTCTTCTACTAGGAGACGTTGTCGCCGGAAAGTCAAAATATTTTCGCAACTGGGCCAACCGTTTTCATGATCGATGGTGCGGATTTCTAGCTTTGGCCGCTGGATGTCGTGCACTGCAACGGCCCCAGAGCAGCCTGAGCAGTTGACTCTCCCGTTATGGTCAGGCTTTACCCTGCACGCTTCATGTTCAGGATGAAGTGATGATGAGCAAACGAGTACTGGTGGTGCTGGGGCACCCGTCAAGCGAGAGTTTCTGCGCAGCGCTGACCGAGAGCTATGTCGAGGCGGCCAGATGTGCCGGCCATGATGTAAGGGTGTTACGGCTTGATGCTTTGAGCTTTGACCCGGTACTACGCAGCGGCTACCGGCAAGTGCAGCCACTGGAACCCGATCTGCTCAGGGCCCAGGCCGACATCACCTGGGCCGAGCACCTGGCCTTTATCTACCCCATTTGGTGGGGCGGTATCCCTGCATTGATGAAAGGCTTTTTCGACCGCGTGTTCCTGCCCGGTTTCGCGTTTCGGTATAGGGCAGGCAAGGCTTTCCCCGAGCAACTGCTCAAGGGTCGTACAGCGCATCTGCTGGTGACGATGGATACACCGCCATGGTACTACCGCTGGGTATATCGCATGCCTGGCCTTCACCAAGTGCGCAAGACCACGTTGCAGTTCTGCGGTATCAGAACGCTGCGTACCCTGATGTTCGGGCCGCTGCTCGGCTCCAGCGCGCTGCGGCGTGGAGCCTGGCTCGAACTNGCACGAGGCATCGCCAGCTGAACTGCGGCTATGTGGTTCCCGAACCGCTGGCGCCATGCAATGATGCCCCGCTCCCTTATGAAAAGGACATTCATGTATATCGGCAAAGCCGCCCAACTGTCGGGCACCACGGTCAAGACCATCCGCCACTATGAAGCGATTGGCCTGCTGCCAACGCCCAAGCGCCAAGGGCAGTACCGCGTTTACAATCAGCAGAGTGTCGAGTTGCTGACGTTCATCAAGTGCGCGCAGCAGTTGGGTTTCAAACTGAAAGAACTGCAGGCCATTCTGCTGAGGCATCAGGGTGCTGATTTGCCGTGGGAGTTGGCGGGCGGCAACCCGCATCTCATTCATCAGGGAAAATACCGGCAGACGTTCAGGATTCTCGCTCGTGAAAGGTTGTTACCTGCGCTGAAAACTTTTCCAGCAGATGCAAACACCTGGAAGCTACCGGTGACCGCCACCGATCAAGGCTTCACCCCGCTATTGAATGAGGTGTGCTGGTGCGGCAAGGCAACAGTTGAAGGTCTGACTTATCTGGCTGTGACCGCGTCTAACGAGACCTGCATGGAAATGCTGGTAGACAATGAAGATGAAAACTTCATCGGCCTGTTCTTTATGCACGTCAATCCTGGAGGATCTGACTTCAATCTAGGTAGGCAGCCTCTAACGTCTATTGAGCAGAATTTAATTCGCAGCCTTTTAACAGGGCTCAACCACTCGCAGATTCGCAGGCACCCTACATCCTAACTGGAGGCGCGCGGGACTGAAGTGGTCTGTGCGCCCTGTTTGTCATGATGGCGGCCATCCGCGCCAGCCGAATGCGGCCATTAGTGGAAGGCCGCAGTCGGCCAACGACGGGGGTTATCTGTGGCTTGGCAAGCTTCTCTTGTAGCTTAAGTTAGCTACCAAATCAGGGGCGATTCAGTATTGAGCTCATGATTGCCCTCGTGACGACAGCGCTAGCACGGAAATGACTCGCTTTAGGGGGCGACCGCTCGACGAAACTAATCGACTACAGTTGCGCGGGGTAGATGGTTTCAGACATCCGCAGTGATGCAAAAAAGTAGCTTGATACTGGTAGTCCCGTTTTGTATCTCGTGCTCCTTTTGGGCCAGATTCATGGTGGTGTTTGCCCAGATATACGTCTCTGATGAAGAAAGCGCTGAAGTATCTGTGGTGCCTTGGTGAATATCGGAATGTCCCAGGCTGCCGTCTGGATAGCGCAACCATCCCTCCCAGCCTAGTAGGGTAGCGCCGGTTGCCTCCATGATTTGCAAAGCTTCAACCGCGCGGGGATAAGGAAGCACGAGTTCACTTTGTGATGCGGACAACCGTTGCAAGTCAGTCAATGTCATCGATACATCCCTGTGGCGTGTGTAGCTTTTTGAGTGTGGAGCCTAAATAGTTTATCGGCCTGAATCGCCCCAGAGCTATAGTCACCTTCACATAGTAGCTTCTGGGTGGGCTTCGCCCTTGGAGGCTGCTATGGGTTCAGTTTCCTGACCGTTGTCGATAGGCAAGCTTACGTGCCCTGTGGCGTCGAGACTGAGACAGCGTCCGATCTTCGGAGCTCTGAATCAAGAGCGTTGTCAGCTCGGGATCCATGGGGAAACCATCCTCCAACCATTTGAGCGCTAACCCCGACCAATAGTCAGAATGTGACGTCAGCGCTGTAACGACCAGCGGTTGCAACGCTATGTCGCCAGGTAGTATGCACTTTTCTCCAAGGGCCTTTATCGCACAGGGCAACTCTTGCGCACCTTCCCCTAATGGCTTTTCCAGCAGCGGCAGTAACCATACATAGGTGAAACCCTCGCTCATCTACTCCCCCCGAATACTCACTGGCGTGCTTTGAATGGTAGTGACCGTATCGACCGACTTCTGCCTGTCGTTAGCCGCTGCCTGTTACGCGCCGCACCTACTCAAACAATGCACGCACTCGTTGAGCTATCTCATCGGAATTATCAGATACAAATACTGAAATACCTAGGTAGTGCTCAAGGTGCAGGGTAAGCGTGTGTTCGCCAGCGATCAGGCTCCAGTAGCGCTGATCAAGTCCGTCGGCTTTTTCATTCCAGTAACCGCCTATTCCGTGCTCAAGCTTCTGAGCCACGGTCTCGAACAGTTTCCAGTCGGCAAGTTCTGATATTTCTATGGTCGCCATGCGTCACCTCATCAAGCGAATGCAGATTTTCGTGGTTCTCGCGAGCGGCAGCAATGGGTTGAAAGCGGCCATTCTCGAATGAGCCCTATCGACCCATAGCGAATCGGCATCACAACAGAACACCAGTATGTATGCATTCCTCAGCCTGTCTTAATCGCCATTTCACAACCACTGAAAGTGCTCGTTTGCAACGTCACGTCTGCCCATCACTCGGCTAGGCTTTCGTTGCTTTCAGCGCCGTGCGGAAAGTTGCTGCGGCGCCAGGAAGGCGTCGTGGAAGTAATTGTGGAACGCGTGCATCGCCGGGCTGAATTCCCGCTCGCGATGCCAGGCCAGGCCGACGCTCATGGGGGTGACCTTGTCGGTGATGGTCACCGTTTCGATGCGTTTACCCTCCAGCGACCAGGGACGGTGCACCAGGTCGGAGAGGATCGCCATGCCACTGCCGTTGGCCACCATGCTGCGCACCGCTTCCACGGAGCTGGTGCGGATTCGCACGTTGGGCTGCTGGTGGGCATGTTCCCAGTAGCGCATGGCGCTTTGTTCGGCTTCGTCGACGGTAAGCAGGATGAAGGGCTCCTGGGTGACGTCGGCAAGGCTCACGGCCGAGCGTTCGCACAGCGGGTGATGGCTGGGCAGCCACAGCCGGCGCTCGGAATTGAACAGGGTTTTCGAGACGATGTCCGGGTGGGTCAGGTTCGAGGTCAGCACCACCGCCATGTCGAACTCGCCTTCCAGCAGGCCTTGCTCGATGGCCTGGCGCTCCCGTTCGTGCACTTCGATGGCCACGTCCGGGTGCCAGTGTTCCAGGCGTTGCAGGTGATGCGGCAGGAAGTAGCCGATCACCGTGTAACTGGCCGCTACCCGCAACAGGCCGGTGGCGCGAACGTCCGGCAGCGGGCTGTTGAGGGCGTCGTCGACGCTGCGCAAGATCACGTAGGCCCGATTGAGAAAGTGCCGTCCGGCATCGGTCAGGCTCATGCCCTGGGCCGAGCGCTGGAACAGTAGCGTGCCGAGCATGCCCTCCAGTTCCTTGATCGCAGTGGTCACCGCCGACTGGGAAATATTGAGATGAATCGCCGCTTGGGAGATTTGCCCGATCTCGGCCGTGGCGACGAAGTAGCGAACCTGGCGCAGGGTCAGTGACATGAACACTCCGCTTATGGGGTATCTGATTTTCAGAAGATATCCCCTCGGATAATAGATCTTCCCAAGGGGGTGGCTGGAACTTAACGTGCTCTGCATGAAGTTACAAGCGTCAGGAGCACGTGTCATGCAGGCAGTAGATTTCAATTCGGACATGGGCGAAGGCTTCGGTCCGTGGACGATCGGCGACGGGGTCGACAACGAACTGATGGGCTTCATCAGCTCGGCCAACATCGCCACCGGTTTCCATGCCGGCGACCCCGGCACCATGCGTCGCACGGTCGAGCAGGCCAAGCGCCTGGGCGTGGCCGTCGGTGCCCATCCGGGCTTTCGCGACCTGGTCGGGTTCGGCCGCCGCCACATCCATGCATCGGCCCAGGAGCTGGTGGACGACATGCTGTATCAGCTGGGCGCCCTGCGTGAGCTCGCCCGAGTTCAAGGCGTGGCCCTGCAACACATCAAACCTCACGGTGCGCTGTACATGCACCTGGCCCGGGACGAAGAAGCGGCGCGCTTGCTGGTGGAAAACCTGCAGCGCCTCGAGCCTGAACTGCTGCTGTATTGCATGCCCGACTCGACGATCTGGCGTATCGCCACGGAGCTCGGCCAACCGGTGATCCGCGAGTTCTACGCCGACCGCGAATACGACATCAGCGGCTCCATCGTCTTCACCCGCAATGTGCGTGCCTACGACCCCGCGCAAGTCGCTGCGCGGGTATTGCGTGCCTGTCAGCAAGGCGTGGTGCGCACGGTGGAAGGTGAAGACCTCGCGATCGAATTCGATTCCATCTGCTTGCACAGCGATACGCCCGGTGCCCTGGCACTTGTCGAGGCCACCCGACATGCGCTCGATGGCGCGGGGATCCAGGTGCGCGCACCGCGATAACGCAACCGAAGACACCTGGCACGCAGACGCCAGGGTTTGCTCGACACACAGATTTTTTGCCTGCCTTTCTACAACTACTCCAAGAGGAACAGACATGGCGCAGCACACAGTCATCACCCCGTTGCCGGGGACTTTCTACCGCAAGTCCACCCCGGAATCGCCGAACTACGTCGAGGCCGGTGCCAACGTCAGCGCCGACACGGTGATTGGCCTGATCGAGGTCATGAAGCAGTTTTCCGAACTGACC
>Ga0058691_1001146_pt1 | contig 14811 bp, 8 predicted proteins | sample AgamicAtPrz_FD_55051 | JGI IMG/M metagenome (GOLD analysis project Ga0058691, IMG submission 55051) | Agave microbial communities from Guanajuato, Mexico - At.P.rz | ecosystem: Host-associated > Plants > Phyllosphere > Phylloplane/Leaf | place: Guanajuato, Mexico | collected 2012-05-28
AATCTCGATCGCTACAGCAGCTACGTCGGCTCCGGCGCGGTGCGTTTTTATCTGCCGATGGATGTTTTGCAGGACAACGAAAACACCGCGCAACTGGTGGTGGTGGCAAAAGATCTCGCCGCCCGTGACCGGCTGCGCCAACAGCTGGAGACGCTGCTGGCAAACCAGTTCAGCGCGATGACCTCTCGCGTGTCGCCGCTGGAGCTGGGGCCGCCGGTGGGCTGGCCGGTGCGCTACCGCGTGAGCGGGCCGGATTATGCAAAAGTGCAGACGCTGGCGCATCAACTGGCGGCGCAGATTGGCGGCTCGCCGCTGACCCGGGAAGTGAATCTGACCGCCGGGGAGCCGGAGCGGATGATCCGCTTACAGGTTAATCAGACCGCCGCGCGCGCGGCGGGCGTCTCCTCGGAAAGCATTGCCCAGATGCTTGATACCGTCTGGTCCGGCGCGACGCTCACCACGGTGCGGGATAACGATCGGCTGGTGGACGTGGTGCTGCGCGGTAACGATCGCGAGCGGCTCGATATCGGTACGCTCGGCACATTGATGCTGCCGACGTCTAACGGCACAAAAATTCCGCTGAGCGAAGTGGCGACGCCGGAGTGGGGGCTGGACGACCCGGTGATCTGGCGTCATCAGCGGCTGCCCTTTATCACCGTGCAGACGGATCTCGCGCCGGGCCTGCGCGCGGAAGCGGTATCGTCCGGCCTGCGCCCGACGGTGGATAAGCTGCGCGCCCAGTTGCCTGCCGGGTATCGCATTGAGGAGGGCGGCACCGTTGCCGAGTCAGACAAAGGCAACGGCTCGGTGTATGCCGTGCTGCCGGTAACGCTGATTATTATGCTGCTGCTGTTGATGGTTCAGCTTCAGCGCTTCTCGCGCATGCTGCTGGCCGTCACCATGGCACCGTTTGGCCTGCCGGGGATTGTGCTGGCGATGTTGCCGACCGGCACGCCAATGGGGTTTGTCGCGCTACTGGGGGTGATCGCACTGGCGGGGATGATCATCCGCAACGCGGTGATCCTGATTAGCGAAGTGGATAGTAACCTGCACCTTGGGATGCAACCTGATGAGGCGATTATCGCCGCGTCGGAGCACCGCGCGCGGCCGATTATGCTGACCGCCTGCGCCGCGATCCTCGGCATGATCCCCATCTCCCATCAGGTGTTCTGGGGGCCGATGGCCTACGCCATTATCGGCGGGCTGCTGGTGGCAACGCTGGTGACGCTGACGGTGTTACCCGCCGCCTTCAGCCTGGTGCTGCAACTGAGCGCCCGCTTAGCCCCTGCGCATCGGGCGGCAGATAAAGATTAAGGCCACCGCGCTACAGAGCGGGAATATAGCCAGCTGCAACCAGGGGTAGATTGCCTCAACCGAGGGGGTTAACGCCCGGTCGAGCTGGCTGCCAAACAGCAGGTTGCCCGCCAGCACGGCAAAACCGCCCGCCGTCGCCAGCGCGCCATAGTGCGCGCCGAGCGTGGCGTCGTCAGCGAACCACGGCACCATATCTTTCGCCGCAGGCACCAGCAGCATCTGCCCGAGGGTTAATAACGAGACGAAGCTGATGGCGGGCAGCAGCCGCGTCCAGCCCGCAGGCGGCGTGCTGGCAGCGCAAAGCGCGACGCTGGCAAAGCTTGCAGAGATGAGCAAAAAGCCCACCGGCAGCATGCGCGCGGCACCGATACGGCGCGTTAAGCGGGCGAGGGGCAGTTGCAGGGTGATAATCAGCACCGAAGCCAGCATAAAGAGCGGCCCGAGATCTTTTTCGCTGCCGCCCGCGCGCTGGATCTCAACCGGCAGCGCCAGGTAGAGCTGGTTGTAGCTCAGTAACCAGGAGCTGTAGGCGAGTATAAAGGCGACAAAGCGCGGCTGGCGAAAGGTGGTCCACCACGGCGTGACCGCCAGCGTCTGGCGTTTTGGCGGCGCGGGCGGCAGGCAGAAGAAGAGCACAATCAGCGCCACGACAAACACCCCAGCACCTGCTAACGCCACCTGGCGAAAGCCGAGACCGGTCATCAGCGCGCCCGCTACCGGGCCAAGCACCGCGCCCAGCTCGCCGCAGACGGCAAAAAGCGCAAACCACTCAGCGCGGCTGCGCTTGCCGCGGCTCTCGCTCTGGGCACCGGCACGCGCCAGTAACGCTTCAATCGAGGGGGAGAAGAGCGCGCCGCCGATCCCGGTCAGGCAGGCACCGATAATAATCGGCCCCAGCGAGTGACCAAAGGCCAGCATCAGATAGCCCGCGACGCGGATAATGCAGCCGCAGAGGATAATGACGCGCGCGCCAAAGCGGTCCGATAACGCGCCGCCGATAAAGAACATCCCCTGCTGCGAGAAGGTGCGCAGCCCGAGCACCAGGCCGATCAGCCCGCCGGAGAGCAGTAGGTCATCGCGCAGGAAGATCGCCAGGAAGGGCACCACGGCGTAGAAGCCGATATTAAAAACAAACTGGCTACCGAGTAAAACAGGCGGCCAGAGCTGTTTCGCTGGCCGCAGGTGGGGAAAAGACATGCGGAAATCCTGACCTCAGGCGATGAAGTGGATATGGTTTTTGTCATGGCAGGGTGATGGCGTGATTTTCGCTTTCACGCGAAACACCTCCCACAGCAGATCTTCGGTAAGGATCGCCTGCGGCGTGCCGCTCGCTACCACGGCCCCGTGCTGCATCACGATCAGGCTGTCGCAAAACATCAGCGCATGGTTGAGATCGTGAATGGCGACGATGCTGGTCACCGGTAGCTCGCTGATAAGCTTCATCAACTGGAGCTGGTGGTGAATATCGAGGTGGTTGGTCGGCTCATCAAGCAGGATCTCTGACGGCATCTGCGCCAGCGCGCGGGCAATGTGGACGCGCTGCCGCTCGCCGCCCGAAAGGGTCAGCCAGCCCTGCTGGCTTTTCTCCAGCATATCGACGCGTGCCAGCGCCGCGGAGATGGTCTCATCATCCTCCGTGCTCCAGCTGGAGAAGGGGGAGTGATGGGGAATACGCCCCAGTTTCACCACGTCGCGCACGCGCATATTGGCATCGGTCATGCCGTGCTGCTCAACGAACGCTACCCGGCGGGCGAGCTGCTTTTTGGGCAGCCGGTGAAGGTTATGCCCGTCGAGCAATACGCGTCCTTTATGCGGACGGCGCAGCCCGGCCAGCACGCGCAGCAGGGAGGATTTCCCGGAGCCGTTCGGCCCCAGCAGGCCCACCGTTTCGCCATGCGCAACCGCCAGTGAGACATCGTTGACGATCACTTTTTTACCCACCTTCCAGGTGATGTTTTCAGCGGCGATGCTCATTAGCGATTCCTTGAACGGTAAATAATAAACGCGAAGAACGGCACGCCGACCAGCGCGGTGACAACGCCTACCGGCAGGCTCTGCGGGGCGATCAGCATGCGCGAGGCGATATCCGCCAGCACCATCAAAATCGCGCCCGCCAGCGCACAGGCAACCAGCAGCGTGCGGTGCAGCGGCCCAAAGAAGAAGCGCATCATATGCGGCACCACCAGCCCGACAAAACCGATGGAGCCAGCCATGCTGACAATGGTTGCGGTGATCAGCGCCGTGGTGGTAAACAGCGCGAGGCGCACCCACGGCACGGCGATACCTAACGAGGCCGCCGCATCATCACCGAAGGTGAAGGCATCCAGCGCCCGCGAGTAGTAGAGGCAGATCGCCAGCCCAATCAGCACAACCACCAGCACCAGCTGGAACTCGGGCCAGCGCACGCCGCTAAAGCTGCCCAGCAGCCAGAACATCACATCGCGCGCCTGCTGGGCGCTGGCGGAGGTGCTGATGGTATAGGCCGTGACGGCGTTAAAGAGCTGCGAAGCGGCCACCCCGGCTAAGATGGTGCGCTCGTTGCCGCCGCGCGCGCCGTTGGTGAGAAACGCCACAAACGCAAAGGCGGCGAAGGCACCGGCAAAGGCACCCGCCGAGAGCGACACAGCACCCGCGCCGAGACCGAGCACCACCACGGAGACCGCGCCGGTCGACGCGCCCGCCGAGACGCCGAGCACGTACGGCTCGGCCAGGGCGTTTTTCAGCAGGCTTTGCAGCACCGCGCCGCAAATCGCCAGCCCCGCGCCACAACAGGCGGCGACCAGCGAGCGGCTGAGGCGGAAATCCCAGATCACGCTTTCATAGATGCGGTTGAGCGGCTCGGCGGTCAGCCCAAGCTTATTGCCAATCGCATAAAAAACGCTGGGTAACGGAATTGCCAGCTCACCGACGCTGGCTCCGACCGCAATCACCACCACCAGCAGCACAACGGCAAGCAGCGCGGCACTACTTAACAACACTCTCTGCCGCGTCGGGTGCAACGCCGCCATCAATTAAGCCCCATCTTTCTCAGCTGTTCAGCAACCTGCTCTGCGCCATAGATGGTACGAATGGTGGGGTTCATCGCCTGGCCATCCATCACCACGATATGGCCTTTTTTCACCGCCTCAAGCTGGCTGACGGCGGGATCGCTCTTCAGGAACTTAATCTTCTCCTGCGCGTTATCGAGCGCCCAGCGGTTGCGGTCGAGGCTGGAGACGACGATCACATCCGGGTTAGCGGCGATAATGCTCTCCCAGCCGACGGTCGGCCACTCGGTTTCGGTGGTGATGGCGTTATGGCCGCCAAGCACGTTGGCAATAAAGCCGGAGGCGCTGTTTTTGCCGCCGACGTAGGCGTCAGCAGAAGGTGAAGAGCTGGAGAACCAGAAGACGAAGGAGAGATCTTTTTTGTTTTTACCAAACTCTTTACGCAGATCGGCTTCGCGCTTTTTGAAGTCGGCAACCAGCGCCTGGCCGCGATCCTCAACGTTGAAGATCTTCGCGAAATCTTCGATCTCCTGGTAGAGGTAGGTCATGTCCCAGAGCTTCTGGCGGCTGCCGTACATATCGCCGGTGCCCTTTTTGGTGGCGCACATGCCCGGCGACATATAGCTGTTAACGCCGACGGTGGCGAGATCTTCACGCTTCGCCACTTTGCTCTCCGGCCCCAGCAGCAGCGGCGATTGCGCGGCAACGAAATCCGGGGCTTGCGCCAGCACGGACTCCAGCGTCGGGATCTCCACCGTCAGGGTTTTAATCTTCGCGTTTTGCGCAGCCAGCTGTGGCAGCACTTTGGTTGGCCAGAAGGCGGTGGCGGCGATTTTATCTTCTAAGCCGAGCAGCAGCAGGATCTCGGCAGTGTTTTGCCCCAGCGCGACCACGTGCTCAGGAGCTTTGGTGAAGGTCTCTTTGTAGCCACAGTTGTCGAGGATAAGGGGATACGTGGTGGCATAAGCAGAACTTAATGAGGCAAGCGCCAGCCCCAGCGCACAGAGAACCTTCTTCATTCAACACTATCCTTCATTAACATTATGGTGATTTATGGGATCATCGAAATAGTTTCGCAATGATAATGAATCCTATTACGAATGCGAGATCTTCTTTGCGTGAAGGGGTGTGAAATTTGTTTGATGAATGAATTTTTGATGATTCATTAAAAATGTAAATGTGTTCATTTAATTTAAATTTCGCTCCCTTTTGGTCGATAACAGCGTTAAGGCAATTCGCATTTTATGCGGTGCCACATCGTTTTGTCGCTCTATCACCCAAGGGATCACTATGTCAGTCAGGCGTTTTTCATTGCTCGTTTTTGGTCTGTTACTCACTATTTTTCTTGTCAGCTCGGCATCTAACCTCTGGTCGCTTACCCGCAGTAACGACTCGCTGGATAACGTAAATAAAGAGATCCGCGTGGTGCTGTCGGTCATCGATCCGATTAACCATAGCCGTACCCTGCGCGTACGCCTGATGGAGGCAATGATTAACGCCTCGCTGGGCGACAGCCAGAAAACGCAGGCCTCCCTTGAGAGTGCCAACGAGGTGATGCAAAAAGCCTCGGCAGCGTTTAACAACTATCTCGCCGCGCCGCGCGTTGCCGGTGAAGATGCGCTTGCCACGCCCTATCGTCAGGCCTGGCAGAACTATGTTGATAACGGCTTACGTCCGCTGATGGATGCGGCGAAAAGTAACGATACCGCGCGCTTTAACCAACTGGTCAGCACCACCATTCCTCAGCTGGATCGTCAGTTCGAGATCACCCTTGATAACCTGCTGGCGTTCCGTGAAAAGTATGCCCAGCAGTTGAACAATGAGGCGCAGAGCCGCTTTGTTAACAGCACGATGACCATCGGCGTCTTTGCGCTGCTGTTTACGCTGATCATTGTGGGGATCTTTATCCTGCTGCGTCGCCGCGTGTTGTCGCCGCTGGATGCCGCGCGTCTGCACTGCCAGAAGATGGCGGCGGGTGAGCTGAATCTGCCGGTCGTTGCTACTTCCAAAGATGAGATTGGCGGCATGCTGAGCGCGCTTGAGCAGATGCGTCTCTCGCTGGTGCAGATCATCTCTCAGGTGCGTAACTCCAGCCAGAGCGTGGCTTACGCCGCAGAAGAGATCGCCGCGGGTAACACCGATCTGTCGGCGCGTACCGAAGAGCAGGCTGCTTCGCTGGGGCAGACCGCTGCAAGTATGGAAGAGCTGACCTCAACCGTGAAACATACCTCTGAAAACACCCAGCAGGCCAATAGCCTGGCGGGGAATATGCGCAGCGCGGCGCAAGAGGGGAATGCCATTGTTGAAGAAGCGGTGGTATCGATGAAGGAGATCGAAACCAGCTCTGGTAAGATTGGCACTATTATCGGCATTATCGAAGATATTGCTTTCCAGACCAATATTCTGGCGCTCAACGCCGCCGTCGAAGCGGCGCGCGCAGGCGAGCAGGGGCGTGGTTTTGCCGTGGTGGCAACCGAAGTGCGCAACCTCGCGCAGCGCTCCTCCGTAGCAGCGAAAGAGATCAAAGAGCTTATTGAACTCTCTGGCCGTCAGGTGCTGGTGGGCAGCGATCGCGTCACCAGCGCGGGCGAGAGCATGCAGCGCATTATCAACTCGGTGAAGCAGGTCTCTGAACTGATGTCAGAAATCGCGCTCTCCACCGGCGAGCAGAGCCGCGGGATCGATCAGATCAACCTCGCGGTGGCGCAGATGGATACCGTGACCCAGCAGAACGCCGCGCTGGTTGAAGAGGCCTCTGCCGCAGCCTACTCGCTGAAAGAGCAGTCTCAACTGCTGGAAGAGGCGGTTGCGGTGTTTAAGCTCAGTTAATCAGGCGAAGCCGTTAACGTGAGGCCGGCCATGTTATGTGGCTGGCCTTTTTTATGTGCTTTTTATTTTTTGGCAGTCAACTTAGGAAGGTGATCTACCTGTTCAACTCATTCATCTATATAAAAAATAATCTGAATTTTCGTTTTCTGCTTATTTCCTCTGCGCAGCAGTGAAGTGATTCATTGATAATCCCGCGCGGTGATTTGTGAGAGGGAATAAATGATGACTACAGGACGTAGAGAAGGAACATTGCGTCTGATGACGCTGGGTGAAATCGCCATGGCGCGCCAATTTTACGGCGATGCGATTGTCTATAGCCGCGTCTGGATCCACTGCGACAGCTACTTCCCGTTTGGGCTACAGCATCCGGATTACGTGATGGCGCCGAATGGGGAGATTTGGTGTAGAGAGAGGAGCTACAGGGAAGATTTCGCTGATGGCAGGGTGCTACTAAAAGATAAACATCTATTTATGCATGAACTTGGGCACGTCTGGCAGCATCAGCATGGTCAATGGGTTCGCATGCGAGGGCTCTTCAGTTGGGCTGCGGATTATTACTACAAGCTCGATAGAGTCAAACTTACTGATTACCCGCTTGAACAGCAAGCATCCATACTGGCGGATTATTGGTTACTACTGATTTATGGTATGAATGAATGGCAAGCGCAGCAAAGACCTAATCAAATCGGAAAATATCGGGGTAATGACCGTTTAGGTGATATTCCTTCTCTTTATAAAAAAATTGTGACTGGCAAGGCGTAACAGAATGAATAAATATATTTTATTATCAATGGCTTTTTTTCTTACCGGTTGTCCTGGGCCTGGCGACAGATTTACGCCTCGAACCCCCACAACGGTTATTTTGCAAGGCAATAGCGTTTGCGCATTATCAATCATGAAACCAGGTGAAAAGTTGACCGCAGTAGAAATCTACAGTAGTAAAGATGAGCCTGTTTTTATTCAGTTTTACGATAAGCCCCTCTCTGTTCCGCACGGTCACTGCTTACCGCTATTCGATGCCACCTTTAAATATGGCAACGAATATACTGTGGCCTGGGTTATTCAAACCCCGCAGGCGGGGCATATGATTACAGCAGAATTCACCCTTTCCACCGACAGCGCAGGGCAACCTTATTCGATTACCGAGCTCAATCCCTGACTAGCCTTCCAGATATTTATCCACCAGGTTCACCGTATAGGTGCTGAGCATGAGAATATCCCAGCATCGCATGGCAAAGGTGTCATCATCAGGCGTACTTACACCGAGAAAGGCTTTGAACTCACTCTCAGTCACGCTTAGCCCGCTCTTGTATTCAGGATAATCTTTCAGGAACTGCTCAACGGTTGTGTCGCCATTCGCCAGTTTTGCAATATCTTCCAGCGTCTTGTCAAAAGGATCGCTGCTACGGCGTACCCTTCTGTCCACCGTTTTTTGTCGTAGCTGCAGGAGTTTTGTCCAAAAATTATGGTTACGGCTTTGTTGTTTGACCATTTTTTCTACTTGAATTGTAGATAAATCCGACGGCATATAAACCTTTGCACGCCTGAATAGATTCCGGGAGTCACGCAACGCATTGCTGAATGCTAACGGATAAGCCGTCACCTTTTTACCCAAAATATGTGCGAGGGCTTTACCGGTGGGCAAGAATCCGAAGGCGCCAAAGCAAGACTCAAGTTTTATCTCACGAATTTGACCTAACTTGACGGGCGGTGACTCACGCAGGCCGAGCCCTTTAATCACTTCTGAGAGTTCATAAGCATCCATATAGTTAGCAATACCCGGCGCACCATGAAGCCTGACCGTCAAAATCGGGCCATTTACAAAAAAGGAGGCATCGCGCCCAAGGAGGGAGGCTGTGCGTAGCCTGCTAAGAGAAATATCTCCGGACAAGACGCCGTACTTAGTAAATAACTCATCAGGAAATTGGCTGGCGTTGATAATGCCATTTTGACTGACCAGGCGCTTATCAAGAAGATGCGGGTTGACCATCATAAAGTCACCATTACCGAGGCTGTACATCAGGTGATGTATAGCGAACGAGGGAGAAGAGGTATTAGCGAATACCACCAGCTTGCCTTTCTCCATCGCCTGCAAGGCAGCGCGGTCCGTCACCTGTACCGCCGTCGTGAACAGGCTCTCAGCCGTTGCGGTAATCGTCGATCTCCCTTTCGCGGCGTTCAGCAATGCCCCTAACGACTCTTGTAGCGCCGCGGCCTGTTCCGTCGCCAGCTCTCCGGCCTGTTTCAGCAGTTCAGTGCTTTTAACGGCAAGATCAACGTCATCCGGCAATCCGTGAAGATTTTCGGCAAGGGATTTCAACGAGGGAGATTCAGGGCGCAGGAAATTTTTGGGTTCGCCGGCAATAATCTGCAGGTCCGGCAACTGCGCATTTCCTCTGCGTCTGAATGTCCCGTTCACGAACTCGCCCAGCTGTTCCGCGGTTAATATTTGTTTGCCATCACTGAGGCTACTATCCAGCACGTTATTTTTCACGCCGGCGAAGCGGCCATTACCGAGGCTCACCATGACATGGATTGGGCGCGGTCCTTTAGCCGCAAAATTGGGATCAACTTCCATAAATATCAATATTTCGCCCTGCTTTACGCGAAGCAGATTCTCATGGCTGTTGATGACATTACTACTTGCAAAAAGACCGTCCACGCTGCCAGGGGAGGAGGCGCTGACGCGTTGGTATTTTGTTGCCTGCCGTAAGCCGGTGCGTAGCGTTGTGGCCGGGCCTTTACTCATGAGTTCAGCATTCTCAAGGAGAGTGACCGCATACTCCCAACTCGTGTCGGACGCTTGCTCTGTCATCCTGCTGCGTCTTGCCGCCTCGCGTACAGGGTTGGCCCGCTCAATGGCACCGAAGGCCATTTTTTTGTTGGTAGCGGCGGGAAAATCCTCGACTATTTTTTTAGGAAAATACCAGCCGGGACGCTTGAGGACGAAAGCATTGGGCAACTGGCTATTGGGCCCCCGCACCAGATAGGGACTAAACGATCCGTAATCTATTCTTATCTTACGCAGTTCCGTCAGTGGATAGTCAGCATATTTTATGAGCTTCCTTTCGGAAGTAATGTTGGCATATTTTTGCGCCCACTTCTCCTCAGGCATGATAATCGGGCCACTTAACTCTTCATACTGTCCATGAAACTGCCCCGCAGTAATGTCAAAAGCGTAATCCGTCCCATTCTTGGTGCCGATAACAAGATAATGATTCGTTGCTCCCTGATCCATGCCGTTAACAAAAAAGGCCATGCCCCGGAATCGAATGTTATCAAAATCCTTTCTTTTCAGGAAATTAGCCATGGCCGGAAGGACAAGTTCACATTTTTCAGACGGGGATAATATTGCGCCACTTAATCCGCCGGTTTTTTTTATTTCCTCAAGATAGGCCACAGCATCAACATCTGGAGTGCTGATAAGATTTTCAATAACTTTCCCCGGTGCTAACCCCTCCCGGAGAGGTTGTTCACCCATGGTAATGGGGGGAAGTTTTATTGCTCCGCCACGCAACCCGCCATAATTCTTATTTATTATCCAGTCGCCATCTTCAAAGATAATCGGTTCCCCATAACTAAAACGTCCGGGATTGTTGGGGTCAACGGTTCGCCATGTATGCGCATAATCATCCCAGCGTATCTGATAGATATTGCCTTCAGATTTAATGAAATACTTCCTGTCCACTGTACTGTCTGCCGTAGAGGTATATACGTCAACGCCATGTACATGAGTCTTTGATAAGTCAGCAAGGGAAACATTTGTGGTTATATATTTATCAGGGATGCTTCTGCCTTTTGATACTACCTGTAAGTCAGAGCTGAATATATTGCCAAGACCAGAGGTAAGTCTGTTTTTAGAGAAAGAGATTTTTGTTAAATCGCCCAGGTTAACAGGGGAAACAAGATCAATTAGTGCATTAGCACTAATTTTTGCGAGACCGGATGCGTTAATAAGTCCTTGTTTACCCATTTGTTTAATCACATATTTTTGTAGTCCTCTACCAGCCAGGCCAATTTTTCTCCCTTCACTAATGATCTTACCCATTCCTTTTGCATTTTTTAGCAGTGATGCAGCTTTAGTGCCTGCCTGGGAAGCAACAAAGCAAATACCCACGACATCAAGCATAATGGATGCACTATCAACCTTGTATTCTGGATCATCAATTGCTCCACGTATCTCAGCATAAAAAGGAATGACAATATCCGCTATACTTTGCAGCACCGTCGACTGATATAGCGCCGCTTTACGATTTGTAGCGGAGCGTTTCAGTACATCATGAAAAGCTTTATTCAGAGTTTCTAGTAAGGTTTCTTGTGGTTGTTCAGCGTTAAGTGAAAAATCATAGGTTATCCCATAATATGCGCGATCTTTAAAAGGGTTGTTATAAGTAATGTCATCGCTACTTTTGTATAAGGTGTTTTCGATGAAATCTTCAAACTCTTTCTTTTTCCTTGTCTCAATTTTGTGATACTTACCGGCTAACACATTCTTATTTTTGGGGTCAAAGTTTTTCAGGAAAAAGGACTCGAGGAAAACGGACTCAATACCGTGATAGTGTGTTTGCTCCGGCGTAAGGGTAGCTATGGTTTTTAACCAGATATTTGCCATCATCTCATCATGAGAGAATACCCGGCTAAAAAGAGCGTCAGGGAAAAGAGAGAAGAAAATCCAGCGTCCATCCTCAAGTTCAACAAATAACATCCCGCCATCGTGTTTATCATAAACATCCGTTGATTGCAGCACATTAAAGTAGAAGCGCCTTTTAACTTTAGAGGTGATCTCATTTAAAGAGAGATCGGAAGAGAGAAGAAAATCTTTGGTGTTCTCACTGGCCTCGTAATCGCTATATTTCTCCTTGTAAGTAGCGAATTGCTGATAATACTCACTATCAGAGTTGAAGTATTCACTGCCTAACATATGTGCCAATGGGGTATATCCCTCTGGCATCTTATTGATTTTTTTAAGAGGGTTTAATGAATAGGCGTCTGAATAATAAATATTTACAACATCATCAATATCCGTAGACCGCAGAAGGCTATAGTTGGCGTTGTTTTTTAATAACCAGTAAAGTAGTGGGGCAAGTAATTGATTTGCCTCGGAGCTTTCATCATCCGGATAATTTTCTTTGTAGATTCTCTCTGCCTCGTTATTGCTCCATTCTATATCCTGGTAATTTTTCTTCAGAGGTGGGAACTTAATTGATGACTGCTGGATCGCTTCTGTTAATTCCTGGCTCAGCGTATGGCGCTCAATGAGTTGTTCGATCATTGTTTGTGAAATGCTCAATGTTTTCAACTTATCGAGTTCGGCTTGCGTGTAGGCATCGGTTGCGGAGTTTCGAATGGCAATTTTTTGCAAAGTGAAATCAATCAGCAACTCTTCGGCGAGACTTACGTTATCATTACTTCCCGCGATTTTTTTCTTATTGGCAAGGGATTTTTTCACAAAATCGATGCTGATATTCACCAGGCGATAATTTTTATTATAGTCGTCGATGACTTTCTGGTATTCGGCTTTGCGATCGAGAATGTCTTTCCTCAACGTACTGAGTTGATTAATTCTGGTTTGATGGGTAGTAATTGTTAACTTGAGGGAGTCTATATTCTCCTGGGCGATGGGGGTATCGACTGATATCGGCCTCTCAACAAGGAAACCGATCCAGTAAGCGAGATCTTTCAGACGGTCGGCGATAGCGTCATATTGTTCTTTGATCTGCTTATCAATGGCCGTCGTGCTCAGTTGGGCAACCCTAATATTGGCCTCATCTACCGCAACTTTAGCTTGTCGCGCGGCATATAAATAAGCGCTCTCTTCTCCCTCGCTTAAGAACTCTTCACGATAGAGATTGAGTAGGTTTTGATTCCAGCTCACATCTTCTTTTTCGCTACCCTTATCCGGATCATAATAAGCAATCGATTTTTGCTGTTCTGAAACTTTATTGGTTAATGAAATTATACTGATAAGAGCATCGCTGGCCGGGTTTTCGTAGAGCCTATAAAAGCCATTTTCGAGTGCTTTCTGTAAGTTATGTAGAAAATCATCCAGCGACGAGAAATTATCCCTCCATAGTATTGACTCAACTTTTTCTCGCGTTTCGCTATCAAGCGGAGCATCCCGGATGCTTTTAAGAAGAGTATCGATATCAAATGAATCTGCTATTATTTCTTCATCAAAATAGTGCCATTGAGCCTCCTCGCTTAAGAGAACGATAAATTTACTAACGCCATCTATAGTGATTGTGACACCCCCTACGTTTGGTTTTATCCAGCTGAAGTGCCAGTAACGATTTTGCAGATAGATATAATGCGCACCCGCTTTGTCTTGATATACGGCTCCCTCTACGCCTGGCCCTGAATTAACGGGGCGTATAGACGAATCTGGGTCCCATTTTTTCATCTCACCTATTAAATCAGCCGATAAGGAATTAGGTGGTGAATTATTCTCTATATGATACTCGTCATCCTTAGTTTGTAGAGGGACCCATGTGGAAAGAGCCTCATTATAATATATGTTGAGGTGCTCACGCGTGCCTGCTTCATGTATTTTCCAGGTTTCCACCTCTTCCGAACCGTGAAGAAGAATGGAGGTGATGTGCCAGTAATAACCGTTAACATGGATATAATTTTGCCCAGTGTTTTTATCCAAAAATAGGCCATTATCTAATTTTTGCAATTGTGCCCGGGTGACGTTGGCGGCGTTATCAGTTTTGAAAAAAGCATTAATATACTCTGCAATGCTAAAATTTCCTGCGGCTTTTACAGGCAGTGGCCTTGTGTTAAATGAGGGGGCCAGTCCCCACTGGTGATGGATTTTCTTTAAATTGATGATTTTTTTATGATGTAGGTCATTATCATTGAATAAGACAGTTGCTGTTGAATTTCCTGTGACAATGACTGGCCAGTAATTGCCATTAAGATAAATATAGTTTTTATGATTTTCACTATCGCTATAAATTTTCCCCTCTTTACCCGCGGCCATGTTGTCATAATAAAATGCGCCGTGCGCTGGCCAGCTTTTTACTTGATTATAGAGCTCAGGAGATGCAGTGCTATTAGATAACCCTACTGACGAAGAGGCTTTTTCCGTTTTAGTGGGCAGGGCGGGGTAATTGTCTTTTGTCTTTTCGGCTTCAGTTGCTATCCAGGTATTATTCTTGAGATGAACCTCGATTTTTATTTCACTCTCATTTGCATAAGGGTTGAGCGTGATAACCCCTTGCTGGCTGTTTTTAAATTCAATCGGCCAGTATTTGCTGTTTATATAAACATAGAAGTTATTGCCTGAATGATAAACAGCGCCTTCTTGCCCCTCTTTTAAACTGGAGTTCACAAATCCTCGCCCACTGGCCAGTCTCTCAACGATATCTTTTAAATGGCCGGAGATCTGCGAGGAGAGGGTTTTGTTATCAGGCGAGGCAGTCACCGCTATGCCTGCCCGGGAGGCACCACTGCCCGGGGCAAATCTTTTTACCCGGCCGCTACGGGAGAGTTGCGGCACTTTTTTCTTATCTGTTGTGGCGGCAGACGTTTCACCTTCTGCCGCGGTGGTTTCAGCCGCCTTCTCTTCACCGACCTCAATCTCTTCAGTGGTGGCCTCGTCAGCGGCTTCAGCGCGTAATTCAGCCCCGGTATCGTCTGCGAATTCACCAGAAGTGGAAACACTCTCTTCCTCCTGAAT
>Ga0058691_1001148_pt1 | contig 14793 bp, 10 predicted proteins | sample AgamicAtPrz_FD_55051 | JGI IMG/M metagenome (GOLD analysis project Ga0058691, IMG submission 55051) | Agave microbial communities from Guanajuato, Mexico - At.P.rz | ecosystem: Host-associated > Plants > Phyllosphere > Phylloplane/Leaf | place: Guanajuato, Mexico | collected 2012-05-28
GTAGTTTCTGGTGGTCGTGGTGTAGGTTCTGGTGAGAACTACCATAAAGTACTTGATCCATTAGCTGACAAGCTTGGTGCAGCACAAGGTGCTTCACGTGCGGCAGTTGATGCGGGCTTCGTACCTAACGACTTCCAAGTGGGTCAAACTGGTAAAATCGTTGCGCCTGACCTTTATGTTGCTGTAGGTATTTCTGGTGCGATCCAGCATTTAGCTGGTATGAAAGATTCTAAAGTTATTGTTGCAATCAACAAAGACGAAGAAGCGCCAATCAACAGTGTTGCTGACTACTGGTTAGTTGGTGATTTGAACACTGTAGTACCAGAGTTAGTAAGCAAGTTGTAATTTACAGCTTGTCACTTATTCGAAAAACGCCCTTGTGCTATAAATAGCCAAGGGCGTTTTTTTATTTAGATCATCATTATGAATATTAATTATTCCGCTTCCCTAGAGGCCCACCAATTGCATCAATCACTTGTTAGATTGGCACGGGCAGATATGGCACGAGATTATTTATGTATTCGTTCGAAAAATCAGCATGGACTGTCCAATATTAAAGTTAGTCAGTTGCACATGGGGTTTATTTTATATGGGCAACAACAATTAAATCTTCAAACAAAAAAAATCAATTTTAGCGCCGGCGATCTATACATTATAAAACCCGATACGGTTATCGATGCAGTTAATCTGCCTGACCCTATAACGGGTGAATATCTCACTATTCTTGTGCCTATGTGTGACGAAGTCATTCAAGCTGCACAAATGATTTGGGCTAAGCCAGTTGTAGACAGAACTGAAGCCATATTAAAGTTTTCAATTGATGATTTCGCTACCTCTTTAACTGAGTGGCAAACGGCTTTATTTAATCATGATGTGGTGAAAGCACGTTTATGTATTACCGCTATACTTGTACAGTTATGCCAACAGCATTGTTCAGATGTGTTAATTGTACCTCCACCTAAATTGACAAAAATCATTCATGATTGGGTCATAGAGAATCCACAGCATCATTGGCAGTCTAGTGAGTTTGAAATGCGACTAGGTTTGAGTAGTGCCACACTTCGCCGCAAGCTTAGCCAAGAAGACACAACCTTAAGGGAAACGATTACGCATGCACGTCTTACTTATGCACTTGAGTTGTTGTATTCGAAAAAATTACCTATGAAAACCATTGCGGCAAAATCAGGATACCAGTCTGTTGCTATTTTTCGTGATCGCTTTGTAGAGCGTTATGGTATAGATCCTGCTGTGCTAACTGCCGAATAACTCAATTTGAGCGTTTCTTATCGCTTATTGAGCGATTTAAATAGATAAAAACCAATAGAGTTAAAGTATGAAAATACGAAGGACTCTATGATGAAATCATTAAAATCACTTACGATATTATTACTGCTGAGTGCCAGTACAGTTATACATGCAGAACAAATGCCAAGAGTACATCAAGTTGATGGTTACTTTTTACAACCAGTAGGAAACCTTAAGGTAACAGCATTGTTTGATGGGGAACTGGGACTGCCTCGTAGTGATTTACTAGGTATTTCAGCTGAAAAAGCCAATCGGCTGTTTGCAGAAAACTTTGTTCCTGTAGATGAGCATAATCAGATTGTCACAGATTTCTCTGCCTATCTTGTTCAAACACCTACACAAAATATTTTAATTGATGCTGGCACTGCAAAATGTTTTGGTCCAACCTTGGGCCATGTGCGTGAAAATTTAAAGAAAGCAGGTGTACAGCCTGAACAAATAGATACCATCTTGATTACACATGCCCATCCTGATCATTTATGCGGTATTACACTTGATGGCAAAATGGCTTATCCGAATGCAAAAGTTTATCTGGCTAAAGAAGATGTAGATTTTTGGACATCGCCAGCGAATGAAGCAAAAGCTACCAATTTTTTTAAGCCAATATTTAAAATGACGAGAGATGCCTTACAGCCATACCAAAAGGCAGGGCAACTCGTCGCTTTTACCAAAACTTCTTTTAACGTACCGAATGTTCAACTCATCGTTACTCATGGTCATACTGAAGGTCATTCCTCATATTTAGTAGATGGACAAAACGGTCAAAAGTTCTTAGGACTAGGCGATGTTGTACACTATGGTGCAGTACAGTTTCCTTATCCTGATGCAAGCTATAAACCTGATACTGACTCGAATCAGGCTATAGCTGTTCGTAAAAATATTTTTGAGCAAGCCTATAAAAACCAATGGTGGGTAGGGGCAGCACATATCGCTTTTCCTGGTATTGGACACATTGGTAAAGGCTCAAAAGGATATCAGTGGATTCCTGCTCAATATCGGCCTACAAAATGACATTTCAAACCTATTATTAAAAGAAATGAAAAAATAATGGATTTACAACAAGACAAGTATGTTCAAGCTAAATATTATTTATTTTGGCTAATAAACTAAGTTTTGTTTTTAAGATTAGATGAAAAGTGCTCTAAAGAGAGCACTTTTATGTTGTCTATATTTTGGTCGAACTGTTGAGTTTTAAGAAATACATTTAAAACTAGAATTCTCTAATTTTAACTTATTAATTCTAATGAAATTTTTATTGTAAAAAAATGCTATTTTCAGATTGCTAAACTCCCAGTTAACGAGCAGTTTGTGCTATACTATACAGCTATATTTTTTTCGATTTTAGTTCAGTTTTCAGAACTAAATTTTTTGCAAGATCAAGACATATTAGCAGATGGAAATTTCTATCTGTAAGAAGGAGTATGCATGAGCGTATCGGAAATCCGACCGATTGCCATTGAGGATGAACTCAAGCATTCATATTTAGATTACGCAATGAGTGTAATCGTATCTCGTGCATTGCCGGATGTGAGAGACGGTCTGAAACCTGTTCACCGTCGTGTGCTATTTGCCATGCACGAATTGGGCAATGACTATAACAAAGCCTATAAGAAATCTGCACGTGTTGTTGGGGACGTAATCGGTAAATATCACCCTCATGGTGACTCAGCTGTTTATGAAACTATTGTACGTATGGCTCAGGATTTTAGCTTACGTTATTTATTGGTAGATGGTCAGGGTAACTTCGGTTCGATCGATGGTGATAGCGCGGCTGCAATGCGTTATACCGAAGTCCGTATGACTAAGTTAGCGCACGAGCTTCTTGCAGATCTAGAAAAAGACACAGTTGACTGGGAAGATAACTACGACGGATCTGAGCGTATTCCTCAGGTGCTTCCAACACGTGTTCCTAACTTGTTAATTAATGGCGCTGCTGGTATTGCCGTAGGTATGGCAACCAACATGGCACCGCATAACATGACNGAAGTTGTGAATGCATGCTTAGCTTATACTGACAATCCGAATATCTCGATTGAAGGATTGATGGAATACATTACTGGTCCTGATTTCCCTACAGGCGGTATTATTTACGGTAAATCAGGCATTGTTGATGCTTACCGTACAGGTAAAGGCCGACTACACATTCGTGGCAAGTACCATTTCGAAGAAGATGAAAAGACAGGTCGTACAACCATCGTCTTTACTGAAATTCCATATCAAGTTAACAAAGCAAGAGTTATTGAACGTATTGCCGAGTTAGTTAAAGAGAAAAAACTTGAAGGTATTTCAGAGCTTCGTGATGAGTCTGACAAAGACGGTATGCGTATTGCGATTGACTTGAAACGTGGTGAAAACGCAGAAGTCGTTGTAAATAACTTATTCTTAAATACACAGCTTGAAAACTCATTCAGCATCAACATGGTTTGTCTTGATAACGGACAACCAAAATTGATGAATCTGAAAGATATTATTGCGGCATTTATTCGTCACCGCCAAGAAGTAGTGACACGCCGTACCATGTTCGAATTGCGTAAAGCACGTGAACGTGGTCATATCTTAGAAGGTTTAACTGTTGCTTTAGCCAATATTGATGAAATTATTGAAACCATCAAAACTTCTGCTAACCCAGCTGAAGCGCGTGAGCGTTTACTAGCGGGTGAGTGGGCTGGTGGTGGCGTTATTTCTTTGCTTGAAAAAGCTGGCGCTATTTCTGTTCGCCCAGATGAAATCGAAGGTGAAAACCCAGATCGTCCATTTGGTCTAACTGAATCAATTTACCGTTTATCACCAACGCAAGTGGGTGCAATTTTAGAATTGCGTTTACATCGTTTAACGGGTCTTGAGCAAGACAAATTACATGCAGAATATACTGAAATTTTAGGTCAAATTGCTGAACTTACGGCAATTCTTAATGATTTCAATTTGTTGATGGCTGTAATTCGTGAAGAATTAGCGCAAGTACTACAACAGTATGGTGATGGTCGTCGTACAGAAATTATCGAGTCACGTATTGATTTTAGCCGTGAAGATTTAATTCCTGAAGAACAAGTTGTATTAACGGTTTCACAAACAGGTTATGCAAAAACTCAACCACTTTCAGACTATCAGGCTCAGCGCCGTGGTGGACGTGGTAAGTCTGCAACCTCAATGAAAGATGATGACTTTATTCAACATCTGATTGTGGCTTCAAACCATGCGACTGTACTCTGCTTTACTAACGTAGGTAAAGTGTATCGTCTTCGCGTATTTGAAGTGCCTCAAGCATCACGTGGTGCTAAAGGTCGTCCGATTGTAAACTTGTTACCTTTAGATGCGAATGAAACAGTTACAGCTATCTTGCCGTTAACTGAGTTCCCAGAAAACCATTATGTATTTATGGCGACGGCTTCAGGTACGGTTAAACGTGTTGATTTGGAGCAGTTTGCTAACATTCGTTCAAATGGCTTACGTGCAATTGAACTGAATGAAGAAGATACCTTGATTGGTGTTGCGATTACTGATGGTAATCAGCAAATCATGTTGTTCTCGAATGAAGGTAAGGCAATTCGTTTTGCAGAAACTGATGTGCGTTCAATGGGCCGTACTGCTAAAGGCGTCCGTGGTATGCGTGTTAGCTTTGCAAGTAGCACTTTGAGTGAAGAAGATGCCGAAGTTGAAAATGATGAATCTGATGACAATGAAGATTCAGCAGATTTAAATGTAGTAAGTCGCATCGTATCACTTGTTGTTGTTCCTGAAACGGGCGAAGTGCTGTGTGCGAGTGCGAATGGTTATGGTAAACGTACTCCTGTAAATGACTTCCCAACCAAAAAACGTGGTGGTAAGGGCGTTATTGCGATTAAGACAAGTGAACGTAATGGTGAGCTTGTAGGTGCAGTATCTATTGATGAAAGCAAAGAACTGTTGCTTATTTCTGATGGCGGTACATTAGTTCGTACGCGTGCTGCTGAAGTTGCAATGACGGGTCGTAATGCACAAGGTGTTCGTCTGATTCGTTTAAGCGAAGAAGAAACTTTAGTGGGCGTTGTGTCTATTGAAGCTGTCGAAGATGAAGAAGAGTTTCTCGAAGGAGAAGTTGATACTTCAGAAGTAGATGGTGAAGATGCAGTTTCTACGAATGACGATGTGTCAGAAGAGTAAGTCTTAATTAAATAAAAAAGGAAGCGTAAGCTTCCTTTTCTATTGGGTTATTTATTTGTTTGAGTGGAAGATAAACACATCATAATTTCGATAATGTAGTGTTTTAACAGATGGATCTTTAGTTGCAAAATTATGAGGTTGACTTACGACAATCAAATCTTGCTTTTGCGTTAAAGCATCTTGAAGCTGTTGCTCGCTCCATAAGTATTTTTTGCGTTGTGGTTCAAACAATAAACCATCTTTAATTTCTAAAGATGCACTATCTGAATGCACTGTATCCCATTGATTTACAATATATACAGGTTGTTTTAGCTGTAAAAGGAAAGGCACATCATAGAAATAGTAATTGTAGAAAACTATTTTTGTTGATGGTGTCATATATTCAGAAAAACTCGTTTGTCCCACATTATTTTTAGTATCTAAAATACGAACGGCAAAAGGGACTGAACTACACAAAACAATTAAACTGATAAAAATATAGTTCAAATAGTTTAATTTCTGCGTTTTATATAACCAGACTAAAGCCAGTGGAAGCATAACCAATAGCGCGCCAATGATATAAATAAATATCGCTTGGTTTTGGAAAAAAGGTTGATGTGCACGCATGAAATGTGGTGTAGCAGCAATACCTATTCCGACAAGCATAATAAATATAGGTAAACCCCAAACCTGTAATTTGGTTTTATAGTCACTTTCAAGTACTTGGTTGATAACAAGAGCCAAGAAAACAGCGAGTGGGGGCACAGCTGGTAAAATATAACCAGCTAGCTTAGAAGGCGGAATAGAAAAGAAAACCGTAACGGAAATAAACCACCATACAAGCAGGGCAAGTAAAGCAGATTGCTTGTAACTTTGAAATACGGCTTTGATAGATTGAAATCTACTCGACAGAATCCATGGTAAAAAGCTGAACATTAAAATAATCAGATAGAAACACCACGGTTGTTTATTATTAAACTCTTTTGAGCTAAATCGACTAAATTGTTGGTCGATAAAGAAATAATGCAAAAATTGAGGATATTTAAGTTGGACTGCATAGAGCCATGGACTAACCAGTAATATAAATAGCAAAATCCCCAAAGGGTTAAGTAATGAAGGGATTTTTTTCCATTGTTTGGTGTAAAGCAACCACGGTAATAGAATCATACCGGGAATTAACACACCAATTAGGCCTTTACTTAAGAACGCAGCCGCACCTGCAAAATATCCTAAAAATAAAATAGATTTACGTGCTGAAATTGTGAAATCAACAAAACATAAAACACTGACGGTAATCCATGAAGCAAGCAGGAGGTCATGGTTAATATATTCACTACTACCAAAAAACAGTAAATTTGTGGCTAAAATAATGGCAGTAAGTTGGGCTACACGTTCTGAAATGTGCTTTCTAACGAATAAAAATAGGCTGACGAGCATGAGTGTAGCTGCTAGTACGGGAACTAATCTCAATACCCAAATATGCATACCGAAAAGTTCCATAAATATAGAACTTAACCAGTGTAATAGAGGGGGCTTATGCATAAATGGCAAGCTGTTGATACGGGGAATCAACCAATCTCCTGATTCAAACATAGATCGACTAATATCTCCGTAGCGTCCTTCATCTGGCACAGAGAGGGGTCTTATCCAAGACAAAACAAACAACCAAATCGGTAAAAATATTAATAAGAATTTGGAACTACGAAGCCATTGCTGCATACATAATCCTTAATGTTGAAATGCAAAAAAACGGTTAAGCAAGAAAGTCACAATTGAAGTCAGGACAATAGCCACACAAACCAATGTTGAAACAGGGGCGCTGAAGTAAAGATTAGAAAGTAGGAGAAAACTCTCATTGAATAAAAAACCTAATCCAGCGACTAACGTAAATTTGGGTAGTGTGTGTCGATGAGAAATATGCTGGGCTTTAAAAGTAAAAATACGATGCCCAAAATAGCTCACCCAATAGGCAAGTAGAAAGGCGACTAAATTGGCATACTGCAATGCAATGTTTCGTTTAAACAAGAGCATGACAATACTGTAATGCGTAAGTGCCGCCGCGGCCCCAGTCGTGGTAAACCGCGCGAGCTGAAAAATATGTGCAAACATTAGAAACTAGAGAACGTATTTTCTGAGTGAGTGATTGGGTGTTCTTGCTTAATACGAGAATGTTCGGTTGAAACAATATATTTAGGTCGATTTTTAACTTCTGCATAAATACGGCCAATGTATTCACCTAAAATTCCAATGAATAACAATTGAATACCACCTAATAGCGTCATGCCTGCTGCAAGAGTTGCCCAACCCGGTACAGAAATTCCTTCAATTAAGGTTTTAATAATGATCCAGACACCGTAACTCATAGCGCCTAAAGCCAATAGGGCACCTAGATAAATACAAATTCGCAAAGGTAAATCTGAAAAACCAGTTAAACCAGACATTGCCAGATTGAATAATGACTTTACGTTAAAACTAGAACGACCATGTTGACGATCTTGCTCGGAGAAATTGATTCCGATACTTTTAAAACCGACCCATGCATAAAGGCCTTTCATGTAGCGATTTTTTTCTGGTAATTGTTTAATCGCTTCAACAACTTTTGCGTCAAGAAGTCTGAAATCACCAGCATTTTCGGGAATATCAATAGGTGAGCTTAAATTTAAAATACGGTAGTAACCTTGAGTTAAGGTCCGTTTTAGCCATGATTCAGTAGTACGATTACGAATGCCATACACCATGTCATAACCATTTTTCCAAAGGTTAATCATGGTCGGAATTGCTTCAAAAGGATGTTGAAAGTCAGCATCAATCAGTAGTGCAACTTCACCATTTACATGGTCTAAACCTGCGCTTAAAGCAGCTTCCTTACCAAAATTTCGTGATAATTCCAGCACAACTAAAGGATAATCTTCGATCATCGTTTGCAAGATCGGAATAGTATCGTCCTTACTGCCATCATCGACCACAATAATTTCATAGCTAAGATTTTGTTGCTTTAAGCTGTTTGCTAAAGTTGGAATAAATGTCTTTAAATTCTCTGCTTCGTTATAAGCGGGAACAACGCAGGATAAAAAAGGTTTTGTGCTCATTGCATTGCCCCTAGTCTGGTAAGTTGGATGCCATTTTTCTGGCAATCAAGAGGGAATTGATCAGACGAAAAATATTGGTATTCTTGGATACGTGCATGTTGGATTGGGTCTTGCTCACTTGGTGTAGAAAGTGAGGGATGGCACATAATCAGTAAGTGGTCTTTTGCTTGAGCAAGCCAATATTGATTCAGTTCGGCATAATCAGTTTGTTTAAAGTCATAGATACCAGCGAAATATTCATTTTGGCTAAACTGGTAAGTTTGGCACGCCTTTGCTAAGGCATTTGAGCCAAGTGCAGAAAGCATATGAGTTTTAAAACGATAATGGGGTAGATAAATTGGATGTTGTAAATTACGTATCCAACCAGTGAAATTTTTCTCTTTTAAAAGCTGTAGCAAAATATCCCGTATAAACGGAAATTGATGAATATGTTGATGCCCATCAATAAAATCGGGCTGCTTTCCCATTACTGAAACAAATGCATCCCATTGCTCTTCAATACACTGGGTAATTAATTCACGGTTAAGATTTGATGACCATGCACGAAACATAAGTGCAGGTAATGAGAAGACTGTATTACCTGAAGTAAACGCATGAGTGAAATTTAAGTGTAGACCAATATCAATTTGATTCGAGAAAGGTTTGAGTTTGGCAGCAGCTGTTTCCCAGAGTTCAGATTGGGTCATACATGAGGTCGCTTGTAGTGCTCCTCTTTCAATTAACTGAATAATTGCATTAGATATCTCTGCATTCATTGCAAAGTCATCTGCGCAATAACATACCTTTGCCATATCAAATTCCGTCATAGAGCAGGGTAGCAGAGTTACCCTTTTAGGCTGCTGAAAAACTAAACAGTTTTACTATGGAGAAATTTTCTTAATTTCAACTTAAAGTTTTTTTAAGGTTTTATGACAATTGTTACCAATTAATAATTTGAATTTATTGGTTTTTTTATATTTTTATGGTCAATAGTTTTTAAGGAATGACTTTTAACTATCAGATTTTATAGTAAATAAAAATATAATTTATGCTCCAAGTTCAGAAAACTCTTCACTTGGATGCTTTTAAACGTGAATAGGCCAAAATTAAAAAAATAAGACCGATTGTCGCAAGAAATATCAGTTTTGGTACAACTGTGGCTAAAGGAACACCCATCTGGTTAAGTTGCACAAACATTTGTACCCCATGTGTTGATGGTAAACACCATGCAAACCATTGTAACCATTCAGGCATTGCTTGATGTGGCCAGGCAGCACCTGTTAATAAGAATAAGGGTACAGAGCTAAATACAATAATATGTCCAGCACGTTCTGGCATATCTAAAAGTGAACCAATCAACATGCCTAATCCAATTACACAACTAATAAAAATAGGAACAGCAACGAGTAAACCTGTGAAGTTTCCACCGTGTGGATAGTCATTGAACCAAAGCGTAAAACCAAAAAGGTAAAAACTGCTTAAACAACCAATAGTAAACAGACTGGCAAAAATTCCAGCAAAGCGAATGGAGGTAATTTTTTCATGCTGTTCGCGGTAGCTTGCAATCAGCATGGCTAAGCCTAAAACAATCGTTTGATGGATAATTAAAGATGCAACAGCCGGAAAAATATAACTTCCATAGCCTGAAAGGGGGTTAAATAAAGGAACCTGATGAATAGAAAGTGCGGGTTGGAAATGAGTGCGCTCTCCAAATTTTTCGACATATTCTTTTAAGGTCGCTTCGATGGATGTAGCTAAGCCTAAACCAATTTCTTTAGTTTTTAAAAAGTTGGTTGTACTTAAATATAAGCCAATTCCGCCTGTTTCTCCACGGCGTAAGCTTTGCGTTAGGTTACTTGGTAAAAGTAAAATACCATCGGCTTTTTGTTCACGAACCATTTGTTCTGCTTGTAAGAAATTGCTTGTAACAGTAACAATATGAACATGCGGACTATTTGTACTTTGACCGATTAATTGAGAAGTTAAGAGACTTTGTTCTTCATCAACAATAACAATAGGAATTGATTCTGCCCGCTCAGCTTTATAGGCGGTAGGGTAAAAAAAACTATAAAGAATGACCGATAAAATCAGAGTCGTGAAAACTGAACTATTCCCTACAATATCTTTAAAAGTTTGCAAATATGCATTTAAAAACTCTTTCATTTCGTTGCCCCTCGAACTAATTTTTTAAGAAGCAGACAACTTAAGAAGAAATAAATAAGGCAATAACCGATGAGTATTAAAAAAGGAATTATTGAAATGAAAACTGGACTTCCAATCACCCATTGTTCAGTTTGCAGCTTGGCATAAGGGGTATAGGGAATAATGAGTGACCAAAACTTGGTAAAAATAGGAGCATTATTCAAAGGCAGAGTAACGCCTGCGAAACTTAAAGATGACCCACCATAAACGGCAATAAAGCCAAAAGTTTTGCTTAAATTTTTGGTTGCTAAAATAACTGTGCTGCTAATCAAAGCGTAGGCAAAATAAAGTAGGAACTGTGCACATAGCAATAAACTAAGAGAACCCGCTACAAACCAACCACGGATTTCAACGAGCCAAAACATCCATAGCCATGTCCAGAAACAAAAAATAAGGCTATAGAGCAAATTTTTAGCTAATAAGCCTTGAATAAAACTTTCTCGGTTAACCCACTGGGTTAATGTGCCACGTTTCAGTTCTTGTCCAATGGCAAAGGCAACACAGCAGCACAGCAACAAATGCAATACCGCTGGAACCATGAAGGGTTCTAAATAAAACTCATAGCTCATGCTTGGGTTATAAAGCGTTGAGATTTTGACATGCGCAGTTGGTACATCTAAATAGGGGATATTATTTGCGAGATAACTCTGACCTGCGTAGTCTGCTAAAGCATTGAGGGTACTGACCAACATTGCGGAGGAAATTGTATTTCCGACACTAAAAAAAGACTGGTTAAATGCAATGCTGATTTGAGCATCTTGGGCTTTCACAAAACGCTTTTCGGCGCCGTCTGGAATGAAAACATAGCCCCATATTTTGGTTTCATTGAGTAGTTGTTCCGCTTCTGTGGAGCTTGCCGTAACTGTTTTAATATCTACCGTATGATTCAACGAAAGATACTTTTCAATATTACGGCTGAGTTCACTTTGGTCCTGATCAATAATCGCAATCGGTAAGTGTTCAGCTTTACCTGCGTAAAACATGCTGCTAAACATAAAAATGATAAAAGCGGGGATGAGTGTCACCATACACAAATCCCATTTGTTGTTTTTTAGATAGTTTAGTTCACGTAATATACTGGCAAACATGCTTTATTTTTCTTCTTTAATTTTAAATAGAACACTCATCCCAACTTTTAAATCTTGCACTGGACGTTCAGGCACAAGATGCAGTTTAAAGCTGCGAATATCATAGCCTCCAGTTTGGCGAGTTGTTTTTATGGTAGCAAATTCACCTTCAGCATCTATATTCTTAATTTTAAAATTCACATTCTGATTAAGTGCTGGAATGAATCCTTCAAGGGTTTTATTTTTATAAACAGAGGCATATTGATTTTCACCCACGTTTAAACTTACCCATAAATCATCATCTTCTAAAATGCTGACAACAGGTACACCCATAGCAACTAATTCAGAAGGTTTACCATAAGTTTTTGAAACTGTACCTGAAATAGGAGAGAGTAAACGTGTTTCTTCCTCTAACGCTTTTGCTTCACCTACAGCTGCTTTTGCAATTTCAACCTGTGCATCTGCTGTAGATTTTTGTTGGCTCGTACTGCCACGTTTTGCACGAGCATATTGTTGATAAGACGCTTCACTTAATTCTTGAGCAGAAGTTTGTGCTGCAAGCATTTCATCTCGTCTTTGACGCGAAATGACGCCTTGTCTATATAAATTTTCACCACGTTGGTAAGTAGTTTTTGCAAGGTTTGCTTGTGCTTTCGTACTTTGCCAGTTTGCATAAAGTGTATCGATATTTTCTTGTTGAGAACCACGATCTACCGTAGATTGAAATGCTAAAGCAGATTGTAAGGTAGCCAAAGCCTGTTGTTTTTTAGCTTCTATTTCCGGGCTAACCAAACGAACAAGTGGCTGGCCTTTGGAAATTTTCTGGCCTTCTTGTACATAAATTTCTTCAATACGACTCGGAACTTTTGTGCTTACATGAATTGTTTCGGCTTCAACTCGGCCTTGTAGTTCAATAGGCTTTGGCTGATAACTTTTCCACAAACCAAAAATAATTAAACCCAATAGGGCAATAATGATTACACCAATAATCAGTTTAATTTTTGAATTTTTAGGCGGTTTAGAGTCACTTTTATTTGTGTTTGATTCTTGATGGTCACTAACTTGATCATCTTTTTGAACTTGGTTGGTTTCTGCTGTATCCGCAACAGGAGCATCTTGTTCTGAATGAGCTGAGTCTTGATTCATTTTATACTCCCCTTAACGAATATAGTCGGTATGTGGTTGATTAACGTAAGCTTTAAACTCATCAATTGAGCCGTGACTTTGAAGTAAAGTCGCGAGTGACATGATATATTTATAAGCATTTAAAGCCATTTCAGTTTTTAACGCACTTAATGCATTTTGTGCATCAATCACTTGGGTTGCTGTACCCATTCCTTCACGGAAAGAAAGTTCTTGAATACGTAAGTTCTCTTGAGCGGCATTTACGTTTCTTTGTAAGAGCTGATGACTTTGCTGAGCAGAGTTAAGTTCGTTATATGACTTATTCAAAAGAGCTTCGATCTCTTGTTTAGTTCGTTCAGTCATGAGTTCAGAGGCATAGCGCTTCAATTCGGCAGCGTGAATATTCTTATTTTTATCTACACCTGAAAATAGGTTGTATTTTGCCATTACACCGACAATCCAGTTTTCATTTTTATCGAGAGCATATTCACCAAAGGCAAAAAGACTTGGTTTTTTTGCAGCTTCCTGAGCTTGAATATTTACATTAGCCAGTTGAGTATCCATCTGCATTTTTTGTACAAGGCTAGATTTTTGTGAATAACTGCTTAAAAGTGATTCTAGAGACTGGCTTGGGGTATTATTTACAAATAGTGGCGTACTTAAATCTATATTGTTTTGTTGATGTAAAAGATTATTAAGACTAAAGCGACTGGCATTTAAGTTGGCTTGAGTATTTTGTAAAGTGCGTTCCGCATTATTACGGGCGACTTCAAATTGCATGCGTTGCCCTTTACTAATAAATCCTTGTTGTTCGAGCTTTAGGGCATTGCTGTAATGTTTTTGCATTGCATTAAAGTTAAATAAGCTACTCGCTACCAGTTGCTGCTGTAATTGAACATTAAAATAGCTTTGTACCACTTCAAACCGCTGTATATCTTGTTGTTGCTGGCTTGAAAGATCCGAACGCTGTGCTTGAATATTTGCTAGTTTTTTTGCACTGCTGGTTAAGCCGCCTGTATAGAGTGGCATAACGACTGAAATAGAAGGGCGTACAACCTGATCTTCAATGGTCAGATTCGCATAATCTGGAAATCGGTTTATACCATCATGGATGGTTTGATTAGCGCCTTCCTGAACTTGTCCAAGCACATCCGATGGAATGACATTGTTCCACTGTGAAAGTTTGTCATTGAGTCCTTGGCTTAAATCATTCTCAAGTTTTTGTTTAAAAGAGCCAAGAGGTACATCTGTTTCACTATGNAAAGCATAGGCTCTCACATTTAAATCAACTCGAGGTAATCCGAGGCCCTTTACTGCTTCAGCTTCTAATTGAGATGCTTGCTGTAATGCTTGGTTGGCTTGGGTGCTATATGAACTTTTTAAAGCTTGTTGTTCTGCTTCTGCATAACTTAAGCTTTGGGCATATAAATGATTAGTGAAAAAAAAGCCTAAAGCCAAAGCAATATGTTTAGGTTTAAATGAAAAGGGAAAAATAGACTGTCTATATCGATGTGCTGGCATTTTAAATAACAATTTCTGGCATCCCTTATAGTTTAAATTTCTTGTTATTAAATTCAATTATCATATTGTTTATTATACATTTGTATAAAAAACATTTTGATTTTAGCTCCTTTAATTATTGAATTTACTAAGCCAATATTTTTTCTAATATCTATCAAGGTATGTGAAATTATAATCACAAGTCAAGTTGATCTTTTTGCTTAAAAATCTTTTTAAATTTGCAAGGCAGTAATTAAAAGTATAGAAATAACGACAACAATAATTGAAAAAATAAACTTAAATACGGTCCAGCATTGAAATATTTACTTGAGAAGCTGCTGCAAGCTTAAGCAATCTGTGGTTAAATGCCATTTTTATTGTGTTTGACTTTATACAAGGGAAAAATC
>Ga0058691_1001166_pt1 | contig 14666 bp, 10 predicted proteins | sample AgamicAtPrz_FD_55051 | JGI IMG/M metagenome (GOLD analysis project Ga0058691, IMG submission 55051) | Agave microbial communities from Guanajuato, Mexico - At.P.rz | ecosystem: Host-associated > Plants > Phyllosphere > Phylloplane/Leaf | place: Guanajuato, Mexico | collected 2012-05-28
GCCTGCTCGATCAGCGTGTCGCGGAAGAGCTCCCAGGTGAGGTCCTCGGCCACGCCGCCGACCTTCTCCAGCGCCTGGTAGATCGGCACGGTGCCGATGGGCACGGGGCTGTTGCGCAGGATCCAGTCGCGGGTCGTGTGGATGTTGCGGCCGGTCGAAAGGTCCATCACCGTGTCCGCGCCCCAGCGTGTCGCCCACACCAGCTTCTCGACCTCCTCCTCGATGCCCGAACTCACCGCCGAGTTGCCGATGTTGGCGTTGACCTTGACCAGGAAGTTGCGGCCGATCGCCATCGGCTCGAGTTCCGGGTGGTTGATGTTGGCCGGGATGATCGCGCGGCCGCGCGCGACCTCGTCGCGGACGAACTCGGGCGTGATGATCCCCGGGATCCGCGCGCCCAGGCCCTGGCCGGCCAGGCGCTGCTCGCGCTCGCTGTCGGCGAGGTACTCGTGCATCCAGGCGCGGCGGCCGTTCTCGCGAATCGCGACGTACTCCATCTCGGCGGTGACGATGCCGCGGCGCGCGTAGTGCATCTGCGTCACGTTGGCGCCGGACTTCGCGCGCCGCGGCGTGCGGTTCAGCGCCGCGCTCTGCGCGCGCAGCGCCTGCTGCTGCGCGGCCTCGCGCAGGCCGTCGTCGAAGAGCTGGATCGGGCGGCCGGTGTAGGCCTCGGTGTCGCCGCGCGNTTCGACCCAGGCGGCGCGCGTCGCGGGCAGGCCGCGGCGCACGTCGGTGGTGACGGCGGGATCGGTGTANGGNCCCGAGGTGTCGTANACGGCGATGCGCTCGCCGTTGGTCAGCGCGATCTCGCGCAGCGGCACGCGCAGCTGCGGATGCAGCACGCCGGCCTCNTGCGTCTTGGTCGACGCCGGCAGCGGCGCGCGGCTGGCGGCGAGGCGGTCATGGAACTCCGCGGCGGCATCGGGGCTTGCGGCGGTCGGGGGCAGGTCGTGCGTCAGGTCCAGCATCAGGGTCTCCGGTTGGGCGCCGGAGGCTGGACTGAAGGGAACGCGGGCGGGAGGAACTGGGCCCTTCTCGTAGCACGGCGCATGGGCGGCGCGCGAGGAATGCGCGCGGATCGCCGAGGTGCGCCTGGAAGGGCGGGCTCTTCTTACGCCGGTACGAACCGGATCAAGTTCAGCGGGTCCACAGCTTCATCGCCATGTCTCAGCCCGTGCCGTGCCGCGCTGTCGCGCGGATCGGCCCAGGGCACCCCGGAGCAGGCGCGCAGTATAGGCCGGTCGGCGCGCGGACCCGCGAGATCGTGACTTCCTCGACGCCATCGGCCCTGCGGCCCGCTGTTACATCCTGATTCCGGGCAAACCCCGAGGTCTCGTCACGGTGGTGACTTCTTACACTGCGGCGCTCATGCCGGGGCGCGAGAACCAAGACCAAGAGCCGTAGACAAGACCGGCGTTGTCTCCAAAAGAGAGCAACCAGCGCAATCGAGAGGGTGGAGTGATGAGCAGCCGTAGTCTCCTGAACGTCCGGCGTCACGGTCTGGCGCTGTGCCAGGTCTTGAGCTTGTCCCTGGTCGCGATGGCGGCGCAGGCACAGACGGCGACGTCCGCCGCGCCCGCCGATCCCAAGGTCCCGATGAGCGATGTCGACCGCGCCAAGCGCGATGCCGACAAGGTCTTCCAGTGGATCAAGTTCCACGCCGAGAAGGGCGAGAAGAAGACCCCCGAACGACACGAGGCCAAGGCCGACGCGGCCAAGCCCGTTGCCCGCGCGGTGGCCACGGCCGCGCCGGCGCCCGCGGCGCGCCGCCAGGACCTCGATCCCGCGGCCGAACGCGCGCTCGCCACGCGCAACGCCGCGCAGGAGGCGCCCGCGATCGCCGCGGCCAGCGCCTCGCCCGCACCGCTCGCGCAGACGGCAGCTCAGACAGTGGCGCCGCCCTCGACCGCGCCGCAGCCGCTGTCGGAGGCACCTGCGCCGCAGGTCGTGTCGATGGCCGCGCCGTCGATGGCCGCACCGGCCGGCCGCGCGCCCGAGCCGGAACCGGCCGAGGCCGACGAGCCGGTGCCGCTCAAGCTCGTCCGCAAGGTCGATCCCGAGTACCCCCGCGCCCTGCTGGCCCAGCAGCGCCAGGGCTCGGTGCTGGTGCAGTTCACCGTCCGGCCGGACGGCTCGGTCGATGCGGCGCAGGCGATGCGTTCGCCCGATCGCAAGCTGAGCGCCGCCGCGATCAACGCGGTCAAGCAATGGCGCTTCGAGCCGATCCCGACACCGCGCCAGGTGAGCGTGGAGATCGGCTTCCAGGTCGATTGACGCGAGGCGCCGCCGCGACGGCGGCGCTCAGAGCCCGTACATCGCCGCCTGGTCGAAGGGCGCGAGCTCCGCGGCCATCGCGTCGAGGAACAGCCGCGTGCGCAGCGGCATCAGCCGTCGCTGCGGGAACACCGCCCAGCAGGTCGACGGNTCCGCGCACCAGTGCGGCAGCACGCGCNTCAGCTCGCCGCGGTCGACGAAGCCCTGCGCGTACTGGTTGCCGACCCAGGTGATGCCGAGNCCCGCGCGGGCCATGTGCAGCAGCATGTCCGGCGCGTTNACCAGCGTGCGGCTGTCCGGCACGCCGACCCACTCCGTCCGCTGGTCGGCCTTGCCGTCGACGATCCCGGACAGGCGCCAGGGCAGCGGCTCGCCGGCGCGGCCCAGGATCATCAGGCCATGCATGCTCAGCAGGCCCTCGGGCAGCTGGGGCTCGCCATGGCGCTGCAGGTAGGCCGGCGACGCGTACAGCCCGCTGCTGAAGATCGCCAGCCGACGCGCCGCCAATTGGCTGTCCGGCGGCAGCTGGCCCATGCGCACCGCGATGTCGAAGCCTTCCGCGATCAGGTCCACGCGCCGGGGCGACAGGTCCAGCTCCAGCTGCACNTCCGGGTAGTCGCCGACGAANCGGCTCAGCATCGNCGTCAGCATCTGGTGCGCGAAGTCCGCCGGCATCGACACCCGCAGCCGACCGGTGGGTCGCTGCTGCCGATGCAGCGCCAGCGCCAGCGCGCCGTCCACCTCGCCCGCCAGCGTCCGCGCATGCTCGAGCACGCCCTGGCCGAACTCGGTCAGCGTCAGCCGCCGGGTGCTGCGCTGGAGCAGCTTCTCNCCNAGCCGNTCCTCCAGCGCCGCGATNCGCCGCGACACCGTCGACTTGGGCAACTGCAGCCGCTCGGCCGCGCGGCTGAAGCTGCCGCTCTCCATCACGCGGGCGAAGACGAGGAGGTCGTCGGCATCAAGGCTCATGGGGGCATCCGTCGAAGAGGGGGACAGAGGGGGGAACGAGGGAAGAGCAGAGGGGAGGGAGGGGGAGAGGTGATTGTTCGCCGAATGGAACAATCTTATCCAGTACGGCGTCTTCTGGTGTCGAGGCGGGATCAATACAGTTCATTTCATCCCATCACACCCCGGCTGATTCAGCCGAAACGCCCGGAGAAACGCACCATGAACATCCTCCAGATCAATTCCAGCGCCCGCCGTCTGCATGAAGGCCAGGGTTCGGTCTCGACCCTGCTGGCCAATGAAGTGGTCCAGCAACTGGTCGAGCGCAACCCCGGTGCGAAGACGGTGGTGCACGACCTGGCGGTGCGCCCGCTGCCCCCGATGGACGAGGCCACGCTGGGCGCGCTGTTCACCCCGGCCGACGCCCGCAGCCAGGCGCAGGCCGACCGCGTGGCATTCAACGACCAGCTGATCGCCGAACTGCAGGCCGCCGACGTGATCGTGCTGACCGCGCCGATGATCAACTTCGGCGTGTCCTCGCAGCTGAAGAACTGGATCGACGCCGTGGCCCGCGCCGGCGTGACCTTCAGCTACGGCGCCAACGGCCCGGTCGGCCTGGTCACCGGCAAGAAGGTCATCGTCGTCAGCTCGCGCGGCGGCGTGCACCGCGGCCAGCCGACCGACAACATCGTTCCCTACCTGCAGGTGACGCTGGGCTTCCTGGGCATGACCGACGTGAAGTTCGTGCTGGCCGAGGGCCTGAACATGGGCGAGGAAGCCGCGGCCAAGGGCCTGGCGGTCGCCCGTGAGGAAATCGCCGCGCTGTTCGGCGAAGCCCAGCCGGCCTGAGCTCGACCGCTTTCGACGGATTTCGACCGTTGCCCACCCGATGCGGGTGGGCCCCTCCGGGGGAAGGGCCTCTCCCCCTCGTTCGACAAGCCCTCTTTCTGGAAAGGATCCATCATGACCGCCGCCACCCCTGCCACCCCTCTTCGGACGCCCCGCCAGGTCGAGCGCCTGGTGCAGGGCAGGGCCACCCGCGACGGCGCGGGCGTCAAGCTGACGCGCGTGCTGACGCAGGACCTGCAGCGGCGCCTGGATCCCTTCCTGATGCTGGACGCCTTCGGCACCGACGACGCGGACGACTACATCGCCGGCTTCCCTGACCATCCGCACCGCGGCTTCGAGACCGTGACCTACATGCTGGAAGGCCGGATGCGCCATCGCGACTCCGCCGGCCATGAAGGCCTGCTGGGCCCGGGCGGCGTGCAGTGGATGACCGCCGGCCGCGGTGTGATCCATTCGGAACTGCCCGAGCAGCAGGAAGGCCGCATGGAAGGCTTCCAGCTGTGGCTGAACCTGCCNGGCCGCGACAAGATGCGCGACCCCTGGTACCGCGANATCGCCAGCGCCGAGATCCCCGAGCTGGCGCTGCCGGGCGCGACGGTGCGCGTCATCGCGGGCCAGAGCCAGGGCGTGGCGGGCGCGGTGCAGCGCGACGCGACGCAGCCGACCTACCTCGACATCCGCCTNGAGCCCGGCGCGAGNTTCGAGCAGGCGCTGCCCGAGTCGCACAACGCCTTCGTGTACGTGTACCGCGGGGCGCTGCGCTTCGACACTGGTTGCCTGGTGCCGAGTGGCCGGATGGCGATCCTGGCCAACACGGCCGGCTCGGACGGCGTGCGGCTCACCGCGTCGGAAGAAGGCGCGCGCGTCATCCTCGTGGCCGGCCAGCCGCTGGGCGAGCCGATCGCGCAGTACGGCCCGTTCGTGATGAACACCGAAGGCGAGNTGCTCCAGGCCGTGCGCGACTTCCAGGCCGGCAAGTTCGCCTGAGTCCCGGTCCGACTCGACGCGCCGCNCTTGACCCTCCAGGGTCAAGGGCGGCGCGTGACCGCTTGCGGCAGCCGTCGGCACGACAAGCCGGCCGCGGGCGGGGACACGCACCCCGCCCGCGACTTCTCATCGCGGCGTCTTGAGCGGCGGCACCACGGGCGCGAGCAACCGCGGCCCGTCGAAGCCTTGCACCGCGCCGAAGCGGCCGCCGTCCTCGCGGCTGTTCCATTCCTCGGCATAGGCCTGCATTTCCTCGCGGTTGCGACCGACGAAGTTCCAGAACAGCAGCACCGGCTCGCCGAACGGCGGACCGCCCAGCAGCAGCGCGCGGCTCTTGCCGCCGCCCGACAGCAGCTTCAGCGATTGCGCACCCGGCGCCAGGTACAGCAGCTCGCCGGGCTTGCTGGCGCCGGCGGACTCGCCGTCCAGCGTGACCGAGAGCTCGCCCTCCAGCACCATCAGCCCGTACTCGTGGTCCGGATGCAGCGGCAGCGTCGCTTCGGCGGCGCGCGTCGCGCTCAGGTCCATGCCCAGCAGCGGCGTGTGGCTGGGCACCGGCGAGCGCTGNCCGCCGAACTCGCCCACCAGCAGCATGGTGTCGAAGCCGCCGGTCGCGAACGACGGCAGTTCCGGGAAGTGCTGNAAGGCCGGCTCGCGATGGCGCACCGCGTCGGGCAGCGCGATCCACAGCTGCGCCAGCTGGAGGCGGTCCGACTGCGATTCCTCGGTGTGGCTGATGCCCCGGCCGGCGGTCATGAGGTTGACCTGGCCGGGCCGCAGCATCTGCTCGGAGCCCAGGCTGTCGCGATGCAGCACCTCGCCCTCGATCATCCAGCTGAAGGTCTGCAGCCCGGTGTGCGGATGCGGGCCCACGCGCATCGCCGTCTCGGGCGTGAGGTCGGCCGGGCCGGCGTGGTCCAGGAAGCACCAGGCGCCGATCATGCGGCGCCTGGCGGTGGGGATCGCGCGGCGGATGCTCAGGCCGCCGACATCGCCCAGGTGCGCGCCGATGCGCTCCCAGCGGGCGGGGACGGGATCGGCATGCGGGCCGATGGCCGGGTCGAGGGGGACGCTCATGGGAGGGCTCCTTGTGAGAGGTCGTCGAGGATGGGGCAGGCGGGGCGGTCGTCGCCGTGGCAGCAGCGGGCCAGCTCGGCCAGCGCGCGCCGCATGGCCTGCATCTCCGCCAGCCGGCGGTCCAGGTCGGCGATGTGGGCCTCGGCGATGCGCTTGACCTGGCCGCTGGCGCGGCGGCGGTTCTGCCAGAGCTTGAGCAGCTCGGCGATCTCCGCCATCGAGAAGCCCAGGTCGCGCGCGCGGCGGATGAAGCGCAGCGTGTGCACCTCCTTCTCGCCGTAAAGGCGGTAGCCCGAGCCGGTGCGCGCCACCGGCGGCAGCAGGCCGAGCGACTCGTAATGGCGCAGCATCTTCGGCGAGACACCGGAGCGCTCGGCCGCCTGGCCGATCGTCAGCGGCGCGGCGTTGTTGGCGGGCACGCCGTTGCCGGCGTCGGCCGCCTCGTCGCGGCGGTGCCTGGCGCCGGCGGCGCGGGTCCTCATCGGGGCGGCAGCGGTCATCGGGCGGATCCCTTCCAGCGCTTGAGCAGCAGCGCGTTGCCGAGCACGGAGACGCTGGACAGCGCCATCGCCGCGCCGGCGATCACCGGGCTCAGCAGTCCCAGCGCCGCCAGCGGCACGCCCAGCAGGTTGTAGATGAAGGCCCAGAACAGGTTCTGGCGGATCTTCGCGACCGTCGCGCGCGACAGCGCGATCGCGTCGGCGACCAGTCGTGGGTCGCCCCGCATCAGCGTGATGCCGGCGGCTTCCATCGCCACGTCGGTGCCGCCGCCCATCGCCAGGCCGACATCCGCCGCGGCCAGCGCCGGCGCGTCGTTGATGCCATCGCCGACCATGGCCACGCGCGCGCCGCCGTCCCGCAGCCCGGCGACGATCCGCGCCTTGTCCTCCGGCAGCAGCTCGGCGCGGACCTCGTCCAGGCCCAGTGCGTCGGCCGCGGCCTTTGCCGCCGCGGCGTTGTCGCCGCTGAGCATCAGCGTGCGCAGGCCCAGCGCCTTCAGCTCGGCGATCGCCGCGGCCGAGGTCGGCTTGGCGCGGTCGCCGAAGGCCAGCATCGCCAGCAGCACCGGCGCGCCCCCGGGCTCGACCGCCGCCAGCCACGACANGGTGTGGCCGCGCGCCATCTCGGCGTCCGCCTGCGCGGCCAGCGGCGACANNTCGACGCCCAGCGCCGCCATCCAGCGCCCGCTNCCCAGCTTCAGCGCGCGGTCNTGGACGCGGCCCTCGATGCCGCGCCCCGCGACCGCACGGACGGCGGTGGNCGGCACCGTCGCCAGCGCGCGCCCGGAGGCGGCGTCGCGCACCGCGCGCGCCAGCGGATGCTCGCTGCCTTGCTGCAGCGCGGCGGCCAGCGCCAGCGCTTCGGCCTCGTCCTGGCCCGGCACCGCCGCGAAGGCGGTCAGCCGCGGCTTGCCCTCGGTCAGCGTGCCGGTCTTGTCGAACACGACCAGGTCGACGCGCCGCGCCTGCTCCAGCGCCTCGGCATCCTTGATCAGCAGGCCGCGTCGCGCCGCGACGCCGGTGCCGACCATGATCGCGGCGGGCGTCGCCAGTCCGAGCGCGCAGGGGCAGGCGATCACCAGCACCGCGACCGCATGGATCAGNGCGCGCTCCCAGTCGCCGCTCGNCAGGCCCCAGCCCACCAGCGTGATGGCGGCGATNACNAGCACNGCCGGCACGAACACCGCGCTCACCTGGTCCACCAGGCGCTGGATCGGCGCCTTGTGCGCCTGCGCCGACTCGACCAGCCGNACGATGCGCGACAGCGTGGACTCGGCCCCCAGCGNGGTGACCTCGACCAGCAACAGGCCCTCGCCATTGACCGCGCCGCCGACGACGCGGTCGCCCTCGGCCTTCTCGACCGGCAGGCTTTCCCCGCTGATCAGCGATTCATCGACGTGGCCCGCACCCTCGCGGATGCGGCCGTCGGCGGGAATGCGCTCGCCGGGGCGCACGACCATCAGGTCCCCCAGCCGGAGCTGCGCGAGCGGCAGGTCGATCTCCCGCAGCGCATCGGCCGGGCCGCGGCGCACGCGGGCGTGCTCCGGGCGCAGCTGCTTCAGCGCGGCGATGGCGCTCAGCGTCTGGCGCTTGGCGCGTCCCTCCAGCCACTTGCCCAGCAGTACCAGCGTGATCACCGCGGCCGCCGATTCGAAGTAAAGCGCGCCGCTCGCCGGTCCTTGCCGGAGCAGCTCGTAGACGCTCAGCCCGTAGGCGGCGCTGGTGCCGAGCGCGACCAGCAGGTCCATGTTGCCGCTGCGGTCCTTCAGCGCGGCCCAACCGGCGCGGTAGAAGCGCGCGCCCAGCCAGAACTGCACCGGCGTGGCCAGCACCAGCTGCCATCCGCCGGACAGCATCAGGTGGCCGCCCCAGAGCATCGCGACCATCGGCGCGATCAGCGGCAGCGTCAGCAGCGCCGCGGTCAGCACCGGCCAGCCGGTGGCCGACCAGGGCGGCGGCGCAGGGGGCGTGTCGTCCTCGACGACGACGTGGCGCGCCTCGTAGCCAGCCTTGCCGATGGCCGCGACCAGCGCGGCCGCGTCCACGCCGGGCAGCAGGCGCACGGTGGCGGTCTCCAGCGCGAGGTTCACCTGGGCGTCCTCGACGCCGGGCACCTTGCGCAGCGCGCGCTCGACGCGGTTGACGCAGCTCGCGCAGGTCATGCCGGCGACGGCGAGCTGGAGCTCGCCGGCCGGCGCGGTGGGGGTGGGGGCGGTGTTCATGGCGGCAGTCTCAAGCTTGCCATGATGGGAAGGTCAAGGCCATGCCCCGGATGGGAGAAGCGTCATGCGGCGCTCGCCTTGACCCTGCCACGATGGCAAGGTTTAACCTTCGGGCCGTTCCTCCCGTTCCTTGTTTCCCAGGAGTTCCCCATGCATGAATTCAAGCTGCCCGACATGAGCTGCGGCCACTGCNTGGCCGCCGTGACCGAGGCCGTCAAGGAGGCCGACGCCAAGGCCGAGGTCGATGTCGACCTGCCGCAGAAGACGGTGCGGGTGGAAAGCGGCCTGAGCCGCGAGCAACTGGCCGGCGTGCTCAGCGAGGCCGGCTACCCGCCGGCCTCCTGAGTCCGCCGCGGGCGCTCAGGCCCGCTTCAGCGCCTCGCCGTCGAACGGCAGCTGGCGCAGCCGCTTGCCGGTGGCCGCGAAGATCGCGTTGGCCACCGCCGGCGCGATCGGCGGCGTGCCCGGCTCGCCGATGCCGCCCGGCGCTTCGCTGCTCTGCACGATGTGCACGTCCACCTTGGGCATCTCGTTCAGGCGCAGCACCGGGTAATCGTGGAAGTTGCTCTGCTCGACCTTCCCGTCCTTGAAGGTGATGCGCCCATACAGCGCCGCGGACAGGCCGTAGACCACGGCGCCCTCGATCTGGCGGGCGATGGTCTGCGGGTTGACGGTCTGGCCGCAGTCCACCGCCGCGGTCACGCGATGCACCTTGATCGCACCGTCCTTGCCGACGGACACCTCGGCCACCTCCGCCACCCAGGTGCCGAAGCTCTCGGCCACCGCGATGCCGCGGTGCCGGCCCTTGGGCNATGGNCGGCTCCAGCCGGCCTTNTCCGCCGCGAGCAGCAGCACGCCGCGCGCGCGGGGATGCTTCTCCAGCAGCGCCAGGCGGTACTTCAGCGGATCGGCCTTGGCCGCGTGCGCGAGTTCATCGATGAAGCTCTCGATGAAGAACGCGTTCTGCGAATGCCCCACCGAGCGCCAGAACCACACCTGCGGGCCCGGCTCGGCGCGGCCGTAGGCGACGCGCTGATGCGGGATCTCGTAGGGATGGTCCGCCAGGCCCTCGACGGCCATCGCGTCGACGCCGTTGTCGGGGATCTTCATGAAGCCGGAGGCGGCCATGATGGAGGGACTCGCGACCTCGGCCCGCAGCATCAGCGGCTGGCCCTTGTCGTCGAGCCCGGCCTCGAAGCGCACCCGCGAAGTCGGGCGGTAGTAGCCCGCGGCCATGTCGTCCTCGCGGGTGTAGACCAGCTTCACCGGGCTGCCGCTGAGCTTGGACAGCAGCGTGGCGTCGATGGTGAAGTCCGGCGCGAAGCGGCGTCCGAAGCCGCCGCCCAGCAGCAGCGTGTTGACCTTGACCTTGGCCGGCGTGACCTGCGCGACCTGCGACAGGATGCCCTGCGCCGGTCCCTGGCTCTGCGTGCCGGCCCAGATCGTGACCTCGTCGCCACGCACCCAGGCCAGACAGTTCAGCGGCTCCATGCAGGCGTGGGCGAGGTAGGGCACGTCGTACTGCGCGGTCAGGCTGCGCGCCGAATTGGCGCTGCCATCCTTGACGTTGCCGGTCTCGCGCGCGATGGCGCTGGGGTTCTGCAGGGCTTCGTCCAGCGTCGCCGAGACCTTGTCGGTGGACAGGTCCGCGTGCGCGCCCAGGTCCCACTCGATGCCGAGCGCGTCGCGCCCCTGCTTCGCGGCCCAGTAGCCATCCGCCAACACCGCCACGCCGGACGGGATCGCGATGACCTTGCGCACGCCCTTGATCGCCTTGGCCTTGCCCTCGTCGAAGGCCTTGGGCTTGGCGCCGGCGATCGGCGCGCGCGCCATCACCGCGACCAGCATGCCCTCGACGTGCGCGTCGATGCCGAACTTGGCGGTGCCGTTGATCTTGGCCGCGCTGTCCAGGCGGCGCGTGGGCTTGCCCATGATGCGGAAGTCCTTGCGGTCCTTCAGTACCGGCTTCTCGGGCACGGCCTGCTTGGCGGCGGCCTCGACCAGCGCGCCGTAGCCGAGCTGGCGGCCATTCGGGCCGATGACCTGGCCGCGCTCGGTGCGCAGCGACGCGGCATCCACGCCCCACTGCTGCGCCGCGGCCGCGACCAGCATCTGGCGCGCCGCCGCGCCGGCCTGGCGCACCGGCGTCCAGTGCGCGCGCACCGTCGTGCTGCCGCCGGTGGCCTGCATGCCGAACATCGGGTTGTTGTAGGCGGCGCTGGCCGGCGCCTGCTCGACCGACACCAGCGCCCAGTCGGCGTCCAGTTCCTCTGCGACCATCATCGGGATGGCGGTCAGCACGCCCTGGCCCATCTCGGCCGAGCCGCAGACCACGGTGACCTTGCCGTCCGGCGTGATGCGCAGCCAGGCGTTGGGTGCGAAGGTGTTGCTGGCGGGCGCCGAGGCGGCCTGCGCCAGCGCGGCGCGCGTCGTCGCCAGCGGCAGCGCGAAGGACAGGGTCAGCGCCGCGCCGGTCTTGAGCAGCCCGCGGCGGCTCGGGGATTCCACGGTGATGCCCATGATCAGCCTCCCTTCGCCAGCGTGGCCGAGGCGTCGTGGATCGCCGCCCGGATCTGGTTGTAGGTGCCGCAGCGGCAGACATTGCCGCTCATCGCGCCATCGATGTCCGCGTCGGTGGGCTTCTTCTTGCCGGCCAGCAGCGCGCAGGCGCTCATGATCTGGCCGCTCTGGCAATAGCCGCACTGCGGCACGTCGATCTTGAGCCAGGCCTTCTGCACTGCCCGGCCGGTGGGCGTGGCGGCCACGCCCTCGATCGTCGTGATCTTCTTGCCGGCCGCGGCCTCCAGCGGCGTCTGGCAGGCACGCACCGGCTGGCCGTCCAGGTGCACGGTGCAGGCGCCGCACAGCGCCATGCCGCAACCGAACTTGGTGCCGGTCAGCTGCAGGTCCTCGCGCAGCGCCCACAGCAGCGGCATCTGCGGATCGGCATCGAGCGTCACCGCCTTGCCGTTCACGGTCATCGAAATGGACATGGGGGTTCCTCCTGGGGACGCCTGGGGCGGATCCGCCGCGCCCGGTCCTTCGCGAAGGGGCCGGGTCTTGCGGCGGGGGTGCGCAAGGGTAGCGCTTTCGCTTCAAAACCGTGCGGGGACAGGTCTTGATGCCACCTTCGAGGGTCAACCCGGCAGGGTTCACCCGCATGAGAGGGCGATGGGCGCACCCGAATGGTGCCGCTTGAGGGTGGGAGGGTTTTCCCGTGCTTTGGGTGAGGTAACGGACCGTCCCCCATCCAAGTCAGCCCACTTTTGTAGCACTCGCGCGAGAGGCGCCCGGTTTTGCGAATAACGGACGGCGCGGCGTGAAGGTTTGTTGCTGATTTGCAATGGATGACGAGGGACAGGGGGGAGGCCCCTCCCCAGAATCCGCCCCCTCGCGCCCATCGGGTGATCCCCCGGGCGCGATCCGGTCCTGCTCGCGGGCACCGGTCTCCTCGGCCGATGCGACCCATCCGGCCTTTCATCAATTCGCAAGTGGAAGTATGAGAAAGAACAACCAGCTCTCCCTGTCCCTGAGCGCCGCCGCGGCNCTGCTGTGCTGCGCCCAGATCGCGCAAGCCCAGGCACAGGACACGACCCAGCTCCAGCGCGTCGAGGTGACCGGCTCCAACATCAAGCGCCTGGCGTCCGAAACCGCCTCGCCGGTGCAGGTCTACAACCGCGAGGAGATCCGTCGCACCGGCGCCAACACCGTGCGCCAGGTGCTGGACACGCTGACCTCGACCTCGAGCACCGAGATCCGCGACGACGGCAACACCTCCAGCTTCGCCTCCGGCGCCTCGGGCGTGTCGATGCGCGGCCTGGGCAAGGGCGCCACGCTGGTGCTGCTGAACGGCCGCCGCGTCGCCAACTTCGGCCTGGCCGACAGCGCCAAGGACACCTTCGTCAACGTCGACTCGATCCCGGCCGATGCCGTCGAGCGCGTGGAAGTGCTGAAGGACGGCGCCTCCGCCATCTACGGCTCGGACGCGATGGCCGGCGTGATCAACATCATCACGCGACGCAGCTACAACGGCGTCGGCGCGTCCGCCAGCTACACCTTCAACGAGAACCCCAGCCTGGGCGCGCAGCGCCAGGCCAGCATCGTGGCCGGCTTCGGCGACCTCGAGAAGGACCGCTTCAACGTCTTCGCCAACATCGAGGCCTATCGCCGCGAGGGCTACACCGTGGCCGACGTCAAGGACGACTACCCCGCGTGGCACAAGTCCTTCTACCTGTCGTCCTTCGCCGACCCCAGCCTGATCTCCTACCCGGGCAACCTGCGCGTAGGCACCAACCGGGTGCCGGTGGCGGGCTGCACGACGCTGAACTCGGCGGGCCAGTGTGTGCTCGACATCAACGGTCTGAACCCCGTCTCCGACCCCGCCAGGCGAGTGAACCTCTTCAGTGCCGGCCGGTTGAAGGTCACCGAGGACATCCAGGCCTTCGCCGAGGTGAGCTACTCCAAGACGACCACCGAGTACCTGACCTTGCCGATGACGATCCAGGCGGGTCAGACCGCGCGCTGGTACGACGGCTACAACAAGTTGGCGCAATCCGTGCCGCATCCGGTGCTGTCCGCCACGAATCCGGCCAATCCGACCGGCGCGCCTCGCGGCATCGACTACCGGTTCATGGATGACCCCGGCCTGTTCAATTACGACGGCACCGGCAAGCAGTACCGCGTGCTGACCGGCTTGCAGGGCACCTTCCGCGACATGGACTGGGAAGTCTCGGTCGGCCGCAACGCCGCTGAGGCCGACAAGCTGTCCCGCTGGGGCTCGCGCGAGCTGTTCACCGCTGTCCAATCCGGCGACTACAAGATCGGCGGCGGCAACAGCCGCGAGCTGCTGGAGCGCCTGTTCCCGGTCAACGGCTCCAAGGGCAAGAACCACCAGACCTGGGTGGACGCCAAGCTGAGCGGCGAGCTGATGCAGCTGCCGGGCGGTCCGCTGGCCTTCGCGCTGGGCGCCGAGCACCGCCAGGAAGGCGTGTCGATCAAGTCGACCGACAACGTCCTGAAGGCCCAGATCTTGAATCGTGGCTCGGTGCTGATCGACGGCGAGCGCAACCTCGACGCCGCCTTCCTGGAGCTGAACGCTCCGGTGTGGAAGGGCCTGGAGCTCAATGGCGCGCTGCGCTTCGACAAGGCCAGCGGCTTCGACGGCCGCGTGTCGCCCAAGCTGGGCGTGCGCTACGAGGTGTCGCCGCAACTGCTGCTGCGCGGCACGGTGGCCGGCGGCTTCCGCGCGCCCAACATCCCCGAGACGCTGGGCCAGGTCGGCGTGACCGGTTTCTTCAACAACACCGTCGACCCGGCGCGCTGCGCGACCGCCACGGCTGTCAGCAACATCCTCAAGACGGGGACCGCGGCAGACCAGGCTGACGCTGCGCTCGCTCTGGCCAGCGGCTGCCGGGCTTCGGTGCCGGCCATGATCTCGGCCAATCCCGACCTGAAGCCGGAAACCTCCAAGAGCATCACCCTGGGCTTCGTGTTCGAGCCGACCAAGAATGCGTCGATTGCCGTCGACTACTTCAAGATCGAGCGCAAGAATGAGATCAACTCGCGCAATCCGGACTACGTGCTGGAACGCGAGGGCAAGCCCGGCTACGAGACCATGATCAGTCGCGCCACGCTGACTGCGCAGGAGCAGGCCTGGGTGGACCGTGCCAACCAGATGTCCGGCGGCTCTCTGGCCTGGCAGGCTGGCCAGCTCACCTCGCTGCTGCTGCAGTACGAGAACTTCGGCAAGACCGAGACCTCGGGCGTGGACATCGACGTCAAGGGCCGCGTGGCGGCGGGTTCGTTCGGCACG
>Ga0058691_1001194_pt1 | contig 14403 bp, 15 predicted proteins | sample AgamicAtPrz_FD_55051 | JGI IMG/M metagenome (GOLD analysis project Ga0058691, IMG submission 55051) | Agave microbial communities from Guanajuato, Mexico - At.P.rz | ecosystem: Host-associated > Plants > Phyllosphere > Phylloplane/Leaf | place: Guanajuato, Mexico | collected 2012-05-28
TCATCAGACACAACAAGCGGAGGCTCATTGATCATATAGAGCAGGTGTTCGAACGCCACTCCGGCCTCGTTGTGATCGACATAATCCAAGACAATTTCAGCGCCATTCTCTAGACCTGCCTGAGCCAATGCATGGTCGTCTGGTACCGGGCCAAGCTGCTCGTATGCGTTGGACATCAACGTCGAGATTTCCTTGAGGGCCTCTACGAAATCGGCCCTCAAGTCGTTGTTATGCTGGCTCACTAAAAAGACTCCTTCGTTTAGAGTGACCTAGGGGCCGGTCGCTACTGCTCGGCAACGGCCCGTCGAGATCTATTGCTTTTCTCCACAACGCTCCCTCTCACCCGCTGCCGTAGATCGCCAACGCGATGACACACACGAAAGGTGAGAGCATCACCAGGCTACCGACGAGGACAGCCCAGCCCCAGGCAAAACCGCTCTCTCCCTTGAAACGGCCGCCGCTCAACAGGCGAAGCACGAAGACGCCGATCCGGTGGGCTAGTACGTCGAGCAAATAATCAGTGATGAAATCCATTTTGATCCTGACGTCTTTTTAGATGTTTTAGCACCAATGTTCGTATGCTCGTTACGTCAAGCATGCTGCTCACTCACAGGCCAGATGCCTGTCGATCAACCTCGCTACCTCATCAGCATGAATAAAGCCCAGGCTGAGGAAAAAAGAGACGGATCTATTTTCAGAAATGACTAGACCTCAATCTCGCACTTGGCTTCCTCTGCCTGTATTCGCAATGTCAGCCCCGAGGCAAAACACACAACCATATGCTGGTCTGCGGGGATGTTATCTGTCAGATAAAAACCTGCCGTCTCGACACCAGGCTCCACTGTTCCAATCGCATGAAGTACACAATCGTCCTCGGCCAAGTCCGAATCACGTCCTTCGGCGCAAAAGTAGCTCACCTCATCGAACGTCACGATGATCCATCTCGCTTCTTCTGGTGGCACCCAGTCTTCAGGGCGCCGAGTGAAACCGAGCACGAGCGTGCGCTCCAAGGCTGCATAGTGAATGGTGCTGGCTGCATAAAAATTATGCAGGTCGTAGGCACGTCCTTCGACCTCGACTTCAATGTGGCCAAACGTGAATCCTAGAAATTGCATTGCCGGCTCCTCATTAGGGCTGCTTCGCAGCCCAGCGGGGATAAATCCCCTCGCCACAGGGTTGGTGTTTTGGCTGGTATAGGCGTGATGAAGCTTCTTATGAGTGCTTCGCACTCAAGCGGGAGCAAGCTCCCTCGCCACGGGATTGGGGTTGCTGTGGTTTTGTGAAGGTGTCAGGGGTGGCGATCTGGTTCCTGCTGGCCCGTCAGTTGATTCGCCTAGTCAAACTGGCGCTTATATCTCGCAACCTTTTCAGGAAACAACTCTTCGTAAAGAGGATGAGGAATGCCAAGAATGTTTATCTCGATCAACTCGGGCAGAAGCTCTTCCGAGTAATCCAGAATCCCAATGCCGGCACATGGAATGACCAAGCCCGCTTCGGTTCGAACACAAAGCGCTAGAGCCGATTGATCAAGGTGATTGGCGCGGCACTCTTGCTGGATAGCCTGGTACCCATCGGCTGGGACGAATTGACCGAAAGCAACGCCCATTGGGGGATCTCCATCCTCTAGAGCTGAATAGCCCACCAAAACCGGTCCGCTGTAGATTGAAAATCGCGCCAATTGAGTGCCCTTCCTTACCGGGTACGTCGGACATTACAGGTTTCGTCACTTGGCCTGCGCAAAAGCGAGGGCCTGCCATGCTCTGCGTCAGCCGATCACGACTCACCGTTTTTGCCACTTGCGTTCCCTTTCAGCCAGTTTGCTCAAACCTACGAGTCAGGCGCTTGCGTCATTCAACAGTTGGCGCCAGACCTCCCGTGCTTCCACCTCACAGGTGAAGGTCTGTATTTTCGGGCGCCAGAACTCCCCCTCCCTTACGATGCATTCCAACGTAGAGTCTTGAAACGTAAAGACATAGTGGACGGCATCCGTGAGAAACCGCTGCTTATCATGTCGCGGATGTATAGCGTTCATACGCTCAAGCTCCGCCAGCCAAGGCGAGTTATCTATACGATGAATTCGATAATGCTTGAGGCCAAGCCCCATAAGCGGGTGACCACCCAGTGCCTCGTCGTTAGGTGAGCCGAACTGGATTTTTTTTACGAGAGGGAAATGAATCACAGCTATTTCTTCCCCCGAGGCGATATACCGCAAAAATAGCTGCGTGTCCGTGGTGAACACGATGGGTTCGGGCGATGTACTTGGCTGCGGCCATGAATCGACCAGCACTACGGTCGCAACTGACATAAGAGGCCTGCTGAAGAGTGGGGGCAGACAGAGTGGGATAAGGAGTCGTTGCCGTCAAAGATTGCTGTTTGAGTCGGACAGATAATCGCACCAAATGATTGTATTGGGGCTGCTTCGCAGCCCAGCGGGGATGAATCCCCTCGCCACAGGTTGGTGTGTTAAAGGGAAAAGGGACGGAGCTATTTTCAGAAAATAAACCCGCCCCCCTCCTCTACTTATGCAGCAGAAAACGCTGGGTAATCGATATACCCCTGTTCGCTACCACTGTAATAGGTACTTTGATCGGCAGGCGCCAGCGGTGCGCCAACCTTGAACCGCTCCGGCAAATCGGGGTTGCTGATGAAAAGGCTGCCAAAGGTCACTGCATCCGCCAAGCCGCTCTCCAGTGCCTGTTCCGCGGTTTTCTGGTCGTAGCCGACATTCACCACAAACAGGCCCGTGAAGCGTTTTCTTGCTTCAGGTGCCAACAGTTTCAAGCCCTCGGGTAATGCGGGCGGCTCCATGAAGTGGAGGATCCCCACTTTCTTCTTTTCCAACGCTTCGACGACAAACATGTAGGTTTGCTCAAGCGTGGAATCCCCCATGTCGTTGTAAGGAATACGCGGTGAGAGCCTTACAGAGACCCGCTCCGATCCGAATATTTTGATAGCAGCGTCCGTGGCTTCCAGCAGGAAACGGGCGCGCTTTTCAATGGTGCCGCCATAAGCGTCGGTTCGTTTGTTGGATCCGTCTTCCAGGAACTGAGCCGGCAGGTAGCCGTTGGCACCGTGAACTTCGACGCCGTCAAACCCCGCCGCTTTGGCTGCGCGGGCGGCGGTTTCGTAGTCGTTCAGGGTGGCTTGGATTTCGTCGAGGGACAGCGCCCGTGGCACAACGGACGGCTTGATCCCCTCGTCGGTGAAGGCTTGGCTGTTGAAAGGCACCGCCGATGGCGCAACAGGTAATTCGCCATTGTGGAAGTCGGGGTGGGAGGCGCGGCCGGTGTGCCACAGCTGGGCGAAGATCAAACCACCGGCTTCATGGACGGCTTGGGTGACCTTCTTCCATCCAGCAATTTGCTCCGCTGTATGGATACCGGGCGTGTTAGTCCAACCAATGGCCTGGGCGCTGATCTGGGTGCCTTCCGAGAAGATCAGGCCAGCGGATGCTCGCTGTGCGTAATAAGTTGCGGTGAGTTCATTGGCGATTCGGTCCTTCGAACGCCCTCGGGTCATAGGCGCCATGAACACACGGTTTTTGAAGGTCAGCTGTGCATTGCCGACGGGCGTAAATAGTTTTGAATGGCTCATGAGATTCTCTTTGGCTAACGATGATCTTCAATCGAATGTCCACCCAGCAGCATTCGCGACGCACATGGCGACCCGTTACGCGAATTCGTAAATAGTTTTTCGGGAATATTGATGGGCGCACCGAAGTGCTGACGCGATCACGGTATACCGAATAAATCTAGCGTCAATTAGGCACCTTGAGTCGCGTTGGTAGGCCTGAGGAAACCTGGTTTCCGGCCGGATACCTCAAACGACAGGCGCAATACCTGTCGTTCAGCGGATCAAGATAGGGCTGGTTACTTGCGCCGAGCCGATCCGATCAACCCGGCTGGGAAAACGACTCGATCGCAAGCTCTGACACGTCTTTGGCCTGATCGAATTTTTCCCTGGCGGCTTCAACTTCGGACAGTTTTACCAGTGTCCACTCATGGAGTTGGCTCAGGGGCTGTTGCAACGTGCGGCCAAGCGCGGTGATCTGGTATTGCACCGCCACTGGCGAGAGCGATATCACCTGGCGCGACACCAGGCCATTGCGTTCGAGACGGCGTAAGCACTGTGTCAGAGCCTTCTGGGTCACGCCCTCCAGCCTGCGCCTGATTGCATTGAAACGCTGCGGGCCATCGTCCAGGACGACTAACACCATCATCGACCACTTGTCAGAGATCTGCTCGAAGAGAGCGCGGCTAGGGCATGCCGATGAAAAACATAGGGGTTCGATTTCGAGCATTGCGGTTTCCTCTGAAGTACCAAGGCGACCTTCGGCTTTCTATTCGTCGCTGGTATCCAGAATATACCGTTAGGAAGAGGCGGATCTATTGCCGCTCAGCCACGGGCCAGATGCCTGTCGATCAACCTCGCCACTTCATCTGCGTGAGTAAAACCCAGGCTGTGGTCGGCGCCGGGGAAAACATGCAGCTGCGCGTGGGGTAACCGTTGAGCAAGACGCTGACCGACGCGAACGGGGCTGATCGGATCCGCATCGCCCCACAGCAGCAGGACCGGCATGCGCAACTCGGCCAGCCGCAGCGTGAGGTCGGTGTGGTCGTCGAGAAACCACCTCGGCAGAGTCGGGTTGGCGGCGGAAAATTCCGGGCGCCAGTCCTGTGCGTCCAGATCGGACATATCCACCCCGCCGGAGGTGACGGTCAGCGTCAGATGGGTGATCAGCTCCGGACGTTCAAGCGCCACAAGCACCGCGACGATACCGCCCATGGATTGCGCCACCAGCGCGGTGGGCCGGTCGATTTCGGCCAGCACGCGGGTTGCCAGATCTTGCATGCCGGTGATGTCAGGCGCGGGTGGCGTGTCGCCAAAGCCGGGCCAGCCGATATGGCGTTGCTGTGCGGGGTGGGTCAGGCGTTCGGCGACTGGATGCCAGAATTGGGTGTTGCCTGAGGCGCCGGGGAGGAAGAGGAGTTGGGTGGGGGATGGGGGCATGGATTCGGTCCTTGAACGTGGGGTTGCAGCAGCCGGCAGGAGGCCTGATTGGGTGCCGACAAGGTTGGGTAATCACTTCGGACCGAAAGCCGATGTGACGTGCCGTTCCGCTGTCCTTGGCGCAATCCTGCAAAGCTATGATGTATTGTCGGTCGCTGGAGCGGAGCAATTCCAAAGGATAAAAATGACATTGACTGTCGACAGGTTGGTCAGGATAGCAATGACCAATCCAATAAACGCCGAAATCATCTCGCGCTTACCTTCACTCGGTTTGAACCAATGCATGCTCACGGCTGGCTGCCTGTTCCAAGCCGTCTGGAATCATCAGTCACGCCTGCCGCCAGACTGGGGGGTGAAGGATTACGACGTTTTTTACTTCGACGATGATCTGTCTTGGGAGGCAGAGAATGAGGTCATCAAATCTGCTCAGCATCTCTTCCAGGACCTTGAAGTGGATATTGAGATCAAGAATCAGGCTCGCGTTCACCTGTGGTACAGCCAGCGGTTTGGCACGGACTATCCCCAACTTCACTCGGCCAAAGACGGGGTTGATCGCTACCTGATTGCCGGTACCTGCATTGGCTTGGAGGTTGAAACGGGCGAAGTCTATGCGCCCAACGGCTTGGCCGACACCGAGCAAGGGCTGCTACGTATCAATCCGAAGAACCCCAAGCCAGATCTGTTCGATCAGAAGGCGAAGAGTTACCAGGCTCGCTGGCCCTGGCTCAGGATTGTGGAGTGCCGAGGTTGAATCGGGACGCGCCGAGTATGGGATGAGAAACGTTATTGGGGATGGGACGTGGAAAAAGGGGACGAATACGCTATAAAATATTTCATCTTCTTTTCCCACATATTCCACCGCTGTCTCTCCTTGCGATAGGCTGCAAACGGCCAAAAATAGTCCGCCGTGGTAACTGCTCCCCCTAAAAGCGGTCCTTCGTAACGCTACGAAAGAGATGCGATTCATGCCGCCTGCTTAGTGGAGTTGAATAATCCAGCATAGAAGCTGGGAACAATCTACCAATAACCCTTTTTCCGAGCGAAAAACCAACACGGCAAATTTCGCCCCGCCATCAGGACGCGAACGCAAGACAGCGTTTACTTAGGCTCGGAAATAAGCAGTAGTCTATTCCTGCTCTCTACCGCAATTTTAATAAGCTCTGCGGAGTCACGAACTCTCGCCGTCTCGCTGTTGGCCTTTAGAAAGCTCACTGATTGATTAAGCATAAATTGACCCGCTTCGTTGTTAGCTAGTTCTTTAGCTTTTAAGCGGGCCAGCGTTTCCTCGCCGATGACCTTTATCTGGTCATTCGTACACTTCAAAGTCGCAGCCATATCCTCAGGACGTTCCACGCTTGAGATGTGCAGCTTTTCTGAGCACCCCGCCACAACAAGGGCTTTGACACCCTCAATATCTTCCTGAAGTCGCTGCCTGGCGGCACGTACCGCTTCCGATTCGGAAGGTAAAGATGCCGTTTGTAAGGAGACCGGGTGGTTCGGCTCTTTACAAATCAGTGGAGCTACACCCTTAACGGGCCCCCGATGCGGGGAATTATTAAGCATGGTTAACTTGCTAATCTTAAATTTGCATCCGGTCGATGTATTGCTCACTAGAACAACCTCATATTGCGATTCGGATTCAGTGGGGAAGCTTATACCGCTAAGACAGTGTCCAGGGAAGGGGGTAACACCTATGTTGATAGTCTGCCCACCTTTGAATGAGTATTCTGCTGCTTCCCACGAAGCGGGATCTGGAGATCCAATCATTCCTACTCTTTTTGGGGTATGCCCGCGTAGTGACCGTGTGAAATTGTCGATGGGGTTATCAAAAACTACCAGTGCGCCGTTGTTGCAGTCTGTCTCTGGATATAAGTTAAGCCCACCCATCTCGGGCGGTGAAACAAAACGAATCTTAGTGGAGGTGGTGCTGCTATCTTCGATTAATGGGATGTTGTGAGCAACACATCCTGTCATCCCAACCAACAACACCACACAAGGAAATAATAAATCTACTCTCACAATTACCTCCTTGAATTTATTCAATGGTGTCTATTTCTTTATATTCAGCTTTTACGGCGGCTCCATCCATTACGGATCTGGCCGTGAAGAGATAGGTCTTACCAGGTTTGGCTACGACTCTAAGTGCCGGGAAGGCTATGGAACGCCCGGATTCGACTCTTAGTAGAACTCCATATGTTCCAGGAGTGACTTTTATCTGACTGTATTCCACGAAAGGACGTGGTTCTGCCACAGGCCGCCCCGTACTTGGGTACACTGCGCTTAGGGTTGTTGACAGGTTGGCAAAAAACCAGTTGTCATCCGGCTTAAAGTAGGCACATTCTTGATTTGTAAGTGTTTCCGTCCCTGGCGCAACAATTTTTTGCGAGCAACCTGATATTTGAACCGCAATGCTTAAGGCGGATAGGAGACGTACGATTTTTCTCATGTTTACCTACAAGTTCTTTATTATTCTGTAGAGGAAAAGGTGACCTAGATAAATTAGTAAAAATTTACTATTACAAATAACTACAATCGAATTTCCAAACTTCGGGGTGACTTACATACGACAACAACATCATTAAGCACGATAAGGCAAGCTGCTCTTACATTGGCCATCGCATATAGTTAGTGGTAAGTTAAGCCGGTCCCCGCGCCCAAGAAGAAACTTGATATCATATCGCCACCATATAGTCAACAACTTGCTATGCCCACGTAGCCTAGTGAGTCATCAGGAGATACAACGAGCGGGCGGCTGCGCATCGCGTAACCTAGGCTCAATGAAATCTAACAGCGATAGAGCCAATCGTTGGGATAAGAGGATCGATTTATTTTCCGATATCCAATCTGCCCCCTTCTCTCTTCAGTCAACCGACTCAAACCGCCGCCGCCTCATGAACAACCCCATTCCAATCGCCACGGCAAAAACCGACAGCAATCCTAGATCAAACCCCAACAAGCGGGTCCGACCGGCAACAACGCAGCCAACCGCCCCCGCCGCCACCAAAACCACTCCCAGCCACTTGCGCAGCAGATACGGTTGAGGAATTGATCGAGCAGAAAGGACACCAGCAAGGCAATGACCAATTGAGTAATGTCGGACATGCACGTCTCCAGTCGGGTCTTGATGATTAACGTCGAGAGGGTGCGTTGCGGGCCGATACCGCCGTTGACCTGTGCCTCGATGCTGACCAGTACGTCGCCCGCATGGTAGGTGGGTAGGATTTCATTGGCATATCTGCGTACACCGGCCCCACAGTTGCCGCCACGGAGGAGGGGGCCACAGCCTTGGCGGCGGCAGCGAAGGCAGAGGCAGCAAGGTTGGCGATCGTGGTGCGTTGGGCATTGAGGGCATCACCCTGTTGCCGGGTCAGCGGCTTGGAGATCCCGATCATCATCACGCAAGGCAGATTCTTGGCCTGCATCTTGTCGTATACCTCGACGACCTTGCTGTTGACCTCATAGTGGGCGCTTTTCGCTTCGCCAAAATGCAGCTCGCGCAGGCGTCAGCGTTCGCTGTCGGTGAGGGTGATCTGCGAGACATTGAAGACGATCCCGTGATTGCCCATGTATTGGAAAGTCCCTTCGAACTTCATCGCTCGTATCCTTTCGAGGTAAAGGTGGCGATTCTCTACAACGAGCGTATTGGATTCAAATCATTTCACCTTTGTTAGGCAAAGTGCATGGACGCGTGAGGCCATGAGTGACGAGGCAAGGGAGCACACCGCCTCAAGCTTACGCCTCGCACGCCGATGAACTTGCCAGTTAACCCTCTCCTTCAGGCAAGATGTGCCCCTCCAGATTCAAGGAAGATGCCCTATGTCCGCTTCGCTCGATCTCGCTGCCAGTCAGATCCGTCACGCCGTCCGCGCCGCTACTGAGGGCCTGGTCGGCCGTGAGCAGTTGGCCGAGTTGATCGTACTGGCGGCTGTCGCTCAGGAACACATTCTGGTGGTGGGGCCGCCCGGCACGGCAAAGAGTGCTGTGGTGCGGCGAGTCGCGCAGTCCATGGGCGGTCGTTATTTCGAGTATCTGTTGGGGCGTTTCACTGAGCCTTCGGAGTTGTTTGGCACGGTCGACCTGAAGAAGCTGCGCGAAGGCACGGTGGAAACCGACATCAGCGGCATGCTGCCGGAAGCCGACATCGTGTTCCTTGACGAAGTGTTCCTCGGCTCGACGGCCATCCTCAACACCTTGCTTGGTGTGCTCAACGAACGACGTTTCCGCCGTGGCCACACCCAGGTCCAGTGCCCTTTGCGCGTCTGTGTCGCCGCGGCGAACGGCTTGCCTGACGACGAGTCGCTGGCGGCCTTCGGCGACCGCTTTCTACTGCATCTGTTCGTGGACGCAGTCCCCGACAACCAGCTCGAAGCGATGCTGGCCGGCGGTTGGCAGTCGGAACAGCGCCCGGTTCCTCAACTGCTGGGGCTGACTCAGCTCGACACGCTGGGCCACGCGCTCAAGGACGTCGATTTGTCATTGGTGCGCCCAGCGCTGGCCCAGGCCATCCGCCGGTTGCGCGAGGCCGGGATACAGCTATCTGACCGACGTATCGTTAAATCCCAGCGCCTGATCGCGGCGGCGACGTTGTTGCGCGGACATCTGCAAGCCACCGAAGCCGACCTCTGGCCGCTGCTTTATGTGCTGCCGACCCGAGAGATCCAGCAACACGGTCGCGAGGTGTTGCAGGATCTTTTAGCCCAGTGCAGCAACAGCCATTTGTTCAGCGCTGTCGAGGAAGCGACGCTGCAACCGATGGCTCGCCTGCATCGTCTGCTTGAAACAGCCGAGGATTACCTGGCGCGCAGCGAACCGCCCGCCAGCCCGCTGCTGGAGGCGCTGCTGCGGGAAATCGATGCCAACTTCAACAGCCAGACCATCCCCCCGCGCCTGCATGAAGCGCGCGGAAAAGTGGCCCATCTGCTGACAACCCAGGCATGACGAACATGGTCGTCGCCACTGCCATCGATTGGGGCTGGCGAGTGCGGCCCGAGCCCGGTCAGGCACAGGCGGCCGTAGCCTGGGGCGACGTCGCGGCGCGCCTGCACACACGGTTGCTGCGCATGCCCGAAGAGCAGACCGCGCGCCTGCAAGCCACTGCCAACCGTGACGTGTTGATCGTCACGGGCAGTGCCGATGACCTGCCGTGGGTCGAAGGTGTCGATTACGCCTGCACCGAGCCCGCCGCACCTGGCCTCTGGCTACCCACCAGTTGGGAACCCGACGCTCCACTGGACCTGATGGGCCAAGCGCTGCTCGGCAGATTTGCGCGTGCGCCGTTGCTGCTGTGGCATGCCCCCAGGGCAGTGGTCCCGCTCGACCGATGCCTGCCCGTCACGGCCCCGCATCTGCAACGTATTCTTGATGGGTGGGCAGGTCGCTGATGCAATTACCTCAATCCCTGCAACCCTGGCGAGACTGGCTGCACTGGTTTCCCCCCGAACAGCTGCCCTTGCTGGCGGACCTGTTCGCCCGTCTCAATCCGCTGCTGGGCCCACTGCGCGGCATGCAGCAGGGCGGCATGCCCGAGCCTGACGGCCTTGGCGATCTGCAACGCCGTGGTCCCTATGAAAGACTGCTGACCAGCGAGTGGTTGCTGGCTGACGAGCTGCCTGACGAATTCCTGCGCAGGGCGGCGGTAGGCGAGCATCTGTTCCTGGCGCCGCAATACCGTGCTCATCAGGCCAACCGCATGATCGTGGTGCTGTTCGACGCCGGCCCACTGCAACTGGGCGGTCCACGTCTGGTGCACCTGGCGCTGCTGATCCTGCTGGCCCGCCGTGCCAGCGAAGCCGGCGCCGAACTGCGCTGGGGTGTCCTGCAGAACGCACCACAATTGCATGAGTTCACGGGTGCTGCACATCTGAAGCAACTGCTCGACGCCCGCTCTTATCAGACGGTCAGCGATGAACACTGGCAGGCTTGGCGCGCCTGGCTATCGGAGCAGGAGTACGACAGCGGCGAACGCTGGATCGTCGGCCAACGCCTGCCCGCTACCGATGCCCGCTCCTGCACCCATCGAGTCCAGATACAGCCCAGCCTTGATGGCCGCAGCCTGTTGTTCGCGCTGCAGGACGGGGCGACCCGCCAAGTTGCCCTGCCCAACCCCGACCAGCGACTGGCCTTGCAATTGATCAAGGGTGAGTTCGATGTCGCACGGCAAATGGCTCGCACTGCGGTCAAGGCCCTTATTCCAAGGGTGGCGCTGACGCTGGCCCCGATCATTGCCAGCAGCGGCATCCATGTCGCCTTGAAACTGCTCGACGAGCCCGGGCTTGTGGTGATCAAGCTTCCGGCTCCCCGGCAGAAAAAACCGCTCGATGTTCGCCGCACCCTCTGGAACAACCGCAGCACGCCGCTGGCGATCATCTTTCCGGGCCGCATGCCCGGCGCGATCCTGAGCATGGACGAGCAACTGGTCTTTTGGAACATGAACGGCCTCAAACCTGTCGCACGGCCTGAACGAGAACAGCTGCAATTGCCCGCAGGCACAGCCACGCTGCTGCCCGTGGCGTGGTTGTACAACGGTACCTACGGCAGGGTTTTCCTGCTCGACAGCCAGGGTCATCTGGCCTTTTGGGTGGTCGACAACGGCAAGCTGCCCACCCCTCACCAGCCGGGTGTTACCCACTCGACGGCCGACAAGGTGGTGGGCATGGCGCAGGTCGATCGCAGCATGCTGGCCTATCTGCGCCACGATGCCGGTCGACTGTATGTCCACCGGCTCAACCCCTGGATCAGTCAGTCCCCGGGCCAGGTGGTTGGAACGGCGAAGGACGGCGACGTCGAGCAGGTACTGTTCCCGGCAAGTACACACTGGACCAAGGTTTTCCACGGTTGCGCGTGGATGCGCCTGGTCGACGGGCAGCAGCAGTGGCAACTGGTGGCCCCTGACCTTCAGGCCAGCCAGGTCGACCTGGCACCCGGCTGGAAAGGCCTGGGATTGCTGATCGCAGAGGACGAAGAGCTTTCCATGGTCCTGCTCGGCCCCAACCAGCAGACCGTCGCCCTGTACTGCCGGGGTGAACAACATGTGCTGTTCACCACCAACGAGGCCATAGCCAGAATCAGCTTTTGTCCGATGAGCGGGCTGGTCGCCGCACTGACCAAGGCTCGGGAATTGGTGGTGTATTCGGTCCGGGATGAGCGCCGGGTGTTGCAGGTCATGTGCAATCAGGCACAAACGCAGTCGGAGGACGATGCCCATGCCCGGTCTTGATGCAGTCATGATTCGCCGTCCGGCACTGAGCGGCTATCAACCGATCGAGGCGCTGTGGTTCCCCGTCGAGCGCTTCAGCGAGCAGGAGCGGGCACGGCTGATTCTTGCCCACTGGCAAACCGACGCCAAGGCTTATCGCTTTGCCGACGGCGACCTGCTGCGCTTTCCCAAGGCTCACGCCATGCTGTGTGAAGGGCTCGCTGGCTGGCCACTGATCCGCCAGGGCCGAGCGCTTTGCTCAGCACGGCTGAATCCTGAAGAAATGCAGCGCCTGGCCCACGCCGACGTCTGGCTGGTACGCGGCACGCAGGTCAATGCACTTCACTTGAACGACGCCACGACGCTGGCCCCCAGCCAATGGATCGACGTCAGCCAGTACGCCTTGCTCGACACTTACGACTGCCAGGACGTCTTGCCAGAACCGTTAGCCGATCCGCTGGCAGTACAGACTGACATACGGGAAATCCTGGGGGACTCGCTTGCGCCGGTCAGCCCCGAGCGCGAGGGGGTGATGCAAGCCCTGTTGGAGCGCCAGCGTCAGGCCGCCACCCCGGGCGCACCTGCGGCGCGTCACAGCCCTGCGAACAATCGACAGAGTACCGGCTCGTTGCAACACTTCCTGCTAGGTCTCATTGCATTGGCAGTGGGTATTGGCCTTTACCAAATGCTTTTCCTCAACGGCCCGCAGTTACCAGCCGCTACCCGTACTGCTGAAACAGCCAAGCCGCCACGCTCTGTGGATCCCTCCACGTTCGACCTGGGCAGTTTCTTGGTCTGGATGATAATCGGCACGGCACTCTTCACCCTGGTACTGATGGCAGTTCGTGCCTGGATGCGGCGCAACGGCACCCATTCGGCAGCAAGCCACACGCCCCCCGCCACTACCGCCAACGCTGCCAGTGCTGCCCAACCATCGAAGCCGGCCGTGCCGCCACGGGCGTCGAATCAGCCGCGAGGCCCGGCCAGATGGCGGCGCTGGCTGACGCGCCTGACCCAGAACTCGCGCCTGTCAGCGCTCTACGGAAAGCGTCAAGCCGCTTACATGCAGCGCATGTTGGAAATGTTCGAAAACGGCGACCTGGAAGAAGCACTGCGCCATGCCATCCCGCTGGACGGCGACCAAGCCAATGCAGGTCAGGCTTTCGGCACGCCCAACAGGCGCCAGGATCTGACGCTCACCCAACGTTCAGGGCCTGGCACCAGCATGCTGTTCGAGGCAGATCTACAAACCCACCTCAAGCAGGTCTACCGGCAATCCTTCGAGCGACTGGATCGCGAAGGGCGTATCGAAGAAGCCGTGTTTGTCCTGGCCGAACTGTTGAGGGCGCGCCAGGAAGCGCTCGACTATCTGGAAAAGCACCAGCGCTATCAACAGGCGGCCGACCTTGCGCTGGCCTGGGACATGCCCACCTCGACCATCGTGCGCTTGCTGTGCCTGGCAGGGGATTGGCAGCGAGCGTTGCAAGTAGCGCGGCGCGACAACGCATTCGCCGATGCCGTCCTCATGCTCGAAAGGAAGTGGCCAGATGCCGCTGCGCGTCTGCGCCTGGAGTGGGCGCAGGCCCTGACTGAAAGAGGTCTGTGGTTGCAGGCGGTGGACGTGATCTGGAGCCTGCCGACAGAGCGCGAACGCGCTACACAATGGCTGCTGGCCGCCGAGTCCGCTGGAGGTAGCCTGGCCATCGGCGCGCTGGTAAAGCGGGCGATCCTGCTGCCCGACACCCTATCCACCTACGAAAACTGGGTCGAAAAACTGCGCAGCGACCCCGAGCGGGTCATGGAACGCGCCACCCTCGCCCAGGCGCTGCTGGCACATAAGGCCCACAGCCCCGCGCTGGCCTGGCTGGCTGCCGCGACCGTGCGGGCGATGATCTGTGATCAAGCCGGGCCACAGGCACATCTCACCCAGAACCAGCTGCAAGCGCTGGTGAAAATGAGCAAGGACAAACTGCTTCAAGCAGACCTGCCCGGCAGCGCCCTACCCCGCAACAAAGTCCTCGACCAGAGCCTTGATCGGGTCAGCGCGCCCTTGTCGTTCGCGGCGCCAGAAAGCGGCAACCGGACGCTCTGCGATGCCGTGCCCTTGACCGACGGACGCTACCTCCTGGCACTGGGCGAAGCTGGCACATTAGTGGTCGAGGCTAGCGGCAAGACGGCCTTTCACTTTCCGGTGCCCA